>Ga0255338_1003371_pt1 | contig 19430 bp, 12 predicted proteins | sample MeOH1_35cm_T4_19_FD_203715 | JGI IMG/M metagenome (GOLD analysis project Ga0255338, IMG submission 203715) | Sandy soil microbial communities from University of British Columbia, Vancouver, Canada - MeOH1_35cm_T4_195 | ecosystem: Engineered > Artificial ecosystem > Sand microcosm > Unclassified ...
TCTTCAATGGTGATGATCTTGTCCACGCCGTGGTTGATCTCGGTGATCATCGCGTACAGCGTGGTGGTCTTGCCGCTGCCGGTGGGGCCGGTCACCAGCACCATGCCGTAGGGTTCGGCGGCCAGCCTGCGCAGCTGCCGCAGGGTTTCGTCTTCAAAGCCCAGCGCTTGCAACTGGACGCCGCAGACCTTGTCCGCCAAGTCCTGTTTGTCGAGCACCCGCAGCACCGCGTCTTCGCCGAAAATGCTCGGCATGATCGAGACCCGGAAGTCGATCTGCCGGCCACTGATGCCAATCTTGAAGCGACCGTCCTGAGGTACGCGTTTCTCGCCAATGTCCAGTTCGGCCATGACCTTGACCCGGGAAATCACCTGTTCGGCAAACTCGCTGCCCTGGATCTTGCTGATGTTGTTGAGCACGCCGTCGATGCGGTACTTGATCACCAGACCGCTGCCGGTGGTGCCCAGATGAATATCGCTGGCGTGCATTTTCAAGGCGTCGTACAAGGTCGAGTTGACCAGTTTGACGACGACGCTGGCGTCTTCGCTGATGCTGGTCAGGGACAGGCTTTGCAGGGTATCGACTTCGATGTTGGCGTCAGCCTGGGCGTTGAGCGATTCCACCGCGTGGAAGCTCTCTTCGTGGCGCGCCAGATACGCCTTCAGGTCGTCGGCATGCACCAGGTACAGCGGCGCGCCGTGCAGACAGTCATCGATCCAGGCCAGACGGGCCGGGTCGAACGGATCGGCAAACACACCGATGACCGCATCGTCGTGACGCAGCAGGATGAATTCGCGCTTGAGGCATTGGGCCAGGGTGACCCGGTCGAACACCGGGGTGGCCTTGAACAGGCTGTCGGTCTCGAGCACCGGGTAATGCAGGGTTGCGCCGAGGCGCTGGATGAAGGGCATGGGGGCCAGTTCGCACAACACCCCAAGGGCTTCAAGCATACGTTCGCCGGAACTGGCGGCCAGCGATCGTGCCTGGGACAGTTGCTCACTGGAAAAGCGAGACGGTTCACATTCCGACTGCGCCGGTTCGACGGCAAGGGATAGACGATCCATGGCTTGCTCTCCAACGCCGGGGGCTTTGAGCCCTGTCGACGCGGCGAGCAATTACGGCGATCACCGGAACGGCTTGTCGCGCCACTACTCCCCGGTGAGCAATTGTTCGTCGTCCGGTGCCCTGGAGGTCGATGAATTTCGTCGACGATCCGCCAGCACCCAACTGCCATCGTACAACTGCAGCGGGAAACTCTCGGTCTTGCTCTGGCGTCGCTCGACAAAACCTTCGGACCGGCTCATGCCCGCCTTGAGTCCGCGCTCCATGCCCAGAAGGTCACAGACTGCACGGGCCAGCTCCGCCAATGGAAACGGTTTGAACAGGATATGGCTGACTCCCAGTTGCCGGGCCCGCTCACAGACTTCAGCGGTTGGGTGCCCGGTAATCAGCACAAAATGACACTTCCTGTTCTGGCGGATGGCACCGAGCACTTCGAAGCCTTCCATATCGGGCAAGCGGTAATCGAACACCATCACATCGGGTGCAAACTGTTCGGCTTCACCGATACCCGTCGCACCGTCATGTGCAATCCGGACGTCCAGTTCTTGCGCCTGAAGGTAATCCTTGAGGTTTTCGGCAAGAAGCTCTTCGTCTTCGACAACCAGTACTTTGTTTAACAAGGTGGACTCCTTGAAACCGCAGGTCCGAGTTCCGAGCCTGACGGAGTGCGCGCCTTACTGAGGCTAACGCACACTTCATGCCAGGCTGAGCACCGGCTGATTTACCGCTGCATGTAATTGATATCCATGGAAAAGCCTTTTCGTTCGGGCAACCCTCGCCCCCAAAGGCGGGGAAGCACACGGCGTTGCGCTGAAGCTTTCCCCACTATTGGGGGGGAACCTTCAGTCATCGTCAATCCGTTCGATTCGATTGCGCGATCGCAACTGCGCCAGAACCCGAAGACGGACCTCGACCTGTTGTTGTCGGGAAAGGTACGCCCGAACCCGTTCAAGTCCCTGTTGCTCTGAGACATCGGCCGCCTCCAAGTGGTTCTGTACGTAGATCAAGTGCCAGCCCAGCGGTGTGCGAACAGGTTCACTGACCGTACCCGGCGCCAGGGCAAAGGCTGCCGTTTCAAACGCGGGCAGCATTCGTCCACGAGGAAAATAACCCAGATCTCCACCTTCGCTCGCGGACGCATCTTCCGAACCGGTCCGGGCCACGCTGGCAAAGTCGGCGCCCTGGCTGATTTTCACTTGCAACTCGAGCAAGCGTAGCCGGGCCGCTTCGACTGTGGCGGCATCGGCATCCTGAGGCACCTTGATCAGGATGTGCCGAGCCTGCACTGCTTCGGGCCGACGCATCTCGGCGCGGTGTTCTTCATAGAATGCCCGGACCTGTTTTTCGTCCGGCCCGTCGACGGTGGTCAGGTCGGCAAACACCTGCCGGGCCGCGAGCTCACGGCGGGTGTATTCGACAAAACCGGCCTCGTCGAAACCGGCGTCCTCCAGACGACGAGCGAATTTCTCGGCACCGCCAATGGCCTGCCGGGTCTGTTCAACCTGGCTTTGCACCGCGGCATCGCTGATCACCACTCCACGCCTGAGCGCTTCCTGCCACAGCAACTCGCGGTCGATCAACGCATCCAGCGCCTTCTGGCGCAATTGCTTGTACGCCGCGGGATTGCGAATGCTGCCCAGCGCCCGGCCCTGATCCTCCAGGTACTCGGCGAAGTAACGCTCGAGGCGAAACTCGGAAATCTCCTCGCCATTGACCCGCGCGGCCACTGGACCATTGCTGCCGAATGCCGCGGGCAACCACAGGGTCAGCAGGATCAACAGGGTCTTGAGCTTCATGATCGAGGCCTCCGGTCAGGGTGTCGCGGTAATGGGCTTGTAAGGCGCGACCAGGTAGAAGCGCTGGTCGGGCAAGTCCACGGTGACGATATGCGCGCCGTTCAGGCCCAGGCGTCGGCCCGGTCCGAAGCTGAGGCGCGGTGTCAGTCCGGTATCGAAGTCATGCAGGCCTTCCAGCGCATTGATCAGCTTCTCGCGGCTGGCGTCGCGCCCGGCCTGCTTCATGCCTTCACTGAGCAGCAGCATCGAACTGAACGCGCCGACTTGCAGCACCGCGTGCTGGCCGCCAAGCCCCTGCTGTTCGCGCAGTTGGGTCAGGGCCAGGCGTCCGGCCAGGGTCCAGTCGCTGGGCACGAACGGATAGGACAGGAACACCCGCCGGGAAAAACCGTTGGGCACTTGTAAAAGGTCACCCGCCACCTGATTCGACATGGCGAACAGGTACGGAACCTGCCCCGCCGTCTGCAACCGCTCGGCGAGGTGGCTGAAATCACTGCCGCAGCCCAGGTAAAACACTGAGCGCGAACCCAGCGGCAGTTCGTCCTGTGCCGAGTCGTAGGCCTTGAGGCTGACATTTTGCCAGGCGTGATCTTGCAGGTACTGGCTGAGGGTCTGCGCCGCCAGTCGTTGACCGGGATCTTCGGTGTAGGTAATCAGCGTGGGGCCCTGGAGTACGCGCAAACTGGCGGAGGCGTAATCGGCCAGGGCGATCAGTTGTTCGCGCGCCCCCGGCATCGGTTCGAAAATCTGCCGACTGCTCTGCGCCGTGCCCTGCAACGAAAGTGGGCCGATCAGCGGAATGCCCGCCTGCTCCAGACGCGAAACCAGTTGCGTGTCGAGTGCCGGTGCCAGTGGCGCGATCAGGGCAAACACCTGCTCCTGATCGATCAACTGATCCAGCGCCCGCTCGGCACTGATACGGTCCGGCCCCGGATCGAGGATTGTCAGGCGCAACTGCCGACCATGAATCCCCCCCGCCTTGTTGATTCGCGCCACACTGCCGTTGAGCACCGCGGCCACCGTCGCGCCCTCCTCGGCCAACGCTCCCTGACTGGGCAACAGCGTGCCCACGTGCAGGCTGTCAGGCGTCAAGCCGGGGTCGCGCTCATCGGCCAGGCGCTTAAGGTAGGCCGTGAGGTTGCGCTGATCGTTCATCGAGAGCACGAACCGCGGCATCGCCGGGTCGAGGTGATTGTTGCCGGGATCACGGCCCTCCTGGATCGCCCGCGCCAGGGTGCCTTCGGTGTACGCCGGGTAGCTGCGGCCATTGATTTGCCGTTGGCCGTAGGTGCTGGTCAGACGCGACCAGCTCAGTTCCGGCGGTCGCACCCCGCCCTCGGGCCGGCCCAAACCGTCGGTGCCGTGGCAGTTGGCGCACGGCAGGCTGGTGGCCGGCAGCAGCATGCCCGCCGCCCCGACCCGGGCCATGATCGGCTCGCCGCTACTCGACACACCCTCGCGGTACAACCGTTTACCGGCGCTTTCCTCAGGGCTCAAGGGCAACGTATCGGCGATGCAATGAAGGCTGCCGGTCAGGAGCAGGCCGAGGATCAGGGAGGTTTTCATGGCGCGGTCTCAGCGACCGGCCACGGGCATTGTCAGCAATTGCAAGCGCTGGGCAATGGCGGCGGCCGGAGCATCGGGCCGGATTTTGCTCCAGCGTTTGTTGGCCACGTCACCTACGATCAGCTGTGTTGAATGTTGCTCGGGGGTCGGCACGATCTGGCCGATACGGCCGAGTACAAGGTCCATTTGCGCCTTGTCGCCGGTGAGAAAAAGCCAGTGGGGGCCATCGACGCCCTGCTTCAAGGTGTAAGCCTTGAGTACCGCCGGGGTGTCCCGCAGCGGATCACTGGTAAGGGAGATAAAAGTGATGCTGTTCGCCTGGTCGCCCAGCAACTCACGCACTTCCTTGAGCTTGCGGGTGATCAGTGGGCAGGCATCGTTGCAACGCGTGAAAATCACATTCAGCAGCACGACGCGGTTGTGCAACGCATCGCTGTAGAAGCGCAGGGTCTCGCCGTTCTGGTCCTGCAACGGCGTATCGGTGAACCAGGTTTTCGCATCCCGCGTACCGCTCGCCGGTTGTGCGGCAGCCATCGCTGGAGCGGGTTCCTCGTGCCCTTCATGAGCAAATGCCATCGCACTGAAAATCAAGAAGCACGCCATCAGGGTGATCCAGTCGAGGGGTCTCATGGCTGCTGCTCCATGGCAATGGCGGTGTGCTTGGCATGGGCATTGCGCTGGCCGCTGAGCTTTTCCACTTCACGGGTCAGCACGACGGGGTCGGTGAAACCGTAATAGCGCGTCCAGTGGCGGCTGTTGCCGTCGCCGACGAGGATCAGCGGTTGATGGTTTTTGAAGTCACCGCTGAAGGTGCCGAGGCCTTTGAGGGTGGCGTTGATCGATTGCGAGCTCCCCGTCAGCCAGCTCCAGCCCGGACCGTTCTGAAAGGTGCGGGCGTAATCGTTCAGGCGCCTGGCGTCATCGCGCTGCGGGTCGATGCTGATCGACACCAACTGCACCTCGCTGCCCACCCGTGCACCCAGCTTTTTCTGCACTTTGCCCATGATCGACGACACCACCGGGCACACCGTGGTGCAGTTGGTGTAGATGAAACTCATGACCACGATTTTGTTGGTCACCAGGTCTTTTTCCAGACGCACCGGTTGGCCGTTCTGGTCCACCAGCGTCACGTCGGCGAATTTGACCTGGGCACTTTCCGAGCTGGTGCTTTTGGCCGGCATGTCGTGCCCGGCGTGTTCATCCGCCGAGTGCGCCAGGGCTTGCCCGATACCGGCGGCCAACAGGTAGAACGTCAGCAGTCCACGGCGTGCGAATCGGTTCATGTCGAGTTCCTCTTCAGTGGGCATCGCCGGGCAAGACCCGAACGCTGGCAAAAGTCTTGTCGTCGAAATTCGCGCCGAGGGACGCGGCCCGTACGTACAGGTACCAGGCGCCGTGCAGGTCGAGGGTCACCGGCGCTTCATAGATACCGTTGCCCACTTCGAACGCGGCGACTTCCCGAGCCCGCGACGTCGGGGCGCGGAAGTAGCGCACCTGAACATCCTTCACGCCGCTGCGCTGAGCCTTCTGTTGGCCTTGAACGATGCGAAATCGCACGGTGTATGGACGGTCGAGGACCGCTGTGGACTTGTCGAGCATGAACTCGACTTTCGGCACGCCAGGGTGCCGGGTGAGGCTTTTGTCCGGTTCAACCAGCGCGGTGAAGCAATGGATGATGTTGGGTTGATTGAGCAGGAACGCCACATCGAAACGCCCGGCGTTTGGCAGTTTGATCCGCGCGCCGTACAGCCCCGGCTCGACTTCTCGCAGGCTGTGATCGATGACCATGGCCGCCCGCGCCACCTGCCCGCGGTTGGGGTAGCCGGACATCGGCGCGTTCATGCCTTCGGCGTAGTAATAGGTGGTGTTGTCCACCGGATTGACCACGAACACTGCGTTGTCGTCCCGCGACACCGCGAGGCTCGACGCCAGCGGTAAATCGCCAGCCAGCCGTGGCGCCTGCGGCCCGGCTTCGAAACCCTGGCTGATCGGCGTGCGGCCCTCGCCCAGCGACGACAGGTTGACCATTGTCACCTTGGGCGACGCCAGTCCGCGCACGTAGGCGTAGGCCTTGGTGAACACCACCTGGTAGGGTTCGGCGGACACGTCCAGTTCATGGATCAGCGAATCGGTGGCGGCGTCGATCACGGCAACCTGGTTCTCCAGCGTGTTGAGCACGACGCCGAAACGGCCGTCAGCGCTGAAACCCATCGGGCCCAGACCCTGTTTGATTTTGATCACCCGGCGCACGTCGAGGCTGGCGCCATCGACCACGGTGATGGTGCCGTCCTTGCCGTCAGCGACATACGCCGCCTGGGACAGCGGCGAGTACGCCACCGACAACGGGTTCGAACCGGTCTTGAGTTGCTTGCGGATGGTCAGGCTGGCGATGTCGATGATGCTCAGCGTGCCGTCATCGCGGTTGCTGACGAAGGCGTAACGGCTGTCCTTGCTGAAGGCGATTTCGTGATGCCCGCGGCCGGTCGCCAGCTGTTTCAGGGGTTTCAGGCTTTGACTGTCGATTACCGTGACCCCGGACGCTTCAGCTTTCGCGGCATTGTTGCCGACCCACAGCAGGCGCTCGTCGGGTTGCAAGGCCAGGCGCACGGGCTGGCTTCCAGCGCTGACCGAATCGATCAGCTTGAATTGCTCGCTGTCGATCACCGCCACTTCGCCGGCCGTGGGCATGGAGATGAACACGCGTTTGTTGTCCTTGCGGGTGACCCAATCCATCGGCGGCTGCTTGATGTCGATGCGCCCCAAGGTGCTGGTGATGCCACCCACCGAGACCGACGGATCGACCACCGAGACGCTCGCATCGCGGTTCATCACCAGCAGGAAGTAGCTGTTCAGGTCGAGCAACGGTCGCGCGCCGATGCTCGATTTAAGGAACACCCCAACCCGGGATTTGCAGCTCCGTTCACGGCCCTGAGCCTGATCGGCGGCGACGGTTTCCGGGTCCATCCACGCTCCGGGATTGACGCCTGAAAGGGGTTGGCCCGACGAGCTGTCGCTGACCCGGAAGAGCACGTCGGCAAACTCGCCTTCGCGCAACACGCCGTCCTCGGCCAATGGCCGCAGGTCCAGCTCTACCGATACACCGTCGCGTTCAAGCTTCTGGCTGCTCCAGGTATCGGGCAGCTCCACCTCGCTGAGCAGGGCCGCCGGTGTCGTGCGCCAGACGCCAATCCAGATCAGCGCAATCCCGACAATCGACGCACAACTGGCAATTATTATTGTTCTGTTCATCAAATTTGACCCCATCAGATCACTGCAAGAACCCCGCTGAATCCCCTCACCACAAAGGCTCACTCCCACAGGGGTGGTGTGATCCACCCCATTCCCGGTATCTACGGCGCCGGGGCCGGTTCTGGTTCATTGGTCACCCGCAGCAACCCCCACAACCCGGCGGTGTTGCCGTAGGCGGCGTAATCGCGGAACAGGTAGTCGCCCGGTATCGCGTTGCTGCCCCCGGCGCTCGGGTGCATGAAGCTGAAGTGCGCTGCCGGCAGGATGCTTTCGTGGGCGCCGATGTACATCGACATCGGGTTGTAGCCGAACCGCACCGAACCCACGCCCGGTGTACTCATCGGGTAACCCCCGGTGTCGCTCTTCTCCGACTGGAACGGGTTGAGCGACCAGACGTGACCGTCCAGCTGGAAGGTCGTGCCACGACTGCCACCGGAGGGCATCAGGATGTGCGTTCGGAACGGTTGCCCCGGTTTCACGTACAGCACCGGCGTCTGCGGATCGCCTCCCACCAGCGCATTGCTGAACGCCATGTGCGCGTTGGGCATGTCGCCGTAACCCGCACCGTCGGCGTGGCCGAACGGTGCATCCGGCGCCAGGCCAAAGCGATACCACAGCGGCTCGGCCTTGTAGTTGATGGCCATGCTCGAGTTGTCCTGCGGATCGGTCGGCACGCCGAAGCCTTCCGCGGCGATGCCTTCCACCGGCCGGCCGTTGGCCCAGCGGATGTTCAACGCTTTCTGCCAGACCATCGCAAAGTCGCGGTAAGTGGTCTGCCCCGGCGCGGTGACGGTCGCGTTCGCCTTACGCACGTCTTCAACCCAGGTGGCGCCGATCGGCAGGATGCTCATCGCTCCGCCCAGGCCTTTCTGCGGTTGCTTGATCACGTCCGCCGGGGTGAAATTCAGCCCGCCGAACTCCACCGCCGTGGCGTTGATGTTGTCGACGCTGCGGCCCAGTTGGGTGATCGGTTTGCCTTCACGCTCCAGGTGCCCGGCGTAGTACTGATAAGTACGGTTGGGGTACGCACCGCTGTTGCCGACCCGTGGCGGTACAGTCTGGATCGGGTTGGCGCCGACGTTGGTGCCGTCGGATTTGGTGATGTCGTACGCCAGCAACTGCGCGTGCAGCCCCACGTGGCTGGACGGCCGCATCAAGTTGTTGCTGAAGGTGGTCGAACCCTGGCCGCTGTTGCGATCACGCTTGACCACACCTTGCATCACCGCCGTCTGGACGAGGTCCGGCATGACCATCGGCAGACGGTTTTCCAGAGTGATGTTGATGCAGTCACCTGCCGTCGCGCGCAGCACCAGCGGTTCGACAGGCACACCGGGCTTGAGCTTGCCGGTGACCGGATTAAGGTCGGCCTTGCGCACATAGAGGATCGCGGTCGGGTCATGCAGCGGTCCGCTTTGCCCGCCGATGGTGATGGTTTCGCCGTCTTCAGGGTCCTCCACGGTGACTTGCGCAATAGTGACCAGCCGCGAATTGAACACCAGGGTGCCGCCCGCCGGATTCAACGGCCCGCCCACGTGTTGCCCGATCCCCGCCGGATCGCCGAGGGTCAGGTTCAGCGGATTGCCGAGAATGTCATTGGCCAGCGCTGCGACCACTTCGTAGTTGCGCTGCACCGTCGGCCGGGTGCCGATGCCGTTAGGGTTGGCGCTGATACGAGGGCAGACGCCGTCGAAGGCCACCGTGTTGCGCATACCGGCCGGTTTCGGGTTGTTCGGCAACGCGAACAGATCATTGCGTTGTGCGGTGTAGTTGCGCATCACGCCCCAGATCCCGCTCCAGTAACCTTCCAGAGAAGCATCCATCGAGTACAGATAGTCGCCCGTCGTCGCCGCTGAACTGGACATCATCGCAACCGGCGCATTGAAGCCCATCTGCTCGGAAATCCCGACCATCTGCGATGAGCGCCAGCCAGAGTTGGAGCTGTTGCCGTAACCGGAACCGCTTTGCAGCCACTTCACGCCGTGCAGGGTCACGTTGTGCTCTTCTTCATGGCCGCCGGCATGCACCCGCAGCCGCACGTTGTCACCGGTGTAGGTGCGCAGCATCGGCGTGAACGGATCGCCCGGTTCGGCGCCACCACGGTTGATGTGTGGCGGGAACAGCGTGCTACCGCCGGTCGGGCCGGTCGCCGCGGTGATCAGGTTCGGTGCCAGGTTCATCGCCGGGATGGCGCGGTCGGTGCGGCTTTGCATGGCATATGCGAGGTCGCCGCCCAGGCCGTCTGCCTGCATGCCGCGCTTGCCATCCGGGCCGACCTTGTTCGGGTCGTACACCCGCAGGGCCAGCGGTTCGTTGCGGTAATTGACCACGAACATGCCGGGGTCATCGACCGAGATCGCTTGCGGGCATGGCCGGCTCGGGCAGCCTGGAACCATGCCGCCCTGCACTTCGAGGACGCCATCCAGCAGGGTGCTGGCGTTATTGCGCACCGGCGGGTTGATCGCGTAGCGGAAGCTGTCCGCGGTGGCCGGGAACGCTTGCGGGTTCGGCACGCCATTCGGGCCTGCGCCGACGTACACACCGGCTTCATAGGCGTGCTGGAAGTCGCTGTATTCGAGGAAGAATTCACGGAAGCTGTCGTTTTTTCCGTCGCCGTCCAGGTCACCAGTGGACACCACCGCTTGCCACGACGTCGGCCCGCCGTCCTGCCGCGTGCCGCTGTACAACGGCTCGCCGGTTTCGGCGTGGAACCAGGTGGAACCGGCCGGTTCAGCCAGCACGGTGGCGTACAGACCAATCTGTTGGTGCGTCGATGGGCCGAGGTGGTCATGGGTGAAGATGGTCCCCAGGCCACGGTCGACACCTTTGCTGTTCACCACCGGATCGATAAACCAGCGCTGCATCGCCGTGCGCGCACCGACCCAGTCGGCCCGACCGAATTGACCGAAGTACGGGTGATTTTTGGCTTTCGGGCAGGCTGCCGTGCCGTCACGCGGGTCGCTGCCCGTGCACTGGTTGAACTCGCGAATGGCGTGGATGCGTTCTTGCACCGCACCGGGGGAAAGTACGCCGTCTTCGTAGTTCCAGCCGTTGGCCGAGCCGTCGGCCGCCGTCAGGTCCCACTTCGGCAGGTGAATGTGCTGGCCGATCACGTCGGTGGGCGTGCGCACCTGATAGTCGTCCATTTCATAGGCAGCCGGCACCAGGTTGGTTTGTTGGTATTGCACGCAGTCGAAGGTGTTCATGCGCATCACCAGAGGTTCTGGCGGACGCTGTTTGGTGATCACCGGCCAGGCGTCTTCCCACAGCGCCAGAATGCGTGCTTGCGGGAAGTGATAGCCGACCTTGTTGTACACCGCGTCAAACTGAATGTTCGCCGCTTTGTAGACCCGTGGACGGTCAGCCGTGAACGTCGAAGCCCCGCTGAAAGACATGCCGTCGAGCCGTTCGCCGCTGGCAAACTCACCGATGCCAGCGCTGCTGGTCAGGCGTTTTTGCCGGTCGTCCATGCACGGCTCGTAGAAAGGCGCACCGACGATTGGCAGCGCACCGTTAGTGCGGAAGGCGCGCGCGACAACTTGATTGCCGGGCAGCACGGCGTAGCTTGGGTGGTCCTTTTTTGCGTGGAAGGCCATGGCCGCCTGTTCCACTTCGGTGCCCTCTTCCGGCAGGTAAAGCGGTTTGGCGCGGGTCACTGCCTTGGAGAAATCCAGCGATGTGGTCACGGTGTTCGCTTCGCCACCGGCAGAGAATCCGTCGAGGGAGTGACGCCCGAGACCGCCATCCCAACCACCGGACTGCGCCGGGTCGAGATTCGCCCACAAGGCATTGCCGCTGGTCTTCAGGGCCTGGGCCCTGGCGGCGTCGAGCATGTCCAGCGGCGGGGTTGGCGGGCGTTGGCCGACTGAACTTTCCATGCCGCCGATCCAGAACGGATAGCCCGGGTTTTTCAGACTGCCGTCGGCATTGCGGTTGGCTTCACTGCGGTCGACCAGCGCCAGGGAGCCAATGGCCTGGACGCCACCGCCCTGATGCTCACCGTCATCGCCCTCTGGATCGTCGTCGTTGGCGGCGACCACGGTCTGCCCGATTTTCGGCACGACCGCAACTTTGCCCGGCATCGGCGGCATGGCTTTGCCCGGCAGCGGCACGACCGCCGGAATCGGTGTACCGGCAATGATCTCGCCATCGGGCAAGGCCCGGGCGCCAGCGGCCGGTTTGCCGCTGCGCAGCGCGTAAGGTTCGCTGTGATAACCGTCGGCACCTTGCTGGGAGACTTCCAGTTTGGTGCCTTCTTCAAACACGTCGTGCACCCGCCACATGCTCCACATGCCCTGGGCAAAGTGCGGATAGAAATGGCAGTGATAAATCGCATCGCCCGCCACACGGTTGCGGTTGCCCGAACCGCCGTTGGCGATTTCATAGGTGTAGCCGGCACCCGGCCCGATGCCTTGGGCATCCACATAATCGGAGTTGTCGTCATTGGGGTTGAACAGCCACTGGTGCCCGTGCAGGTGAAAGATGTGCTGCTCGTGGCCGTTGTGGGTGTTGCGGAATTTGACGAAGTCGCCGATGTAGCTGTGGTTGACGTTGGCCGGCTCGGACGGATACAGCGCCATGGTCGCCTTGACCCCGACCTGATCGGCGCGCGGCGTTTCACCGGGGCGAATGTTTTCCAGGCCTGCGTTGGCCGGCACGTCCACCAGCATCGCCACGTCGCCGACAGTGTGCGAGCTGAGGAAGAATTCTTCATAGGCGCAGGACAGGCAATCGTGCATCGGTCCTACACCCAGCCGGTTGGCCACCACCTCGGCACCCATGCCACCGGAACCGTAATTGATCATGAACGAATCGCGAGTCGGCTCCAGCACATGGGCCATGACCGGGTCTTCCCAGTACGCGGGAAATGCCTGGGTCGCGGCGGTTTCGTCCTGGAACTGCGACGCGAAATCGCGGAACGGTTCCAGCCGGTTGGGCAGCGCGGGGTTGCGTTTGCCGACGGCTTCCAGCGGATAGGTCGACGGTGGGAAGCTGCCGTCGGCGTTGCTGCCCATCACGATCGCATCGCTCTCGCTGGAAATGATTTCGGTGCCGTCGACCATGTTGATGATCGGCGTGCCGGCCTTGCCTTCACGGATCCACGGCTCGCGCTGCGGGTAGCGCGCCTGGTAATCGACAATCGGTTGACCGGCCGGTGTGCGGCCGGTGCTGGCCAGGCGCATTTCTTCTTCGGTCAAGGTGTTACGGTAGGTACGCCCCCCCTTGGGCACCACCACCACTTCGCCGAACAGGCCGTTGGCCACGTTGCCTGCATCGCCTTCGCCACCGAAAGTTGCGCCGCGGCTGCTGGCGGCGAAGGCGCCTTCACGTTCGGCGTACAAGGTGTAGGAACGGGTCGCGCCCGGCGGGATCAAGGTGTTGGCGTTGCGCCCGGTAAAGGACGCAATGTCGTCGATGCTGTTGACCGCTTGCATTCCGTTGACCTGGAAGCCGACATGGCGGTCGGTGACCTGCTCATCGACTTTGAACTCGTCTGCGGCACCCATTTCTACCTCACCCTCAATCTCACCCTCTTCTTCCCCGCCGCCGTCGTGGCTGCCGGGGTTGGCCTGATAAGCGAGCAAATTCTGCAGGTTGATCGTCAGGCAATCACCGGCGGCCACCCGCAGCACCAACGGACGCGGGCGCTTGTCGGGCCGCAGCGAGACTTTGCCCGGCACGGCCGCACCACCGCGGGCCAGGGATATTTCATGGTCATCGACCACATCGCGACGCAGGGCGAACATCATGCCGTTGACGTTCTGTGCACCGAGGCGGTTGAACATCAGCGGCTGATCCAGCGCCACGACGTTCGCCACCAGATTGCGCTCGCACCGTACGGCGGCCTCGGCCAAACCGACGCCCAGCATCAACGCGAGAAACAGCAGCAGGTTAACCGGGTGATGGGCGTGGGTTCTGCCGGTCATGATCGCGGGCCTCTCTGTGGGTGCTGCTCACAGGATTAATTCTCGACAAATCCCCTTGAGCAATCCGCATGCCATAAATATTTTTGTTATTTTTCATAATGTTATGTAAATGATTTGATAAGTCGGGGGATATTCCCCACCCACTTCCCCCCCACATTTCAAGCTGGAATCCATCTCGCCCAAAACGCAAATCCCTGTAGGAGCGAGCTTGCTCGCGATGGTGGGTCAGCGACATAGGTGTCGACTGACACTCCATCGCGAGCAAGCTCGCTCCTACAGAGAATTGGGGTGTTCAGGGATAAGGGGGGGCTTTGCCCCACTTTTGGGGCAACTCCCGATCACAGCGGCGCATCCACGGCCAGGCCCTGCAAGCGGCGGTATTGGCGCAGTACGCTCGGCACATAACGCCGGGTTTCGGCGAACGGCGGAATCACCCCGCCACGGCTGAGCACCGCTTGCGGCCCGGCGTTGTAGGCCGCCACGGCGAGGGCGATGTCGTTGTCGAACAGGGTCATCAGACGCTTGAGGTATTTAGCCCCACCCTGGATGTTGGCCTTGGGGTCGTAGACGTTGGTCACGCCCATCTCACGGGCGGTGTCGGGCATCAATTGCATCAGCCCTCCCGCACCTCTGGCTGACGTTGCGTCAGAGTCATAATGGGACTCGGCCTGGATCACCGCATGCAACAGCGCCGCGGGTAATTCATTGGCCCTGGCAGCCGCGGAAACCAGCTCGGCGTAGGGTTGTCGGGCAATCATCTGGGGCTGTTGATCGAGGCTGACCAGCGGCGATTCCGGTTCGCGAATCACCCGTTCATAAGTGCGACCGGGACGGTGGACATTGGACAGAACGTAGCTGCCCTTGGTGTCCACGGAAACGAATACATCGGCCTGAACAGTGCCCGCCAGCAGTACACAGCCAAGCAGTCCTGTGGTGAGTGTTTTCATTGTTCTGTCTCCCCTGACCGGCCCCGAAAAATGGGGCTAATGCCCCAATAACCGGTAGTTCACCAGCCATACGCAAGCACTGTGCCGTCAGCGCCAAGGCCAGTAATTCAGGGGTTTGAGCAGGATGTCCGGGGGTGAGCATGGCTATTGCATAGTCCTTCATGGCGACCCTTCTGCCGACTGTGTGAGGTCATCATGAATCAGCGTCTGTGTAGTGCACCGCGTCACTGTTCACCGCGAACTCACCGCGGGTTCACCCTGCTCGAACTGTTGGTGGTGCTGGTGGTGCTGGGACTGTTGGCCGGCATCGTCGCGCCGAAGTATTTCGCCCAGTTGGGCCGCTCCGAAGTGAAGGTGGCCAAGGCGCAAATCGAAGGCCTGGGCAAGGCACTGGATTTGTACCGTCTGGAGGTCGGCCACTATCCGTCGACCGAACAGGGTTTGCAGGCGCTGATCACCGCGCCCAGCGACGAAACCCGCTGGACCGGCCCGTACCTGCAGAAAAAACTGCCGCTGGACCCATGGGGCCGCAACTACACCTACCGCTACCCCGGCGAAAATGGCGAATACGACCTGCTGTCCATGGGCAAGGACGGCCAGCCCGGTGGCGAAGGCGAAAACGCCGAAGTCACCAGTTGGCAGTGACGGGAGGTGAGCATGCGCTTTCATCTCAAGGCGGTCGGCAAGGCCGGTGTGGTCGCGATGACGGTCGAGGCCCAAGGGGACAGCGAAGCCCGGCGCATCGCCGAAGACCAGGGCTTGCGAGTGGTCAGCCTGCACGCCGAGCGCCATTGGCGCGCCTTGCGATTGCACAAGCGTGAGACCTTCAACCTGGTGCTGTTCAGCCAGGAACTGACCACCCTGCTTAACGCGGGCCTGCCGTTGATCGATGCGCTGGAAAGCCTGGCGGAAAAAGAAACCGCGCCACAGGCCCGCAAGACTCTGAGTGAACTGGTGCGCCTGCTCTACGAGGGCAAATCGTTCTCCCAGGCGTTGGCCCAGTTGTCGGTGGTGTTCCCCCCTCTCTACGTGGCGCTGGTGCAGTCCAGCGAGAAGACCGGCGCCGTGGGCGATGCCCTGGGCCGCTACGTCAGCTATCGCCAGCGCATGGACGAGGTTCGACAGAAGATCGTCAGCGCGTCGATCTACCCCATGCTGTTGCTGGTGGTGGGAGGTGGCGTGGTGTTGTTTCTGATGGGCTATGTGGTACCGCGCTTCAGCCTGGTGTTTGAAGGGCTGGGCAACAATCTGCCGTGGCTGTCGCAAATTCTGATGAGCAGCGGGATGTTCCTGCACGCCCATCAGGTCGAATTCTTCGGTACGTTGGCGGCGACCGTCGTCGCCCTCGCGCTCCTCCAGCGCCAACCGGCCTTTCGCCGGGGCGTGGACCGGGTGATCGAAAAACTTCCGGCCGTTCACCAACGCATCTTCATGTACGAACTGGCGCGCTTCTATCGCTCACTGGGGATTCTGCTGCAGGGCGGCATCCCCCTCGTCACCGCCATGGGCATGGTCCGCGGCCTGCTCACCGTTGCTTCCCGCGTACGCCTGGACCAGGCCTGCGAACGGGTGCGTGAAGGTCAATCACTGTCGGCCGCGCTGGAGCTCAACCACCTTGTCACCCCGGTGTCCCTGCGTTTGCTGCGCGCCGGCGAGCAGTCCGGCAACCTCGGGCAGATGATGGAACGCAGCGCCGATTTCTACGACGAAGAAATCAGCCGCTGGATCGAATGGTTCGTGCGGCTTTTTGAACCCTTGCTCATGACCTTCATCGGCCTGTTGATCGGGGTCATTGTGATCCTGATGTACATCCCAATTTTCGAGCTGGCCTCAAGCATTCATTAACCTCTGGAACAGGGTCGGGTCGTACCGCTCATCGTTCATCGACGTTGCACCTGAATAAACCCGTCCGTTGTGGTGTTCATCCACTGAATCAGCAGCACGTTGCAGTGTTCATCAACGTTCCAACCCGAATAAGAAGACGGAGAACGGCATGCACATCAACAAACTTTTACTGGCAGTAGCCATTGGCGCAGTTTTGTCGGCGTCTACCGTATTGATCCCGGACAGCCTGTCCGGCATATCAAGCGCTCAGGCCAAGGATGGAGGGAGTGGTGGAGGCGGCGGTAGCGGCGGAGGCGGAGGTGGCAGTGGCGGAGGTGGAGGTGGCGGCGGTCACGGTGGCAACGGCAGCGGTCACGGTGGCAGCGGTCATGGCGGCGACGGCAATGGTCATGGCGGCAGTGGCCATGGCCACAGTGGCAACGACCATGGCTCGGGGCGTTCCGGGCATTCGGCCAACTCCGGACGAAACGGCAACCACGCCGAGCCGGGAGACGATCACGGGGTTCATCACGCTGGTGAAATCGGCCATAACCGCGGCGTTCATCACGCCGGCGAAATTGGCGACGACCACGGCGTTCATCGCTCCGGTGAAATCGGTGATGACCATGGGGTGCATCGTTCCGGCGAAATCGGTGATGACCATGGGGTGCATGTCGGTGGCGAGCCGGGGGATGACAAAAGGACCTGATCACCACTGATCTCAGGAACGCCGTCACCCCCCCTGTGGGAGCGGGCTTGCTCGCGATAGCGGTGTGTCAGACGACATCAATGTTGAATGACACACTGCTATCGCGAACAAGCCCGCTCCCACAAGTGACCGCGTGAAACCTACAGACCACCCTCAGCCTGATCCAGCCGCTCGCGCAAGAACTCGATCAACGCCTGCACCGGTCGCGAACTCTGGCGATGCTGCGGGTACACCGCCGACAACGTCAGCGGCTGCGGGCGAAACTCGTCCAGCACCGGCACCAGCCGGCCTTCCTTCAACGCCGCCCCGCCGAAAGTTACGATTGTTTAATCTTCTTGTTCCATCAGGGATCCAGATCAATGGATCACAGCCGTGGATAATTAAGAGTGCCTAGACGCTTACTCCGTAGGAATAATCTCTCAACAAAAAAGGAAGCTTCTTTCGTCGATTCAATAACTAGAACACACCGCATGTAAGACAATTCTGATTTTCCATATGTATATTGACGTCCAGTTCGTATGGATACTAGGGTTTGAGTACGTAAACACCGTTACTCTAGGACGATGATATAGCGCAGGTATCTCGAAACGCCCATATCATTCGAATCGCCACACCCTGAATCATTAATTTTACCGAGCTTTTCCTTTCTTAATGTAAGGAGTAACAGAAATTGACCCCCCTTATCAAAACAGCACATTCAAAAATTTCAGACAGCGAGATTTCCATATTAAATGGAAGAATCTCAATCCCGAAAAAATATTTACGCGAAAAAGCCTTCTTAGAAAGTACAAGCATCCTAGTGATCTCAGGCTCATTAATCGAGGGCATTGGCACTATCCATTCTGATATCGATTGCATTATTTTCTGCGAACAGCGACCCAAAGCAAACAGTATTCAAAACTTCGAACACGCACTAGTGACAGATATTAACTATCATTACATAACCCAAGACGAAGAAGTTTATAACACCACAAATTTTTACGGTGAAACCAGCATCCACATTGACGCTGACTATATAACGTTTACCGAACTAGAAAATATAATTACCAAGATTGAGACAGCGTTCGATGAAATTTCTGAAGACCAACGATTTCTGTATGCCCCAGTTCTGTCAAACACAGAAAACAACGTCATCCATAGATCATTAATAGGATACGCCTTGGAGAACGAGGAAAAATTCAATCGACTGAAATCCAAGATACCCCTGGAAAAGCATATTTATGTAGCTCATCGTGAAAAGCTGCCCGTATTTTATGCATTTCAAGATATTCAAGGTTGCTGGCAATCGGGAAACCTTTGGATGGGATGTGAGATTGCTCGGGACATGATGCTTAAAACCTCAATGAGCTTTACCTACTTAACAGGCACAACAAACAAGCACTACAAGTGGGTTTATTCAAATATGTTCAGAGTTAATGGATTTAATGAAATAAAGGATAGCTTTTTCTCTTTAACCAGGCGAGGAGCCGTTACAGAAGCTGAATGCCGATCATACATACAAGATACTTTGACGTATATGGACCTGGTTTTTTTAGCAATTGAAAAACTCCTAAAAAAATCTGAAATTTACCCTTCAGCGCAAAAATCTCTTTCCGCGCTGGATGATGAATTCAAGAAACGAAAACAAACCGAGCACAAAATTTCGATGTGCGAATACTACTTCAGGAGAAAATATTTTGCGGCAGAAGGGACTCCATCTTTAACGGCTCTACTCAAAGAGTGGGATTAGAAAAGCGTAATTCCATTAAAATCTTTACATCCTTGGTGCCTCCATTTTTTTAGCACGGGCTACAAAATATGGAAATTACCCGAATAGCCATTCCACTAATATTCTCCAGAGTAGGAGAGATGACCGCCTCATTACTATATTTTTCGTTTATTGGACATTACATTGTTGATTCACTAAGTCAAGCTTCGCTGGCATGGGCGGCAATTTCTTTTCTAACCGTGGTAGCTATTGGATTTTTTTCATCATCGCTAATAAAAATAGCTGGATCGACTGACTTAAACAGCGATGAAATTGAAAGAGATTTGATTATCTCGTTTAGACTAGCATTTTTTCTTGGGATTACTACTGTTGCCGCTATAGCTTTACTTGACGTAGTCGCATCAAGATCAATTACAAATGAGGGTGTGCTCGAAGACATAAAATCACTACTGGCTCTCTCGCTTTCCATTCCTGCGCTATATATACAGATAGCCATCTTCAATTTTTTCAATGCAACCAAACAAACTAAATATGAGGTGATATACACATGGTCATTCAATGCCGCCCTCGCCTTAGCCTGCATAATCCTAGTTTCGGCAAACTCAAACATCAATTTTACTTATTTCGCCCTCACATACACCGGCC
>Ga0255338_1003372_pt1 | contig 19421 bp, 18 predicted proteins | sample MeOH1_35cm_T4_19_FD_203715 | JGI IMG/M metagenome (GOLD analysis project Ga0255338, IMG submission 203715) | Sandy soil microbial communities from University of British Columbia, Vancouver, Canada - MeOH1_35cm_T4_195 | ecosystem: Engineered > Artificial ecosystem > Sand microcosm > Unclassified ...
TGGTCCAGGCCACCCTGGTCAACCGCATCGGCAACGCCGTGGTCGGCGACGTCCAGGTGCAGCTGTTCGGCAAGCTGGTCCGCGCCGACCTCGCCCACCTGGGCCGCCAGCACTCCGGCGCCTACGTCTCCTCGGTGCTCTACGACGCCGGCCTGATCCGCGAGGCCGCGACCGCCGGCGTGGTCAACTACACCCAGAACCTGCTGATCTTCGTCGGCGCGATCCTGGTGATGGTGGCCAACGACTGGATGCTGTCGCTGGTGCTGCTGGCCGCCGTGCCGATCGCCGGCTGGATCATGCGCCGCTTCTCCAAACGCACCACCAAGGCCGCCAAGGGCGCCATGGAGGAGACCTCCGCCCTCTCCTCGGCGATCATGGAGAGCCTGGACGGCGTGCGCGTCGTCAAGATCGAGAACCGCGAAGCCTACGAAGAAGCTCGCGTCGCCGAGGTGGTCCAGCGCCGCCAGCGCCACCTGACCAAGGGCGCCAACGCCCGCGCCCGCGCCGCGCCCGCCACCGAACTGCTGATGACCCTGATCGTGGCCATCGTCTTCGCCTATGCCGGCTGGCGCTCGACCCAGGGCGAGATGAACGCCGGCGCCTTCTTCTCCTTCATCGCCGCCCTGACCATGGCCAGCCAGGCGCTGCGCCAGCTCGCCAACCTGCAGACGGTGTTCGCCGAGGGGATGTCGGCGGCGCGCCGCCTGTTCGCCGCCCTCGATGTCGAGCCCGAGGTGCGCGAGCGCCCCGGCGCGCCCAGCCTCCCCCGCTCCCAGGGCGCCATCCGCTTCGAGGACGTCAGCTTCTCCTACGGCGGCGACGGCCCGCCGGCCCTGAGCGGCGTCACCCTGGAGGCCAGCCGCGGCGAGACCGTCGCCCTGGTGGGCCCCTCCGGCGGCGGCAAGAGCACCATCCTCAACCTGATCCCGCGCTTCTACGACGTCAGCGGCGGGCGCGTGACCCTGGACGGCCGCGATGTCCGCGACGTGGCCCTGGCCTCGCTCCGCGACCAGATCGCGCTGGTGACCCAGGAGCCGTTCCTGTTCGACGACACCATCCGCGCCAACATCGCCTACGCCCGCCCCGAGGCCTCGCCGGCCGAGGTCGAGGCGGCGGCCACGGCGGCGGCGGCGCACGAGTTCATCACCGCCCTGCCCGACGGCTACGACAGCCTGGTGGGCGAGGCCGGCGCCCGGCTGTCCGGCGGCCAGCGCCAGCGGATCGCCATCGCCCGCGCCTTCCTCAAGGACGCCCCGATCCTGCTGCTGGACGAGGCCACCAGCGCCCTCGACACCGAGAGCGAGGCCCAGGTCCAGGCCGCCCTGAAGCGGCTGATGGCCGGGCGCACCACCCTGCTGATCGCCCATCGCCTCTCCACCGTGCGCGGCGCCGACCGGATCTATGTCGTCGACAAGGGCAGGATCGTGGAGACCGGCGACCACGCCGGCCTGGTCAAGCAGCGCGGCCTCTACGCCCGCCTCGCCCAGAGCCAGGACCTGGAGGCCGAACCCGCTTGAAGGCCTTCCTGCGCTCAGACGGCGTCCAGGCCTTCTTGGGCTGGGTGCTGGGAACCTACCTTCGGATCGTCCTCAGGACCGTCCGCTGGCGGCACGAGAACGTGGGTTGCGTCGAGCCGGTGCTGGCCGACGACGCGACCGGCGCCATCGCCCTCTTCTGGCACGGCCGCATCCCGCTCTGCCTGGCCACCGCGCCGCAGTGGTGGCGCAAGCGTACGCGCTGCCTGGTCTCGCCCTCGGCGGACGGCGAGTTCATCGCCCGCGCGCTCGACATGTCCGGCTTCCCCGCCATCCGCGCCTCGTCGGCCAAGCGGGGCGACGCCGCCAAGGCGCGCCAGGCCGTCGCCGCGATCCGCGAGGCCACCGCCTGGGTCAAGGGCGGCGGCGCCCTGGTGGTCACCCCCGACGGCCCGCGCGGCCCCAACGAGGTGATCGCCGCCGGCTCGCTGCAGATCGCTCGCCGCTCCGGGCAGCCGGTGTTCCTCATGGGCATCGCGGCCAACCCCGCGTGGCAGCTCGACGGGACCTGGGACAAGGTGATGTTCGCCGCCCCCTTCGGCCGCGGCGCCGTGGTCTGGGAAGGCCCGCTGCACGTGCCCGCCGACGCCGACGACGCCACGATCGCCGCCCTGATCAAGGACTGGTCCGCCCGCCTCTCCGCCGCCACCCGCGGGGCTGAAGCCCTGGTCGCAAAGCGATGACCCCCGGCGCGCCCAGCGTTACTTGTTATCGCGTTGATCCCCCTGACGGCTGGTGAGACATAGGCCCATGGCCCACGACGCGCACGATCACGACGACCACGCGCACGAACATGTTCACGCCAGGCACGATCAAGGCCACGGCCACAGCCATGCGGGCGGCCACCATCACCACGCCCCCGCCAACATGGGCCGCGCCTTCGCCATCGGGGTCGGCCTCAACACCGCCTTCGTGGCGGCGGAGGTGGCCGCGGGGCTCTGGACCGGCTCGCTGGCCCTGCTGGCCGACGCGGGCCACAACCTGTCGGACGTCCTGTCCCTGCTGCTTGCCTGGGGCGCGACGGTCCTGGCCAAGCGCGCGCCGGCGGGCCGCCGCACCTATGGCCTGCGCAAGGCCACCATCCTGGCTTCGCTAGCCAACGCCATCCTGCTGCTGGTGGCCGTAGGCGCCATCACGTCGGAGGCTGTGCGCCGCTTCTCCGAGCCGGCCTCGATCGACTCCAACATCGTCATGCTGACCGCCAGCCTGGGCGTGCTGATCAACGGCGCGACCGCCATGCTGTTCATGCGCGGGAGCCACGACGACCTGAACGTCCGCGGCGCCTTCCTGCATATGGCCGCCGACGCGGGCGTATCGCTGGCCGTGGTGGCCGGCGCGTTCCTGATGGCCCAGACCGGCCTGCTTTGGATCGATCCGATGCTCAGCCTGATCATCGCCGCCGTCATCGTGCTGGGAACCTGGAGCCTGCTGCGCGACAGCGCCGACCTGGCCATGGACGCCGCCCCTCGCGGCATCGACGTCGAGGCGGTGCGCAAGTACCTGGCCGGACTGCCCGGCGTAGAGGGCGTCCACGACCTGCACATCTGGGCGCTCTCGACCACCGAGACGGCCATGACCGCCCACATCCTGCGGCCCCGCAACGTCGAGGCCGACGCCTTCCTGCACGCCGCATGCGACGGCCTCGCGACGCGGTTCAAGATCGGCCACGCCACCCTGCAGGTCGAAACCGACGCCGCCCACGCCTGCCGCCTCGCGCCCGCCGAGGTGGTGTGATCCTGCTTCGCCAAGGCTTCGCAGGATCCATCCTTCGAAGCTCCGACAGGAGCGAAGTCGGATGAGACCGACGCCCATCGCCTTCTACGGCCTGGTGACAGGCCTCCTGGAACCGTTCGCGCCCATCGTGCTCCGCCGGCGGGCGGACCGGGGGCGGGAAGACCCGGCCCGGCTGGGCGAGCGCCTGGGGCGCCCCAGCGCGCCTCGCCCGGACGGCCCGTTGGTCTGGCTGCATGGCGTCAGCGTGGGCGAGGCGACGTCGCTCCTGCCATTGATCTCAGCCCTTCGCACCCGGCGGCCGGACATAGCCTTGCTGGTGACCTCGGGAACGCGCACCGCGGCGAACATGCTCTCGCAGCGCCTGCCGCCGGGCGCCATCCACCAGTACGTGCCGCTGGACACGCCGCGCGCCGTGCGGCGGTTCCTGGACCACTGGCGTCCGGCGCTGGCGGTCTTCGTCGAGAGCGAGCTCTGGCCCAACCTGCTGATGGAAGGCTATGCGCGCGGAATGATGCTGGCCCTGGTCTCCGCGCGGATGACCGAGCAGAGCGCCCGGGGCTGGGGCCGCTTCCCCGTCGCCGCCCACGCGATCTTCTCGGCCTTCGACCTCATCCTCCCGCAGGACGCGGCGACGGCGGAGCGTGTCCACCGGCTCGGCGGATCGGCGGGCCCGAACCTGAACCTCAAGCTGGCCGGCGATGCGCTGCCGGCCGACGATGCCGAGCTCAGCCGCCTCCGCGCCGCCGTGGGCGGCCGCAAGGTCGTGCTGGCCGCCAGCACCCATCCGGGCGAAGAGCGCCTGATCGCCGAGGCGTTCCGCGCCGCGGGCCATGACGCCCTGCTGATCATCGCCCCTCGACACCCGGATCGGGGCGCGGACATCGCCCGCGACCTCGGGGCCACCCGGCGCGGCGCCGGCGAACCCATGGACGGCCCGATCCATGTCGCCGACACCCTGGGCGAACTCGGGTTGTTCTTCCGCCTCGCCGATGTCGTGGTGATGGGCGGGAGTTTTCTGCCGGGGATCGGCGGCCACAACCCGCTGGAACCCGCCCGGATCGGCCGCCCCATCATCACCGGCCCGCACGCCTTCAACGCCGCCGACGTCTACGCCGCCATGTTCGCCGAGGCGGCCGCGATCGAGGCGGCCGACAGCGCGGCGCTGGCGCGGCACATCCGCGGCCTGCTGGACTATCCGCTCATCGCACGGCGCATGGGCGAGGCGGCGCTGGGCTTCGCCGGCCGCCAGGGCGAGGCCCTGGACCGGGCCATGGCCCTGCTCGAACCGCTGCTGCCCGCATGAAGCTTTCGACCCCCCGCTGGTGGTACCGGCGCGACGCGAGGATCGGCGCGGTCGCCCGCCTGCTGTTGACCCCCCTCTCCTGGATCTGGGCCGCAGAGACCGCGCGGCGGATCGCTGCCGGCCAGCCGGCGGACCCTGGCGTCCCGGTGATCTGCGTGGGCAACCTGACGGTGGGCGGAACGGGCAAGACCCCCGTCGTGCGCGAGCTCGCGCGTCGGCTGGGCGGCGTGGTCCTGTCGCGCGGCTACGGCGGCTCGCTTGTCGGACCGGTGCAGGTCGATCCGGCGCGCCACACCGCGGCCGAGGTGGGCGACGAGCCCCTGATGCTGGCTGGCGACCTGACTGTCTGGATCTCCCGCGACCGGGCAGCCGGCGCCAAGGCCGCGGCTCAGGCCGGCGCCAAGGTCATCGTCATGGACGACGGCCACCAGAACCCCTCGGTGCGGAAGACCCTGTCGCTGGTGGTGGTCGACGGGGAGACGCGCGAGGACGAGTGGCCGTTCGGCGATGGCCGGGTGTTCCCCGCCGGACCGATGCGCGAGCCGCTGAAGACGGGGCTCGCCCGGGCCGACGCCGCCGTCATCCTGCTGCCCGCCGACCTTGAGTCGCCTGACCCCGAGCTGGTCCGCGCCCTTACCGCCGTGCCCGTCCTGATCGCCCGCCTGGCGCCCGTCGGGTCGCCGCCGTCCGGCCCACAGGTGGGTTTCGCCGGCATCGGCAAGCCGTGGAAGGTCGAGCGCGCCCTGCAGGCCGCCGGCTGCGAACTCTGCGACTTCTGGCCCTTCCCCGACCACCACCCCTATGACGAGGCTACGCTCCAGCGCCTGGCGGAGCGCGCGGCCCAGTTCGGCGCCGGCCTGGTCACCACCGAGAAGGACTGGGCGCGCCTGCCCGCCTCCTGGCGCGACCGGGTCAGGCCCTGGCCCGTCCGCGCCGTCTTCGAGGATGAGGCGGGGCTGGACAACCTGCTGAGGACGATCCGCCCGTCCTGAAATGAACCGTACTGGCCGTCGGCGATTAACCCTCGGGGCACGCCATCGGGGCAGAGGGGCCGCATGTTCGAATTCGCCGGTTACCACGCCCTGCTGGCGGCGCTGGGCGTCGCCATCATCCTCGCCTACTGGCTGCCCCGGTTCCTCTCCGGCCGAGAGCCCGCCGCCTCGGCCCTGCTGATCGGGATCGGCGCCCTGCTGTTCGGGTGGGTCCCCGGCGTCAGCGAGGCGATCAATCCGGTGGCGCTGCCCAAGCCGTGGGAGATCGCCAGCGAGCTTTGCGTAACCATCGGGTTGTTCGGGGTCGGCCTGCGCATCGATCACCTCGTGGATCGGAAGCGATGGGCCCCAACCGTCCGTCTGCTGGCGGTGGCCATGCCCCTCACCATCCTGGGCGTCGCGGTACTGGGGGCCCAACTTGGCGGGATGACCCTGGCCGGCGCGCTGCTGCTGGGCGCGGTGCTGGCCCCCACCGATCCGGTCCTGGCCGGCGATGTGCAGGTGGGCCCGCCCACCGAGGGTGGCGAGCATCCCGTCCGCTTCGCCCTGACGACCGAGGCCGGTCTGAACGACGGCTTGGCGTTCCCGTTCGTCCATCTCGCCCTGGCCGTGGCGGCGGCGGGCGCCGTCACCGCGGGACTGGCCGGCGAATGGCTCTGGCGCGACGTCGGCTATCGGATCGTCGTCGGCGCGGTATGCGGCGTCGGCATCGGCTGGCTGCTGGGCAAGGTGCTGTTCGAGTTCCCCCGCGAGCACTGCCTTGCGAAGACCCAGTCGGGCGTGTTCGCCCTGGCCGGCGTCCTGGTGGCCTACGGGGCGACCGAGTTGCTGGAGGGGTATGGCTTCATCGCGGCCTTCGTCTCCGGGGTGACGCTCCGGCGCGCCGAGTCCGACCACGAGTTCCACGTCCGGCTGCACGACTTCTCCGAGACCATCGAGCACGCGCTGACGGCCATCCTGCTGATCGCGTTCGGCGCGGCTATGCCGGCGATGCTGGCCAGTCTCGACATTTGGGGCGCGGCGATCGGCCTGATCCTGGTCTTCGCGCTCCGCCCCCTGGTCGGGTGGCTGTCCCTGAAGGGCACCTTGCTGACCGGGCGCCGACGCCTGGTGGTCGCCGCCTATGGCGTGCGCGGCGTGGGTTCGATCTACTACCTGGCCTACGCCGGCAGCCATATGGAACTCACCAACGAAGCGGGCCTCTGGGCGATCGTGGCGTTCACGGTTCTGCTTTCGACGGTGGTGCACGGATTCACGGCATCCCTGGCCGTGGAGAAGGCGACGGGGTCGGCCGAGCCGTCCTGAGGCGATCGGTGACCCGATCTGGGCGCCCCGGCCCTCGACGCGCGAGGTTCGCGTCGCTTACCCATCGCGGGTCAGCGATCTCGGGGCGTCGATGACAGACCATATGGTCCGACCCCGGCCGTCGCCTGTGAGTGTGTGGACCGCCGATGCCGAACAGCAAGCCCAATAGGCGATCCAGCCGCGAGCCGGACGCTCCCCAGATGCGAACCTTCACCTGCGTGATCAGCGACGCGGGACGCGGGACGCGGGCACAGACCCTGGTCCTCGCCCAGTCCGACGAACGCGCCTGCGAACTGGCGCGACGAGAGCTTCTCCGCACCCCGGATGGCGTCTGCGCGGAAGTCGTGGAGGACGGCCGAGTGATCGCGGTTCTGCAGGGCGAAGGTCCCTCCGGCGAACCCGGGGCCCGGAACACGACTCTGGGCGCCCTGCCGCACATGTACCCTGGGAGCGGCTTCGCGCCGCTGCACGCCGCCATCCTCCGAGCGTTCAACGGCCGAGGCCGCCGCCGGGGGCGGGGCGGCTAGCTCGCGCCGGCCTTCTGCGCGTAGGCCCAGCTCATCTGGGCCAGGCTGGTGACGCGCGGCGCCATGGCGGCGGCGTCGGGGTGGTTGGCGGTGCCGTCGCGCACCCGGCCCAGGATGCCCTGGAGGATGCCCACCAGCCGGAAGGCGTTATACGAGAAGAACCAGTTGAGATCGTGCAGGCCCGAGCGGCCGGTCAGACTGCAGTAGTACTCTACCGCCTCGTCGATCGTCGGGATGCCATGGGCCGTGAGGTCCGGGATCGTCGAGATCGTGCCGTTGATCCAGTTCATCAGCACATAGGTGAAATCGGCCAGGGGCTCGCCCAGGGTGCCCAGCTCCCAGTCCAGCACGGCCACGACCCGCGGCTCGGTGGCGTGGAAGATCATGTTGTCGAGGCGGTAGTCGCCATGGACGATCGAGGTCCGTTCCTGGGCCGGGAGGCTCTTGGGCAGCCATTCGATGAGCCGCTCGACCTCGGGGATGTGGACGGTCTCGGAGGCCTTGTACTGCTTGGTCCAACGGTCCACCTGGCGGCCCATGTAGTTGCCGGGCTTGCCATAGTCGCCCAGGCCGATGGCCTCGTAGTCGGTGTTGTGCAGGTCGGCGAGGGTCTTGATCTTGGCTCTGAAGATCGCGTTCCGCTCGGCGGGCTCATAGGCCGGCAGGCTCTGGTCCCACAGGATCCGGCCCTCCACCATGTCCATCACATAGAACCAGGTGCCGATGACGCCGTCGTCGGTGCAGAGGCCGTAGGGCCGCGCCACGGGGAAGCCGGTGGGATGCAGCGCCGAGATCACCTTGAACTCGCGGTCCACCGCATGAGCCGAGGGCAGCAGCTTGCCCGGCGGCTTGCGGCGCAGGACGTACTTCTTGCCGGGCGTGATGAGCTGGTAGGTCGGGTTCGACTGGCCGCCCTTGAACTGGCGCACTTCCAGCGGGCCGGCATAGCCTTCGACGTTCGCCTTCATCCAGCGCTCGAGCGCCGCCTCGTCGAAGCGATGGCTCTCGGCCACGTCCTTGGTGCCGGTGTTGGCCTGCTCCCGGGCCTGCTCCGCGGCGACGTCGGCGGTGACGGACATGCGTTCCTCGCTTCGTACAATTGTTTGAACCCTTTTAGCGAGGCGGCCCCTGCGGGAGCAAGGCGCGACCGGCGATGCTTGACGCGAAGCGCGCGGACCCTCACAGGCGAAGGATGGTCGAGGACGTCCAGTCGATCATCGAGATCGCAGCGCCCCGCGAGCGCGTGTGGCGTGCGCTCACCGAGCCCGCGCTGGTGACGCTATGGATGGGCTGCCTGCGCTTTCGCCCGGAGCCGGGCCACATCTTCTACCTGCAGCCCGATCGCGCGCGCCGAACTGCGGACGACGTCACCGACGCCATCGCCTGCCGGATCGAGGTGCTGGACGCGCCGCGCCGCCTCAGCTTCTCATGGGGCTTCCCCGACGTGCCCGACACCTTCGTCGACATCCGCCTGCGTAACATCGTGGGCGGCACTCACGTGCGGCTGGTCCACTCGGGCTGGGACCAGTTCGACGACCGCGAGACCGAGGATGTGCGCGGCGGGCTGGGCCACGCCTGGCACTCGGTGGCGCTCCCTCGGTTGCAGGCCGTGGTGGAGAACCGCTGACCTATCCCAGTGCGCGCCAGCCGATGTCGCGGCGGCAGAAGCCGTCCGGGAAGTCGATGGCGTCCACGGTCGCATAGGCCCGGTCGCGGGCTTCGCGCAGGGTCGGACCGCTGGCGCAGACGTTCAGCACCCGCCCGCCGGCCGCCCGCAAGGTCCCTGCGGCGTCGCGTCTTGTGCCGGCATGGAAGACCACCGCATCGGGACCGAAGTCCGCCTCGGTCCCGCGGATTTCGCCGCCGGCGGCCGGAGTGCCCGGATACCCCTTGGCGGCCACGACCACGCAGACCGCCGAGTCGTCGCGCCACTCGGGCGCGGGCATCTGCGCCAGCGACCCGTTCGCGCAGGCCAGGAGATAGGGCACGAGGTCGCTCTCCAGGCGCAGCATCAGCACCTGGCACTCCGGGTCGCCGAAGCGGACGTTGAATTCCACCAGCTTGGGGCCCTGCCTGGTGGCCATCAGCTCCACGAACAGCACGCCGCGATACGGCGCCCCGTCTGCGGCGATGCCCGCGAAGGCTGGCTCCACCAGGCGCTGGCGCACCTGCTCCACCAACTCGGACGTGAAGACCGGCGCCGGCGAATAGGTGCCCATGCCGCCGGTGTTGGGTCCTTGTTCTCCGTCGAAGGCGCGCTTGTGGTCCTGGGCCCAGCCGAACACCATCGAGTCCTTGCCGTCGCAGAGGGCGAACAGCGAGCCGATCTCGCCCTCCAGGAATTCCTCGATCACCACGCGGGCCCCGGCCGCGCCAAAGCGGCCGCCGAAGGCGTCGTCGATGGCGGCCTCCGCCTCGGCCCGCTCGGCGGCGATCACGACGCCCTTGCCGGCCGCCAGGCCGTCCGCCTTGATCACATAGGGCGGCTCGAAACGGTCCAGGGCCGCCTTGGCCTCGGCCGCGCTCTCGCAGACCGCATAGGCCGAGGTGGGCAGGCCGTAGCGGTCGCAGAACGCCTTGGTGAAGGCCTTGGAACTCTCCAGTTGGCCGGCCTGAGCGCTGGGCCCGAAGCAGGGAACGCCCGCGGTCTCCAGCGCGTCGGCGAGGCCGGCGTCCACCGCCGACTCCGGGCCGATGACCACCAGGTCGGCGGCGATCTCGCGGGCCAGGGCGACCAGGCCCGCCACGTCCGTGGCGGCCACGTCGCGCAGCTCGCACTGCGCCACCATGCCGGGGTTGCCGGGAGCAGCCACGAAGCGGGTCACCAGCGGCGATTGCGCGATCTTCCACGCCAGGGCGTGCTCGCGCCCGCCGGAGCCCACAAGCAGGATGTTCATGAGGCGCGGCTTTGGCGTGGCCGCCCCCTCAGGTCAAGCCGCCTTTGCCCAGCGCTTCACCGCCGCCAGCGCCGCAGGGTTCTCCATCTTGGGCGCCGAGCTGGGCGGCCAGGTGATCTCGAAGATCACCCCGTCCGGATCCGGGAAGTAGATCGAGGCCTGCTCGCCATGATCCTCCTCCCAGAAGTCGACCCGCGCCTCGCGCAGTCGCTCCCGCCAGGCGTCCAGGTCCGTCGCGCGCGCGGCGGCCAGGGCATAGTGGCGGGCATCGACCGGCACGCCGCGATAGTCCGGGGCCGGCGCGCCCTTCAGCGCCACCGCCACGAGCTGCTGCTTCCCGCTCAGGCCGAAGACCATCATCAGCCAGGGGTAGCCGTCCCAGTCATCGCCGCTGTAAGTCTCCACGAGGGGAAGGCCCATCACTTCGCTATAGAAGCGCAAGGTGGCCTCGGCGTCCCGCACGGGCATGACGACGTGATCGAGCGTCAGCATGTTGCGTCCCTCCAACTCTACCATACCATGTTACGTGAATGGCGACGCCACGTCGCAACCTCAACATCGTTAACGTCCGATAGGATGGCGTAACTGATGGCCTGACGACGGGAGACGGTATGGCCGATCCGACCAGCGACAGCGCAAAACAGGCGCTCGAATGGCACGCGGAGCGCGCACGCGAAGTGGAGCACCGGGTGAAGAACACCCTGCAGCTCATCTCTTCGATCGTATTGCTCCAGGGCCGCCGTGCGAGCGACGAGGCCGCGCGCCAGGCGTTGAAGGCCGTGCAGCAGCGCGTGGCCGCGGTCAGCGTGGCCCACCGCCACGTCGGCTGGGGCGACGAGGCCGAGGTGGTGGAGGTCGCCGCCCTGGTCCGCGAGATCGTCGGCGATCTGGCCGGATCCGCCGGCCGCGAAGGCGTGGACATCGAACTCGAGCTCGACAGCGTAACCATCCCGGGCCGGCAAGGCGCGCCGGTGGCCCTGCTGGTGAGTGAGGCGGTCGGCAACGCGCTGCGCCACGCCTTCCCGGACGGGCGCCGCGGCCGCATCCGGGTGACCGTGCGCCGCACACCCTCCGGATTCGACCTGGCGGTGTCCGACGACGGCGTCGGGATGCCGGCCGAGGCGCCCAAGACGGGGTTCGGCCTGACCGTCGTCCAGCTTATGACCCAGCAACTGCGCGGCCACCTCGACACCACGGCCTCGCAACCTGGCGTGCGGCTTTCCGTTAGCGTGCCTATGGACACCGAAACGCCGACGGCCTGATGGCCCAATCCCTGATCGCCGACGTGATCGGCACGGGCGCCGCCCTGTGCTCGATGACCAGCTTCGTGCCCCAGATCGCCAAGATCCGGCGCGAGCGCGACGCCTCGTCCGTCTCCCTCAAGATGTACGCTGTGACGGTGACCGGATTCACGCTCTGGATCGCCTATGGCCTGATGATCGGCAGCTGGCCGGTGGCCGCCTCGAACGTCGTCTGCCTGATCCTGTCGGGCACGATCCTGGGTCTCAAATGGCGCTACTCGGGGGGCGGCGGACTAGCCACGGGCGAGCCGGGGCCGTAAGGGCTTCGCCGGTAAAGGCCCTTCAAGGTGGCGGAATGACGGATCGGTTGGCGGCGGCCCAGACGGCGTTGAACGCGGGACGCAAGGATGAGGCGATCGAACATCTGATCGCAGCGGTGACCGAAAATCCCGTCCGCGCCGTCCCGGTATACCGGGTCCTGGCCGCGCAGCTCTACGCCGCCGGCCGCTACGCCGAGGGCGAGACCTTCGCCGCCATGGGCCTGAAGCAGCATCCGCGCGACTACGAACTGGCCAATGTCCGCGGCGTGCTTCTACGCAAGCTCCGGCGCCAGGCCGAGGCGGTCACCGTCCTGGAACAGGCGGTCAAGCTCCAGCCGAAGATGCTGCCGGCGCAGCAGAACCTGGGGAACGTCCTCCTGGACCTGGGCCAGGCGGCGAAGGCCGAGGCGTTGTTCAGCAAACTGACGCGGTTGGAGCCACGCAATCCCGAGTTCCACCGTCAGCTCGGCCGCGCCATGGCCAAGCAGGGCCGGATCGAGCCCGCCCTCATGCGTTTCCGCCAGGCTACGACGCTGAAGCGCGACAACGTCGACGCCTGGCTCGACATCGTGGGAACGCTGGCCGAGGAGTTCCGCGGCTCCGACGCGATCGAGACCCTCGACAAGGCCCTGGCCGCGAACCCGGGCAACCAGCGCCTGCTGGAAGCCAAGGTCATGACCCTGCGGCGCCTAGGCGACAATGCCGCCGCCGACGCCTTCCTGCAGTCCCTGCTGCCTTCCAATCCCGACGCGGCCTGGCTGCACCACCAGCTGGGCGTCAGCCTCGCCGACCGCGATCGGAACCGGTCCAACGCGCACATGGAGAAGGCCGTCCAGCTCGATCCGCAACGGCTGGAGTACGCCACGGCCCTGATCGAGGGCTACGAGCGCAACCGGACGGGCGACGAGGGCGGCAATATCGAGAAGGCCTACCAGCTCGCCCTGACGCTGACGGCACGCACCGCCGAGTTCACCGACAGCGCGAACAAGATCGTCTACGAGACCCTCGGCCGGGTCTGCGATTTCGCGGCTCAGGATCAGGTCGGCGACTTCCGCACCCTGGGCCGCAGCTGGGCCGAGAACGGCCGTCACACGGCGCTGATGAAGCAGATGCCCCGGGTCCGCACCGAGGCCGATCGCCTGGAACTGGTCGAGCAACACCGCATCTGGGGTCGCAGGATCGAGGAAGGCGCCGCGCGTCGGCCGATCCAGCGCAAGCCGCCTCGCGCGCCGGACGGCAAGATCCGGCTGGGCTTCATGTCCTCGGATCTGCGCCTGCACCCCGTGGGCTATTTCGCCATGCCGCTCTTCGAACACATCGACCCGGCGCGGTTCGAGGTGTTCGTCTATTCCTTCTACACCGGCGCCGAGGCCGATACGGCGCAGCGCTTCATAACGTCCAAGGTCAACGCCTATCGCTGGTGGCCGGACATCAATGTGGGCGAGGCGGCGCAGCGGATCGCCGACGACCAGCTGGACATGCTGATCGAGCTGGGCGGGTCGACCCACATGAACAAGCTGGAGGTGATGGCCTACAAGCCGGCTCCGCGGCAGGCCAGCTGGCTGGGCTATCCGCACTCGGCGGGCCTTGGGACGATCGACTACTTCGTCTGCGACCCTTACATCGCGCCGCCCGATCCGCGGATGCTGATCGAGAAGCCTCTGATGCTGCCCGACGCCTGGTACCCGTTGGGCGCCCAGGCCTTCCGCGAGCAGCCGGCGGCCAGCCCGGAGGCTCCGGTCACCTGGAACGGCCACGTCACCTTCGGCACGGCGAATCAGCCCTACAAGTACACGCCCGAGAGCCTGAACGTCTGGGCGCGGATCATGGCCCGCTGCCCGGGCTCGCACTTCCTGTTCATCCGGCCGGAGGGCAGCTCGCCCTCGTTCCGCGCCAACATCCTGAAGGCCTTCGCGGCGGAAGGGATCGAGGGCGACCGGATCGAGTTCGAGGCCGTGCGCGGCGCCCACCTGCCGCACTACAACCGCATCGACATCAGCCTGGACACCTTCCCGCAGACCGGCGGCACCACGACCTGCGAGTCCATGTGGATGGGCGCCCCGTGCGTCAGCCTTCGCGGGCCGGCGCCCTATGAGCGTCTCAGCCACTCGGTGCTCAGCAGCGTGGGCCTGACCGACCTGTGCGTTGAGACGGTGGACGACTACGTCGAGACCGCCGTGAAGTTGGGCAACGACCCGGCGCGGATCTCCGCACTGCGGGCCACGCTGCGCGATCGGATGCGCGCCAGCCCGCTGGGCCAGGTCGAAGCCTGGGCTCGCGGCTTCTACGACGCCGTGGAGAGGACGGTCAGGGCTACGAGCTAGCCAAAGGCCCTACCAGATCACCAGTCCCTGGCTGGTCGGAAGCTCGAGGACGAACCGGCCACGATCGCCAAACCACTTGGTTTCGGCGACGTGCTGAGCCCGGTAAGGGAAGGCCCCGAAGTCGTCCAGGACGATCATCGCGCCGGGCACCAGGCGCGGCTCCAGGGCGTCCAGCGCCGCGATCTCGGCCGTGGCGTTGTTCATGTCGATGTGTGCGAAGGCGACCTTGTCCGGAACGCCCTGCTCGAACGATTCCGGGACAAAGCCCCGGATCACCTTGATGTTCGGCTCTGCAGCAAAGCGCGACTGGACGAACTCGAAGAGGCCCGGTCCATGCTCCGGCATGGCGTGGTGCTCCATGGTCGAGTCGTGTTCGAAGAGGTCGTACAGAAAGACTTCGCGACCGGTAAGATCCACCACATCGGCCATGATCCGGGCCGTCGTGCCCTTGTAGGCCCCGCACTCGACGAAGCCGCCTTCCAACCTCGCCGCCTGGCGGGCGGCCCAGACCACCACATGGGTGCGCCATATGATGCCTCGCTCGCTCGGCGTCTTGGCGTGCGTCCCGTAGGCCTTCCGGAACGCCTCATCGTCGAGGAAGCCGAGATTGCGCCCGAAGGCGATCAGATTGTCCCCCGCGAACCAGCCGGACTTCATGCGCGCGGCGTCCACCAGGGTGTCGATCCCGCGATTGAATTCTACCGGGTCGTTGACGCCCCAGAAGAAGCGGCTGCGAAAATGGGGAGGGTTCACGTCAATCCAGCCTTCCGAGCATGGCCCCGAAGTGGGGAGCCTCTTAGATCAGATTCTACAGCCGCGATCATGCCAACGCTCCGCGCTGGCGCAGCTCGGCGTACCAGCCGACATAGCCGTCCCAAAACGCGTCCTCGTCCCAATCCGCCGCCCATGACGGCTGGTCGTTGACCCGCAGGAGCGGCTCATCGAGGACAGGCTGCTCCGCAAGTTCCACGCGGCAGTCGAGCCCCAGGCGCCGCCCGGCCTCCACCGCGACCCGCTGCGCGAACTCGCCCTGCGGCGCGATCCAGCCCGACGGGCGGGCGACGGTGGTTTGAGCGCCGGACGCGAGCGCCTCGGTGAGATACTCCGCGTAGGCCTGGGCCAGCCGCGGCGCGGCCAGATGGTCGCGGACGTAGCGCGGGGTGCGCACAGTCGCCGTCCCGCCCGCGAACCAGGTGCTGAACAGGTACCAGCCGAACCGCCGCTCCTCGAGCGCGCCGTAAGGACTGGGGATCACGAAGCGGGCGAACCGCAAGCCCGCGTCCCGCGCCCAGTAGTCGAAGGCGGCGCTGGTCAGGGTCTTCGACAGGCCGTAGGGCGTCACCGCGCCGGGCTCGTCGCCGCCCCCCTCGCCCGCCTCGAACACACTCCCGGTCAGGACGACCAGCTCCGCGCCCGCCGCCCGCACGGCGTCCAGCATCGCCGGCGCGCCCGCCGTATTGCGAGCCAGCGCATCGACCGGATCGAAGCCCGGATCGCGGTAGCCCGTGATATGCGCGGCGTGGTGGGCCAGCACGTCGACGCCCCCGCTCGACCGGATGTCGGCCAGCAGAGCGTCCGAGCCGAAAGCGCGCCCGAAAGTCACCCTGGCGCACTGTTCCAGCCGCTGGACCCGCGCGAGCCGGACGTCCTCGTAGGCCGCCCTCTCACGCAGCAGGGGCGCGATCACCTCATGGCCCGCGGCGGCCAGCGCCTCGGCGATCCAGACCCCGGTGAACGAGCTCGCGCCCGTGAGCAGGACCCGCTTCGCCATGCCCTACCCATGGTCCGGATAGGCGGCGTCCCGCGGCGAGATCAGCGCGGGCGCGGCCGGCCACTGGATCCCGAAGGCCGGATCGTCCCAGCGCACCCCCGCCTCGTGGCCGGGCCGGAACGCCGGGGCGATCTGGTAGATCACGTCGGTGTCGGGCTCCAGCGTCAGGAAGCCGTGGGCTACGCCCTCGGGAATGAACAGCGCAGCCAGGTTCTCGGCCGACAGCTCCGCACCCGTCCAGCGCCGATAGGTGGGGCTGGCCGGGCGCAGGTCGACGGCGACGTCGAAGATCCGGCCGCGGGTCACACGGACCAGCTTGGTCTCGGCGTTCGGGGCCGGCTGGTAGTGCAGGCCCCGCAGCGTGTGGACGTGCGGATTGCGCGAGACGCTGGTCTGGGCGGGCGCGAAGGGGATGCCGGCGGCGGCGAACTCGTCCGGGCAATGCAGGCGGGCGAACAGGCCGCGATCGTCGCGATGCGGCTCGGCGTCCACACGGACCACGCCCGCGATCTCCGTGGGCGTGAAGCGCATCAGTCCAGGATCTCGGTGCGGGGCGAGGCGATCACGAACCGGCCGCCCCAGTCGGAGATGAAGGCCAGCTGCCGGGTGATCTCATCCTTCAGGTTCCAGGGCAGGATCAGGACGTAGTCGGGCCGGGAATTGGCCACCGCGGCGGGTGCGCGGATCGGCACATGGCTCCCAGGCAGGTAGCGGCCCTGCTTGGCGGGATTGGCGTCATAGGCTTCGACGATGTCGTCCGAGGTCGTGCCGCAGTAGTTCAGGAAGGTGTTGCCCTTGGCCGCCGCGCCATAGGCCGCGATCGCCTTGCCGTCGTCCTTCGCGGCCTTCAGGAAGGCCTGGAAGCTGTCGCGGACCGCCTCCACCCGGGCGGTGAAGCCGTCGTAGGTCTCCGGCCGGTTGAGGCCCGCCGCAGCCTCGGCGCCGCGGGCGGCGCGAAGACCCTCGGTCTCGGCATGGTCGGCCGCCTGATGACAGCAGAACAGGCGCAGCGACCCCCCGTGGGTCGGCAGCTGCTCCACGTCGAACACCCGCAGCCCCTGGGCGCCCAGCACCTGCTCCACCGTCAGCAACGACAGATAGGAGTAGTGCTCATGGTAGATCGTATCGAACTGCACCTTCTCGATCAGGTTCAGGAGGTGCGGGAACTCGAAGGTCAGCACGCCCTGCGGCTTCAGTACGTGCCGGAAGCCGCCGACGAAGGCGTTCAGGTCGGGCACGTGGGCCAAGACATTGTTGGCCGCCATGAGGTCGGCGCGGTCGCCCCGCGCCGCCAGCGCCTGGCCGGTCTCGGCATTGAAGAACACCACGTCGGTGCGCACGCCGATCGCCCGAGCCGCCTCGGCCGTGTTGGCGGTGGGCTCGACGCCCAGCACGGGCACACCCTTCGCCAGGAAGTGCTTCAGCAGGTAGCCGTCGTTGCTGGCCACTTCGACGACCAGGGACTCAGGCCCTAGGCCAAAGCGCTCGGTCATCGCCTCGGCGTAGCGGCGCGCATGCTCCACCCACCCCGGGGAGAACGAGGAGAAGTAGGCGTACCCCTCGTCGAAGATCGCCTCGGCGGGCACCTCGTGGTCGGCCTGAACCAGGAAGCAGGCGTCGCAGACCATGGTGTTCAGCGGAAAGACGGGCTCGTCGCCCGCCGCCAGCTGCTCGCGCGTCAGGTAGCTGTTGGCCAGCGGCTGCAAGCCGAGGTCCAGGAAGGTCCGGGTAAGCGGGGCGCGGCAGAAGCGGCAGAGACTCATGGCCGGCCTTCGTAGCCCTCGATCTGCTCCAGGCACAAGGCAAGCGCGTCCTCGCCGGCCGCCTGGCGGCGATACCAGTCCATGGTCAGGGCCACCGCCTCCGGCGCCTCCAGCCGGCTTTCGAAGCCCAGAACCCTGCGCGCGAGGCTGGCGTCGATGGCGAGGCTCCTGGCTTCCAGCGACGCCGGATCGGGCTCGTGCCGCCAGGCCTGGCCTCCCAGGGCCTCGACGCCCAGAGTGGCCAGCTCGCCCACACTGACCTCCGCGCCGCCGGGCTTGGGTCCGAAATTCAGCGCCCGCGGCGTCGCCGGATCGGCGGCCAGGGCCTCGACATAGCGGAAGTAGCCGGCCAGGCAGTCCAGCACATGCTGCCAGGGCCGCGTCGCCTCGGGATGGCGCAGCACGACCTGGCCGCCGCTGCGGGCCGCCCGCACGATGTCGGCCACCAGCCGGTCGCGGGAGAAATCCCCGCCGCCGATCACATTCCCCCCCCGCGCCGAGGCCACCGGGACGGCCTGGAAATAGCTCTTGGCAAAGCTCTGGACGACGATCTCGGCTGCGGCCTTCGACGCCGAATAGGGATCCTTGCCGCCCAGGTTGTCGCCCTCGGCGAAGGCGCGGCCCGCTTCGCTGTTGGCGTAGACCTTGTCCGAGGTGATCGCGAGCACCGCCTGCAGCGCGGACTGGGTCCGCAGCGCCTGCAGCAGGTGGGCTGTGCCCATGATGTTGGTCTCGAACGTCCCGATCGGGTCCTCGATGGACGTCCGCACGATCGGCTGTGCAGCCATGTGCAGCACCAGGTCGAAGGCCTGGCCGCTGACCGCCGCGTCCAGGGCGTCCGGGCTGCGCAGATCGACGAAGCGCGAGGCGATGAGGCGCTCGACGCCCGCCAGGCTGAACAGCGCCGGCGTCTGGTCCGGTGGCAGCGCCAGGCCGGTGACCTCGGCGCCCATATGGCTCAGCCAGATCGCCGCCCACGAACCCTTGAAGCCCGTGTGGCCGGTCAGCAGGACCTTCTTGCCGGCCCAGAAGGCCGCGTTCAGCGCCGCCACGGAGCCTCGCCGGTCGCCCACAGCGCCTCGAGCTGGTTCTTGTCGCGCAACGTGTCCATCGGGGCCCAGAAGCCATCGTGGCGGAACGCCATCAGCTCACTGTCGGCGGCCAGACCCATCAGCGGCTCCTGCTCCCACACCGTCGCATCGCCCGCGACCCGGTCGACCACGTTCGGGTGCAGCACAAAGAACCCGCCGTTGATCAGCCCGTTGTCCCCGGGCGGCTTCTCCATGAACCGCTCGACCCGCCCGTCCACGATCTCCAGTGCGCCGAAGCGACCGGGGGGCGCCACCGCGGTGACGGTGGCTTCGCGGCCATGCTGCTTGTGGAAATCGGCCAGGGCCCGCAGGTCCAGGTCGGCCACGCCGTCGCTGTAGGTCAGGAAGAACGGCTCGTCCGGGGTCAGGTACTTGGCCACCCGTTTCAGGCGCCCGCCGGTCATCGTCTCGGCGCCGGTGTCCACCAGGGTCACCTTCCACGGCTCGTGGTTGGTGGCGTGGAACTCCATCGAGCCGCTGGCCAGATCGACGGTCAGGTCCGCGTGGTGAAGCACGTAGTTGGCGAAGTACTCCTTGATCACGTAGCCCTTGTAGCCAAGGCAGACGATGAACTCGTTGAAGCCGTAGTGCGAATAGAGCTTCATGATGTGCCAGAGG
>Ga0255338_1003373_pt1 | contig 19404 bp, 12 predicted proteins | sample MeOH1_35cm_T4_19_FD_203715 | JGI IMG/M metagenome (GOLD analysis project Ga0255338, IMG submission 203715) | Sandy soil microbial communities from University of British Columbia, Vancouver, Canada - MeOH1_35cm_T4_195 | ecosystem: Engineered > Artificial ecosystem > Sand microcosm > Unclassified ...
ATCAACCAGAAATACAGGGCGATCTGAGGCATTTCCCAGACTTCGCCGCCCATCGCGGCTACGGCAACCGCTGCCAGACCGGCAAGCATTCCACTCATCAGACGCTGCGAGGCGCCGTCGCTCACGGCCCGCCGTCGCAATGCGGGGCGAATGACGCTGATCAACAGGTAGGCAAACGCCGCTAAACCGAGCAGGCCCGTTTCATACGCAATCTTCGCATAGTTCACGTCCGCAAGACCCCGCGTTCCGGGCCCCTTCCCCAAAACCGGAGACGTTTCCAGCGCGGACGCGGTGCGTTGGACGGACTGAACCCGACCCCCCTGGGTCGCCGCGACATGCTGAAAACGATAGATGTCACCCCACAGCATGAACAGCGGCGCAGCGATCACCACTGGCACGAGCAGGAGGAGCGCCCGCCGCTGCCCGCGCCAGAACAGCACGCCGAGCGCCACCAGGAACCCCAATGCCGCGGCACGGGAATAGGTCCAGGTGAACGCCACGGTCATCAACACCGTGCAGGCCAATCCCGCCCGCCGGAACCCCGGGCGTGCCTCATCCATACTTTGGCTGAACGCAATCGGGATCAGCGCGGTTAGCCACACCCCAAAGTAGTTGTCATTCATGAAGGTGGAGACCAACCTCCAACCTTCCGGAACAGGATAGGCGCCGCACTGGTAGGGATACAGCATCACGCTTTCCCAGAGGTTTCGTCCCGGCGGGGGCATCGTGAACGGACCGCCTACAAACCGAAACGTAAGGTAGGACAAGATGCCGTACCCGGCCAGCACAGTCCCGGTGAGCCAGGCAAATCGAAGCATGCCGGGCACGTCCCGCGGGCGAAATACGGCAGCGGCAGAGAGCCCCAGCGTGAGCCACGGTAGCATGGCGCGCAGCCCGGCAGCACTCTGCGCCCAGGGCACACGGTTCACCAGCGCTGAAGTTGCGGAAACGGCCCAAAACAGCATCAGCGGAAGCCGCAGTGCAGCAAACGCGGTGTCCCGGCCCATCCGGAGCAGAAAGAATAACGTCGCCACGGCCAGCACTGCCGCGGCGACGTCGGTCCCGGGCGCGCCGAGATGCCAGTAGTCCGACAGCACGTTGTGCACGGGGACTACCAGGGCCACGAGTAGAAATCGCAGCCCGTTCCTGGCTAACGCCTCGCCGGTGGCGAGCCGGCCTGATTGCTCCCGCGCAATTGCGGTTGCCGCCATGAGTTTGCTTAACGCCCCGAGCCGACCACAGACGCCGCGCCCACCGGTCGCTTCAGCGCGTAATTCTCGCGGCACCAGGCAATCGTGCGCTCCAGCCCGTCCCGCAGCGTTACGTTTGCCTCGAAGCCCAGGAGGTCGCGCGCCTTGGCAATATCCGGGCGGCGGCGCTGGGTATCTTCATAGCTCTGGCCGTAGTAATCGCGATACGGCATGTACACGATTTCACTCTGCGAATTGCACAGTTCACGCACCAGATGCGCCAACTCGGTAATAGTGAGCTCTTCCTGGTTGCCGATATTGAACGCCTCGCCCAACGCCTCCGGGCGTTCTGCCGCGAGCATGGTCCCCCGAACCGTATCTTGCACGAAGGTAAAACAGCGCGTCTGGGTGCCATCGCCATGCACGGTCATCGGGGCGCCGGTGAGCGCCTGCCGGATGAAGTTGGCAATCACGCTTCCGTAGCCCGCCTCGTTCACGCGGGGGCCGTAGGAATTGAAGAACCGGACGATGGAAACCGGCAGGCCGCCATTGAAGTAAGCGAACGCGAAGTGCTCGTCGATCGCCTTCGAGGCGCTGTACGCCCAGCGATTGATGGTGGTCGGCCCCAGGACGCGGTCGTCGTCTTCTTTGAGGGCGCCACCCTGCGACTTGCCGTATACCTCGCTGGTGGAGGCGATCACAATCCGCTTCCAGTAGCGATACGCCATCGCCAGCACATTTTCGGCGCCGCGCACGTTGGTAGTGATCGTGCCAATCGGATCGTCGACGATGTACTTCACGCCCACGGCGGCAGCCAGGTGGTAGATCACGTCCGACTGCTCTACCAGTCGCTCCAGCGTGTTCGGGGCGAGGATGCTGTCGTTCACGAACCGGAAGCGCGGGTTATCCAGGTTGTGCCGGATGTTGGCAATGCTGCCCGTGGACAGGTTGTCGATGATGCAGACTTCGTCGCCGCGTGCCAGCAGCACGTCCACGAGATTCGAGCCGATGTACCCGGCGCCGCCCGTTACCAGTACCTTCATAAAATGTCCTCTCTAACGCCCTGGCCCGCCGTTTCCCCGCGCGGCGGGCACCGTCTGCCCCTCGCGTTGGGTCGGCCATCGCGCCGCCTCCTCTATCGTCGGGTGATTGACCGGCGGAGCGATTCCTTTGGATGCGAGTAATTCACAGTAGAGGCTTTCTAACTGCTCCAGCATGCGACCGACGCTGAAGTCGGGCAGCACGTGTGCCCGAGCCTGCGCGCCCATCGCACGGGTGGTCTCCGGGTTCTCAAGAGCCGTCGCCAGCGCTCCGGCCAGCGCGTCGCTGTCCTTCGGCGGCACCAGCCAACCGGTGTGCCCTTCGGCTACCACGTCCGGAATGCCGCTGACGCGAGATGCCACGCACGGCAGTTCCATGGCCATCGCTTCCACTAGAACGCGCCCCATACCCTCGTTCAACGACGGCAGCACGAAGAGGTCTAGCGCGGCCATCAATCGGGGTACGTCTCGCCGAAGACCTAGAAAGTGCACCACGGGTGTTCCGGCCCGGACCGGTTGCCCACTGGGGCTGCCGGACGCATCGGCCGCGTGAGAGACCACGCGGAGTCCACACCCCAGTGACTGGGTAACCAGTTCGGCACGCAGCTCCCCGTCGCCCACGATCATCAGGTGGAGATCGGGACGAGTGGCACCCAGGCGAGCAAAGGCGTCAATCAGATAGCGCTGCCCTTTGATCGGTACCAGCCTGCCTACCGTACCGAGAACGACGGCGTCATCAGGAATTCCCAGTTCCCGTCGTACTGCCCCTCGCTCGCCGCGACTGGCGTCAAAAGGTTCAAAGTCGATCCCGCTGTGGACCACAGCCCAATCCTGCGCGGTGCCAATTCCCAGCTCCAGGTGTTCCCGTCTCTCGTTCTCGGTGAGCGCGATGAGGCGGTCCGCCATTCCACTGCAGCGACGCTCGACTTCCACGAACAGGCGGGTCTTGAGTGCGCCCTCGTAACTATGGAACACGTGCCCATGCGGAGTATGGACCACCACCGGAACACCCGCGCGCCTCGCAGCGATGCGACCCAGAATCCCTGCTTTCGAGGTGTGGGTATGGACGATGTGCGGGCGCTCTTTCCGGCACAGGTTCGTCAGTCGCCGGAGCGCCAAGAAGTCTTTGGCCGGCGAAAGTTCCCGTACCAGTTCCGGGACCCGCAGCATCCGAACTCCACCCGCCAGACATTCCGGCTCGAGGCTCCCCTCCGGACCCAATGCCGGTCCCGTGGCCAGGCTGCTCTCCCAGCCGCCGCCGAGCAAGCCGGTGACGTTCGCTAGCGTATTCTCCTGCGCGCCACCCTTTACCATTCGGGTGATCACGTGCAGTACGCGAATCGGCTCACGCATGGATTTAGTCATCACAACTCGATCAGGCTGCGCAGCCCGGCGCGCAGCTCTACTCGGGGCGAAAAGTCGAGCAGCCTCTGGGCGCGCCGGATGTCTGCACGCGAGTGTTGAACGTCTCCAGGTCGCACGGGGAGCCGGTGAACAACCGGCTCGACTCCCAACACCTCACCCAGGATCTCCAGGAGGTGCGCCAGACTTACTGCCTCGCCCGACCCGACATTGATGGGCAAGCGGTCCTCCGGGATCATTTCGAGTGCCGCACACAGCGCGGCGGCCACGTCGGCTACGTGGATGAAATCCCGCGTCTGCGTCCCGTCTCCGTACAGGTCTAACTCAGCACCGCGCCGAAGCGCGCTCACCCAGCGAGTAATCACGCCGGAGTAGGATGAGTCTGGGTCTTGCCCCTTACCGTAGACGTTGAATAACCGCAACGAGACGGTTTCGACCGAACTCCTCGCCACGTCGATCTCGCCTTGTAGCTTCGATACGCCATAAGGAGACGTCGGCGCCGGATCGTCCCCCTCTGTCGACGGCAATTTCGGCTCCGGTCCGTACACGGCCGCCGTGGAAGCAAAGACCACTCGCCCCACCTTGGCTCGTTCGGCGGCCGCGAGGACGCAGCGAGTTCCTTCTACGTTGATTGAGTGGCATATCTCCGGCATCGCTATGCTTACCGGCACGGAGGTCATCGCAGCCAAATGTACCAGCCCATCACCTTGACGAAGCACGTCTGCCAACCGCTCCGAATCGCGAATGTCTCCCCGGACCAATTCGGCGCCGGCGGCTCGCAGTTGAGCCGCACTCTCGTCCACGCGCTGCCCCCCTACCAGGCTCTCGTAAATGACCACCTCTACGCCGTGGGCAAGCAGCCGCCGGCAAAGCGCGCTGCCGATGAAGCCTGCACCACCGGTGACCACGACGCGGGAACGCTCATCGAGCCAGGGGCTGGACACTTCGTCGGCTGCTCAGGACGCCGGCCGGCGTGCGGTAATGCAAAAAACGGCCAGATTCGGCTCCGAAGCGAGGCGCTGGCGTGCCCAAGCGTACCGCCGAGGATGGCGCGCGAAGTTGATTGCATCCACCACTCCTCGCACGTGGGGACTGGACAGTTCCGCCTTCTCGAGAATCCGTGAGTGAGTCGTAAGCGCATCCTCCGGAATTTCGGTTACGGGCCGATACGGTGGGAGGTCGAACGCGTCGTCAAGAACGGTCAGTAGCTGCGCGATTCGGTCCACCGAGTAAGCGGAGTCCGGATTGCTTAGCTCCACGTCGAGCGTCAGCACCAGTTTACCTCCCGGACGGATGACCCGGCGAAACTCACCGACGATGCGATCCCACTGGGTGGTATGCTCCAGCACGCTGATGCAGTACACGGTGTCGAACTCAGCATCCGCATACGGCAGGCTTGCCAGGTCTGCAGTCCGGAAGTCAACCGGCAAGCCGAGCACCTGGGAAGCATCTCGGTAGGCGGGGGCCAGCACGGCATCCAGATCGCAGCACGAGACCTTCAGACCGTTCGCACGCAGATAAAAGGGGAAGAAGGTAATCCCGCAGCCCGCATCCAGCACGGACTCACCGGCCTGGGGCATCCCCCGAAACAAGGCATAGACGTATTCCCAGCGGCGGGACCACCAGCCCAGCGCATCCCGAGGCCAGGGCAGTTCGGGCCGCCACTGGCTGTCCGTCGCCAAAAACTCGTCCTGGTACGCCTCCAGGTGGGAGTAAAGCTCCTGAACCTGGGGGTGATCCAGGAAAGACTGCCGGGTGAGCCCTTCCGGGAAAACTCCAGGCACCGCCAATCGCTCCATTAAGGAAATGGGCAGGCGGTGCTGCGTCGCATCAAGTGTCGTTGCCAAACGAAAACTCCCGTGAAGGTGGCCGCTATCGGCGTGAGCCGGTCGCCAGGGTGCGCTCTATCAACTCTTCAACCTGCAATACCAGCACGTCCCAGGCAAATGTCTCCAGCGCGAACGCCCGGCACCGAGCCCGCAAAGACTCGTCGCCCTCGACGCGAGGCAACTGGCGTAGAATACCGGCCGCCAGGTCTTCGGCCTCAATTCCCGAGAACAGGAATGAAGAATCGAAGCGCCGCAAGATCTCCTGAGTTCCCCCGACGGGGGTGCCCATCACGGGCGTCCCGCAGGCGAGGGCCTCGATGGTTACCAGACCGAAGCCTTCCAGTACCCGGGTGGGCAGCACGAACATGTCGGCCGCACCATAATAGTCGGCAAGCTGCTGCTCGGGTATGAAGCCAGCAAAGGTCACATTTGCAGCGAGACCGAGTTGGAGCACCTGTTCATCCAGGGCGCTCCGGAGCATCCCAGTACCACCGATAACCAGGTGGCAGTCGGGGCGTACTCGCACCACCTCTTGCATGCCCTGCAGGAGCGAATCCAGTCCCATGCGTGGTACGAGGTTCCGGACGGTCAGGAGCAGTGGGCCGTCCGGAAGTCCCAACCGCCGGCGCGCCGCTTCTCGATCTTGCGGCTGAAAGCGATCCACGTCCACCCCGCCTGGGATGAGGGTCACCTGGCCGGTCTGGTGCCCGTGGATGTCGCGAATCTGACTGGCGGAGTATTCCGAAAGCACCTGAATCGTGGTCGATCGGCGGAGCGCACCTCGCTCGATCCGCTCTCGCAGCTTGCTGTTCACCTGCATCCAGGCGCCCATGGCCAGCGCTTTGGCGCCCTGTTGCTCCCGCATGCGGCGCTTGAAGCGTACCCGGTACTCATCGGACCAGGGCGACAGGTAGGTGTAGAGCACCGGCACGTCCCGGCTGGAGGCTTCCTGTAGGACCGCGGCGCCCTCCAGTGGCTGATGGATGTTGATCAGATCGAAGCGCTCTTGCTCCGCGAGCCGCCGGAAAGCCCGACCCCCCTCGCGCAACACGGACTGTATGAACGCGACAGGATTGCCTTCGGCGACCGGATGCCGAACCACGCGCACTCCGCAGTAAGTCTCCTCCGCGGGCAGCTCTCGGTTCTCTCGCCGCGTCAGCACCACCACCTGATGTCCACGGGCGGCGAGGCGCGTACAGTGCTCGTTCAGCATCCGCTCGGCGCCGCCGATCACGTGGACCGGGTCTACGTCTGCAGCCATGAGGATGCGACGAGCCCGGCTGCTCCCGGCGGCACGCGGAATGGCGGGCACCGTGTCCGCACCTCGACTGGTCGCCGGTGTGTCGATTGCCGCACCCGAAATCTTCACTTGCCCCGGCAAGGTCAGGCCCAGGTCTTCGAAGGTCAGGCCGGACCGCGTGCCCAGATCCTGATCGATGTAGGTCCGATGCCACAGCTCAAACATCAGGAGCGCCCAGATGTGCTGGCTGAAATCCCGTTTTCCCGACCGCTGCTGATCCAACAGCCATTGCACGTACTCGGGTCGGAAATAACCTCGCTGCCGCAAAACGGCTGGCGAAAGCACCTGCTCTACCAGCGACGACATCTCGCCCCGCAGCCAAACATCGATCGGTGTGCCGAACCCGCGTTTGGGACGACTGATGATCTCGTCCGGCACCCGGCCGGCCAGCGCCTCCCGCAGGATGATTTTGGTTCGCCGTCCCTGGATCTTCTGAGATACCGGAATGCGTGCCGCAAAGTCCATCACCCGCGTGTCGACGAACGGCACACGCGCTTCCAGCGAGTGAGCCATGGTCATCCGGTCGGAGAGGAAGAGCGGGTCTCCCGGCAGATAGCTCTTCAGATCCACGTACATGGCTCGATCCGGAAACGACCGGTGCTGTACGCGTTCGAAGTGCGGCAGCATAACTTCCGACGACTCCCCGCCGGTGCGATGCGACGCGTAGAGGTCCCGTTTCCCCTGCTCGGTAAAGAAGGCGTTCCAGGCCAGGTAGCGCTGCTCCGGCTGTAAATCGAGCGGTTCCAAAAACTTCTGCGCCAATCGGGAAAGATCTCCGATGGCCGTATCTCCGGTGGCAGGAATTACCCGCAGCGCCGGAAGCAGCATGTTCTTCCGCACGGCCGGCGGCACTCGGCGCCAGCGGTGGGCCATCTCATTCGCAAAGTAACGCCGGTAACCGCCAAATAGCTCATCACCTCCCGCACCGCTCAAAGAGACAGTAACGTGCTGACGAGCGAGTTGGGAAACCATGAAATTCGGAATCACCGATGCATCTGCGAGGGGCTCGTCCAGGTGCCGGATGATCTCCGGCAGAAGGCGCACCGTATCCTCGCCGATGGCAAACTCGTGATGGCGCGTGCCGAAATGCCGTGCCACGGCGGCGGCATAGGGGCGCTCGTCATACAGTCCCGCCGCCTGAAATCCTACGGAGAAGGTCTCCACAGGCTTGGATGAGAGCTCCGCCATTAACGCGACGATGAGCGTTGAATCGATCCCGCCGCTGAGAAACGCCCCAAGCGGCACGTCACTCAATAGGTGGGCTTCCACCGATTCACGCAGCACCGACCAGACTTCCTCCGCCGTAACCGGATCGCCAGTCTGCCCTTCCAGCATCGGCGGTGGACCTGCCCAGTACTCCTCCACCTGGACTTCGCCTCTCGCCCACACCATCCGATGTCCCGGAGGAAGTTGACGGATGCCCGCAAACATGCTCAGCGGCGCCGGGACATAGAGGTAGGTGAGGTAATGGTGGAGCGCGTCCGGATCGACTTCGCGTTTTACTGCCGGATCGCATAGGAGCGACTTGATCTCGGAAGCGAACAAGAAGCGATCGCCGGCTCGCGTCCAATAGAGCGGCTTGATCCCCACATGGTCCCGCGCCACGAATAGCCGCTGCCGCCCCTCATCCCAGATAGCGAAGGCAAACATTCCGCGAAGCTGCTGTACGCACTCCACACCGTACTCTTCGTAAGCGTGGAGGATCGCTTCCGTATCGCTCTGGGTGCGGAACTGGTGCCCCTTCGCCGCTAGTGTCGCACGAAGTTCCTGGTGGTTGTAGATCTCGCCATTAAAGACGATGCATACCGTCCGATCCTCGTTGAAGATCGGCTGGTCGCCGGTGGCCAGATCGATGACGGCCAAACGGCGCATCCCTAAATGCGCCTGGACCCCCGTTTTGGCTATCGGTGAAACATAGAGGCCCTCGCCATCCGGGCCGCGGTGACGCTGCGCATTGCACATCTCTCGCAACAGCTTGGGGTCACCTGGCCGCGGTGGTGCGCTGATAAAACCGGCAATCCCGCACATCAGATGTACACTTTCCCTCGTGTTTAGCCCGGAAGCATCCAATTCCAGGCGCGCAACGCTTTGTGGGTAAGGGGCAAGGGCGCCTACTCGCTACAGCCGGCAAACGGTCCCTTGGCTCTCGGTCCGGCAGACCCTGCGCCTGGAGTTTGCCGCACCGAAAGCAGCAGTTAGCTTCGGCGCCGTCGGTTCCGGAGATTCAGCCAGCGCTGGCCGAAGGCACGCCGGCGATCAGCGTCCGCTCGAAGAGTTGATTGGCTCGCGGCAGACGGCCAGGATAGTCGGCGGCACATAGTCCGGCTCGAAACCGGGATAGCTCAAGTAGCTCCAGGGGCGAGGATAGTACCGGTCCCGGACATCCGGCGCGATCCATTGTGCGGCTGCGGAGGCGTCCGGTGCGGAAGCAGCCGGCCCGCCCGCCGCCGGTGATGGAACCCGGGTCGCGCTGTCGGACCGGGACAAGAGCTTCCGGAGCGCGTTGGGAATTAACCCCCGGACCATCCCACGCACCGCGCGCCCGGTGCTCCATTCTTCGTCTAGCGGGTCGTTGCGACGCTGATAATAGAGCTTCACCTGGCGGAAGTGCGCGCGCATCAGTTCGCTGAACTCCTCGGCACGAAGCTCGTGCACGTGAAACGGATTGCCGCTGTGTCCATTCTCCTGGGCCGCACCATTCGGCGTAGAGATGATTAACGTGCCTCCCGTATCGAGGGCGCGGGCCGTGTTTCGCACCAGGCCTGCCGGGTCAGTGACGTGCTCTAGACCCTCAAAGCAGGTGATCAGATCGAATTCCGCTTGAAACTCCAGCTTGAGCGCGTCCCCTTGCGAGAAACGCAGCCCCGGAAAGACCGCGCGCTGCTGGGCTTCGGCCAGGGCTTCGGGGGAAATGTCCACGCCCTGCACCGACGCTGCGCCGGCAGCCGCCATCAGCACGGAGCCATAACCCGTGCCGCAGCAAAGGTCCAGCACCCGCGCGCCGGGGACCCACTGCAGCGCAAAGCGATAGCGACCAATGTGATCCGGGAAGGAAGGAAGTTCGGTTACGGAAATCCGCTCGGGGAAATCGCCGCAAAAAGCCGAGGATCCGTTTTTCATCTGTTCGACCATTTTCCCATCCGTCCGCATCAGTGGGTGGCGAAGGTAAGCGGAGCCGTGGTTATCCACTGGTCTCCAGTTTCCGGCCGGAGAGTAGTACACTGGGAAACGGGTAGACTTTCCCCAATGAAACGCGGTGGGCAGTGTCTAACGCACCGCCCATCATCCGCTTCATGGCCGAGCCCACTTGGCCAGGACCCATGGACCCATATCGGTCGCCGGGTGTCATGGCTGCAGGATGCAGCCGCACCGCTTTGAACCCGGCCTGAGCCGCCAGACGCCGCCATCCCTCGGGGCTGATCCCCCACCGGTGGACAACACTGATGTCCGGAATCCGGCATGCCGCCGCAACACGCTGGCTGCGCGCAAACGCCTGCTTGAGTGGCGCGTGGAAGGCGGCATTGCGGCCGCGGACGACCACCACGCCGCCCGGTATTAACTCTTGGTACGCCATTTCGAGCGCTCGCGCGGGATCATCCAGGTGGTCCAGCACGTCCCAAAACGTAATCACCGACCACGGCCCACGCGGTAGGGGAGTATCGAAGATAGAGCCAACCGCCACGTCAAAACCGCGCTGGCGGCAAGCTGCGGCGCTCACCGGGTCGATCTCCAGTCCACCCACCTTCCAACCCTGCTCATCTGCCACGGCGAGAAATCCACCCTGCCCGCAGCCGATGTCGAGCAAAGAGCGCCCCGTGAGCTCCAACTCTGGTATGACCTGGAGGAGCGTGCGGAATTGAGATCCTGCCACCTGTAACGGCTCCCGCATCGCCGCTGCCGCGCCATCAGTGTAGAGGGTCTCCTCCACGGCGCGTGAGCTAGAGCGGTCGTTGAGCATGGTGCCACAACCGGAGCAGGTGCGAAGACGGGTTTTGCCCAGGAGGCCAGACCACCGGGATAGTCCACAAACCGGGCAAGCCGGCAGGAGAGAATCATTAGATCCCGCCATCGCCGATCTATGCGCTCCATGGGATCCGCTCATTCCGCGCGGGCCGTGGTCTGCTCGGGCGCGAAGACCCCTGAGAGCGCACCCAGACCGTAAGCCACGGTGGTCGCCAGGTAGATCCACTTCAGAGTAACGACCGCACCCGCCATCCGCCCCGCGTGGCGTAGCGCTCTTAACCAGACCGGCTTCGCCTCGATCTTCGCTTCTCCGTGGGCCAACGCGTTGTCGAGCGCCAGATCCGGAAAGCGCTTGCTCACCAATACCGACATCCTGCCATTGCGGTAAAACTGGCGAAGCGCGTGCCGGAGAGTGGGAGGCGGTAAGTGGTGGATCCAGATACCCGGCACTACCACTACCCGCACGCCTGCCGCCCGGAACTCACGGCGGAGATACGGATCGAGACCTCGCGGAATGAGCTCATGCTCCCCGCCAACCTGGTAGAAGACATCCTTACGCATCATCAGGCAAGGATGTTCGGCCATATCACTGTCGGTGATCACCGAAACTGGCGCCGACGAGCGCCGTGGCACTTCGGCCATCAGGCGCCGAACGAACCAGCCGGCATCGGACGGAACACGGTTCTCACAGCCGGCCATGCCAATGCGTGGATCGGCATCCATCGCACTCACCAGTGTGGCGATTGTGTCGGCGGAACCCAGGCGAGAATCGTCATCGAAGGTAAGCAGGAATTCACCGCGAGCCAGCTCAGCGCCATAGTTGATTCCGCGTCCCTGGCGCTTGTCGCCCTTAATCACGATCACTTCGAAGTTCTGATAGGTCTGCTCGCGAAGCTGGCCTAGTAGCGAGTCGAGGTAACCGTAGCGATCCCCATCAGCCGTGGGAATAATCACGCTCACACGAGGTCCGCCGGCGTCCACCGCGGCTCCTTCTGTGACCTGCGGCCGGCCGGTAGCATCGCCGTTACGATGCCGCACGTAGTCGGCACGAGATCGCCGGTTCTCTCTTGATGACATGAAGGCCTCCGGTTCACGGCGGTCATTACCGGCCATGGTCCCTAACGTTGATGTCGGTAGGGGTGAATGCTGCCTCCAAATCCAAAGCAGGGAAAGCGTTGAGGCGACGGGAGTGGGTGACGGCACATGACAAAAAAGCTCCGGGGTGGTGATCTGAAATCACCACCCCGGAGCTTCCCTTAACCCGGGCGCCTCTACCTCACGGCAGAGGCACTTCCGCCTGCATTAGGGGGTAGGGGTCGGATCCACGTAAACCAGCGGGAGGTTCACGGAATCCAGCTTGGTCGACGCCCCGGCAGTGGAGACGAACTTACCGCGGATCTTCAGCGACGCTACCGAGCCCAGCGCCTGAACGATCTGCGCATCGGTGGCGGCTACGTCATTGCCGAGGTTGCCGTCACCGTTATCAACCTTCCAACCAGCCGATGTGGCGAACGCGACCGACTGCGTTCCCCAGGAGGTAGTGGGGGTAGACCCAAGCGGGGCGTAGAGAATGAGCCCACCGCCCGAGAGGATCACGCCCTGCGTGCTGGACACGTCAGCGGTTCCGCTCAACTGGAGGTTGAACGTGAGCGATTGCGAATGTGCACCCTGCATATTGCCACGATACTTCGAAGGAGCTTCGAAATACCAGAGGGCACTCGTCGCCGAGGGCTGGCTAGCACTGATATACCCGGTGCCGGGACTACCACCGCTAGCGGTGTAGCTGGCAGCGGTCACGTCGGTGCCGGTAGTCGTCCAGCTCTCGCCATCCGCGTCAAACGGACTGGTCACACTGGTGCTGCCTTCTACGTAGACTTCCTGATAATGCTCCGTGAAGTTGAAGTCTTCGTCGAATGCAATCCAGGTGATCAGGCTGCGACCCAGCGGGTACTGTCCATCTAGTTCCTCGGGGACGCCGCTGTCATCCGTAGCGTCATCACCATCACCCACGGTCCACGGATTGTCGCGGAAGGCGATGATGGTCGCTTCGCCGCAGTCGTCCGAGGCGCCGTATCCCTTCGTAGTGCCGCTCGGTGCCGGGCCGAGAATCTTGAGCTCCTGGGGTGTCAGGTAAGCTCCATTCGCATCGTCAGCCGGGGTCGTAACGTCACCAGGGATCGTAAGCGTCGGCGGGTTAACGTCCTGGATCACAATTGTCTGCGTGGCGTGGCTGATGTTGCCCTGCCAGTCCGTCGCGGTCCAGGTCACCACAAACGTCTCTGTGTTGTTCTGGTAGATCGAGTGGCTGGCCGTAGTCAGCGTTTTGAATCCACCGGGGAACTCCGTGGTATCCGCAATGGCCGGATCGCCGTTGTTCACGACACCATCCGGATCGGGGATCGAACCGGTGATGGTCGGGTTCGGATCGCAGTCCGTCAGCGTGGGAATGGGTACCAGGCCCTCGTAGCGGTCACAGCCCGGGTGGTTGGTCGGCGTCAGGTAGAGCGTGCCCATATCACCGGCTACCGCACCGGCAATCACGGGGGCGTCACCGTCAACGATAGAGACCGTCCACTCATAAGTAACAGTAGCCAATCCGTCGGTTAGTTTCGCCTGGACGGTGGTGGTGCCAATTGCTGAGAACGAATGGGTGAAGCTCACGGTACCGGTGGTAGGGGTAAGCACCGAAGGCGGACCGAGCACCACCGCCGGCCCCACCACAGTGTCCGTCTCATCGAGGGTGAAGCTTCCCGCACCCGGACCCTTCGTGCACCACTGTACCTGAAGGGTGTCGCTGTTCACGTCCATCACGTTGAGCGACCAGGTGTAGGTCTGTCCACCTGCGGCACAGGTCGTAGCCTCGTTCTGCGGCTGCGCCGTTTCGAACGTAGGCGGATCGTTCAGCTTGAACTTGCCTACGAACGCATCCGAAGTGCCACCCTGGTAGGTGGACTGGTAGGCGTTGAGCGTCGGCAACACCCCGTTCGCTGTATAGCCAGTAACGTAAGCATTACCCGAGGCGTCTACGGCAATCGAATAACCCGCGTCATTGGCGGTTCCACCCAGGTAGCTCGAGAAGATCGGGCCGCTACCATCGGGGCGGAACTTCATTACGTAGACGTCGCCGTTGGCGTTGAGCCCCGATTGGATCTGCGTATTCTGCACCTCCGGGAAGAACGTGCTGCCCGTAGGAGGCGAGTCGGTTCGGCCTGCCACGTAGGCGTTGCCAATGGTGTCCACCTTCACGCTATAAGCATGATCCACGCCGCTCCCGCCGAGGTAGGTCGAGTAGACCAACCCCGTACCAGTGGAGTTGAAGCGGGTCAAGAACCCATCGTTCAGTCCGCCACGATAGCTTGTAAATACGGCTCCCGCAGTGGTTGGGAAGGCAGGCGTCCCGCTCTTGCCGGACTCGGTATAGCCGCAAATGATAGCCTGCCCACTGGCGTCTACACCCACTGCAGTCGGCACGTCGCTGCTGGAGTTGCCCACTAGAGTCCCATAGGCCAGCGAACCTGACCCGGAAACTGCGGGATTAACCTTCACCAAGAAGCCGTCCACGGTGAGGTCCGCGCCGTAATAGGCGCGTCGATACGCGCCCACCGTGCTGTCCAGGAAGTTCGCCACGCCGGCGGGCTTCACCGTGTCGCCCACAACATACGCGTTGCCACTACTGTCGACCGCCACTCCCAGAGCCACGTCGGGGGTTTCACCCGAAGTAGCCGTTCCTTCGTTGTTGGTGCCACCGATATAGGTCGAGTAGAGCAAGTCGTCGTAATCGTCAGTACCGGAGGCGTCGGTATACGAATGAAGGGGTGCGGACCCGATCGTATTTGCAGAATCCATTTTCAGCACGACCAGGAAGGCATCATAGCCTCCGGACAACGTATTCCGGTATCCCCGCAGAATCGAAGGAGCAAACGTAGCGGGATAAGCGGGGAACTTGCCACAGTTGGTGCGCCCTACCACGTAGGCGGTGTTTCCGGAGCTATTCAAAGCAACCGCGAGACCCCGGTCGTCACCACCACCAGTAGTTCCACTAACGATGGAGGAATAGACCAGTCCGTTGCCGCTGGAGTTGAGCTTCGTCACAAAGGCGTCATACCCGTTCTGGCGATGGCGCTGGAACGCTCCAACAGTTGTGGGGTATGCCGACTGTCCTGGCAAAGCGGTCACCGTCGAAACAGACCCCCCGGTCGAACCGACGATTACGGGTTGATTGGACCCGTCCACCACGATTTCGCCAGCGAGTTCCTGGCCGGCGGTGCCACCCATGTACGTAGACCAAATTCTAGACCCAGTCGGACCGAATTTCGTCACGTAGAGGTGGTCTACGGTCGATTCAAAACCGCTCAGGAAGAAGCCGGCTGAGTTGGTGGTTCCGTAGGCATACCCGTTGCCGGAAGTGTCCGTCGCAACGGAAGCACCGACGTCATCGCCCGTCCCGCCCAGGTAAGTCAGGTAAATCCGCTGAAGGGGGTCAATTACCAGGGGAAGGGCATGATCATAGCTGCCCAATGCCACTCGCACAGCCTTCTGACCCGCGACCGAGGTGAATTCATAGGCGCCGTCAACCTTCCGCCGCTCGCCATTGACTACCTGGTAGACATCCGGCTTCTGCTGCCGAATGGTCCCGGCGGCAGTTTGAACCACGAGGTCGCCGCGCTTATCGAGGTGAACGGCATCCGCACCTTCACAGGCGATGCGGATCTGGTCGGCGTCGCCCCCCGGGGCCACCACGAGGTCGTACTCCAGGTTGTTTTCACGTCCGTAGTAGTACGCGTCCACGCCGTTGTATACGTTAGCAAACTTCGCTCGCTCGTACGTAGGGACGTTCGTCACCCACTTAGAGCGGTCATTGCCGAACAGGTAGTTCGCTTTGCCCGGCAACTTGTCCACCCCCTGAGCAGCCGCTTTCGGGTTGGCTCCCACCAAGCGAAAGCGCACGGCCGCGACCTGGCTGCGACCGGTAAGGGAGCCGTCTGCGTTGCGCAGCTTCTTCCCTTGCAGAGTGACCACTTTGCTGTCTGGTGTCAGAAACGTCGCAAATCCAGTTCCCCGGGCAAGGAACCGGACTTCCTTCTGCGCCTGCCCCTGATTCAGCTCGAAGCTCAGCGGCTGCTTCAGGGTTTTGGCTGCAAGGGAAGACATCGCCCCTTTGTGTGCCAGCGCAGCTGCCTCCGCTGGGCTCTCGGCTGGCGCAGTGCCATAGGTTCGAAGCGACACGCCGGTCACCACGACCCCCAGGCCGCCTAACATAGCGAGGCTTCCGAGCCACTTTCGCGATTTCATTGGGTCTAACTCTCCTCGGGCTTTCACTTGCGGTCCGGGTTCTGGTGTTTCTCACCCTACTGGAAACCCGACGTCAAACCACCTCGCAGCCCACAACAATGTTGTTCTGCAAGCAAGAAAGGGCTTCCTGCAACTACTTGCAAGAGTCTTTCGTTCGTGGCATCCAGGGTCTTACACGCGTCTCGGTTGCTTCATCGGGCACACCAGGGGACATTTCCCCGATGAACATGGGCATCACTGACGTGGACGTACTCGTCCAGAGTAGAATCGTTGGCTACCGCCTAGCTTCCGTTTCAGCATCCAATCGACGGGTCACCGGCAAAGGCGCCAAAACAGGTATACCTTGTTCAGCGGCCGGCGGCAAGGGCTTCTGACTCTAGCGTGCCGGGTATTGGTTGCCTGCACTGATAGTTGCCGGCCGCCAGGAGGACAATGTTGGTCATTCCAGCATCACAGCGATCATTTTTCCGGGCTTTTTTTGCTGTGGGTCCGCAATACACCACCCACCAATCTGAAGTGGGCAGCGCAGTGGGTTACCTGGGCAATCGAGGTGGGAAGGCTCGCCGTTTCACCGGAGCCGGGTGGAAAGGGCCGGCACCGAGCGTACAAGCCACCGCGAATAGTGATCGCGGGGAAACCCATCGAGCGCACGGCACGTGAGCAGCAGGCGGATTTGGCGCGGCCCGAATCACCGTGCGTTGGCAGCAGTCCTATCCGTTACGGGCGCTGGAGTAGGGGCAGCGAACGGTCAAACAGGTCGTCTGCCAAGACGGGGTAGTGGTGCCGAATGAGAGCGTGCAGGCGGCTGCAAGCGTAAAGGGAGAGTTGCAGCGGGATGGATTCGGGTGAAATCTTGAGCGCGTTGGCGATGCGGTGCGCGCCGGACACCGTGTTCGCGTGCAGACGCTCGCCGGGCTCCAGCAGGCTGCGGACTACGATGGGCCATCGTTTGGCGCCGCTCGCCTCGCGCACGGTCTCATAGCCAAGGTGTGCACAGAAATCGAACCAGTCAAACAGCGGCCGTCCTACCCGACTTGCCCAGACCCAATCGACCGCGCCGACTGTATCCTGGGATACTAGCACATTGGTAGGATGTAAATCGCCGTGCGCCAGGACCGACGGAAGTTGATACTCCAGCGCGTCCGCGAGGAGCCAGCCTAGCTCGAGGCGGGCAGAAGAGCGGGTCGTAGTTCCCTGACCCTCATAGAAAAGGTCGGATTTAGCGAGTGGCTGACCCCGCGTCAACACCGCCAGATCTCCGCGCCAATCCGCCACCCGCCCGAAAGTCTCCCTCAGGAGGTGCGGGTTCACCTGTCGTCCGGGGAGCGCAGTCTGCACCCAGGCGCGCATCTGCTCCACGTTGATGGTGCCGTAGCTTTCTGGGGCCAGTCCCTTTAGCAACTCCGGCGCCTGCGCATGCAGGTCCACCAAGAGCCGATGTTCGTGATCGAGCAACGCAGCACTAGCGGGCTCGCGAGGTATCTTCACGACTAGCTGGGTGTCTCCCGGGGTCCGGCCCACCAGGTACACTTCAAAGCGGTTGGTCACCCGTACCGAGACCGTGATCCCTGCCCGTGCATCCCAGAGGCCGGCGCTGGCGAGGCTTTGCCGCAACCACTGAATCACGGCCGTGTCGCTGCTTTCTTCGCGATGACGGCGAAGTGCGGCGACAAGTGTCGCCAGACCGTGGTGGGCACGAATCTGCTTAATCTGACAAAGGCTACAGGAACCCGATGGGGCACTGACTTGGCGATGGCCTCTACCAGGTTGACGCCGTCGTCCATCAGAGGCTCCAACATCCGGATTTCACGGTAACTCGGAAGGGGCGACCAGAACGACGGGGGTTGAAAGCCGGCTTGCTGTAGCATCCCTCGAAGTCCGAGATACGAGTGGGTAAAAGCGGTAAACTCTTTGCGCCTTACGAGTTTGCTGTAGATGTTAGCCAGGGCCCGTGGAAGCACGTTCACCCACCGGAGGCCCGTGTGCTCGTCTTGCGCCCCCAGCAAGTAGTTAGCGCCAAATCGGTTCTCAATACCGATGTAGAGGTAACCGCCAGGACGCAGACAGCGAAAGGCTTCAGCAAGGGCTTTCTTCTGAGAATCTTGTACGAAGCGGTAGGTCCCCGCGTACCCCACCCGCTCCAGCACCCCATTCATGATAATCAAGTCAAACTGCCCGTCGGCAAATGGAAGCGACGTGGCCGTGGCATGCGCTACGTGTAAGTTAGTGAGACCCGTATTAAGCGCGCGCGCTTGAAGGATGCGCAAGCTGTGGAGGCAGGCGTCAATTCCCCAGATTTCCCCGCACGACGCCGCCAGGGCACCAGTTACCGCTCCCGCGCCACAACCAAGGTCCAGCACGGCCCCAAAATGCCGCTCGGGTAGGATCGCCCGGAAATCCGCCCGGAGCTTACTGAACCAGTACTCCTTAAGATTGGGGGGAACCTGACTCACTGCAGCATCCCAACCGACTTCTTGGACGCTAGCGAGGAAATCTTCAATGTGCTGCGCTGACGCGATCTGCCAGAATTGATCCGTCGTTAAGAATGACGGCACTCCATGCCGCAGTGAATACTCGGCCTCGCACTCCCGGCAAGCGTAGCCGCCATTCTGTGGATTGACCGTAGTTCGACACTGCACACATTGGAGGCGCACCGTGGGAGCACAGGCTGCAGCGTTTACCATGTCATGCGGCGGGTTCATATAACTCGGAGCTGCAGGCATCTATTCCTTCTCCCCTCACGGGGCAGAGGACATCGGAACCGCCTTCCAGGAGCATCCTTACGAGAATGGTTATGGCCTCGAAGGCGCCGGAAGGCTATGGATCCAGTCCCAACGTCATCTAATTTTCTAGTCGGCTGCATGTCCCACCTTGCGTCACCAACCGGATGTTGACAATTAGCAGCGCCATAAGTTGCGAACCGTCTCAATCATCTCAGCATCTCCCTATTCAGGGCACGAGCAACAAATCGGTGGCTTGCATGGTCGCAACCTGGTCGGCAAATGCGGGGAGTTCCGCAATGGGTTGTAATGCGGGCTGCGCTCCCGGCGCGGCGCCCGTGAGCGCTGTTTCAGAAATAAAGCCCCGGAAGTGAGCCTGCGCCTCGCGAATGAAGCTTGGTATTCCACCATGCGCCGCGAGGCCCGCCGGCCAGAACTCCGCCCATAGCGGTACGCCCGTAGCCCACAACCCCGCACCGCCCCGGATGACCTGCGCTTCGAACCCCTGCGTATCGCTCCAGACTAGGGAGACATCTTCCGGACGGAGGGACTCGGAAGCGATGAGGGAGTTGAGTGTTAGCGTTGGCACTTTAATATAGCGCTTCGCTTCTTCCAATAGCGTAAACCCCTCTCGTCCATCGGACGCACGGACTTCACTCCAACCGCTGTCCCTCGTAACGGCCATCTCTACATCGCCGTCCTCGTCCC
>Ga0255338_1003374_pt1 | contig 19401 bp, 16 predicted proteins | sample MeOH1_35cm_T4_19_FD_203715 | JGI IMG/M metagenome (GOLD analysis project Ga0255338, IMG submission 203715) | Sandy soil microbial communities from University of British Columbia, Vancouver, Canada - MeOH1_35cm_T4_195 | ecosystem: Engineered > Artificial ecosystem > Sand microcosm > Unclassified ...
CAGGTCAGCTTCATCGCCGACTACAACTTCTCGAAGCGCACCGACGTCTACCTGACGGCCGGCTACGCCAAGAACTCGGGCCTGAACTTCGACACCTCGGCCGTGAGCTTCGCCAACGGCTACTTCCTGCAACAGGGCAAGAACAGCCAGATCGGCGTGGCAATGGGTATCCGCCACAAGTTCTGACCTGAGGCTTCACGGTTGGGGAGAAGGCGCCTGCGGGCGCCTTTTTTCGTTGAAGTGCGAGCGCGGTAAGGGCTTCACCTCATCCGCGAAGTGGCGCGGGCGAGACTAGAATGAGCCCGAGACCGGGACACCCGGCCGCCTACTGGAGACCCCCCCATGCACCACCCTCGCCGGCGCACCCTGGCGCTGCTGCTGTCCGCCGCCCTGGCCCCGCTCGCCCTCCCCGCGCTTGCCGCCGATCCGTACCCGGCCAAGCCGATCCGGCTCGTGGTGCCCTTCCCCGCCGGCGGCACCACCGACATCCTGGCGCGCGCCGTGGCCGCCGAGTTGTCGAAGCTGGCCGGCTGGAACGTCGTGGTGGACAACAAACCCGGTGCCGGCGGCAACATCGGCGCGGATATCGTCGCCAAGTCCGCCCCGGACGGCTACACGCTGCTGATGGGCACCGTGGGCACGCACGGCATCAACCAGTCGCTGTACGCCAGGCTGCCGTTCGACCCGATCAAGGACTTCGCGCCGATCACCGAGGTGGCCTCGGTGCCCAACGTGCTGGTGGTGAATCCGGCCTTCGCGCAGCAGAACAAGATCAACAGCGTCAATGACCTGATTGCCTACGCGCGCGCCAATCCGGGCAAGCTCAACATGGCGTCCAGCGGCAACGGCACGTCGATCCACCTGGCCGGCGAGCTGTTCAAGACGCAGACCAAGACGTTCATGGTCCATTTCCCGTACCGCGGCAGCGGCCCGGCGCTGACCGACCTGTCGGGCGGCACCATGCAGCTGATGTTCGACAACCTGCCCTCGTCGATGCAGCTGATCAAGAGCGGCAAGCTCAAGGCGCTGGCCGTGACCAGCGCCAAGCCGTCGCCGGCGCTGCCCGACCTGCCCACGGTGGCCGCGGCCGCCAAGCTGCCCGGCTACGAGGCGAGCTCCTGGTTCGGCCTGCTGGCGCCGGCCGGCACGCCCACCGAGATAATCCACCGGATTCAGCACGAGGTGGCCAGGAGCCTGGCCACGCCGGCCGTGCGCGAGCGCATGCTGGCCCAGGGCGCCGACCCGGTGGGCAACACGCCCGAGCAGTTCGCCGCCTTCATCCGCGCGGAAACCGCCAAATGGGCCAAGGTGGTCAAGGACTCGGGCGCGAAGGTGGACTGAAGCGCCAATCCGCCAGGGGCATTGCACGGGCACAGCGCATATACTTGAGGCATCAAGCGTTTTGCCCATCCTGTTTTCCCGTCCCGGTCTTGCAATGCCCACTTCGCCCAACGCCAATCCCGCCAATGCGGCCAGCCCCGACCCGGTGGACCTGGAGACCCGCGTCGGCGAGACCAGCCACGACGCGTTGCGTCTCTGGCTGCGCCTGCTGACCTGCACGAACCTGGTGGAGGCCGACATCCGCTCGCGGCTGCGCCAGGCGTTCGCGGTCACGCTGCCGCGCTTCGATCTGATGTCGCAGCTCGACCGCCACCCCGAGGGGCTCAAGATGGGCGAGCTGTCGCGTCGGATGATGGTGACCGGCGGCAACGTGACCGGCATCACCGATCAGCTCCAGCAGGAGGGCCTGGTCACGCGCGAGGCGCTGCCCACGGATCGCCGCGCCTACCTGATCCGCCTGACGCCGTCCGGGCGCGAGGCGTTCTCGCGCATGGCGCGCGCGCACGAGGCGTGGGTGGAGCAGTTGTTCTCGGGACTCGCCGAGACCGACCGCCGCGCGCTGTTCCGCCTGCTCGGCCGCCTCAAGGCCAGCCTGACGGCCCCATGACGTCATGACCCGATGAGCACCATGTCCGATCGCCCCGATTGCCGATGGATTCCCGCGCTGGCCGCCGCCGGCCTGCTGGCTGCGCTGTCGGCCTGCGCCACGGCGCCCGCCGCCCCGCAGATCACGCCCGTGAACGCCACGATCAAGCTCGGCCGCGTGACCGAAAAGGCATTTTTAACGCGTGTGGACGTGACCGACACCGCCAGCTATGGCGGCTATGGCGTGGGGGTTGGCGCAGCCGGGGCTGGCGGCGGGGGTGGCGGGGGCGTGGGGATGGGGTTCTCGATCGACCTGACCCGGCTGTTCAACCGCCAGCCGCCGCAACAGATCGACCTGTTCCAGTACAAGGTGCAGGCCACCGATGGCTCGGTGGCCGCGATCAACGCACCGGCCGCGCCAGGACTGGAGCCCGGCGCTTGCGTACGGCTGATCTATCCCGACGGATCGGCGCTGCCGCAGATGGCGCCGTCCAACGAGTGCTGAGGGGAGAAATCGCTCCCCCTACGCCGCGCGCCGGCTGTCGCGCAGTTCGCGGCGCAGGATCTTGCCCACGTTGGTCTTGGGCAGCTCGGTGCGGAACTCCACGTACTTCGGGCGCTTGTAGCCGGTGAGGCGCTCCTTGCAGAACGCGATGATGTCGGCCTCGGACAGCGCCGGGTCGCGCTTCACCACGAACAGCTTCACCACCTCGCCCGAGTGCTGGTCCGGCACGCCCACGGCCGCCACTTCCAGCACGCCCGGGCACTCGGCCACCACGCCTTCCACCTCGTTCGGGTACACGTTGAAGCCCGACACCAGGATCATGTCCTTCTTGCGGTCCACGATCTTCGTGTAGCCGCGCTCGTCCATGACGCCGATATCGCCGGTCTTGAAGAAGCCGTCCGGCGTCATGACCTTGGCCGTCTCGTCCGGACGATTCCAGTAGCCGGCCATCACCTGCGGCCCGCGCAGGCAGATCTCGCCCGGCTGGCCCAGCGGCACGTCGTTGCCGTCATCGTCGCGGATCGCCACTTCGGTGGACGGCAGCGGCAGGCCGATGGTGCCCGAGAACACGTCGGTATCCGTGGGATTGCAGGTGGCCGACGGCGACGTTTCCGACAGCCCGTAGCCCTCGATGATCGGACAGCCCGTCTTGGCCAGCCAGCTCTTGGCCACGGCCTCCTGCACCGCCATGCCGCCGCCGTTGGCCACGCGCAGGCCCGAGAAGTCCACCTTGCCGATGTCCGGGTGATTCAGCAGCGCGTTGTAGAGCGTGTTGACCGCCGGGAACATGTTGAACTTGTACTTCTGCAGCTCCTTCACGAATCCCGGGATGTCGCGCGGATTCGGAATCAGGATGCTCAGGCCGCCGCTGCGCATGCCCAGCAGGCAGCAGACCGTCAGCGCAAAGATGTGATACAGCGGCAGCGCGGTGATCGTGACCACCTGGTCGATCGGCGCGCCCTTGGCCAGCGCCGGCTGCATCCACGCCTCCGATTGCAACACGTTTGACACAATGTTCCGGTGCAGCAGCGTGGCGCCCTTCGACACCCCCGTGGTACCGCCCGTGTATTGCAGGAAGGCGATGTCGTCCGGCCCGGTGGCCACGGGCTTGAGCGTCATCCTGGCGCCTTCGGCCAGCACGTCGTTGAAGCGCACGCAGTGCGGCAACTCCCACGCCGGCACCATCTTCTTGACGTTGCGCACGACGAAATTGACGATGGCGCCGCGCAGCGTGCCCAGCATGTCGCCCATGCTGGCCACCACCACATGCTTGACCGGCGTGGCCGGCAGCACGGCCTGCAGCGTGGTGGCAAAGTTCTCGAGGATGACGATGGCCTCGGCGCCGCTGTCCTTCAACTGGTGTTCCAGCTCACGCGGCGTGTAGAGCGGATTCACGTTGACCACCACGTAGCCCGCGCGCAGCACGGCGGCCAGCACCACCGGGTACTGGAGCACGTTCGGCATCATGATGGCCACGCGCGCGCCGGCCCGCAGCCCGCGCGACTGCAGCCACGCGGCAAACTGCTTCGAGAGCCGGTCCAGGTCGCCATAGGTGATGGCGCGGTCCATGCAGATGAAGGCGCGGCGGTCGGCGTAGGTACGGAACGATTCCTCGAGCAACTGGGCCAGCGACCGGAACTGGCTGGCGTCGATCTCTGCCGGTACGCCCGCCGGATAGTGTTTCAGCCACAGCTTTTCCATACCGTCTCCTGAATTTCTGAATGGTCGTTCGATTTTTGGGGAATGCTAAACGCGCGCGCGCCCTCAGACAACACGTTAGACGAACTCCTCCACTAAGCGAATCGCAGATTCGTGAATTATGCGTCACCCGCGGGAATCGACGAGGGAATACCCCTAGCGGCCCGGCGGCGGCTCCCAGGGCGCTCAGGTGTCTTTCAGGCGGGCTGGACGAGCTTCATCATGTTGGCCGCCAGTTCCTGGGCGAGCGTTTCCTCGTCCAGGCGGCCGGGCTCGTACCACGTATACATGAAGCCGATCACGCCCCCCATGGAATGGGCGGTCACGCGGGCATCGCCGAAGGCGAACACCCCGGCGGCGCGCCCCTCTTCCAGCAGGCCGTAGAGGTCGCGGTAGAAATCGCGCGCCATGCTGTTCAGCCAGGCCACCGTGTCCGGCTTCAGGTACTGGTTGTCGCGGAAGCTCAGTGCCGCGGCCACATGGCAGCGCACGCAGCGCCGCGCCATCTCCAGCAGGCAGGTGTGCAGCCGCTCGCGCACCGGCAGCGCCGGATCGGCGGTCTCGCGGATCACCAGCAGGCAGGTCTGCGCCGATTCGCGGCACAGGATGTCGAAGATCTCGTACTTGTCCGCGAAGTAGTAGTAGACCGCCGGCTTGGTCACCCCCAGCGCGCGGCACAGGTCGTTCATCGTCATACCGGGGTAGCCCTTCGTGTAGAAAAGCTGGGCGGCGGCGTCCAGGATCTGGCGGCGGCGCGCTTCCTGGCGCTCGGCAATGTGCGAGCGCGCCGGGCCGTCGTCGGCCAGCGTGGCAGCTTCAGCGGCGCGCGGCACGGCGCCGGATTTCCTGGAAGGGAGTGACATGGCGCAATTTTCGCACGCGGCGCGCGGACCACCATCGGGAAACACGCGCCTTGACGGAACGTGCCGGAAGGCTGCGCGTTCTACCGGCCGGTATCGGCCTTGTCTGGGGGCTGGGACGCCGACAGCGGCATCACCTCGGTCGCCGGGGGCGCCAGCCGGCGCAACGCCGCGTCGCGCCCGGCCGCGGGCAGGTCGCCGATCCGGCGCGCGGCGGCATAGAACCTGGTCCAGTCGCCATCGGACTGCGCCAGCAGCGCCGTGAAGGCCGGCACCCATTGCTGGTAAGTGGCCACCGCCGCCAGGTGCGCGTTGGTCAGCGGTTGGTCGAACCAGCGGTCGTAGCCGCTGTAGTTGCCCCACTCGACACGTTTGCGCGCGTAGTCTTCTCGCAATTCGGCGAAAATCCGCGCCTTGCCCTGGCGCTTGGCCTCGTCATCCAGCGGCGCGCGGTACAGCGCCACCAGCTTGTCACGCGTGCCCAGCAGCAGGGCGCGGAACTCGCGGCGCCGGCTGTCGTAGATCTGGTAGCTCGCGCGTGCCTCGGGCGATGCCTCCTGCGCCAGCCAGCGTTCCACGCCGGCGGTCTCCACCGCCGTGGCAAACGATTCGTTGAACGCGGTGTCGTTGCGCACGTAGACCACCTGGTGCGCCAGTTCGTGGAAGATCAGCCGCGCCAGTTCGCCCTCGGGCAGATAGACGAAGGTATTCAATAGCGGATCGTCGAAATAGCCGAGCGTGGAATAGGCCGGGATGCCCGCCACGTAGGTCTCGAAGCCATCGTGGCGCAGGCCGCGCGCGTAGCGCTCCGCATCGTTCTGGTCGTAGTAGCCGCGATACGTGATGCAGCCGACGATGGGGAAGCACCAGTTACGCAGCGTCATCGACAGTTCGGGGGTGGCGAATACGCTCCACACCACGTAGGGCCGATGCAAATTGGCGTAACGGCGATAGCTGCCGTTGTCGGGAAGTTTCAGCTCGCGCGATGCGTAGTCGCGCATCTGGCGCGCCAGGGTGAGCCGCTGGGCCAGGCGGGCGTCGTTGGCGCCACGGGCGGCGGCAATGGCGTCGTCGAGCGATTCCGCCTGCGCCATCACGCCCAGATGGCCGCCGATGGACTGATAGTAATAGCCGAGCGTGTCGCAGCCAGCCGCCAGCGCCGCCGCGGCCAGCACCGCCAGGGTGCCCGCCACGCGCCGGCGGGCCGGCCACCGGATCATGACGCCACGGCCTCCACTTCGACCAGGCAATCGTAGAACACCGGCGCGCGGCCCAGGTCGGTCAGCCGCTGGCTGGTCAGCTCGTTGGCGTTCTTGCCATCCGAGGCCAGCTTTTTCCACCAGATCGACAACCCCACCACCAGGCCCTGCCGCGCGCGGTCGGTCACGCGCGCGCGCGCCAGCAGGCTGCCCCGGTCATTGAACGCGCGCACCATGCTGCCATGGGCGATGCCGCGCCCGGCGGCGTCCAGCGGGTGGATGTCCAGGTGCGGCTCGCCTTCGGTGGCGCGCAGGCTGTCCACGTTGACGAACGAGCTATTCAGGAAATTACGTGCCGGCGGCGAGATCATCGCCAGCGGATAGCGCGCGGCCAGCGCCGGGGCCGTGGCCGGGGCCTCGTACGGCGGCACATAGGCCGGCACCGGGTCCAGGCCATCGCGCGCCATCGCCTCGGAATAAAACTCGCATTTTCCCGATGCCGTGGGAAAGCCGCCCTCGGCGAACGGTGCCGCCGGCAGGTTCAGCTTCTGCCAGCCCTGCGCGCGCAGGGTGTCCCAGCTGATGCCCTCGGCGCGCGGGTCCTGGCGCTGGATCGCCTGCGCGGCGATGGCCTCGTCGCTGTCGGCAAAGCACGGGTCCGTGAGGCCCATGCACGCGGCCAGGCGCCGGAAGATCTCGGTGTTCGGCAGCGCCTGCCCCAGCGGCGCCACGGCCTGGTTGTTGGCCAGGAAGTAGGTGTGGCCGTAGGCCTTGTGCACGTCCACGTGCTCGAGCTGGGTGGTGGCCGGCAGCAGGATGTCGGCATAGTCGGCCGTATCGGTCCGGAAGTGCTCGAGCACCACGGTGAACAGGTCCTCGCGCCCAAAACCGGCCGCCACCTTGGCGGACTCCGGCGCCACCGCCACCGGGTTGCTGTTGTAGACCACCACGGCCTCGATCTTCGGCCCCTGGCCGGTCGTGCCGTCATCCAGCAAGGCATCGCCGATCGTGCTCATGTTCACGGTGCGCGGCACGCGGGGCCAGTCCGGCAGCAGGTCGGGACGCTGCAGCGCGACGTTATCGATCGGGAAGAAGCCCGACGTGGACAACTGCATCCCGCCCGCCGCGTGGCGCCAGGCGCCCACCAGCGACGGCAGGCACGCCACCGCGCGCACGGCCTGGCCGCCGCCGTGGGCGCGCTGCATGCCGTAGTTCAGGCGGATGGCCACCGGCTGGCGCTCGCGCACGGCCAGTTGGCCGTAGAGGCCGGCGATCCATTCGATGTCTGCCACGGGCACGCCGCAGATCCCGGCGGCCCTGGCCGGCGCGAAATCCATCGCGCGCTCGCGCAGCGCGTCAAAGCCCACGGTGTGGCGGGCAATGTAGTCGTGGTCGAGCAGGTCGTCGCGGATCAGCACATGGATGATGGCCAGCGCCAGCGCGCCATCGGTGCCCGGCATCGGCGCGATGTGGCGGTGGCACTTCTCCGCGGTCAGCGAGCGGTACGGATCGATGGCCACCAGCGTGGCGCCGCGCCGCTTGGCTTCCTGCGCGCGGGTCCAGAAATGCAGGTTCGACGCGATCGGATTGCCGCCCCAGATGATGACCAGCCGGGCGTCGGCCACGTGCTCGATGTCCATGCCCACGCTGGCGCCATAGGTATAGCGCAGCGCCGTGGCGCCGGCGCTGGCGCAGATCGTGCGATCCAGCAGCGAGGCGCCGAGCTTGTGGAAGAAGCGCGCCGCCATGCTCTCGCCCTGCACCAGGCCCATCGTGCCCGCGTAGCTGTAGGGGACGATCGCCTGCGGGTCGCGCGCGGCGATGGCGCCCAGCCGGGTGGCCACTTCCCGCAGCGCCTCGTCCCAGGAAATGGGTTCGAAGCGGCCCTCGCCCTTCCGGCCCACGCGGCGCATCGGCGTCAGCAGGCGGTCCGGGTGATAGGTGCGTTCCGTATAGCGGGACACCTTGGTGCAGAGCACGCCCTGGGTGGCGGGGTGGTCCGGATCGCCGGCCACCTTGACGGCGCGGCCGTCCTCGACGGTGACGAGCAGTGCACAGGTATCGGGGCAATCGTGCGGACAGGCGGCGCGGACAATACGGGTGGCCATGGTGGTATCGGCAGGGGCGCGTGGCGGGTGGGGCGGTGGATGCAGCCCGGCGCGGGAGGGCTGGCGGCCGGCATGGCTCTCGCCATGTCTTGCGCCATGACTGTGGCGCAACGGCCTCGCCGGAACGTCCCGGATCGGGAGAAATTGTTTGGCTCTGATTGTATTCGATTATGATGTTCCGGCGCTGCCGGGCAAACCCGCCAGGCAGTCCGCCCCCCGGGGCCGGAGTCCCTCACTGGCGACAGACCAGGCGGGGTCCGCGGGGGGCAGCGTGGGTGACAGAAGCACAAGAACAGTTTGGATTTTTCTTTGACGGGGATTCACATGGTTTTGCATTCTCGGGTCACGCGCCGGCGCGCGGCGGGCCTGCTGGTGGCGTGCGCCATCGGCGTATCCGGGGCGGCGCTGGCCGCCAATACCACGGCCAGCGAGCCCGGCGTCACGGCCGACACCATCCTGCTGGGCCAATCGGCCGCGCTGACCGGCTCCACCGCCGTGCTGGGCAAGCAGATGAACGCCGGCGCCAGGCTCTACTTCGACTACATCAACCAGCAGGGCGGCGTCTTCGGGCGCAAGATCGAGCTCAAGGCGCTGGATGACATGTACGAGCCTGACGAAGCGGTCAAGAACACCAAGAAGCTGATCGAGGAAGACCGCGTCTTTGCGCTGTTCGGCTATGTGGGCACGCCCACGAGCCAGGCGGTCGTGCCGCTGGTCAACCAGGCGCGCGTGCCGTTCTTCGCCCCGTTCACGGGCGCCCAGTCGCTGCGCGAGCCGCGCAGCCGCTACGTATTCCACGTGCGGGCCGGCTACGACGAGGAAACCGCCGCCATCGTCCGCCAGATCCGCACCACGGGCCTGAAGCGGGTGGCCGTGGTCTATAACGACGACGCGTACGGCAAGGCCGGCATCGCGGGCGTGGCGCAGGCCATCAAGGCGCTGCCGGCCGACAGCGGCGTGCAGCTGGTGGCGGAGGAGTCCGTGATCCGCAACACGGTGGAGATTGGCGACGCGATGCAGGGCGCCATGAAGGCCCGCCCGGACGCCATCGTGCTGATCAGTGCGTACCGCACCGTGGGCGCCTTCGTCAAAGAGGCGCTCCGGCGCGGCTACAGCGGCCAGTTCTATAACGTGTCGTTCGTGGGCACCCAGGCGCTGGCCAAGGAAGTGGGCGCGCAGGGCAGCGGCGTGATCATCTCGCAGGTGATGCCGCACCCGGGCAACGCCACGCTGCCGGTGGTGCGCGAATACCTGCGCCTGCTGCAGGCCACGGGCAAGCAGAACGATTTCGACTACGCCAGCATCGAGGGCTTCATCGCCGCCAAGGCGTTCGTGGAAGGGCTGCGCCGCACGGGCCGCGACGTCACGCGCGAGAAGTTCGTCACCGCGGTGGAGAGCATGCGCAACGTGGACCTGGGCGGCTTCATCGTCCAGTTCTCGCCCGAGAGCCACGTGGGCTCGAAATTCGTCGAAATGACGATCATCAATTCGCGCGGGGTGGTGATTCGGTAGTGTTTTCTCCCCTCTCCCGCTTGCGGGCGAGGGGAGAAAACAGCTAGTACTTCGACGATTTCACCCCATATCGTTCAAGTGGCACGCCGAAAACCGTAGCGGCGCGATCTCCTTCAGCACCGGCTGCTCCTCCTTGCAGCGCGGCATCGCGTGCGGGCAGCGCGGATGGAAATGGCAACCCAGCGGCGGGTTCAGCGGCGACGGGATCTCGCCCCGGATTGCCACATAGGTCTTCTTGCCCACCTCCAGCTTGGGCGCCTCGGCCAGCAGCGCCTGGGTGTACGGATGATTGGGCGCCGCGAACACGTCCTCGGTGGGTGCCGACTCCACCACCCTGCCCAGATACATGATCACCACGCGGTCGCTGATGTGCTTGACCACCCCGAGGTCGTGGCTGATGAACAGGTAGGTCAGGTTCAGCTCTTCGCGCAGCCGCATGAACAGGTTCAGCACCTGCGCCTGGATCGATACATCCAGCGCGGCCACCGATTCGTCGCAGACCAGGAATTCGGGCTTCACGGCCAGCGCGCGCGCAATGCCGATGCGCGCCCGCTGCCCGCCCGAGAACTGGTGCGGGAACCGCCGCAGCACCGTGGGGTCCATGCCCACGCGCACGAGCATGTCTTCCACATAGGCCCGCTGCGCACTCTTCTCCACCATGCCATGCACCACGGGCGCCTCGCCCACGATGTCGAGCACGCGCAGCCGCGGGTTCAGCGACGCATAGGGGTCCTGGAAGATCATCTGGATGGCCAGCTGCTTCTCGCGGCGCTTGTCCGGCGGCAGGCGGTCCAGGTCGGTGCCGCGCCAGAAGCGTTCGCCCTCGGTCAGCGTATGCAGCCCCACGGCCATGCGGCCCAGCGTGGATTTGCCGCAGCCGGACTCGCCCACCAGCCCCACCACCTCGCCGGCGCGGATGGCCATGTCCACGCGATCCACCGCATGGACCACCTCCACACGCTGCCGGGCGCCAAACAGGTTGGCGACCTTGGCCGCCACGTCCAGCGACTTGACGAAGCGCTTGGACACCGCGCGCAGCTCGAGCAGCGGCGCGGGCGGCGTGACGGTCCCGACGGGCGTGTCCGCGGCGGCATTCGCCGGGGTATCGATCACGGGATGGCTCATGCGGCCTCCTGCTGGGCAAGCACCGGGTGGAAGCAGCGCAGCGCGCGGCCATCCGGCGAATGTTCGAGCGGCGGCTCGGTCTTGCAGATGTCGGTGGCGTACGGGCAGCGTTCGCGGAACGAACAGCCGCCAGGCAGGTTCAGCAGCGACGGCGTCATGCCCGGGATCTGCCGCAGCGGCCTGCCGCGCGGGTTGCGCGACGGCGCCGAGCCGATCAGCCCGTGCGTGTAGGGGTGCTCGGGATGCTCGAGCACCTGGTGCACGTTGCCGGCTTCCACGATCTTGCCCGCGTACATCACGCAGACGTTGTCCGCCAGCCCGGCCACCACGGACAGGTCGTGGGTGATCCAGATCAGCGCGGTGCCCGATTCCCGGCACAGCGTCTGCATCTCATAGAGGATCTGGCCCTGGATGGTCACGTCCAGTGCCGTGGTGGGCTCGTCGGCAATGATCAGGTCCGGCTTGTTGAGCAGCGCGATGGCAATCGCCACGCGCTGGCGCATGCCGCCCGAGAACTGGTGCGGATACGCCAGCAGGCGCTCGTCCGGCGACGGGATGCCCACGCGGGCCAGCGCGTTGCGCGCCCGCTCGCGCGCGGCCGCCTTGCTGACGTTGCCGTGCGCGCGCACGGCCTCGATCATCTGCGTGTCGATGCGCAGGACCGGGTTCAGCGTCATCATCGGGTCCTGGAAGATCATGGCAACACGGTTGCCGCGCACGTCTCGCTGCTGGGCGGCGGTCAGCGCGCGCAGGTCGCGCGTGACGCCGTCGCGGCTGGTGAGCGCGATGCGGCCATCGACGACCTTGCCGGGCGGATCGATCAGTCCCATGATCGAGTAGCCGGTCATCGACTTGCCCGAGCCCGATTCGCCGACCAGGCCCAGGATCTCGCCACGGTTGACGGAGAACGAGACGTCGTCCACGGCGCGGGCCACGCCGGCGCGCGTGAAGAACTGCGTTTTCAGGTGTTCGACCACCAGAGTGGGTTGGCTCATGCTCGCTCCTGGCGGGTCATTGCGTTTGCAGGCGCGGATTCAGCACGTCGCGCAACTGGTCGGCCACGAGGTTCATCGACACAATGGTGACGACCAGCGCGATGCCCGGGAAGAAGCTGATCCAGTACTTGCCGGACAGCATGTATTGCTGGCCGTTGGAGATCAGCGAACCCAGCGAGGGTTCCGTGACCGGCACCCCGAGCCCGAGGAACGACAGCGTGGCCTCCAGCGTGATGGCCGAGGCCACCTGCAGCGCGGCGATCACGATCAGCGGCGGCAGGCAGTTGGGCAGCAGGTGGCGGAACATGATGCGTCCCGGCGGCAGGCCCAGGCAGGTGGCGGCCTCGATATATTCCTTGCGGCGCTCCACCAGCGCCGCGCTGCGCGTGGTGCGCGCGTAGTAGGCCCATTGCACGGCCACCAGCGCGATGACGATGTTGCCCAGCCCGGGGCGCAGGAACGCCAGCAGGATCAGCGCCAGCAGGATCGGCGGAAACGACAGCTGCAGGTCGGCCACGCGCATGATGAACGCCTCGGTACGCCCGCCCAGGAAGCCGGCCAGCAGGCCGAGCGTGGCGCCCAGCAGCAGCGCGATCACCGTGCTGACCACGCCCACGCCAATGCTGATGCGCAGGCCGTACATCACGGCGGACAGGATGTCGCGGCCCTGCTCGTCCGATCCCAGGAGGAACGTCATGCCGTCGCCGGCCTGCTCGCCCGGCGCCAGGCGGGCGTCCAGCACGTCCAGCGTGGCCAGGTCGTACGGGTTCTGCGGCGCCAGCCACGGCGCGAAAATCGCGATCAGGATGATGATGCCCAGCGTCACCAGGCCCAGCACCGCCAGCCTGCTTTCCAGGAACTGCCGCGCGAAGCGCTGGAACGGCGTCTGCTCCCTGGCGGGGGCCGGGATCGCCTTTTCCTTGGTTTCCTTCGGTACGGTGGTCGTGCTCATGGCTCAGCCCTTGTTGTCGGCAATGCGCACGCGCGGATCGAGCATGCTGTAGACGATGTCCACCGCGAGGTTGATCAGGATGAACAGCGTCACGATCACCATCAGGTAGGCCACGATCACGGGGCGGTCCAGCAACTGGATCGAATCGATGATGAGCTTGCCCATGCCGGGCCAGGCGAAGATCGATTCGGTCACGATGGCAAACGCGATGATCGAGCCGAACTGCAGCGCGATCACGGTCACGATCGGGATCATAATATTCTTAAGAACGTGCACGCCCACGATGCGGGAATTGGACAGCCCCTTGGCGCGCGCGAACTTCACGTAGTCCTGCAGCATGGCCTCCTGCGTGCCGGCGCGCGTGAGCCGGATCACCATGGCGATGTTCAGCAGCGACAGCGTGACCGCCGGCAGGATCAGGTGGCGGATGCCGTCCACGGTCAGGAAGCTGAGCGGGATGCCGAGCACGCGCACGGTCTCGCCGCGCCCGTTGGACGGCAGCCAGCCCAGTTGCACCGCGAAGACCATGATCAGCATCAGGCCCACCCAGAACGTGGGCAGCGAAAAGCCGAGGATCGACACCGTCATGATCGACTTGCCGGCCACGCCGTTGGGCCGCAGGCCGGCCCACAGACCTAGCGGAATGCCGAGAAAGATGGCCAGCAGGATCGCGCAGACGGCCAGTTCCATCGTGGCGGGCATGCGCTCGAAGATCAGCCGCAGCGCCGGCGTGCCATGCGCGAACGACATGCCGAGGTTGCCGTGCAACGCGTTCTGCAGAAAGATCCAGTACTGTTCCCAGAGCGGCTTGTCCAGCCCGAGCGCGGCGATGGTGCGCTTGATGTCTTCCTGGTCCGCCTGCGGACTGATCAGGATATCCACCGGGTTACCGATAGCAAAAACGCCAAGAAAGACGAGCAGCGACATGACCAGGAGCACTACCACGCTCTGCATCATGCGCCGGATGATAAAGACCAGCATGTTCGAGACACATTCCTTTCGCCGGCGCCGGCCCCCTGGTGGGGAGTCGCCGCCGGCGCCGCTTCCACCGCGAGTCTACTGCGGCTTGAAGTTGTGCGCGTAAGTGCGCTCGTCGGTACGCGGGGTGTACGTGATGCCCTTCTGCGTGGCCCACGTGGTCACTTGCTGGTGAATCGGGACGATACCGCCGTCGTTGATGGCAATGGCGGTCGCCTCCTGCAGCAGCTTCGAGCGCTCGCCGTCATCCACGGTGGCCAGCGCCTTTTCCAGCACCACGTCCATCTTGGGGTTGCAATATTCGCCCCAGTTGGTCGTGCCGAAGCCCTTCTTCGAGTCCTCGCAGGCCAGCAGCGCGCGCAGCGGCGAGCTCACCTCGCCGGTCTGCGCGCCCCAGCCCAGCAGGCCGAACGACCATTCATGCTTGATGCCCTTGGACGAGTATGTGGCCATCGGCATGCCCTCCACCTTGGTGGCGATGCCGATGCGCGTCAGGTTCTGGGCGATGGTCTGGGCAATCTTCTCATCATTGACGTAGCGGTTGTTCGGCGTGTGGAGCGTGACGCCGAAGCCGTTCGGATAGCCGGCCTCCGCAAGCAGCTTCTTGGCGCCCTCGGGATCGTACTTCACCGTCTTCAGCGCCGGGTTATAGCCAAACAGCGTTGGCGGCACCAGGTTGTTGGTCGGCTCGGACAAGCCCTCCATCAGGCGATCCTTGATGCCCTGGCGGTTGATGGCCATGCTGATGGCGTTGCGCACGCGCGCGTCCTTCAGCGGATTCTTGTCCATCGGCTGGCCGTCCTTGGTGGTCACGAACGGCGACTTGTCGCGCTTGGCATCGAAATACAGGTAGATCACGCGGTGCGAGATCTTGCTGAAGAACGACAGCTTGGGATCCTGGCGCACTTTCGGCAGGTCCGGCGTGGGCACGTTCTCGATGGCCTGCACGTCACCCGAGAGCAGCGCGGCGAGGCGCGTGGCCGGATTCGGGATGAAACGCAGCGTGACCTTGTCCCAGGCCGGCTTCGGGCCCCAGTAGTCGGGGTTCTTGACCAGTTCCACCCGGTCGTCGCGGGCGTAGCTCACGAACTTGAACGGGCCGGTGCCGATCATGCCCTTGCCCTGCGCGAAGTCGTCGGACGTCAGGCCCTGCGTGGCCTTCTTCTGCACCATGAAGATCGACGTCAGGTCGTTCAGCATCAGCGGATACGGCTGATTGGTGGTCAGCTGGATCGTGTACTTGTCGATCACCTTCTTGTTGATGATCGCCTTGGTATAGACGTCGAACTTGCCGGGGCTGTTCAGGATCGTGGCCGGGCGGTCGAGCGACCACACCACGTCTTCGGTGGTCAGCTCCGATCCGTCGTGCCATTTCACGCCCTTGCGGATCTTGAATTCCCACGTGAGGTTGTTGACCAGTTTCCAGGACTCGGCCAGGCCGGGAATGATGCGGCTGTCCGGGTCCAGCTTCACCAGGCTGTCGAACACGTGCTCGGACACGTTGATGTTCGAGAACAGGTTATAGAAATGCGGATCCATTGAGGTCGGCGGCGAACTCATGGCGATCTTCAGGTCGACCGCCTGGGCGGGGCCTGCCAGGCCAAGGCCGATGGCGCCGGCCAGCAGCACGGCGGCGGCTGTCTTGCCGAGCGTTTCGGCGAGCATGCCGCCCATGGCCTTCTTGACAGTGCGAAGGGACATCGCGCGTTTCTCCCTGTGGGACATCTGAAATGACGATAAGGATCAGCCGCGCCTTGCACAATGAGAATCGCCGCATTTTGGTGCGGAGGATTCTGCATCGCGGTCGGGGCGCGACCGGCCAGGCACCTCAAGCATGAACTGTTCCAGCAGTGGAACAGATTCGCCATGCGGGGAAACCCACCCGCGCCACCGCCGGGGTGCCGTGCTGCATTGCGCCACGGGCCCGCGCGAGGTGCGCGCCAGGTGCGCCCCGGGGTGCGGCCGGGTGCCCACTTTGGCGCTTTATGGGCAGGCATCGTATGATCGCGGTATCCCACTGCCCGGTACCGGCATCATGAAGCTCATCCCAGAAATCCTCCAGGCGCAAGCCGAAATCCGCACCCTCCGACGCGACATCCATGCCCATCCCGAACTCTGCTTCGAGGAGCAACGCACCGCCGACCTGGTAGCGAAAAGCCTCGAATCCTGGGGCATCGAAGTCCATCGGGGCCTTGGCACCACGGGGCTGGTGGGCGTGATCCGCAACGGCGGCAGCAGCCGCTCGATCGGCCTGCGCGCCGACATGGACGCGCTGCCGCTGCAGGAAGCCAATACCTTCGGCCATCGCTCGCAACACGCGGGCAAGATGCATGCATGCGGCCATGACGGCCACACCGCGATGCTGCTGGGTGCGGCGCGCTACCTCGCAGAACACCGAAATTTCGACGGCACTGTGCACCTGATCTTCCAGCCGGCCGAGGAAGGCGGCGGCGGTGCGCGCGAGATGATCAAGGACGGCCTGTTCGAGCGCTTTCCGTGCGACGCGGTGTTCGGCATGCACAACTGGCCCGGCATGCCGGCGGGTTCGTTCGGCACCACGGCCGGGCCGCTGATGGCATCGAGCAACGAATTCAGGATCGTGGTGAAGGGCAAGGGCGCGCACGCGGCCATGCCGAACAACGGTTTCGACCCGGTCTTCACTGGCACGCAGATCGTGTCGGCGCTGCAAGGCATCATCACACGCAACAAGCGCCCGATCGATGCCGCGGTGATCTCGGTGACACAGTTCCATGCCGGCGACGCGACCAATATCGTGCCGGACCAGGCATGGATCGGCGGCACCGTGCGGACCTTCACGGTGCCGGTGCTCGACCTGATCGAGCGGCGCATGGAAGAGGTGTCGCGCGCGGTGGCGTCGGCCTTTGACTGCACCATCGAGTTCGAGTTCCGGCGCAACTACCCGCCCACGATCAACAGCGCCGCCGAGGCCGAGTTTGCCGTGGGCGTGGCCAGTGAACTGGTGGGCGCGGACAACGTCGATGGCAATGTCGAGCCGACCATGGGCGCCGAGGATTTCTCGTTCATGCTCCAGGCGAAGCCCGGCTGCTACCTGTTCATCGGCAATGGCGAGGGCGCGCACCGCGAGGCCGGCCACGGCATGGGGCCGTGCATGCTGCACAACCCGAGCTACGACTTCAACGACGAACTGCTGCCGGTAGGGTCTACGTTCTTCGTGAAGCTCGTGGAAAAGTGGTTGGCCACGGCCTGATTTTCAGACTTCGCTCATGGTACGGATCGGGTAATGACGCATATGCTGTTGGACGGCAAGACGGCGGAGGGCTTTGCCAGGGTGGCGCTCGAGAACATCGTGCGCCCGTATCCATACAAGCTCGATCACCTGATGACGCGCGCCGGCGATCTTGGCGAGCCTGCGCTGGTGCATCCGGTCTTCTATGGCAGTTACGACTGGCATTCGTCGGTCCATATGCACTGGCTGCTGGTGCGCCTGCTGGCGCTGCGGCCGGGCTTGTCCGTGGCACCGCGGATCCGTGAGACATTGGACACGCAACTGGGCGCCGAGGCATTTGCCACCGAGCTGGCGTATTTCGAGCGGCCCGGCTCGCGGACGTTCGAGCGGCCGTACGGATGGGCCTGGCTGCTGCGGCTGCATTCGGAGCTCAGTGAATTGGGCGCGCGGGACGCGCAAGCCGCACGATGGGCGGCCGCATGCACGCCGTTGGCCGATCATCTGGCACAGCGGCTGATCGACTATATCGATATTGCCGATTTTCCGGTGCGGACCGGCACGCATTTCAACAGTGCGTTTGCGCTGCTGATGGCGCTGCACTACGCCCGGAGCGCCCAGCACCTGGCGCTGCGCAAGGCAATTGTCCGGCGCGCGCACCGTTGGTTTGGGCACGACCAGCGCTATCCCGCGCGATATGAGCCGGGTGGCGACGAATTCCTGTCCGGGGGACTGATCGAAGCGGTGCTGATGCGCCAGGTCACCGACGACTGCGCATTCAGCGACTGGTGGGAAATGTTCTCACCGGGCCAGGCCGAGTTGGCGACTTGGCTGACGCCGGTGACGGTGGCGGATCGCACGGACCCGAAGATGTCGCATCTCGACGGCCTGAATCTGTCGCGCGCTTGGTGCTGGCGGCTGCTGGGCCCTGCCCTGCCCCCGGCGCTGCAGCCACTTGCCGTGCGGGCGTGGTCCGATCATCTGGAGGCATCGCTGCCGCAGGCGGCGGGCGGTCACTATGTGGCCACGCACTGGCTGGCGACGTTTGCATTGCTGGCCCTCGAGGATACGGCCATTGACGAATCCCCCGCCTGATCCTGACTGACCTATCGGCTCGACGACGCTGACTCGAGCTCGATGTCCCCATACCACGACTCCGCGCGGCTCTTGGTGTTGTCGGTATCGGTCATCAGGCCCACCGCGATAACCTTGCCCGGGTCGGTGCCGAACGCCTTGCGGTAGTCGGCGCGCAGGTCGCGCTCGTGGCAACGCCAGCTATTGGTGTGGCGGGAGCCGGAATCGACGACGATCATGCGGACGCGGTCGGTATGCGGGTTGTTCAAGACGGCGCCCTCGGGCCGGCGGCCGCCCCAGATATACATGAGCGTGGCGTACGGCATGTCGCGGCCCGTGGTGATCCGGGCCATCTCGTACATGAGCTGGTCGCGCAGAGACAGGTTCGACAGATCGCCGTCGAACGCGACGAAGATACGCAATGGCGCGTCCTCGCGCTGGCCCATGCCATTGTCCGCGCTGCGGATGACATCGCGAGTCTTCCACATCCAACGCAGCGTGCCAGGGTCGCGCTGGCTCAATGGCACGTAGAGTCCGGAGGCCGAGCTATCTGCCTGGGCATGGAGCACCAGACGCTGATCCACCTCGGCCAGCGCGTAGCGCGTTGGAATCTTGTTGCGGTTGATCGTCCAGGGCTGCCATCCCAGCGGGAGGTGGGACGGATTCACTGACGCGGAGAATGGCGGCGGGTCGGATAGCGTGAGCGGCGCGGCGGGACTTCCCTCGCCCTCGCCGTCAGCATCGCCGTCTCCGCCCGATTCGGCGTCGGCCGCCGCCAGGGAGGCAAGGTTGGCGGCCTCCAGTGGGTCGACGTGAACAGCCGTCTTCATGTTGGCTTTGACCGCGAACGTCTTGCAATCCGCGCCTGTCACGGCGGCCATTTTCGCCGGGTCGACTGGAGGATTTTCCGCCGTCGACGCACATCCCCCAAGCACAAACGCGCCTGCCGCAGCGGCAAGCGCTGGCCAATACTTCGCGGCCGTCATGTAACCCCCTGAACCCGATCTTGCTGTTGCACCCTGCTTCGCGCCTATGGAAATCCGGCACTTGGTAGGAACATATCAGAATGAAATCCTGATAGAAATGCTCCCGTACCCTGAATACAACAGAACCACATTATCGCCTGAACTTGGGATCGCCGGTGTGCAAAACCGGCGCCGCAAAAGCAAAACCCCCAGCCTTTTGGGGCTGGGGGTTTTGGGCAATAAGAGCCTGGCGATGACCTACTTTCACACGGGTATCCGCACTATCATCGGCGCAAAGT
>Ga0255338_1003375_pt1 | contig 19400 bp, 18 predicted proteins | sample MeOH1_35cm_T4_19_FD_203715 | JGI IMG/M metagenome (GOLD analysis project Ga0255338, IMG submission 203715) | Sandy soil microbial communities from University of British Columbia, Vancouver, Canada - MeOH1_35cm_T4_195 | ecosystem: Engineered > Artificial ecosystem > Sand microcosm > Unclassified ...
CCAACGGGTAAACCTCAATGCCAAGTGAAGCAAAGTGCGGCCTGAGCACTTCAACACAATCCCGCATATAGTCCGGTCCACTCTTTTGCCTGGATTCCCCTGTCAGGAGCAGCAGATGCTGGATTCCAGTCTCTGCGATAGCCTTCCCTTCAAGCTCCACCTCTTCCAGACTCAGTTTGCGTCGCAAAATATGATTTTGAGTGTTGTAACTGCAATATACGCACTGATTTGTGCAGAAATTGGCCAAGTAAAGTGGCGCAAACAGGGAAATTGTTTTGCCAAAGTTCTGAACGGTAATTCGATGCGCTTTTTGCGCCATCTCCTCCAGGAAGGGTTCTGCTGCTGGGGAGAGCAAAACCATCAGATCTACCGGATCCAGACGGTCGCTGCCTAAAACCCGCTTCACATCAGCTGCCCTAAACCCTTGGGCCGAGTACTTTTTCATTTGTTTTTGCCACAACAAATATTGATCATAAAACATGGTTCAGCCCTCCCTCAGGAACCCTGTCAGCGGAGAAGATGCCTCAGCCTGCTCTCGCCTGGCTCCTGGTCCGGAAAGATAGGCCAAGCGACCAGCCTCCACTGCCAACCGGAAAGCCCTCGCCATTTGCAGCGGGTCAGCGGCAGTAGCAATCGCTGTATTAACCAGCACTGCAGCAGCCCCCATCTCCATAGCCTCCGCCGCCTCAGACGGGCGGCCGATTCCTGCATCCACAATGATCGGGAGCGAAATCTCCTCGATCAGGATCCTGACCAATTCACGGGTTTTCAGCCCGCGGTTGCTCCCAATCGGAGCGCCGAGCGGCATCACAGCAGCTGCCCCTGCATCGGCCAGGCGCCTGGCAGTGCCCAAGTCCGGGCTCATATAAGGCAGGACCACAAAACCCTCTTTTGCCAAGATCTCCGTTGCCTTAACCGTTTCATAGTTGTCCGGGAGCAGATAGCGCTGGTCTTGTACTACCTCAATCTTCACCCAGTCCCCGCACCCTGCAGCCCGGGCCAATCTGGCAATGCGCACCGCCTCTTCAGCAGTGCGCGCCCCTGAAGTGTTGGGCAGCAGCACAGTTTCCTTTGATAAATAATTCAGAATGTTTTCCTGAGGATTCTTCCAGTCCACCCGCCGCAAAGCCATAGTTACAACTTGAGAGCCTGACTCCTCAATAACTTTAGGCACAATCTCATGGGATGAAAACTTTCCCGTCCCGACTAAGAGGCGGCTTGTCAGCGCTTTCCCCCCGATAAGAAAAACATCTTCTGTCTGTGTGGTACTCAATAGTTCAACCTCCTCCAAGAAATTGAAAAACCTCCAGACGGTCTCCCTCTTGCAGAACAGTTTCCGGCCAGCGACCCTTATTCAGGATTTCACCGTTTCGTTCCACAACTGCTGTGGCTGACAGGCCTTTTCCCTCCTGAATCCATTGCAGGATAGTTAGACCGTTCTCCAGCTCAACCGGTTCGCCATTAACGAAAAGTTTCATCCCTACCCACCTCCAACGTTCTTATGTGCTGCTAGCACAAGCAAAACAGCTTACCGAAGGTAAGCTGATCTATCATTCCGAAATTATTATCGGACGCTCGGCTTCCCTACGCTGGTCCAAACCAGGTCAGGTTCGAAGGGTTAAGAGTCTCCTCTTTCTCAGCCCCTGTTGGGGCACCCCTAGCAGACATTCAGTTGTGCGGATGCCAAAGCAACCATAACTAATTATATATGTTTAGCTTGCCGCGGTCAACCAGGACTGATTACCATATCCCATCCCCTTTTACCTTCCCCTTAATCCTGATTGCCTTGATTGAACCGTCAGCGGCCAAGGGGGGGATGGTAAACGTTGGATTAATAGGTGCAGTAAAGGTTGCCGTAAGGACGCTTGTTAAAGGGGATCAACTTACTAAACTTTACGGACATAACCTCTTTGAGATCATACCCGAAGTAGGTGCAGAATTCCTCCACCAAATCCTGAATCTTTTGCTCGTCAGAAGGGGTCAACTCCACTACTTTTACTTCTTTCCCCAGTTTATCCTCAGGCATCTCGCCGCGTATATACATAACTCCGCCGTGCATGCCTGTGCCGCAGTAATTGCCGGTAAGCTCCTCATCCCCTTTAAGGTTAAGGCCCAAGAGCATCAGAATTCCCCCAGCCATGTATTCGCCGAAGAAATCCCCTGCCTTGCCCCCAGCCACGATCACAGGAACCTTATCCTCATACTCCTTCATGTGGATTCCAACCCGGTAGCCCACATCGCCTTTGATAAAGATCCGACCCCCGCGCATGGCATACCCGACTGTATCCCCGGCGCTGCCGTGAATGACAATTTTCCCGTCATTCATGGTGTTGGCAGGAGCATCCTGGGCATTTGCATTAACGATCAACTCAGGGCCATTCATATAAGCTGCCATGTCGTTACCTGGAGTCCCGTTGACAACGATTCTAACATTCTTACCGGTAACCCCATCCCCGATATAGCGTTGGCCATTGACATTGTCCAAAATAATCTCAGTTTCCCCTGCGGCAACTGCCTCTTTAACCAACTCATTCAACTGGCGGTAGTACATGCCTTTAGCGTTAATTCGTGTCATGCAGACCGCCCTCCCTTAAGCATCCTGACCTTGCGCTCTTCAACAGGAAAATCAATATAGCCAAAGTCATCCTCCAGCAAGGCCTGCTTAAAGGTGCTTACATTGACTTGATCACTGATTAGGCCGGTAATAATGCCCGCTCGATCCACCTTGTTCAGGTAGATGAAACCAACGATTACATCCTGACGCAGTACAATCTTCTTATAGCTTTTGCAAGCAGGATCGGACTGAACCAGGGATTCGAATTCATCTCCCTCAGGCTTGATAATTCCTGCGGTAATCATCGGGTAATCGAAGAACCCGATAGAGTTCATGGCAAAACCGCCTGCGTAGACACTCTCCGCACCTGCCATATTTTTACCTGCATTTTCTCCCTGACGGTAAGCGTTTGGCAGAATTGGCAGAACCCGCTGCTGCTTGTAAATAGTGTCATACCCTTCCGACACGTCCCCGGCAGCGTACACCCCAGGCACATTGGTCTCCATATGCTCATCTACCACAATCCCGCGGTTCAGCTTGACTTCAGAACCTTTAACCAAATCCGTATTGGGTACAACCCCAATGGCCACGATCAGGAAATCGCACTCCAGCTCTTTGCCGTTTTGCAGGACCACACCGGACACCTTATCCTCACCCAGGATTTTGTCCGCGGTAGTATTCAATTCAAACTTGATGCCGTGTTCTTCCAGATTATCCTGCACAAAAGCGGCCGCTTCCTCATCCAGGATAGCGCTCAACACGCGATTGGCAAGCTCCACAACTGTTATATCCACTCCGAGCTTAGCCAGACCCTCAGCGGCTTTCAGGCCGATTAGGCCGGCGCCAATGATTACAGTTTTGCTCCCCGATTTGGCAATCTTCTCAATCTCTTTCACATCATCGAGCTTGATAAAGCTGTACATCCCGGACTTCTGCAGGATCAAGTTAGGTGGAACGAAAGGTTTGCCCCCGGTGGCAATCAAGAGCTTGTCGTACCCTACTTTCTGCCCGTTAAGCAAAGTAACAACTTTCTCCGCGGCATCTAACCCCTCGGCTTTGACCCCGAGAATTGTTTCCACCTTGTTCACCTGGTAGAAATCTTCATTGCGGTAATACATCTTTTCCTGGCTTACCTTACCTGCCAGATAATAAGAAATCAGCGGGCGGGAATAGGTATGATAGGGTTCATCCGAAATCAAGGTGATCGGACTGTCCTTATCAACCTTGCGAATTCCCTCAACAGCTCCGATGGCTGCAGCCGAATTACCAACGATCACATATTTCATCTTCTCACCCACCTTCTATCTTTCCTCAAACACCATAGCAGCGTTGGGGCAGTTTTTCACACAAGCCGGAATGTCGCCCAATTCGCTGCACAGATCACACTTGGAGGCCACTTTTTTCCCTTGCTCATTGCGAGCAATTGCTCCGAAGGGACAGGCCAGGATGCAGGTCCAGCACCCAACACAGCGAGATTCCTCACAGGTTACTACCCCGGTAACCGGGTCCTTCTGCATTGCCCCTGTGATACAGGCCGTGGTACAGGGCGCATCCTCACAGTGCCTGCACTGCAGGGCAAAGGAAACCGGACGGTTCTCTTCAACTATCACGCGCGGCAGCGGCCGCTGCTCTTGCTTCTTGAAGGCCTTGACTATATCATTCTTGTAATCTGAATGTGCTACAATGCAGTGCACTTCACACAGCCTACAGCCCAAACAATATTCCTCTTTAGCGTAAACCTTTTTCATCTGATTCCCCCCAATCCGGCTTATTCGCCTGCTGCATTGATCCCCAAAATTTTAAGATCGCGGTCTGAAAGTCCGATCCCGCGGAGCATCAAGCGATTGCCCCTCAGGCTTTCCAGGGCGTTAATGCCCATGCCTCCGAGCATTTCCTTGATTTCACGTTTCCATGCCAGGAGCAGGTTAGCAGCGCGCTGAGCTCCAATCTCCGGATTCAAACGCTTGGTCAGATTGGGGTTCTGGGTCGCAATACCCCAGTTGCACTTGCCGGTATTACACTTTTGACACACGTGACAGCCCAAGGAAATCAAGGCAGCTGTACCAATATAGACAGCGTCCGCACCCAAGGCGATAGCTTTGACTACATCAGAGGAATTTCTAATGCTGCTGGCCGAAATAATCGATACAGAACCCCTGATTCCCTCATTCCTCAGGCGGGTGTCTACAGCAGCCAAGGCCAGTTCAATGGGGATGCCAACGCTATCACGGGTGCGCAGCGGAGCGCTTCCAGTGCCCCCTCTGAAACCGTCCAGGGTGATGAAATCAGCTCCTGCCCGGGCAATCCCGGAAGCAATGGCGGCTACATTATGCACCGCCGCTATTTTAACTCCGACTGGTTTTTTATAGTTTGTAGCTTCCTTCAGGGAGAAAATCAGCTGGTGCAGGTCTTCGATAGAGTAAATATCATGGTGCGGAGCAGGGGAAATGGCATCAGTACCCTCGGGAATCATCCTGGTTTTGGACACTTCCCAGTCTACTTTCTCGCCTGGTAAGTGGCCCCCGATACCTGGTTTAGCCCCCTGACCGATCTTTATCTCAATGGCAGCGCCGGCATTCAAATACTCCGGGTTAACCCCGAAGCGGCCGGAAGCCACCTGGACGATAGTGTTCGGACCATATTCATAAAGGTCTCTGTGCAGGCCGCCTTCGCCGGTATTCCAGAAGGTGCCCTCAACTTGTGAAGCCTTAGCCAGAGATTTGTGGGCGTTCAAACTGATGGAACCGTAGGACATGGCGGAAAAGATAACGGGTAGATCCAGCTCAAGCTGAGTAGAAAGTTTGGTTGCCAGCTTGCCGTCCTTAAACTCAAGCCTATCGGGTTTTCTACCGATGAAAGTCTTTAACTCCATCGGTTCCCTCAAGGGGTCGATGGATGGGTTGGTGACCTGGCTGGCGTTGAGCAGCATATGATCCCAGTAAATAGGATAGGGCTTATCGTTACCCATACCAGTACTTAGAATTCCGCCAGTCTCAGCCTGCATGTAGATATCTTTAATAGTTCGTCCGGTCCACAAAGAGTTTTGCCTGAACTCCAGGGGAAAACGCTTGATTGTCAATGCATGGGTCGGGCACATGACAACGCAGCGGTGACAGGCGACACATTTTTCATCGTGGGAGACAACCTTTTGTTCCTCTTCATCAAAGGAGTGGGCCTCATTTGCACACTGGCGTACACACACCTTACAATCAATACAGCGGTTGCGGTCGCGTTCAATCAGGAATTCCGGAGTTGAGTAATTTATCATAAGGTGTCCACTCCTTCCAGTAAGCCAATTACAGGTTCGCCGCCTTTAGGAGCCCAAACCGTGTCAGGTTCGGCACAGATTTCCCTGATGGCAGATTCTTCACTGGCCACGTAGAGGAAATCACCCTTTGTGGCCGCAACCAGGGAACGTAATTTAACCCGGTCATTCAGAGCCATGATCCCATTGCGGGAACCCAGGATAATCGAGAAAGGTCCGTTCAAAAGCAGCGGTCCGTAGATATTGCGGATCGCAGTCACAGCCTCCCGCTTCTCTGGAGTCATCTTTTCTATATCACGCCAGAAAGGAGCAGCCAGCGCAGTTACAGCCACCTCCAGCGGCACCTTGTGCTGCCGCAGCAGCAAGTCGAAGCAATAAGTAATCGCTTCAGTATCCGTTTGCAGGGCTAACTTATAACCAAACATCTCCAAGTAACGCTTGTTTGCGCCATAGGAGGAAATCTCACCGTTATGCACAATTGACCAATCCAGCAAGGTGAAAGGATGTGCTCCACCCCACCAGCCCGGAGTATTGGTCGGAAAACGGCCATGGGCAGTCCAGATATAGGCCTTATACTCATCCAGTCTGTAGAATTCACCTACATCTTCCGGGAAGCCCACTGCCTTAAAAGCCCCCATATTTTTCCCACTGGATACCACAAATGCTCCAGGGATAGTGCCATTAATTTGAAAGACACTCTTTGCCACAAAGTCCTCTTCGCTCATTTCCAGTTCAAAGAGTTTCTCCTCCCTGGGCCTTACGAAGTAGCGCCAAATGATTGGTCCGGGCCCGATTCCCTTCACCTTTCTGATCGGAATCTTTTCGCTGGCATCCATTTCATAGTTCAAATGGAAAAAGTACTCCGTGTTTTCCTTTGCTTTCACATCGTCATAGAACATGTGGAAGGCATAATGGTCTGGATACTCCGGATAAATACCGTAAGCCGCAAAACCACCTCCCAGACCGTTAGAACGGTCATGCATCAAAGCGATGGACTTAATGATATCCCCTCCAGAGAAGACCTGGCCTTTTTTGTTCATGATACCACTAATGGCACAACCAGATGGTATCCTGATATCTCCCTCACGCATTAACAACCAAACCCCTCCTCAATGCATAGCAAATTAAAAAAATGCAAATAATTGCAAGTTAAACCTATTGACTATTATAGTGCAGTTAATAAAACGCTGACAATTACTTTTTTGCGTGTATTCAGTATAATACACATGAAATCGACATAAATCGATGATTTTTGGCAGGGCTGGGATTTTTAATCAGCCAATTAATTAAATTTGGACTCATGATTATGAAATGTTTCACTTTCGGCTATTTTAATTGCGCATTTAGCAACCTGCCTACAATCCGTTCTAACCCATCCAAATAGATCCACAAAGCTTTCCTATTTGGTTTACATCTTGCCGCTTTGGCGATTCTCGTTTATGATAAGATTAGTAATTATTGGTACTAGGGTGGTGAATATGCCGCTAATCAACTACACAGAGAAAGTACTTTTTATCAGGCTCGGCGAATACATAGCGGAACACCCGGGTGAATTTTGCAGCTGCCTCAGATGCGTAGAGGACATTTTAGCTTTTGCACTCAACCGCTTACCACCTAGGTATGTAGTCTCAGACAAGGGAGAGGTCCTGACGGACTACAAGTTTTGCGAACCCCTTGACCGCACCAAGGTCCTGACGGAGTTAATCCACGCCATTCACCACGTCGCAAAAAACCCTGCCCATTCCGAATCTAACCCTGGCCCGGACAGGACAAAGCTTGAAACCTCTGAAGATTAGTACAGGGAAAAGGGGAAATGCGTAAAAATAACCCGGAGAAGTCTCCGGGTTATTTTTACATGTATTCCAAGCGATCATCCAAGCTTACAGCAAACCAAAGAAAAGCTCGCTCCATCTGCCCGCCACTTGGGAATTGGCCGCAAAGTTTACCTACGGGCCTACCCTCCGCCAACCGGAGGAAAGATGCCGATTCTATCCCCATTGTGCAGAGATTGTGCAAGGTCTTCCCTTCTTCCATTGACCATAAACACAAAGGCCTCCTGCAAGGGTATGTTGAGAGAGTTGAGCAAGGCGTACCCGTCCGTCCCTTCTTTTAGTTCAAAATTCAGGGATTGGCCGGAACCCGCTCCCTGAATATACCTGTGCAATCCGGCAAAGACCCTGACCTCAAGCTGCACTGAATACCCCCCTTTTTTTAAAAGTTGAATACGCTGTCAAGGTCAGCATCGGACACATCAAAGGTGGTATCATGGGGTGGGAATTTCTCGTTTTTGAAAAACTCGGGAACTCTGTCATGCGCATTAGTGAAGCCTGCGTTCTGATTAAAGGCTCTTTCCTCCCGCAGTACCTGTTTACCCATCTCCAACGCTCCGTCCACATCAAGGGAGAGAGCATATTGGGCATTGAGCATCTCCACCATAGTGGGCAGACCTTCCGGATTATCCAGCAGGGCAAAGGCGACAAACAGGCAAAGGCCGCTGGAGTCTACCAGTGCAGTGGCAATCTGCAGGTTACGGGAAAGCTCTACTTGTCCCTCCGCCTGCAGCGGATCCACAAAGCCCCCTACTTTCAATATGTTTGCGGTAATTGCGTAGCCTGCGGTATGATCAGCACCCATGGGAGAAGTTGCATAGGTTACCCCAATCCCCTTGGCGCTGCGAGGGTCATATGCCGGCATATGCTGCCCTTTGACAGCTCCCACTTTACTTACCCCAAAGGCCTTGGCTGTAAAAACTGCCCCATTGCCGATTATCCTTCCCAAAGGGGTCCCTTTTCCCACCTCTTCCAGAAGTTCGACAGCCCTTTCCCCGTCCCCCCAGGGGATGATTCCAGCCTCCATCGCAATCCCCAGGGTTCCGCCCGCTTCGATCGTATCCAACCCCACATCATTGCAGATGTAATTCAACTTTCCAATGACATCCAGATCCTTAATTTCACAGTGGGGTCCCAGGGACCACGCCGATTCATATTCGATCGGGGAAACAACCTTCCCATCAGGTAGTGGATAGGAATTAGAGCAGCGCATGACGCAGCCGGGGTGACAGCCATGCGTAGCTAAGCCTCCGCGTTTCACCGCCACTTCAGCAAGTGTCTCCCCCCCTACCGCATTGGCATGTTCAAAGCGTCCTAGTCTAAAGTTCCTGGTAGGCAGGGCGCCAGCCTCGTTGACAATATTCATCAACACATTAGTGCCAAAGGAAGGCAGACCCTGCCCACAAACCGGATGCTCGCGCAGGATCCCGGAGAATTTCCGGGCAGCTTCCTGAAAACGCTCCCCTTCCGCAACGGGGGCATCAAAGTAACTGGGCGAGTCTATTACAATTGCCTTCAGGCCCTTCGAGCCCATAACAGCGCCCAATCCACCTCTGCCGGCGTATCGGCCTGTACTGCCTTCCTGATCACACGTGGACACCCCAGCATTCATCAGTTTCATCTCCCCGGCAGGCCCGATGGAGATGATTGCGGTCTTGCTGCCGTATTTTCCTCTAAGGATATCTAACAGTTCGTAGGTTCCTTTACCGGCCAGTTCATCGGCCTCTATTAATTGCTGTCCATTGCCATCAATTTTAAGGATGTACCATTTCTCCCGGGCAGCCCCTTCAACGACCAAAGCCTTAACTCCGGCATTTGCCAGACGCTGCGCTGAAATTCCACCAGCATTGGCTTCTTTGATCCCTCCGGTGAGAGGGCTCTTTGCCCCAACGGAAAGTCGCCCTGAGGAAGGCGCTTTGGTTCCAGACAGCAGTCCTGGAGCAAAAACCAGTTTATTGTAAGGTCCTATAGGGTTGCAGGTTGGGTCTACTTCATCAACCACAATTCTTGAGGTTAATGCCCTTCCTCCCAATAATCGATACTTCTCCGGCACCTCCTCAGTCTTAACGCTGAGGTTTGTCATGTCCAGCCTGATAATCCGCATTACTCTATTCTCCCCTTCCGTTTCTTTCCTTGACAGAATACTTCGCTACTGACAAATCTTTCCCTTCAAGACTTGATATGGAAATACAGAAAAAGGCTCCTGCGTAATGCTTCCATCCTCTGATGGTGCCGCGAAGCGGCTTTGGGACTAGAATGTCCTAGTCGATAAATTTGCCGCAGTCCCTTAAATCATACCCTCCCAGCGCTTCCACCTGAGTGTGGAATTCTCCGGACTGGAGAACCTGCAGCAGGGCCTGCATATGTGGAAGGTCTAAAAACCTTTCCAGGATGCATAGATCGAAGCGTTCTTCGGCTACGGGAATAAACGCAAGACCGAGAGCTTGTGCTGCTGACCAGACCCCAAGTCCGCAGTCCGCCGAGCCGCCGGAAACTACGGCTGCAACGGCCATGTGGGTAAATTCTTCCCGGCTGTAACCTCGAATCGAAGCGGGATCAATACCCTCCTGCTTTAGCCGGTAATCAAGCAGCACCCTGGTTCCGGATCCGGATTGGCGGTTAATAAATGCTACATCTTCCCTGAGCAAATCCTGCAGCCCTTCTATCCGTTTGGGATTACCTGGGGCAACCATCAACCCTTGGACCCTGTAAGCCATGTTCACCAGGACAGCAGGACATCCGTCAAGAAGTTTAGCGACATAGCTGCGATTATATTTCCCGCTGGCTTCGTCCAGCAAGTGAATTCCGGCCAGGTGCGCTTCCCCCCGCCGCAGGGCTAGAAGTCCACCTAGGCTGCCAACATGGGCCGATGACAGATAACAAGCCGAGTTGGAGCTATGCAGCAGATCACCGAGAATATCCATCGCAGGATCGTGAGAGCCAATTGCCACTATAGTCTGGGCTATCTCCTGCAGCTGCCTGAGCAGCCGCACCTTTACTGTTTGCCCCGGATGAACCCCTTCAGAAAGGCGTTCTACCTGAACTACCCCATCCGCCCTAACCAAAGAGGAAACCATGCCAGCGCCGCGCGCGAGCGGAGTAGCGGTCAACTTCTCTCCCACATTTCCCAGCTTGACCCGGACAAATTCATCCACACCCAGAGGTGAAACCAGTTTGCGGGTAAGTACTGCCTCAACCTCCTGCTCCAGCGGAATTACCCCCAGCTTTGCAGCAATGATCGGGGTGGTAAACAACTCAAAGGTCAAGGCTGCTGAAACGGGATACCCGGGCAGCCCGATTATCGGCTTTGATCCCGCAAGGCCCAGGACCACCGGCTTACCAGGTTTAATAGCCACCCCATGCGTGATTACTTCTCCTAATTCTCCAATCAGTCTGGCTGTAAAATCCTCCCGTCCCGCGGAAGAGCCTGCATTAATAATGACCAGATCCGCTTGAGACAGTGCCTCTGTAGCCCTATGTCTGAGCAGCTCATAATTGTCCTCGGTTATTGGAAAGCGCAGAGCCTCCGCACCAAGCTCCTCGATCATTCCAGCAAGCATGCGCGAGTTGAATTCGATAATTGAGCCATTTTGCAGTTCCGTCCCAGGCTCAACCAGTTCGGTGCCGGTGGGCAGAACTGCAACTATAGGGCGCTTTCTTACTGCAACCTCAGTTAGGCCTCCGGCATAAAGAACAGCTATATCCACCGAGCGAATGCGGTGATTGGCGGGAAGCAGCATTTCAGTGGCCACCAGATCCTCGCCCATTACCCTAACATGCTGCCATGGGACAGCCCCGGCAATAATCTCTATCTGTTCCTGGAGTGGGAAACTCACGTCTTCCACCCGGATCACTGCATCAAAACCAGGTGGCAAGGGATCTCCGGTATCCACAACCACCGCCTCAGCACCGATGTTTAGCCTGTGGGGTGACACTTCTGAAGCTCCAAAGGTATCCTCTGAGCGCACTGCGAAACCATCCATAGCTGAGGCATGATAATGCGGAGAACAGATTTTAGCCCTTGCCGCCCTGCATGTAATCCTGCCTGCTGCGGAATGAATGGAAACATTTTCACAGGCTGCCCGTTCCAGGGCCCCAGCTCGTTCGAGGACCTCTCGGTACTTTCTCTGGACATCTTCCAGCGGGTAATTGTCGAGGAAAACCTGCTTCAAACTATAACTCCTCCCGTCTGTGGCAAAATCGTTCAAAGTTTGCTGACAGCTACGCGGGCTCCCCCATTCACACCTTCCTTTTCCAGAGGAATGCGGATTACACCGTTGGCTTCCACCAGAGTGGATATTAATCCGGATTTTCCCAAAACCGGTGTGGCAACCACCTTGCCCGTCTGATGCTCAAGTTTTACTCTAATGTAATCCTCTCTACCGGGACCGGAGGAAAGGCTTTGGCTAAGCTCGGCCTCGACGGGAAACTCCGGCACGGACTTAGCCCCGGCGTAAGAACCCCACTCCAGCAAGGGTTTTACCAAGACCCTGAAAACTACCATGGCTGAGGCAGGATGTCCGGGCAGACCAAATACGATTTTGTCCCTGATTATCGCCCCTACGGTAGGCTTACCTGGACGAATAGCCACCCCGTGAAAGAGAATCCCCGGTTCACCCTTGCCCAAAACCTCCGCGGTCACATCCCGGGTTCCAACAGAACTTCCTCCCGAGAGTAAAACCAGATCAGTATCTGTAAGAGCCCTGTCCAGAACCTCTTCAAGCTGCTTGGAATCATCCTTGACTATTCCGTAGCATACCGGATCTCCTCCAGATTCCAAAACTTGAGCAGCCAGAGCGTATGTGTTTACATCCCTGATTTGACCTGCTTGGGGGATCTCCTCCGGCTTCACGATCTCATCACCAGTGGAGATAATGCCGACTTTTGGCCTTGCAGACACTTTAACGTTGACTATCCCAAGGCCCGCCAAAAGTCCGATTTCAGCCGCTCGCAAGCGGGTCCCGCTCCTTAGGACCAGGGCTCCTTTGGCGCAGTCTTCCCCCCTGAGGATCAGGTTTTCACCCACACTTACCGGGCGGTGGACTGTGATAAGATCCCCTCCAACCGCTTCAGTATATTCCACCATAACAACTGCGTCGGCACCCTCCGGCAGCATTCCTCCGGTGGGTATCCACACCGCTTCCCCGGCCTTTACTTCCTGGGCCGTACCTTCTCCCATCAACACTTCTCCAACTAAGGTAAGAAAGCCCGGCGTGTTTTCTGTAACTCCAAAAGTATCCCTGGCCCGCACGGCATAACCATCAACAGTAGACCTGCTGAAGGGAGGCAAATTTTCAGGTGCAGAAATATCTTCCTGTAATTGTAAATTTATTGCCTCAAGCAGCCCCGCCTCTACCCTTTCAGTCCGAAGCTCCGGTATCCGGGCTGAAAGGATTTGCTGGGCCTCACTTACAGTAACCACGGAAAACAGTTCTTTCATTCTACACCTCTTTCAACGCAAGCATTTGTTTGTACCAATCTACCATTTTACCTTAAAGGTTTCAATCTCAAAGCAGAATTCCTTTCCTATTTGTGACCAAGGTCATTTTTTAGGACTTGAACCAGTGTCATATTTCAAAAATCCCCACCCAACTTATTTTCGGGCAGGGATTTGCGCGGGTACTGCCTTCTAATTCTGTTTCTTGGTGAATACCAGTCGGCAGCAGGTCTCCCCTGCTCCGATCCTGCTGGCGATGTCCATATTGATGGCAGGGAAATTCTGCATTACCCCGCGGTCCCCCTCCATGGCCCAATCACAAAGCCGGTCCAATTCCTGAGAGTCTGCCCCCAGCCTCTTCCAGCATTCCACCAGAGGACAGTAGTTAAACTCCAGGACCGCCTTATCCTCTGCAAGTTCCTTAACCTCCATTTGAAAAACTCCCTTGGAAACTTCGCTGGCAAACTGGTTAATAAACTCCTGCAGCTCCGCAGTGGCTGCGAGCTTATCCCCCTTCATGCAGCCAAATTGAAAAATGGCCTTGCGTGCTATCTCTTCTGGGTTAACCCCTGCATTTCTTGCTTCCTTGGTTAACAGATAAAACCAGCTGGCCCGATCATCAATTGCCCTACGAACATAATCCACTACCTCTTGGCGATCAAATTTCTTTTCCATTTCGTTCTCCTTTCGCGATATCACATAATACCTTTTAAGATTCAGTCCGATAACGGACTTTTTCATCCTGGGCTTGCTATATTACAATCTCGGTACTAACAGGTTGACTTGGGCCGAAACTATAAGTTATAATCGCGTTAATTGCAGTTTTTGGTAAACTTCATAACTTTCTCTTATCAAGAGCGGTGGAGGGACTAGCCCTGTGAAGCCCGGCAACCAGCCTTTAACACGGCATGGTGCTAAATCTAGTAGGATTTATTATCCTAGCAGATGAGAGTCTAGCAATCTTCTCTTCCTGCCGGGAAGAGATTTTTATTTGGAGGGATATCTTTGCACATCAAAACTGAACTGGCCCAAGTTGGCAACAGGCTGGATCCACACGGAGCAATCAGCTTCCCCATCTACCACTCTGCTACATTCCGCCACGACGGACTGGGGGAGAGCACTGGATTTGATTATTCACGTTCAGGCAACCCCACCCGCCAAGCCCTCGAGGACGCCTTTGCCCGTCTTGAGGAAGGTACCAAAGGGTTTGCCTTCTCCTCAGGCATGGCAGCAATCTCAACCATTTTAAGCTTGTTCCAGCCCGGGGACCACCTGGTGGTGAGCGAAGATTTATATGGGGGCACCTACCGGGTGTTAAGCCAAGTTTTCAACAGGTTTGGCCTTAAAGTCACCTACGTAAACACCTCGGACCTTGCAGAGATCGATAAATCCTGTGACGAAGCTACCAGGGCCATTCTGCTCGAGACCCCCACGAATCCAATGCTGCGGGTCTCCGATATCAGAGCAATATGTCAGGCTGCCAAATCCCACAATATACTAACCATAGTCGATAACACCTTTATGACTCCCTTTTTACAAAGGCCCTTGAAACTGGGAGCGGACATCGTTGTCCACAGTGCGACAAAGTATCTTTCGGGCCATAACGATGTGGTTGCAGGCCTGGTGGTAATAAAAGATGAACAGTTGGCAGAAAAATTTGCTTTTCTCCACAACGCCCTTGGGGCTGTCCTTGGCCCTCAGGACTCTTGGCTGGTTATGCGCGGACTAAAAACCCTTGGACTGCGACTGACTGCTCAGGAACAAAATGCCCAGGCTCTGGCCCATTGGCTTTCCTCCCACCCCCTGGTGGAGCAGGTCAGCTACCCCGGCCTGCCGTCCCACCCTGGCCACACTTTACAGTCAAAACAGGCTTCCGGCTTTGGTGCCATGCTCTCCTTCGCCGTAAAGGACAAAAGTCAGATCCCCGAAATTCTTAAGAGCCTGAAGCTGATCTCCTATGCCGAAAGCCTGGGCGGAGTTGAAAGCCTAATCACGTATCCCGCAACCCAGACCCACGCGGATATCCCGGAGGAAACCCGCCTACGTCTCGGAGTACATGATCGTTTGCTGCGCCTCTCAGTTGGGATTGAGGATGTGCAGGATTTAATTGACGATTTGAGATCAAGTATACTTTAGCATAGCCCCTTTGAGGAAATCGCCCATATCCTCGCATAGATCAAGTGATTCCTCCAGATGCTCCAGAATTTCTTTCCATTTAATGACTGCTATGGGGTTGCCCTCCTCCTCAAACAAGCGGGCGACTTCCTGACGGTAAACTTTGTCCCCGTCTGACTCTAATTGGTTGATACGGCTTACCGCCTGCAAAATATCATCCTTGTTGCCGCGCATGTTGCGCAGCAGGGTAAAGCATTTACGGATTTCCCCAGTTGAGACCGCCAACAGCCGCACCAATTCCCTGGCTCCGCCGCTTGGCCTGCCAGCGCGATACAGCTGCATTCTGTCTGCAGAACCCTGGACAACGTCGATAATGTCATCAAGTCCCTGTGCTATTGCATAGATATCTTCCCGGTCCATCGGCGTAATCAGGTTTTTGTTAATCCGGTCAATAATATTACTTGTCACGTCATCCGCTTCGTGCTCCACCACGGTCAGTTCCTCGATCCTGTCCGGCAAAGACTCGGGAGAGACCATAATCTCCTCCAGTATTTTGGCCGACTTGCAGACCAGTTCTGCGCTGGCTTCAAATAGGTCATAAAACTTTTCTTCGTTTGGTCTTAGCCTAAACTTCATCATTAGTTTACCCCCTATTTATATTTCCGACCAGTCCATCGCTTTAGTTACGGCCCTCTGCCAGCCCCGGTAAAGAGTGGTGCGCTGCTCTTCCTGCATAACAGGTTGAAAACGATTTTCCAGTTGCCATTTCTCTGCCAGTTCCTCCTGGCCCAGCCAAAAACCCACAGCCAGTCCCGCCAGGTAAGCTGCACCCAGAGCAGTGGTTTCAGTAATTTTCGGACGTTCTACCGGAACAGCTAAAATATCCGACTGAAACTGCATTAAAAAATTGTTGGCTGTGGCTCCTCCGTCAACCCTAAGGTTTTTGAGCTTAAGGGCGGAATCCTTTTCCATCGCTCCAAGCACGTCTTTCGTTTGGTAAGCGATGGACTCCAGGGTCGCCCGAACCAAATGGCCAATTCCTGTGCCCCTGGTCAGCCCGACGATTGTTCCGCGAGCACGCATGTTCCAGTATGGAGCGCCAAGTCCTGCAAAAGCAGGTACAAGGTATACCCCTCCTGTGTCAGAAACCTCAAAGGCTAATTGCTCGGACTGAGAGGAAGTCCTTAGGACCCCCAGGCCGTCCCTTAGCCACTGCACAGCCGCTCCCGCCACAAAGATGCTGCCTTCAAGTGCGTATTCCACCTTCCCGTTTAAACCCCAGGCAATTGTTGAGATCAACCCGTTTTGGGATGTGACCGGTTTGTCTCCCGTGTGCATTAACAGAAAGCAGCCCGTTCCATAGGTGTTTTTTGCAGTTCCGGGTGTAAAGCAGGTTTGCCCGAACAATGCGGCCTGCTGATCTCCCGCCGCTCCGGCTATCGGGATGGAATGTCCCGGAAACACAGCCTTGGTTGTATGCGCATAAACCTCGCTGCTCGGCCGCACCTGAGGAAGCATCTGCGCCGGAATCTCCAGTTCGTCGAGAATATCCTGGTCCCATTTAAGCTCCCGGATGTTGTACAGCATGGTACGCGAGGCATTGGAGTAGTCCGTGACGTGAACCTTACCTCCGCTAAGGTTCCAAATCAGCCAGGTGTCGATCGTGCCAAACAAGAGCTGGCCCCGTCGCGCCTTGGTGCGTGCCCCAGGAACGTTGTCCAGTATCCATTTGAGCTTAGTGGCAGAAAAGTAGGCGTCAATCACCAAGCCGGTCTTTTCCTGAATTATTCCTTGCAACCCCCGGGCCTTTAAATCCTCACAAATTGACGTGGTACGCCGGCACTGCCAAACTATAGCAGGATGAACCGGAATACCACTAGCCTTATCCCAAACCACCGTAGTTTCACGCTGATTTGCAACCCCCACTGCGGCAATTTCCCCCGGTTTTACCCCTTTCCTTTCCATAACCTCCCGCACAACCTCCAGCTGGGTACTAAAAATTTCCAGCGCATCGTGTTCAACCCAGCCAGGGCTGGGGTAAAATTGGCTAAATTCTTTTTGGGCCACCGCGGCAGTATTACCGGCCTCATCAAACAAGATGGCCCTGGAGCTGGTAGTTCCCTGGTCTAAAGCCATGATGTACTTCTTGCCCAAACTGATCCCCCTTTAACATGGAACCGTTTACAATTTCGCTATGCCAAGACAAATAGCTTCCACTAGCATATATTAATCCCCAACCCCTGAAATTCCTTCCACCTCGGTTAAAACGTTCTCTTTCGCACACAACTATCGCGTAAGTTCGCCAGGGACATCGAGGCTCGATGTCCCTGCTTCATTTTAGATTTGGGCACGGCAAAGTAATAATATTTTCTTTACCTCCAGCATTATTTAGTAAAAACGAGGTGATCCCTATGCGTATAGTGCTTTTGTCAAAGCGACAGGCCCTGATGCTTATCCTCTGCATCATTGTGCTGGCAGCGGTACTTTCCCTAGGTGGGCAGAGCCGGTCGGTCATTTCTATGTATAAAATTCCAGGAACCTTCTACATGGTTAATACCCAGGACAAGGTTATCGCCTTAACCTTTGACGATGGACCTGATCCCCTCACCACCGGACCCATTCTGGATATTCTCAAACAGCAAAAAGTAAAAGCCACCTTTTTCGTGCTTGGTCAGGCTGCCAGAGAAAATCCCGGCCTGCTCTCCCGGATGAAAAAGGAAGGCCATGAGATTGGCAACCACGGCTATACCCACGATTACCTTCAAACCAAGCTGGTTAAGGAACTTGCTGAAACCGACGAGGCGGTCTTCGGCGTTACAGGGGTTCATACCCATTTTTACCGTCCACCTGGAGGAAGGGTGACCAGAAACCAGATTGACATGGTAAAACACAACGGACATGTAGTTGCCCTTTGGAGTCTTGACAGCAGGGATTGGTTAAATCCAGGTTCCAAGCGCATTATACGCAACGTGACTCAAGCAGCCTTCCCGGGAGCGATAGTACTGCTCCATGACGGCGGAGACAAACGCGTACAGACAGTGGACGCGTTGGAAGCAATAATCCAGGATTTGCGGGGGAAAGGTTACCGCTTTGTCACCCTGAGCGAGCTGCAGGAATTCGCCAAGAAAGATGACAAAATTCCTACCGCAACCCCGAACTGATCTCACCGCTGCTGCACGAGGATCACCGCGCGAGCGACCAAGCACTTAATCACCAAACGATTGATTCGAATACACTGAAGTGTGGATGGATAAATTTGTCAGTGGAAGGAGTGACTGGTATGCCGTTTGGTGCTTTCCGGCCAGGTTTTGGCTTCAGACCAGGCTTTGGCTTTAGGCCAGGCTTTGGCTTCGGGGGATTTTTTCCTGGGCTATTGTTCGGTTCCTTGCTAGGCGCTAGCCTAGCCCCCCGCTACTACCCGCCGTACCCCTATTATTATCCACCCTATCCGTATTACTAGGCTTGGCAGAATTACAGCTTTTCATGCTCCGGGGCGCCTCTGAGGCGTCCTTTCATTATTTGCCCAACAATAGTTGAACAATCACCACATCCAGCCAAGTGTTAAACTTCATCCCGACTTCCCGGAAATACCCTACCTGGCCGAAGCCATGTTTAGCAACAAGTTTAAGGCTTGCTGTATTAGTCGAGGTAATGCATCCAATTACGGAGTGAAAACCAAACCTCCTGGCTCGGTCCAACAAATCGGCAAGAAGCATATCCCCTACTCCCTTCCCCCGGTAGCTTTTGTGTACATAAACGGAGAATTCAGTCGTAGGGTGATAAGCCGGTCTGGGGTGAAAAGGGGACAGACTGCCCCAACCCAGTACTTGATCGTTAGTTACTGCGGAAATCAGAGGATATTTCCCCTCTTGGTGAGACAGGAACCATTCCCTTCTCTCTTCCAGGGTTTTTACTTCGGTGTCAAAGGTGGCTACCCCGTTTTCGACCTGTTCATTATAGATTTCGGTCAAAGCAGCAAGATCAGCCTCAGGGCTTAAACGAATATGAACTCCAGTCATTTTGTCCCTCCTATTTGAAAGTCAAACCGCATATCCAATATGACAATTGTACCGCCTTTTAGGGGATAAGCATAACTAAAGGTGGCAAAATATATTCGATGCCGCAAAGGCCGTAAAAAGAAAGGAGTTTCAAAATTAATGCTAATCACGGTAATCAGAAGCCTGATCCTTTACGCCCTTG
>Ga0255338_1003376_pt1 | contig 19397 bp, 17 predicted proteins | sample MeOH1_35cm_T4_19_FD_203715 | JGI IMG/M metagenome (GOLD analysis project Ga0255338, IMG submission 203715) | Sandy soil microbial communities from University of British Columbia, Vancouver, Canada - MeOH1_35cm_T4_195 | ecosystem: Engineered > Artificial ecosystem > Sand microcosm > Unclassified ...
CGCGCTGGAAGACGAGTACTTCGTGAGCCGCAAGCTGTACCCGAACGTGGACTTCTACTCGGGTATCGTGCAGCGCGCGCTGGGCATCCCGACCTCGCTGTTCACCTGCATCTTCGCCCTGGCACGCACGCCGGGCTGGATCTCGCAGTGGGAAGAGATGATCACCGATCCGGAGTACAAGATCGGCCGTCCGCGCCAGCTGTTCAACGGCTCCGCCGCGCGCGACGTGCCGGACCTGGCCAAGCGCTGATCCCGCGCGCCGGCAGGGCGGCCCCCGCCGCCTTGCACCGCAGCAAAAACAAACGCCCCGGCTTGCCGGGGCGTTTGTTTTTGTGGGTTGCAATGGCTTGTGCAGCGCCGCGCCCGGTGCCGCGATGCCTCCATGCACAACGGTTGGGAATACCCGGTTTGATGGAGATTTCTGCCGTGCGAAGGTTGCACCTGTCAGCATTTGTTGTCTGATTTTCGGCAAAATCGGGAACTATCGCCCCATCGGGTTGCAACTTGCCTCTATAATGCGGGCTGCTTTTGCCAGCGGCAGCCGGGCCACCCTTCCGGCACGTCACGTGGCAAAGCGGGGCAGGCGAAGCGCTTGCGCAATAGAGAACGCATCAACGTTGTCTTTCCGAACTTTTGGCGCCACGGACATCCGGGGCGCCGACACATGCCGGGCCCCGCATCGCATCACGTCTTATCGCTGGCCCGTCTTCCGCTTCGGGTCTTCTCTCCGCCACGTCAGGCGGTTTCTCCCCGCGGGTGTTGTTCGATTGCGCTGGTCATGCCGCCTCTGCCCGGAATGATCCAAAACATATCGAGGAGCTCCTGATGACGCTGTCCCGTCTCACGTCCACTGCCATGGCCGCCGTGCTCGCCACTGCCGGCCTTACCGCTGTTACCTCGGCCAACGCCGAAACCGTCAAGATCGCCATCGCCGGCCCCATGAGCGGGTCGGTCGCCCAGTACGGCGACATGGTCAAGGCGGGCGCCCTGACTGCCATCGAACAGATCAACGCAGCGGGCGGCGCCGGCGGCAACAAGCTGGAAGTGGTGCTGATGGACGACGCCTGCGAGCCGAAGCAGGCCGTGGCCGTGGCCAACAAGATCGTGAGCCAGAACATCCGCTACGTGATTGGCCACGTGTGCTCGGGCTCCACCATTCCGGCATCGGATATCTACGAAAATGAAGGCATCGTGATGGTCACGCCGTCGGCCACCGCGCCGCAGTTGACCGAGACGAAGAAGCGCAAGTTCATCTTCCGCACGATCGGCCGCGACGACCAGCAAGGCCCGGCCGCCGCCCAGTACATCATTGGCAAGGTCAAGCCGAAGAAGGTGGCCGTGCTGCACGACAAGCAGTCGTATGGCCAGGGCATTGCCGCCTCGGTGAAGAAGGATCTCGAAGCCGCCAAGATCCCGGTGGCCGTGTTCGAGGGCATCAACGCCGGCGATTCGGACTATTCCGCCGTCATCACCAAGCTGAAGTCGCAGGGCGTGGACTTTGTCTATTTCGGCGGCTACCACCCCGAAATGGGCCTGCTGATGCGCCAGGCGCGCGAGCAGGGCGTGAAGGCCACGTTCATGGGCCCCGAGGGCGTGGGCAACAAGGACGTGACGGCCATCGCCGGCCCGTCGTCGGAAGGCATGCTGGTCACGCTGCCGGCCGATTTCTCGGCCGACCCGGCCAACGCCGCGCTGGTGAAGGCCTTCGCCGACAAGAAGCGCGACGCCAACGGCCCGTTCCAGATGCCGGCCTACGCCGCCGTGAAGATCATCGCCGACGCCATGGCCGGTGCCAAGAGCACCGACCCGGCCAAGGTGGCGGCGTACATGCACAAGAACGCGTTCAACACCCCGATCGGCAAGGTCGAGTACGACGAGCGCGGCGACCTGAAATCCTTCAAGTTCGTCGTCTACACGTGGCACAAGGACGCCACGAAGACCGCCGCCAACTAAGTCCGGCGCCAGTCCTGGCGAAACGCCTCGCTCCCGCACAGGGAGCGGGGCGTTTTGGTATCGGTTCGATGTCGGCTATTCGCCACATGACGGCGGCCAGCGCGCCGCATCGGGCTTTCCGATCCACAAGGTCCCCGCATGAATGACTTCCTTCCACAGTTCACCCAGCAACTGGTCAATGGCCTGACGCTGGGTGCGATCTATGCGTTGATCGCCATTGGCTACACCATGGTCTACGGCATCATCGGCATGATCAACTTCGCCCACGGCGAGATCTACATGATCGGCGCGTACGTGGGCCTGGTCACCCTGACCGCCATTGGCGCGCAGGCCGGCTATCCGCTGCCGCTGGTGCTGGGCGCCGCGCTGGTCGTGGCCGTGGCGGTCACCGGCTGCTATGGCTATGCCGTGGAGCGCGTGGCGTATCGCCCGTTGCGCGGCGGGCCGCGGCTCGTGCCGCTGATCTCCGCCATCGGCATGTCGATTTTCCTTCAGAACTATGTCCAGATCGGGCAGGGCGCGCGCGATGTATCCGTGCCGGTGCTGATCTCGGGCGCCATCGAATTCCAGATGGGCAGCGACTTCACCGTGACCATGCCGTACTCGCGCCTGCTGATCGTGGGCGTGACGCTGGTGTTGATGGTGGCGCTGACGCTGTTCATCGGCCATTCGCGCATGGGCCGCGCCTGCCGCGCGTGCGCGGAAGACATGCGCATGGCCAACCTGCTCGGCATCGACACCAACCGCGTGATCTCGTTCACGTTCGTGCTGGGCGCGATGCTGGCCGCCGTGGGCGGCGTGCTGATCGGGCTGACCATCGGCAAGCTCAATCCGTTCATCGGCTTCATCGCCGGCATCAAGGCGTTTACGGCGGCGGTGCTGGGCGGCATCGGCAGCATTCCGGGCGCCATGCTGGGCGGCGTGCTGCTGGGCCTGGCCGAGACCTTCGCCACCGGCTACATGCCGGCCGAGTACAAGGACGTGGTGGCCTTCGGCCTGCTGATCCTGGTGCTGCTGTTCCGTCCGACCGGCCTGCTGGGCAAGCCGGACGTGGAAAAGGTCTGAGGAGGGTGCCATGACACAAGCGATATCCGTTTCGCAAACGATGAAGAACGCGGTGATGGCGGCCGTGATGACGGCCATCCTCACCATTCCCGTGCTGGGCCTGCAACTGAAGCTCGACGGCTACAAAGTGGTGTTCGAGGCGCATTGGCGGCCGGTCTGGATCGCCGTGGCAGCCGTGTTCGTGTTCCAGCTGCTCAAGCCGCTGCTCACGCGCGCACGCGGCGCCGTGAAGCTGCCGGCCGCGCCGGCGATGGGCGCCAGGCAGCAGCGCGTGGCCATCTGGGTGCTGCTGGGCGTGGGCCTGGTGTGGCCGTTCTTCGGCTCGCGCGGCGCGGTGGACGTGGCCACGCTGGCGCTGATCTATGTGATCCTGGGCCTGGGGCTGAACATCGTGGTGGGCTTCGCCGGCCTGCTGGACCTTGGCTACGTGGGCTTCTACGCGGTGGGCGGCTATACGTACGCGCTGCTCAACCAGTACTTTGGGTTCACGTTCTGGGAGTGCCTGCCGATTGCGGCGGGCATGTCGGCGCTGTTCGGCTTCGTACTGGGCTTTCCCGTGCTGCGGCTGCGTGGCGACTACCTGGCCATCGTGACGCTGGGCTTCGGCGAAATCATCCGCCTGCTGCTGAACAACCTGACCAGCCTGACCGGCGGTCCGGACGGCGTGTCGGGCATTCCCAAGCCCACGGTGTTCGGCATCGAGATGGCGCGCAGCGCGAGCGTGGAAGGCACGCGCACGTTCCACGAGATGATCGGGCTCGACTACACCGGGCAGCACATGGTGATCTTCCTGTACCTGCTGGCGCTGTTGCTGGTGGGCTTCACGCTGTTCGTGACGAGCCGGCTGATCCGCATGCCGATGGGCCGCGCCTGGGAGGCGCTGCGTGACGACGAGATCGCCTGCCGCTCGCTGGGCCTGAATCCCACGCGCATCAAGCTGTCGGCGTTCACGCTGGGTGCCTCGTTCGCCGGGCTGGGGGGCGCGTTCTTCGCGGCGCGCCAGGGGCTGGTCAATCCGGAATCGTTCACCTTCATCGAATCGGCGCTGATCCTGGCCGTGGTGGTGTTAGGTGGCATGGGTTCGCAACTGGGCGTGATCCTGGCGGCCATCCTGCTGACCGTGCTGCCCGAGGTGGCGCGCGATTTTGCCGAGTACCGGATGCTGATCTTCGGCCTGGTGATGGTGCTGATGATGATGTGGCGTCCGCAGGGCCTGCTGCCCGCGACCCGCCCCCATGTGGAGTTGCCGCAATGAGCGCGGAAATGCTGAAAGTATCCGGCCTGCAGATGCGCTTTGGCGGGCTGCTGGCCGTGGACGACATCGATTTCGAGGTGCGTCGCGACGAGGTCTTCGCCATCATCGGCCCGAACGGTGCCGGCAAGACCACCGTGTTCAACTGCGTGGGCGGCTTCTACAAGCCCACGGCCGGCGAGGTAACGCTGGATGGCCACGCGATCGCCGGGTTGCCGAGCCACCAGGTGGCGCGGCGCGGGCTGGTGCGCACGTTCCAGAACATCCGCCTGTTCAAGTCGCTGACCGTGGTGGAGAACCTGCTGGTGGCGCAGCACCTGCAGGTGAAAGCGGGCCTGCTGCGCGGGCTGTTCGCCACACCGGCCTACCGCCGTGCCGAGCGCGAGGCGCTGGAGCGCGCCGCCGTGTGGCTCGAACGGATGGGACTGACCGCGGTGGCCAACCGCGAGGCGGGCACGCTGTCGTACGGGCACCAGCGCCGGCTGGAAATCGCGCGCTGCATGATCACCAAGCCGCGCCTGCTGATGCTCGATGAGCCGGCGGCCGGCCTGAATCCGCAGGAAAAGATCGAACTGCAACAGTTGATCGACAAATTGCGCCACGAATTCAACATTTCGGTGCTGCTGATCGAGCACGACATGAGCCTTGTGATGGGCGTGTCGGACCGCATCCTGGTGATGGAACATGGCAAGCCGATCATGATTGGCAAGCCCGAGGCGGTGCGCAACGACCCGCGCGTGATCAAGGCATACCTGGGAGAGGACTGATGCTGAAGCTGGAACAGGTCCATACCCACTATGGCGCCGTGGAGGCGCTGTCTGGCGTATCGATCGAAGTGAAAAAGGGCGAGATCGTCACGCTGATCGGCAGCAACGGCGCGGGCAAGACCACGCTGATGATGACGGTGTGCGGCTCGCCGCGCGCGTCGAGCGGCCGGGTATTGTTCGAAGGGCAGGACATTACCCGGCGCAATACCCACGAGATCATGCGCATGGGCATGGCGATCTCGCCCGAAGGGCGCCGCGTGTTTCCGAGCCTGACGGTGCTTGAGAACCTGAAGATGGGCGCGTTCTTTGCCAGCCGGCACGACATCGAGGCGGGCATCGAGCATGTGTTCAAGCTGTTTCCGAGGCTGAACCAGCGGTCGGGGCAGCGGGCCGGCACGATGTCGGGTGGCGAGCAGCAGATGCTGGCGATCGGCCGCGCGCTGATGAGCCGGCCGAGGCTGCTGCTGCTGGACGAGCCCACGCTGGGCCTGGCGCCGCTGATCATCGCGCAGATCTTCGACATCATCCGCACGATTCGTGACGAAGGCGTCACAGTGTTCCTGGTGGAGCAGAACGCCAACAAGGCGCTGCAAGTGGCCGACCGGGGGTATGTGCTTGAAACGGGGAAGGTGGTGCTGGCGGATACCGGGAAGAACCTGCTGGCGAATGACCGGATTCGGGCGGCTTATTTGGGTGGGTGAAAGGTATGACAGAGTCTTGAGAAAAGGCTCTGTCGCTGCCTACCAGGCGTTGCCTACCGCTTGAAGAGGCGGCCCAGAAGCGAGCGTTTCTTTCGTTGAGGGCGTTTACCATGGTCGATCAGGTACGTTTCCGACTCCTTGGCGTCCTGATCAATATCGAGGTCAGAAAAAGCTCCGAAAACGAAAGCAATCGCCTCTCTCCATTCAGGACTAGCTTGCCAGTCGTCCAGATAGCGATCCCGCTGTATCGTCGTCAAAGGTGCCCAATATGGTCTCCATTCCTGGTCGAACCAGGGTTCGGCAACGCCTTGTTGCACATGTCGCGCCAGATCGCCGGGTTTGATGTCCGGGAATACGATCCATGGCGGTGGTGGGGGCGGGGTGAGGTCGGTTGGCATCGAGATGATCCGCGTTCGGGGCCCTGCTTCAAATTACCTTTAGCACTCGGGCTCATCGGAAAGCCCGTAGGCACAGGCAAACGGGTCGTGCCATTTGTTGCGTTTGTAAAGCAGGTCGACCGTATTGCCTCCTAGCCAAAATAATGTAGCGGTTCCTCCTGAGTAGAGTCGGAATCTGCCCGAAGTGTTATCGCTGAACGATACTTCACCGATCGCAAAGCAGGGGGAATATCGCTCGTGCGTCAGAATGCGGCTCTCGATCGGATAAGCCCTGGAGAAATACCGTTTCACTTGGCTGACTGTTGGCTTGAAGGTCTTGCAGTTTTCCATGAGGCTGGCGTCGTCAGTGTGCGAAGTTAAGCCTGTTTCCTTGATGACGACCTTTGTCACTGTTCTCTCTTGGCTCATTGCGGGGAACGCGTAGAGCATGCCTATAACGAAGGCAGTGGTCAGTCCGAGCTTTACCATCTTGCTGTGCTCGCCTCGGTTACGTTCTTGTATGAGACCTGAGGATGTCGATAAATCTCCCCGGTCGAAACTTTGAAGGTTGCGACTAGTTCTGCGATGAGCCAGCGCAAGGACAAATTCTGCTGCGCCGTGACGTTCTCGTAGACCCTTGCGGTTTTACTGTCGCTGGCTGGGTCTATCGGCTTGGACCTCCCAACGATTTCGATGCCAATGGAATCGTCACTGGAAGGGTATCGCTCGGGCCAAGGCTTCTTGTGTTCGTGTATCGAAAGCTTTGTATATTGGAGTTGCATCGCCGTGGTCAGCTTCAATTCAGCGGGTGAGCATTTGTGCGTGACAATGCAGCGTGACTGCAGCTTTCCTACGTGTCTTGTGATCTTCTTCAGCGAGGCCGTCTGATATATCGTTCCGTCTTTTTCGATCAGAAAATGAGCGCCGAGCGCACCTTTCGCCAGATAACTGCTGAATGTACTTTCAGCTGTAGAGCCATCTGTCTGGTGGACAATAATCCCATTCACCCTGTCCATCGGCCCCCGCTCAATGTTCGGGAAGATCTTGACCTTCACGCGTTCAGCGTCCACATGACCCATCTTGTCGATAAACAACATATTGCAGTGCCTCCCGGTCAGATTGCCTTGTTTGCCTTCACGTCATAACCCATGCTGACCGTCCCGGCGCTGCCGCCGGAGGCGTTCTGCACGACGTATTCCTGCTTCACCTGGGAAAATGAAAGGCTCACTTCTTCCCGAGGTGCCCGCATATTGACGTTGTGGGCCGGTTTCACCTGAGTGACCAGCACGTCCTCCATCGTGATCCTCAGAAACTCGAGCGGCTTGCCGCCGGCTTTGCGCATGACCAGCACGGCGTTGGCAATATGCTTGCCCGTCAGGCAATACTGAACGAGGTTTGGCGTCGCCCGATCGACGTAGTGTTCGAACACGAGGTCTTCGACCGTCGCTTTGCCCGCGCCGCCGCCACTTCCCGCATGCATGTTCGATTGCTGCTTCACCGACCATTCCCACGTCAGAACCTCGATCTCCTTTGCGTGGCTTGCATCCATTGCCTCGCCTTCGATCCCCGTCAGCTTCAAGAAAATGTCCTGCGCCACCGCATACCTCCCGGTTAGGTTGTTGGTCCTTGGGGAGCCTATCAATCGGGTGATGCATGATCCATAGGATGAGTTCGAAATATCGGGTCGCACCATCCCTTTCGCCAACCGCGAAATCCCCCTTTCGCCAATGACCGCCGCCCCGGCGGGCAGGGCCGGCCATTCGCGCCGGCCCCGCGTGGCATAATCGCTTGCGATGTCAAGCAATCAACCGGCCCCGCCGGAGGCGCGGCACAATAGCCCTGCCAACCCGCGACGGCATCCGGTAAACAACAATCCCCTGCAAACCAATGCGCGGATCCGCGCCGTTCCTGCCCGGACGGACGGTCTGCCCCCCATGCATCATGGCCAAGACGCTCTACGACAAACTCTGGGATGACCACACCGTCCACGTCGAGGAAGACGGCACGACGCTGCTCTACATCGATCGCCACCTGCTGCACGAAGTGACCAGCCCGCAGGCGTTCGAGGGGCTGAAGCTGGCCGAGCGTCCGGTCTGGCGCATCAGCGCGAACCTGGCCGTGTCCGACCACAACGTGCCTACCACCGACCGCACGCAAGGCATCGCCGATCCGATTTCCAAGCTCCAGGTCGATACGCTCGACACCAACTGCGATGCGTTCGGGATCACCCAGTTCAAGATGAACGATCACCGCCAGGGCATCGTGCACGTGATCGGGCCGGAGCAGGGCGCCACGCTGCCCGGCATGACCGTGGTCTGCGGCGACTCGCATACCAGCACGCACGGCGCGTTCGGCGCACTGGCGCACGGCATCGGCACCTCCGAGGTGGAACACGTGCTGGCCACGCAGACGCTGCTGGGCAAGAAGGCCAGGAACCTGCTGATCCGCGTGGAAGGCAAGCTGCCGCGCGGCTGTACCGCCAAGGACATCGTGCTGGCCATCATCGGCAAGATCGGCACGGCCGGCGGCACGGGCTACACCATGGAATTCGCCGGCTCCGCCATCCGCGACCTGACCATGGAAGGCCGCATGACGGTCTGCAACATGGCGATCGAGGCCGGCGCGCGCGCGGGCCTGGTGGCCGTGGACGACGTGACGCTGGAATACGTGAAGAACCGCCCGTACGCGCCGCAGGGCGTGGAGTGGGACCAGGCCGTGGCCTACTGGCGCACGCTGCATTCGGACGCCGGCGCCCACTTCGACAAGGTGGTGGAACTGCGCGCCGAGGAGATCCGCCCGCAGGTCACCTGGGGCACGTCGCCCGAGATGGTGGTCAGCATCGAGGACCGCGTGCCCGATCCCGAGAAGGAAAAGGACCCGAACCGCCGCAACGCGATGGAGCGCGCGCTGGAGTACATGGGCCTGCAGCCCAATGTGCCGATGGAAGCCATCAACATCGACAAGGTGTTCATCGGCTCGTGCACCAACAGCCGCATCGAGGACATGCGCGCCGCCGCCTGGGTGGTGCAGAAGCTCGGCCGCCGCGTGGCGGGCAACGTGAAGCTGGCGATGGTGGTGCCGGGCTCGGGCCTGGTGAAGGCGCAGGCCGAGCGCGAGGGGCTGGACAAGGTCTTCAAGGCCGCAGGCTTCGAATGGCGCGAACCGGGCTGCTCGATGTGCCTGGCGATGAACGCCGACCGGCTCGAGCCGGGCGAGCGTTGCGCGTCCACCTCGAACCGCAACTTCGAAGGCCGCCAGGGCGCCGGTGGGCGTACCCACCTGGTCAGCCCGGCCATGGCCGCCGCGGCCGCCATCGAAGGCCATTTCGTCGATATCCGCAAGCTGGGCTGAGCGGAAGGATTGCCACCATCATGAAAAAGATCGTGATCACGTTCCTGGCATGCCTGGGCATGCTGCAAATGGCGGGCTGCAGCATGATGGCCGGCCTGGGCAAGGATACGCAGGCGGCGGGCCGTTCGCTCGAGAACGCCGCGCGCAAGTAAAGAAGGACACCCTCATGGAAAAGTTCACCGTACACAACGGCCTCGTGGTGCCGCTCGATCGTGAAAACGTCGATACCGACGCTATCATCCCGAAGCAGTTCCTGAAGTCGATCAAGCGCACGGGCTTCGGCCCCAACCTGTTCGACGAATGGCGCTACAAGGACGTGGGCCAGCCCGGCCAGGACAACAGCAAGCGCCCGCTGAACCCGGACTTCGTGCTGAACCAGCCGCGCTACCAGGGCGCGAGCATCCTGCTGGCGCGCAACAACTTCGGCTGCGGCAGCTCGCGCGAGCACGCGCCGTGGGCGCTCACGCAATACGGCTTCCGCGCCGTCATCGCGCCGAGCTTCGCCGATATCTTCTTCAACAACTGCTACAAGAACGGCCTGCTGCCCGTGGCGCTGACCGATCAGCAGGTCGATCACCTGTTCCACGAGACCCTCGCGTTCCCGGGCTACAAGCTGACCATCGACCTCGACAAGCAGGTTGTGGTCACGACGTCCGGCACCAGCTATCCGTTCGACATCGCCCCGTTCCGCAAGTACTGCATGCTGAACGGCTTCGACGATGTGGCGCTGACGCTGCGCCACAAGGACAAGATCAAGGCGTACGAGGCCGAGCGCCTGACGAAGATGCCCTGGCTGGGCAACCGCCTGGTCGGCTGAAGACACACCTCCAAGGAAGACAGATGAAGATTGCAGTCCTGCCGGGTGACGGCATTGGTCCCGAGATCGTTGCCGAAGCCGTCAAGGTGCTCAACGCGCTTGACGAGAAATTCGAACTGGAAACCGCGCCCGTGGGCGGCGCCGGCTACGAGGCCGAGGGGCATCCGCTGCCCGAGAACACGCTGAAGCTGGCCAAGCAGGCCGATGCCATCCTGTTCGGCGCCGTGGGCGCCTGGAAGTACGACAGCCTGGAGCGCCCGCTGCGCCCCGAGCAGGCCATCCTGGGCCTGCGCAAGCACCTGCAGCTGTTTGCGAACTTCCGCCCGGCGATCTGCTATCCCGAGCTGACCGGCGCGTCGAGCCTGAAGCCCGAGCTGGTGGCCGGGCTGGACATCCTGATCGTGCGCGAGCTGAACGGCGACATCTACTTCGGCCAGCCGCGCGGCCTGCGCGAAGCCCCGGACGGCCTGTTCAAGGGCGCGCGCGAGGCATTCGACACCATGCGCTACAGCGAGCCCGAGATCCGCCGCATCGCCCACGTGGCGTTCCAGGCCGCCGCCAAGCGCGGCAAGAAGCTGTGCAGCGTGGACAAGGCCAACGTGCTCGAGACGTTCCAGTTCTGGAAGGACATCGTGATCGATGTCAGCAAGGAATATCCGGATGTCGAGCTGTCGCACATGTACGTGGACAACGCGGCCATGCAACTGGTAAAGGCGCCGAAGAGCTTCGACGTGATCGTCACCGGCAACATGTTCGGCGACATCCTGTCCGACGAGGCCGCCATGCTGACCGGCTCCATCGGCATGCTGCCGTCGGCCTCGCTCGATGCCAATAACAAGGGCTTGTACGAGCCGTCGCACGGCTCGGCGCCCGACATCGCGGGCAAGGGCGTGGCCAATCCGCTGGCAACGATCCTGTCCGCCGCGATGATGCTGCGCTACTCGCTGAACAAGGCCGAGCAGGCCGACCGCATCGAGACCGCCGTCAAGAAGGTGCTGGCGCAGGGCTACCGCACCGGCGACATCCTGACGCCGGGCTGCAAGCAGGTCGGCACGCGGGAAATGGGCGAGGCCGTGCTCGCTGCGCTGTAATCGGCCAATTCATGCCAAAAACGGGGCCCCCGGGCCCCGTTGGCGCAAGAAAATCGTGTAGACTCCGCAAATGGTCCGGATTCCCCAGTGCCTCGCTACTGCTATCGCCACCGTGAATACGGTCGGCGCGGGTTCGCGCGACCATACCGCGACGATTAAGACCATTACTACCAAAACGATCCCCTAAGATCGTTCGTCGTGCCTGCCCATCTTCCCCGCGCAGCCACGCCGGGCGAGGAAAGTGGCGGGGAAGTACACATCACATCCGAGGTAAGTCATGATTGTAGGTCTCGTCGGTTGGCGAGGAATGGTCGGCAGCGTCCTGATGCAGCGCATGCAGGAAGAGGGCGATTTCGACCATATCGAGCCCGTTTTCTTCAGCACGTCCAACGCCGGCGGCAAGGCCCCGGCCATGGCGAAGAATGAAACCACGCTGAAAGATGCCAACGACATCGAGGCACTGAAGCAGTGCGACGTGGTGCTCACCGCCCAGGGCGGCGACTACACCAGCGATGTCTTCCCGCGCCTGCGCGCGGCCGGCTGGAACGGCTACTGGATCGACGCGGCGTCCTCGCTGCGCATGAAGGACGACGCGATCATCGTGCTCGACCCTGTTAATCAGGGCGTGATCAAGGATGCCCTGTCCAAGGGCGTGAAGAACTTCATTGGCGGCAACTGCACGGTCAGCTGCATGCTGATGGGCCTGGGCGGCCTGTTCCAGAACGACCTGGTGGAGTGGATGACCTCCATGACCTACCAGGCGGCCTCGGGCGGCGGCGCGCAGCACATGCGCGAGCTGCTGACCCAGTTCGGCACGCTGAACGCCTCGGTCAAGCCGCTGCTGGACAATCCGGCATCGGCCATCCTGGAGATCGACCGCACCATCCTGGCCACGCAGCACGGCCTGTCGGCGGACGAGACCAGGCAATTCGGCGCGCCCCTGGCCGGCAACCTGATTCCCTGGATCGACAAGGATCTGGGCAACGGGATGTCGCGCGAGGAGTGGAAGGGCGGCGCCGAGACCAACAAGATCCTGGGCCGTGGCGACGGCTTCCTGGGCGCCACCGGGGCCAGCCCGATCGCCGTGGACGGCCTGTGCGTGCGGATTGGCGCCATGCGTTGCCACTCGCAGGCGCTGACCATCAAGCTGCGCAAGGATGTGCCGCTGGACGAGATCGAAGGCATGCTGGCCGCCCACAACCCGTGGGCAAAAGTGGTGCCGAATACACGTGAAGCGAGCATGACGGATCTCACGCCGGCCGCCGTGACCGGTACGCTGAGCATTCCGGTGGGCCGCCTGCGCAAGATGCAGATGGGCGGCGAGTACCTGTCGGCGTTCACGGTCGGCGACCAGCTGCTGTGGGGCGCCGCCGAGCCGCTGCGGCGTATGCTGCGCATTCTGATCGAGAAGTAAGCGGATACTGAGCCCCCGCCATTGCCCGGGATTGTCCCTGGGCAATCGTTGCGGAGAGGCAACAGAATCTGCCGCTTTGCCAGCAACGCCGCGCCACAGCGCGGCGTTGTTACGTTCGGGCGCCTATTTTTCCCGGGCTTGCGTCACAATACAGCCGGCATTCGCCTGGCCAACGGGGTCTTCGTCGCTTCATCGCGCCGAACGGGTGAGACAATCGGGCAAACTTTGTTGTCAGCACCGGCTGTCCGCCCGCCCGCCAGGCATTTGGGTCGGGTTTATTTTTCGCTACTAGAAACATAAATGGAGCACGAGGTGAGTGTGAGCCTACATCGCCGGAAAGATGCGCCTACTGTCCGTCAGCGCTGGTCAACGCTGGCCGTCACGGCTCTCGGCCTGCTGCTGATGCAGCCTGCCGCGTATGCCGCGGGGTTCGGACAACTACGGGTACAGTCCAACCTGGGGCAGCCGCTCCAGGCTGAAATCGATATCAGCGGCGTCTCGGCCGAGGAAGCGGACAGTCTCAGCGTCAAGCTTGCTCCGCCGGCCGCCTATGCCAGGGCAGGGCTGACGTACCTGCCCGCCGTGTCCGGGGTGCGGCTCCAGGTGGAGCGGCGCCCCAACGGCAGCTACGTGGCCACCGTGAAGTCCAACCAGCCGTTCAGCGAGCCGTTTGTCGACATCCTCGTCGACATGAGCTGGTCGAGCGGCAAGGTGACGCGCGCCTACACGTTCCTGCTCGATCCGGCTGGTGCCAAGTCCGAGCAGTCGTTCACGCCCACCACGGTGGTGCAGGCGGGCACGCCCGATGCGACACCGGCCGGGGCCCCCGCACAGGCCGCCGCGCCTGCGGCGCCCGCTGCCGCGCCGGTCGCCACGGAGGCTGCCCGTCCGGCTCCTGCCCAGCGCCAGCCGCGCCGTGCCGCCGCGACGGCCACTCCGGCCACCCCGGCCACTCCGGTCGCTTCGGCCGGTGCCGCCGCCGCCGGCGAAAGCTACACGATCCAGCGCGGCGACACGCTGTCCAGCATTGCCGGCGACGCCGCGCAGGACCATGACGTGTCGCTCGATCAGATGTTGCTGGCGCTGTATCGGAACAATCCCAACGCCTTCATCGGCGGGAATATCAACCGGATCAAGTCCGGCGCGGTGCTGAAGGTGCCTAGCGCCCAGCAGGCCAAGTCCGTGAGCCCGCGCGAGGCCCGCCGCGAGGTGGTGGCCCGCACGCAGGGCTTCGACAGCTACCGCAGCCGCCTGGCCGCAGCCGCCGCCGCGAAATCGGTGGAGGCGGGCACGGGCCGCGAGCAGTCCGGCAACGTGACCGCCCGCGTGCAGGACACCACGGTGCCCAGCGCCGGTGCGCGTGACGAACTGAAGCTGAGCAAGGCCGACCGCGCCGCGCAGGCCAAGGCGCAAGCCCAGGCCGAAGCCGAGGTGGCCAATCAGCGCAAGCTCAAGGATGCCGAATCGAAGCTGGCCCAGCTCGAGAAGAACGTCACGGACATGCAGCGCCTGATGGAGCTGAAGAATGCCGAGATCGCCAAGCTGAACCAGGCCAACCAGGCGGCCAAGGCAGCCACGGCAACCGCTCCGGCGGCGCCGGCGGCCAGCCCCGCGCCGACCGTGGTGCCGGCGGAACCGGCCAAGCCGGCCGAGGCCACCAGCACCGCCACGCCGACGCCGGCCCCGGCTGCCCCTGTCGCTGCTGCCGCACCGGCCGCTGCTTCGGCAGCCGATGCCGCCGCGCCGGTCGCCGCAGCCTCCGCGCCGCAGGCCGAGACTGCTGCCGCTGCGCCGGCCACCGCTGCCGCGTCGGCGCCGGTTGCCGCCGTGAAGAAGCCCGCGCCGCGTCCGGTTCCGGCCCCGGTGCCGGAACCGTCGTTCCTCGATGAACTGCTGCGCAATCCGATGCTGCTGCCGGGTGCCGGCCTGCTGGCCGCGCTGCTGGGCGGCTATGCGATCTACCGCCGCCGCCAGAAGCAGAAGACCGCCGACAACGGCGGCTTCGGCGACAGCATCCTGTCGCAGGAAAGCACGGTGATGGCCGGTGGCCACTCGCTGTTCGGCACCGCCGGCGGCCAGAGCGTGGATACCTCGCAGCACAGCGTGTTCGGTGCCGATTTCCGGATCGGCAACAACTCGGCCGATGCGACCGAGGTGGACCCGATCGCCGAGGCGGAGGTCTACATCGCCTACGGGCGCGACGTGCAGGCAGAGGAAATCCTGCGCGAAGCGCTGCAACAGAACCCGGAGCGCCAGGCCATTCGCCTGAAGCTGCTGGAGATTTACAACACTCGTCAGGATGTGGAAGGTTTTCGAGTGATCGCAGAAGAAATGTTCGCCCAGACGGGTGGGCAAGGCGCGGACTGGCTCCAGGCCTCGGAAATGGGCCGCAAGCTGGACGCGGGCAACGCCTTGTATTTGTCGGTGGCGCCGGACACCACGGCGGAATCGGATACCACCACGCCGGTCGCGGACCAGTGGCGCACGCAGGATCCCGCGCACAACCCCCAGCAGCCGCCGCGCGAGTCCGCCATGGCGGACCTGGCGCTGCCGCTCGATGCTTTCCCGGCGCCCGCGCCGGGGGAGCCCATCGTGGCACCGGAGTCGGCCTCGCTGGTATTCGGTAACGAATTCCAAGCGGAACCGGTGGCACGGCTGGACGACGTACTCGACGAACGCCATGATGCCGGCCTTGATCTGCCGGCGGACATGGCCAGCCGCCACTTGGCCGAGGTGCCGGCGCTCGATACCCCCACGCGTTCGCGCCCGCTGGAGTTCGACATGTCGGGCATCTCGCTCGACCTGAACGCCGGCAAGCCGGCCGACCCGCCGCGGGATGAGTCCAGCATGCCGCTGCCGGCGCCGACGATGCTGCAGAACGGCCGCCTGGCCGAGCCGATCGACCTGACCCGCGTGACGTCCGAGGGCGGCAGCGACACCACGCATGGCGTGTCCGCCAGCACCTTGTCGGCCACCGGCATGGACGGCGGCCGCGACATGCAGATCAAGCTCGACCTGGCCCGTGCCTACATCGAGATCGGTGACAAGGAAGGCGCCCGCGAACTGCTGCAGGAAGTGGTGGATCAGGCGCAAGACCCGCTGCAGACCGAGGCGCGCACGCTGCTGCGCGAAGTGGCCTGAAGTCACCTGCGGTGAGCCGGTCCCGCGATGGGGGATCGGTCGGTATGATGTAGGGCTTGCGCGGCACCACGCCGCTGCGGCCCGAAGCGATGCGCCGGAAGCGTCCCTTCCGGCGCATTTTGTTTTTGGGACTCATGAATCGCATCGCCATTGGCCTTCATTACGACGGCGCGGCCTTCTCGGGCTGGCAGTCGCAGCCGCACCGCAATACCGTGCAGGACCGCCTGGAAGACGCCATCGAGCGTTTTGCCGGCGTGCGTCTGCTGACCACGGTGGCGGGCCGGACCGATGCCGGCGTGCATGCGCTCGGGCAGGTGATCCACCTGGATACCGAACTCTCGCGCGACAAGTTCTCATGGGTGCGCGGCGTCAACGCGTTCCTGCCGCCATCGATCGCGCTGCAATGGGCCGAGCCCGTCGATGCGGGCTTCCATGCGCGCTTTCTGGCCTTCGAGCGCATGTATTACTACGCGCTGTACACCGGCCCGCACCGCGTGCCGATGCTGCATGGCCGCGCCGGCTACCTGATGCTGCCGCCGGGCCAGCGCCTGGACGTGGACGCCATGCGCGCCGCCGCCGGCTGCCTGCTGGGCGAGCACGACTTCTCGGCGTTCCGCGCCGCCGAATGCCAGGCCAAGTCGCCCGTCAAGACGATGTACGACGTGACGCTGAAGTCCGACGGCAACTGGGTCTTCCTGCGTTTTCGCGCGAGCGCCTTCCTCCATCACATGGTGCGCAACCTGATGGGCTGCCTGGTGGCCGTGGGCCGGGGCCGCTATCCGGCCGCATGGCTGGCCGAGGTGCTGGCCGGCCGCGACCGCCGCCAGGCCGCGCCTACGTTCATGCCCGATGGCCTCTACCTGGCCGGCGTGAAGTATCCTGAGCCGTACCACCTGCCCGCCGCGGACCCGTCCGCGAGCGTCTTCCACGGAGTCTTTACCGATGACGGCGCCTGACCTGCCCCTCACGTCCGCCATGCGCGCCCGGACCCGCATCAAGATCTGCGGCCTCACGCGCGAGGAAGACGTGTGCGCTGCCGTGGATGCCGGCGCCGATGCCATCGGCCTGGTCTTCTACGCCGGCAGCCCGCGCCATGTGGACGTGGCGCACGCCGCGGCGCTGGCCGAGCGGGTGCCGCCGTTCGTCTCGGTGGTGGGCCTGTTCGTCAATGCCGACGCCGAGGAAGTGGCCCATGTGGCCGAGCGTGTGCCGCTGACGCTACTTCAGTTCCATGGCGACGAGACGCCGCAGCAGTGCACCGACATCGCCCGGCGCTGCCGGCTGCCTTTCCTGCGCGCGGCCCGTGTTCGGCCGGGGTTCGATTTGGTAGAATTCGCCGATCAATACCGTGACGCCGCCGGCCTGTTGCTCGATGCCTTCGTGGAAGGCTATGGCGGTGGCGGCCACGTCTTCGACTGGACCCTGATTCCCGGCCAATGGCTTCCGTCCATCCCTTCCGCGCCCCCCAAGGGCAGCCCGAACGCAAACGGCGCTCCTCGCATCGTTTTGAGTGGTGGGTTGAACGCGCAAAACGTCGCTGGCGCGATTGAACGCGTGCGCCCCTATGCCGTGGATGTGAGCAGCGGCGTGGAGGCGTCGAAGGGTGTGAAGGACCACGCCCGCATTGCCGCGTTCGTGCGTGCCGTGCGCATGGCGGAAGCAGGGTGAAACCGGACCGTTTCCGGAAGCCCTTTCCGCCGCGTCTGCCGGCCGCATCCCCGCATTCCCTGATTTGCGAATTCCCGCGCACCAGCCCGATCCGGGCCGGCGCGCCATCCTGAGAGCCTGGACATGTACGACCTGCCCGATTCCCGCGGCCATTTCGGCCCCTATGGCGGTACCTTCGTTTCCGAAACCCTGGTCCACGCGCTGGACGAGCTGCGCGACGCCTACGCGCAGTCCCAGCAGGACCCCGACTTCGACGCCGAATACCGGCGCGAACTGAAGTACTTCGTCGGCCGCCCGTCGCCGATCTACCACGCGCAACGCTGGAGCGAGATGCTGGGCGGCGCGCAGATCTTCCTCAAGCGCGAGGACCTGAACCACACCGGTGCGCACAAGATCAACAATGTGATCGGCCAGGCCATTCTTGCCAGGAAGATGGGCAAGAAGCGTGTGATCGCCGAAACCGGCGCCGGCATGCACGGCGTGGCCACGGCGACCATCGCCGCGCGCTTCGGCATGGAGTGCGTGGTCTACATGGGCGCCGAGGACGTGCGCCGGCAGGCCGCCAACGTCTACCGGATGAAGCTGCTGGGCGCCACCGTGGTGCCCGTGGAGTCCGGCTCGCGCACGCTCAAGGACGCGCTCAATGAAGCGATGCGCGACTGGGTGACCAATGTGGAGACCACCTTTTACATTATCGGCACCGTGGCCGGCCCGCACCCGTACCCGATGATGGTGCGCGACTTCCAGTGCGTGATCGGCGAGGAAGCCAAGGTGCAGATGCCCGAACTGGCCGGGCGCCAGCCGGACGCGGTGATCGCGTGCGTGGGCGGCGGCTCCAATGCGATGGGCATCTTCTACCCGTATATCGACTACCCGGACGTGCAGCTGATCGGCGTGGAGGCGGCTGGCGACGGCTTGGAAACGGGGCGCCACGCGGCCTCGCTGATTGGCGGCTCGCCCGGCGTGCTGCACGGCAACCGCACCTACCTGCTGCAGGACGCGAACGGCCAGATCATCGAGACCCACTCGGTCTCGGCGGGGCTGGACTACCCGGGCGTGGGCCCCGAGCACGCGTGGCTCAAGGACATTGGCCGCGCGCAATACGTGTCGATCACCGACGACGAGGCGCTCAAGGCGTTCCACGACTGCTGCCGCATCGAGGGCATCATCCCGGCGCTGGAGTCGAGCCACGCGATTGCCTACGCGTGCAAGCTGGCGCCGACGCTGCCGAAGGACAAGCTGCTGCTGGTGAACCTGTCCGGCCGTGGCGACAAGGACATGCACACCGTCGCCGAACGTGCGGGACTGAAGCTCTGATGCCCGCGCAGCCTTCCGATACCGACCTGCTGGACTCCCCCGCGCTGCGGCTCTACCAGGAAGACGTGCTCGAGGGGATCGCCAAGATCCCCGACGGCGCCATCGACCTCGTCGTGGCCGACCCGCCGTATGGCCTGGGCAAGGACTACGGCAACGATTCCGACCGCCTCTCGGGCCAGGCCTACCTGGAATGGTCCGAGCGGTGGATGAACGCCATCGTGCCCAAGATCGCGCCGCGCGGATCGCTGTACCTGTTCTGCACGTGGCAGTACTCGCCCGAGCTGTTCGTCATGCTCAAGCAGCGGTTGACGATGATCAACGAGATCATCTGGGACCGCCGCGTGCCCAGCATGGGTGGCACCACGCGCAAGTACTCGTCGGTGCACGACAACATCGGCTTCTTCGCCCGCCAGCGCGACTATTATTTCGACCTCGACCCGGTGCGCATTCCGTACGACGCCGAGACCAAGAAGGCGCGCAGCC
>Ga0255338_1003377_pt1 | contig 19393 bp, 16 predicted proteins | sample MeOH1_35cm_T4_19_FD_203715 | JGI IMG/M metagenome (GOLD analysis project Ga0255338, IMG submission 203715) | Sandy soil microbial communities from University of British Columbia, Vancouver, Canada - MeOH1_35cm_T4_195 | ecosystem: Engineered > Artificial ecosystem > Sand microcosm > Unclassified ...
ACATGATGGGCGTGCCGACCGCCATGTTCACGCCGCTGTTCGTGATCGCGCGAACCTCCGGCTGGGCTGCCCACATCATCGAGCAGCGCATCGACAACAAGATCATCCGCCCCAGCGCCAACTACACCGGACCGGAGAACCTGAAGTTCGTGCCGATCGGCAAGCGTAAATAATCGGAAAACCGTCCTACCATGAAGCAACACAGGCTTGACCGGGCCCGCCGCGATGCCCAATTGTGTAACCGATGGTAGGGGTACTACGCCCTGACTTTCAAATCGTAGAGAATAGCGGCGGCTATGTGTCTGTCGGCCTCAGCCGGCAATCCACCGCCTTTGACCCAACTCCAGAAGGAACCCACAGAATGAAGCAACTTGTCCTCGCCGCCTGTATCGGCGCATTCACGCTGACCACCGCCGGCGTCGCGACGGCCCAGGATCCGGCCACGAAGGCTGCTCCCGCCAAGAAGGCTCCTGCCAAGAAGGCCCCGGCCAAGAAGGCGGCAACCACTGAAACCGCAGCCGTGCCGAAAGGCGAAAAATGGCAGTGCGAACTGGGCCATGTCCTGTACATCGGCGGCAATATGCAGCGTGACGAAGTCATCACCGTGAACTGGGAGGGCAAGGAATACCGCCTGCCGCGCCTGTCCACCGTGACCGGCGCCGACCGCTATTTCGACGCCCGCTCCGGCCTGGACCTGGTCGTGATCCCGAGCAAGGCCATGTTGTTCAACAAAAACGCCGGCCAGCGCCTGGCCGACGAGTGCCAGACCGCGGACATGCAGGCTGGCGGCTCGGCGCCGACCCAGGCAGGCGCACTGCGTGCCCCGGTAGCCACCCCCCTGCTGGTCGCCCCGCCGGCCCCGGCAGCCGATGCCGCGCCGAAGCAGTAACAAGGTGACATAGCCGGGCATCGCCCGGCCATGCCCATGGGCACCAGGAAGCACAAATACCCGAGGGGACCCCATGTCCGCACACGTTCCAAACGTTCGTCCGGAACCTGACAAGGTATTGGTCGACATTGTCGACTACGTCACCCGCTATCAGATCAAGAGCGCGCTTGCCTACGACACGGCCCGCAACTGCCTGATCGATACCCTCGGCTGCGGCCTGGAAGCCCTGTCATACCCGGCCTGCACCAAGCTGATGGGCCCGATCGTGCCCGGCACGATGGTCCCCAACGGCGCCAAGGTGCCCGGCACGCAATTCCAGCTCGACCCGGTCCAGGCGGCCTTCAATATCGGAGCCATGATCCGCTGGCTCGATTTCAACGACACCTGGCTGGCCGCCGAATGGGGCCATCCCTCGGACAACCTCGGCGGCATCCTCGCCACCGCCGACTGGCTCTCGCGCAACAATGTGGCCGCCGGGCGCAAGCCGCTGACCATGAAGGACGTGCTCACCGGCATGATCAAGGCCCACGAGATCCAGGGCTGCATCGCGCTGGAAAACTCCTTCAACAAGGTCGGCCTGGACCACGTGGTGCTGGTCAAGGTGGCCTCCACCGCTGTCGTCGCGCAGATGCTGGGCCTGACCCGCGACGAGATCATCAACGCCGTGTCCCTCGCCTGGGTCGATGGCCAGTCGCTGCGCACCTACCGCCACGCCCCCAACACCGGCAGCCGCAAAAGCTGGGCCGCGGGAGACGCCACCAGCCGCGCCGTGCGCCTGGCGCTGATCGCCAGGACCGGCGAGATGGGCTATCCCTCGGTACTCAGTGCCAGGGGCTGGGGCTTCTACGACGTGCTGTTCAAGGGCCAGCCCTTCAAGTTCCAGCGCCCGTACGGCTCCTACGTGATGGAGAACGTCCTGTTCAAGATCTCCTTTCCCGCTGAATTCCACTCGCAGACCGCAGTGGAAGCCGCCATGACCCTGCACGGCCAGCTGGCCGCCGCGGGCAAGACGGCAGCCGACGTCGGGAAAGTCACCATCCGCACCCATGAGGCCTGCATCCGCATCATCGACAAGAAGGGCCCGCTGGCCAACCCGGCCGACCGCGATCACTGCATCCAGTACATGGTGGCGGTGCCGCTGCTGTTCGGCCGCCTGACCGCGGAGGATTATGAAGACAAGGTCGCGGCAGACCCGCGCATCGACGCACTGCGCGACAAGATCGTGTGCGTGGAGGACGCCCACTTCACGGCCGACTACCACGACCCGGAAAAGCGCTCGATCGCCAATGCGCTGACTGTGGAACTGAGCGACGGCACGGTGCTCCCGGAAGTGGTGGTGGAATACCCGATCGGCCACAAGCGCCGCCGCGACGATGGCATCCCGTTGCTGGTGGAAAAGTTCAAGACCAACCTGGCGCGCCGCTTCCCGGCCAGGCAGCAGCAGGCCATCCTGGCCGTGTCGCTGGACCAGGCCCGCCTGGAAGCGATGCCGGTCAACGAGTACGTCGACCTGTACGTGATCTGAGCTGCGGAAAAAAACGGATGAACCGGGCCTGGCAGGCTGACGGGGCCCGCCGGCTTGCCCTAAAATCCACGCGGCGCGTACATTGGTAATGCCACGCAGCAGCAAAGCAGATCAGCAAGAATCCTTCAGCAAGAAAAGCAAGAAAACACAACGCAAGCAGCAGGCAGTAGGCATGAACAACGGCGCCGTCACGGCGCCGGGCGCCGCGAGGCAGGCTAGTTTCAGCGGCCGCCGGCGGCGAAACGCAGATTTACGAGTCCACAAGCTAGTCCGCACCATCCTTCGATTGGAGTAAGGCAATGCCCCACAATCTCAATAAGACTCTGAAAGAATTCAAGACCGGCCCGTCCGGAAAGGGTCAGTTCTATTCCTTGCCGCAACTGGGCAAGGCACTCGGCGTAGCGGTCGAGCGCCTGCCGGTATCGATTCGCATCGTGCTGGAATCGGTGCTGCGCAACTGCGACGGCAAGAAGGTCACTGAAGAACACGTCAGGCAGCTTGCCAACTGGAAGCCCGTCGCCGAGCGCGTCGACGAGATCCCCTTCGTGGTGGCGCGCGTGGTGCTGCAGGATTTCACCGGCGTGCCATTGCTGGCCGACCTGGCGGCCATGCGCAACGTGGCCGAGAAGATGGGCCAGAACCCGAAGAAGATCGAGCCCCTGGTGCCGGTGGACCTGGTGGTCGACCACTCCGTGCAGATCGACCACTTCCGCGAAAAGAATGCGCTGGACCTGAACATGAAACTGGAATTCCAGCGCAATAACGAGCGCTACCAGTTCATGAAGTGGGGCATGCAGGCCTTCGACACCTTCGGCGTGGTGCAGCCGGGCTTCGGCATCGTGCACCAGGTCAACCTGGAGTACCTGGCACGCGGCGTGCACAAGAAGGACGGCGTGTACTACCCGGACACCCTGGTCGGCACCGACAGCCACACCACCATGATCAACGGCATCGGCGTGGTGGGCTGGGGCGTGGGCGGCATCGAGGCGGAAGCCGGCATGCTGGGCCAGCCGGTCTACTTCCTGACGCCCGACGTGGTCGGCGTGGAACTGAAGGGCCGCCTGCGCGAAGGCGTGACCGCGACCGACCTGGTGCTCACCATCACCGAAATGCTGCGCCGCGAGAAAGTGGTCGGCAAGTTCGTCGAGTTCTTCGGCGAAGGCACCGCCAGCCTGGCGCTGCCTGACCGCGCCACCATCGGCAACATGGCGCCGGAATACGGCGCCACCATGGGCTTCTTCCCGGTTGACGAGAAGACCATCGACTATTTCAAGGGCACTGGCCGCACCGAAGAGGAAATCGCCGCCTTCGAAGGCTATTTCCGCGCCCAGAAGATGTTCGGCATCCCCAAGGCAGGCGAGATCGACTACACCAATGTGGTCACGCTGGACCTCGGCACCGTGGCCCCCTCGCTGGCCGGCCCGAAGCGCCCGCAGGACCGCATCGAGATCGGCAACGTGAAGTCCACCTTTGCCTCGCTGTTCGCCAAGCCGACCGCCGAGAACGGGTTCAACAAGGACATCGCCGAACTGGACAAGACCTACACCACGACGGACGGCGTCAACGTGAAGAGCGGCGACGTGCTGATCGCCGCCATCACGTCATGCACCAATACCTCCAACCCGAGCGTGCTGCTGGCCGCTGGCCTGCTGGCCAAGAAGGCGGTGGAAGCCGGCCTCAAGGTTGCGCCGCACATCAAGACGTCGCTCGCCCCCGGCAGCCGCGTGGTCACGGAGTACCTGGAGGCCGCCGGCCTGCTGCCTTACCTGGACAAGCTGGGTTTCGGCGTGACCGCCTACGGATGCACCACCTGCATCGGCAATGCCGGCGACCTGACACCGGAACTGAACGAGGCGATCACCAAGAATGACCTGGTTGCGGCCGCCGTGCTGTCGGGCAACCGCAACTTCGAGGCACGCATCCACCCGAATATCCGCGCCAACTTCCTGGCCTCGCCGCCGCTGGTGGTGGCCTACGCCATCGCCGGCAACGTGACGCGCGACCTGATGACCGAGCCGGTGGGCACGGGCAAGGGCGGCCGCGAGATCTACCTCGGCGACATCTGGCCGACCTCGGAAGAAATCCATGCGCTGATGAAGTACGCCATGGACGCCAAGGTCTTCAAGGTCAACTACGAGCAGGTCAAGAAGCCGAGCAAGCTGTGGGCCAAGGTCAAGGGCACCAAGGGCCAGGTCTACGACTGGCCGAAGTCCACCTATATCGCCGAACCGCCCTTCTTCGAAGGCTTCGGCATGGAACCGGCCGCGACCCAGGCCAGCGTGCGCAATGCGCGCGCGCTCGGCGTCTTTGGCGATTCCGTGACCACCGACCACATCTCGCCGGCTGGTTCGATCAAGGAATCGTCGCCCGCGGGCAAGTACCTGCTGGCCAACGGCGTGCTCAAGGCGGACTTCAACAGCTACGGCTCGCGCCGCGGCAACCATGAGGTCATGATGCGCGGCACCTTTGCCAACGTGCGCATCAAGAACCTGATGCTGCCGGTCAAGCCCGACGGCTCCCGCGTGGAAGGCGGCGTCACGCTGCACCAGCCCACCGGCGACGAAATGTCGATCTACGACGCCGCCATGAAGTACATCGCCGAAGGCACGCCCACCGTGGTGTTCGGCGGCGAAGAGTACGGCACCGGCTCCTCGCGCGACTGGGCCGCCAAGGGCACCCAGCTATTGGGCGTGAAGGCCGTGATCACGCGCAGCTTCGAGCGCATCCACCGCTCCAACCTGGTCGGCATGGGCGTGCTGCCCCTGCAGTTCAAGGGCAGCGACAGCGTGCAGACGCTGGGCATCGTCGGCAACGAGACGTTCGACATCGAAGGCATCGAAGGCGACCTGAAGCCGCAGCAGGACGTGACGCTGGTGATCAAGCGCGCAAACGGCGACGTGCAACGCGTGCCGGTGCTGCTGCGCATCGACACCCCGATCGAAGTCGACTACTACAACCACGGCGGCATCCTGCCGTTCGTGCTGCGTCAGTTGCTGGCCGCCTGACCGGCAAGCCCGGGGCCCTCAGGGGCCTTGGGGTGACGCCGCTGGCCGTGCGCCTCTACGGAGGACATGGCCAGCGGCGTTTTTCTTTGCGGCGGCGCTTACCTGCCATAGCGCCCTGCGAGCCCGGCAGCCGGGCTAAAAGCGCAGCCACCGCCGCTTGACCCAGGCTTACCCCAAGCATGCCCCGGTGTAAGTTCCACGCAAGCCTGCCCTGCCACACTCCGATGCATCAACAAGAACACAGCATCGCGCGGGGCAGCCATGTCGGCCTGCCCGCCTCAAACGCACAGGAGACACCATGGCAAAGATTTTCATCGCATTCGTCGTCATCGCCGGCGCGGCACTCTATATGCTGTCCAAGGGCGGCGACATTTCGATGGGCGGCGAGCAGCACGGCGTGGAAACCCACGCGCCGGAGACCCCGCAAGCGCCCGCGCAGAAGTAACAGCCCCGGCGCTTCGAGGCTCCGCGCAAGCCTGTCCGGCATCACGCAGAACAGCCGCCCGGCACCTGGCGGCTTTTTTTGTCAACGCAGCGAGTAGAATACCGTTTTACCGAAAAACGGATGATTTCGACTTATGGCAGGTTTTCGCCCCAAGGCTTCCCAACGTCTTTCGCCTGACGCCGAGCGTCTGGTGGCCGATGCGCTCGCGCTCGATGCCTCGGGCAGCCGCATGGAGGATGGGTATTGGGAGCGGCGGCTCTCGCTGCGCCTGGGCCGGCTCCTGAAAAACGGCAGCCAGTCCGCCCTCGACGCCGCGCTCGAACACCTGTTCAAGCACAACGCCGACGCCTCCGACGTGCTCGCCGAACAAGCCGAGACCCTGGCCGAGTCGGCCACCGTCGAAATCGACGGCGTCAGCTACGACGCCCTGCTGATCGCCGCCCCCATCCTGGCCCACACCCGCTACGCCATCCCGTCCGGCGCGCTCAAGCCCGAGCTGTCGCAGACCCTGGCGGTGCACATGCAGGCGCATGTGCTGGCGACCAATACCAAGATGGCGCTGTCGCCCTACCTGTACAGCATCGACCAGTTGCCGCGCACGCACAGCGATACCTTTGCCCTGACCTACAAGCTGGTTTCGGCCGCCATGGCCGGCACCACGCCCAAGGTCGATCTGCGCGACCTGCCGGAGACCGCGCCGATCCTGGCCGATCCGCGCTACCTGCTGGCCGTGGTGGTGGCACCGCACGAGCAAGCACTGTTCCGCTGGCAGGAGGACGCCAAGGAACACCATGCCGAGCGCACGGTGTGCCTGGAGCAATGGCGCACCCAGGTCCAGCCTTCGATCGCGCTGCTGATGCCCGGCTGCGAGTTCGAGCTGCTGCTGCCCGACGCCTTCTTCCTGTCCTGCCGCGAGTCCGACAAGAGCATCCGCCCGCTCACCGTGCGCGCCGCCGTCAACTACCTGTGCGGCACGCTGGACGTACCCGCCGGCCAGATGGCCGCCGTGGTGGCGGCCTTCGGCGAGGAGGAAGTCGAGGAGTACCGCGTCGGCTTTACCATGCGCGGCGAGAAGGATGTGATCTACGGCATCGTCTGGCCGGTGTATGGCCGCGAGTCCGGCGAGATCGACGCCAGCGAGAAGGACAACCCGCTGGAGCAGATCTGCGAGGAACTGCGCAACGCGGGGGTCGAAGACATATTCCGTCACGCCGCGCTGTTCGACCCCGAGTATTGCGAAGACTGCGGCACGCCGCTCTACGCGGACCGCTCGGGCGAGATCGTGCACGCCGAACTGCCGGAAGACGCGCCCACGCAGCAGCCGCTGTTCCACTGAGCGTTTCTCCACCCGCCTCACCGACGGCCCGCCTTGCGCGGGCCGTTTTGTTTCCCTGCTCCCGGCTCCCGGTGTCAGGTTGCCGCGGGCTCGCTCACGCAGCGCCACAGCGCATGGCCGGAGGCGGCGTACTTGCGCTCGAACGGCGTGATGGCCTCGGCCGGCCGCCAGGACTCGACCCGCGCCGGCCGGCCAACCAGCGCCAGCGCCTGGGCAAACTCATCGATATAGACCTGCCAGTTGCTGCGGCACTCCAGATAGTCTCCGCACGCAGCCAGCGCCGGGAACACCGCATGGCCCTGCCAGCGCCGCCCCAGGTGGCCGATCTTGGGCCAGGGGTTGGGATACAGCACGTAATGGCGCTCCACCGGGATGCGATCCGCCTGCAGCATCCGCCAGACATCGACCAGGTCGGCACGGGCCCAGGCGAAATTGGCTGGCATCGGCCCTTCCCACCAGTCCTTGCCGCCGGTCAGCCGCTTCTCCGACTGGTCCACGCCGATCACGAAATGACCGGGAAACGCCGTGGCCAGGCGCAAGGTGCTCTCCCCCACGCCGCAGCCTGCGTCGAGAATCAGCGGCGCGGCGCCGGCCTGCTGCCATTGCTGCAGCGCAAGATCGAGCGCGCGCCGGCTGGGCTCGCCGATCGGCTTGCGAAAGGGCTCGGCCAGGTGGCGGGCGACACGCGCCGCGAGGTGGTCGTGGACATCGGCCTGGGCCGAGGTGATGGTGCGGGAGTTGGCGAACATGGGCGGAATTCTACCGGCTGCGGGCAGGCGCGGGGACAGGCAGGCGGCGCAAGCCATGGACATGCGCCACCCGTTGCCGGGAGCATAAGCATATGACGCCCGTATCGCACACCGATGTCGTTTTGGCGGCACAATGCGGGCAGCCGGGTGGACATTCAGGCGAGCAAGCCGGAGCCGCCACCCCATCTGAGAACCCGCCGACGCCCTCCCCTCCCGAGGGCCGGCCCGTACGAGGAGCGCATCCCGATGCCCGCAACACGCCTTAGCCGCAGCCTTCCAGCCCGCACCGCGGATCGCCCTGCCGGCGCTCCGTCAAGCCCGCCAGACATCCTTGCCCCCCTGATGCCGCGCCGCGCGCTGCTGCAAGCCGGCGCCGCACTCGTGCTCGGCGGCGCCGCGCTGATGCTGCTGCCCGCCGGCGCGGCGCAGGCCGAAGACCTGCGCATCGGCCTGTCCGCCGACGTGACCTCGATGGACCCGCAGTGGAACAACGCCGGACCGAACAACGCTATCGCCCTGCACATCTTCGAGTCGCTGGTGTTCATGGACAAGAACGCCCGCTACATCCCCGGCCTGGCGCTGTCATGGAAGCCGGTCAACGCCATCACCTGGGAAATCAAGCTGCGCCCCAACGTGAAATGGCACGACGGAACGCCGTTCACCAGCGAAGACGTCAAGGCCTCGCTGGAGCGCCCCGACAAACTCACCAATAGCCCGGGCTCCTTCACCAGCTACACCAAGCCGATCGCGCGCATCGACACGCCCGACCCGCTCACCGTGCGCCTCACCATGAGCGTGCCCAACTACGCCAACCTGGCCAACGACCTCAACAGCGTGCCGATCATGCCGAAGAAGATCGCGGCCACGCTGACCCAGGCGGATTTCGATTCGGGCAAGGCGATGATCGGCACCGGCCCCTTCAAGTTCGTGCGCTTCGCGCGCGGGCAGGAAATCGTGATGGCCAGGAACCCCGACTACTGGGGCCCCAAGGTCGAATGGGATCGTGCGATCTTCCGCATCATCACCGACAACGGCGCGCGCAGCGCGGCGCTGCTGTCCGGCGACGTGGACGTGATCGAAAGCGTGCCCTCCGCCGACGTGGCCAGGCTCAGGCAGAACCCCAAGTTCCGCATCGAGCAGCAGGTCTCGTGGCGCACCATCTTCTGGCAGATGGACCAGTCGCGCGACAACCCGCCCTTCGTCACCGACAAGGCCGGCAAGCCGCTCGGCAAGAATCCGTTCAAGGACGCACGCGTGCGCGCCGCGATCAGCAAGGCGCTGAACCGCGACGCCATCGTCGACCGCATCATGGAAGGGCTGGCCGTGCCGGCCTCCTCGATCGTCTCGCCGCAGATCTTTGGCCATCCCGGCACCAAGCCCGAGGCCTATGACCCCGAAGGCGCGAAGAAGCTTCTGGCAGCGGCGGGCTATCCGGATGGCTTTGGCCTGACGCTGCACGCCACCAATAACCGCTACCTGAACGATGCCGCGGTGGCGCAGGCTACCGCCAGCATGCTGACGCGCATCGGCATCCAGACCAAGGTGGAGACACTGCCGGTAGCCGCGTACTTCACGCGCGCGCGCCAGGGAGACTTTGCGTTCGAGATGCTGGGCTGGGGGTCGGCGGCGGCCGACGTGGCGCTGCGCTCGATCACCGGGACGCCGAACCCCAAGACGGGATACGGAACGTGGAACTGGGGCAAGTACAGCAATACACAGCTTGACCAGCTGATCGAGAAATCGCTGACCACGGTGAGCAGCGACAAGGCGCGGGAGGAAAATGCGCGGATCGCGGCCAAGTTTGCGCTGGCGGATCATGCCATTGTTCCTTCACATAGCCAGTTGGCGATGTGGGCAATGCGCAAGGATCTGAAATATGAAGCGCGTACCGACGAATGGTCGCTCGCCCAGTTCTTCCACAAGCAGTAAGGCAGAGCGCTGAAGCGCTCCCTGCTTGCGGCGCCGGCGGCGAGGGCCGGCGCCGCAAGCGGCAAGGCAGCCGCCTCAGATCCGCAAACCGTCCTCCTGCCGCGCATTCGCCGCCCGCAGTTTCTTCACCCAGTCGCGCGCTGGCAGGCCGGTGCTGTCCTCCACCACCTTGGCGCGCGCTTCCAGCACATCCCACGACACATCGATCGCCGGCCCGTTGAAGGCCAGGGCAATGACATTGCCGTCGTGCACCTCGGGGAACACCAGCACGCGGTTGTCGAAGGCTTCGCAGATCCGCACGATGTTCTTGGGAAAGCTGTCGTGGTCGCCGAACAGGTTGATGGTCATCACGCCCGGTGCTTTCAGCACGCGGCGGCAGGCCTTGTAGAAGGCTGTCGTGTCCAGCACCGGTCCGCGCGCGGTGGCGTCGTAGAGGTCGACCTGCAGGACATCGAGAGCGCCGGTGTGGGCGCCGTCCATCACGTAGTCCCAGGCATCCTGCTCACGCACGCTAAGGCGCTCGTCGTCCTCGCGCAGGCCGAACATGCTGCGCCCGGCCACGATCACGGACGGATTCAGCTCCACCGCGGTAACGCGCGCGCGGCTGAACTGGCGATGGCAGAACTTGGTCAGCGCGGCCGCGCCCAGACCCAGTTGCACCACGTGGAAATCCGGCGCCGACGGCGACAGGAACAGCAGCCACGCCATCATCTGCTGCGCATACTCCAGCTCGATGGCATCGGGCTTGCGCAGGCGCATCGCGCCCTGCACCCATTCGGTACCGAAATGCAGGTAGCGCACGCCTTCCATTTCGGAGAACGTCACCGGCGCGAAGCGCGGCGTCATGCGCTTTTCCTCGCGCGGCGCTGCCTGCGCGCCGCCGCGGCTGCGCGTGCCGCGCGCGGGACGGCGCGAGGCCTCGGCTTCGATCGATTTGCGTTTGAGAAGAGTCATGGTGGTCAGGAGATAACAAGTCAGTGTGCCGCGCGCGTAGGCGGCACTTGATACGGTGGCAGGCGATGGCCCCGCGATGCGAAGGCCCGCGCCGGATCGTTCAGCTCACGCCTTGCCGAGCGCGCTCTGGGCACGCCGCAGCCATTCGCTATTGTGCTCGCGGGCGTGGCGCGGCCAGTGCTTGCCGTCGTGCACGATCTCGGCGTACAGCGCCTGGGCGCGCTCGCGGTCGGCCGGCGTGCCCTGCGCCGTCAGCCAGTCGGCGAACAGGCAGCGCGCGGCGGCGTCACTGGCGCAGGTGAGCGCCTGCTCGAATGCGGCACGCGTGCCCGGCGCGTTCGAGGCGGCCAGCGCGCGCGCATACAACAAGGCGGGATCGGCTTGCTGGCGGCCCTGCGGCTGGGCGGCGAACAGGCGTTCCAGGGCTGCCACGGCGGCGGCTTGGCCGCCGGTGGCGAACTGCGCGCGCGCCAGGCCCAGCAGCAGCGCCGGGTCGGTGGCAAACGGGCCGCTGGCGGCGGCCTCGTAGTGTTCCAGCGCGGCCTTGGGGTCGCCGGCATCCAGCAAGGCGGCGCCCAGGCGCATGCGGTGATCGACGGTGGGCGCACGGTCGAATGCGTCGCGCGCCTCGCGCACCGCGCGGTTGGGGTCGACCAGCTGGCCGATGGCGCGCGTGGCGGCCCGCGCACCGCGCGTCTGGCGCAGGCCGGGCAGGTAGATGGCGAAAAAATACACCACGCTGCCCAGCCCCGGGAAGGCAAACAGGATCAGCAGCCAGTACATGTTCTGCTGCGTGCGCACCGCATGCACGGCAAAGAACACCGCGACGATGACGTGAAAACCAATTCCTAGGTATGGCATTGTCGATCTACCTGCATAGCGTTGGACGGCGGCGTGCCACCGTCTTTCATGGCCGCGATTGTGACAGAAGCGCGCGCCACAACTCCAGCTTCTGCGCGAAGTTGCGCGCCGCATGGGCGGGGCTGGACGATGGCAACACCACCGTCTCGTAGCCGGCCGCCGCGAACTGCGGCGCGAAGCGTCCCGAGGTGCCGCCGTTGAAGCCCACCCGCCGCAAATCTGGCGCCAGTGCCTTCAGCCGCACGAAGTCGTTGGCCTGCGGGTGGCGGATATTGCTGTCCAGGCTGCCCTCGCGCACGCAGGCGCCGAGCACGTCCCACACGCCGATGCGATGGGACAGCAGCCGCGCCAGCCGCTCCGCGTAAGGCAGCTCGGCCAGCGGCTCGCCGGTCAGCGCCCCCAGGAGCGGCCAGAACTGGTTGCGCGGATGGGCGTAGTACTGCCGCGCCGCCAAAGAGGCGGCGCCGGGAAAACTGCCCAGCACCAGCACGCGGGTGTGCCGGTCGATGACCGGGGGCAGGCCTTGCTGGAGATCGGGAGGGAGAGCCGGGAAGGATGCGGGGGATGGAACTTGCATGGCGGGAGTGTACCGCGCGGGAACCGGCTGGCCCGGAGGCGGACAAGCGCTTGCGCGGCTTGCTTGCGTTGGCTTGCCGCCAGCGCCCGCCCCCCTCTCCACCAGTGCGCGGGGGAGAGGGGGGGCCAAACCGCTGCTTGCGTTACGCCAGCAGCTTGTTGATGCGGTGCACGTAGGCCGACGGATCCTCGAGCGTGCCGCCCTCGGCCAGCAGGGCCTGGTCGAACAGCACATGCACGCGATCGCCGAAGGCATCGTCCGTGGGGCCGGCTTCCGCCAGCGCGCGCAGCTTGCGCACCAGCGCGTGGTCCGGGTTCAGTTCCAGGATGGGCTGGGCGTCCGGCGCCTTCTGGCCAGCCTGCTTCAGCAGGCGTTGCAGGTAGCCGCTCATGTCGCCCTCGTCCGACACCAGGCAGGACGCGGACTCGGTCAGGCGCAGCGTCACGCGAACGTCCTTGGCCTTGCCTTCCAGCACGGTCTTGGCGCGTTCCAGCACGTCCTTCCAGTCGCCTTCCGCCTTTTCCTGCTCGGCCTTCTCGTCGGCATCGGCCAGTGCGCCGAGCTCCAGGTCGCCGCGTGCCACCGAGACCAGTTCCTTGCCATCGAACTCGCGCAGGAAGGACAGCATCCACTCGTCCACGCGGTCGGTGAGCAACAGCACTTCGATGCCCTTCTTGCGGAACACTTCCAGGTGCGGGCTGGACTTGGCCGCGGACCAGCTGTCGGCCGTGACGTAGTAGATCTTGTCCTGGCCTTCCTTCATGCGGCTCACGTAGGCGGCGAGCGCCACGCTCTGCTCGGCGGTGTCCTGCTGCGTGGAAGCAAAGCGCAGCAGCTTGGCGATGCGTTCCAGGTTGCCGGCGTCTTCGCCCAGGCCTTCCTTGAGTGCCTGGCCGAACTGCTGCCAGAAGGTGGTGTACTTGGCGCGTTCGGCTTCGTCGTCGCTGTCGGCCAGCGTTTCCAGCATCGACAGCACGCGCTTGGTGCAGCCTTCGCGGATGGCCTTGACGTCGCGGCTTTCCTGCAGCAACTCACGCGAGACGTTGAGCGGCAGGTCGGCCGAATCCACCACGCCCTTGACGAAGCGCAGGTAGGCCGGCAGCAACTGGTCGGCGTCGTCCATGATGAAGACGCGCTTCACATAGAGCTTGAGGCCGCCCTTGTGGTTGCGGTCCCACAGGTCGAACGGCGCGCGCGCCGGCACGTACAGCAACTGCGTGTACTCGCTGCGGCCTTCGACGCGGTTGTGGGTGTAGGCCAGCGGCGCTTCGTTGTCGTGCGCGATGTGCTGGTAGAAGGCGGTGTACTGCTCTTCGGTGATGTCCGACTTGGAGCGGGTCCACAGCGCGCTTGCCTGGTTCACGCTTTCCCACTCGCCGGTGGCCTTGTAGGCGCTGGCCTCGGCATCCCACACTTCCTTGGGCATGCGGATCGGCAGCGAGATATGGTCGGAGTACTTCTGGATGATGCCCTTGAGCTTCCAGGCCGAGAGAAAATCGTCCTCGCCTTCGCGCAGGTGCAGCGTGATGGTGGAACCACGCTCGGCGCGGTCGATGACGTCCACGCTGAACTCGCCGTCGCCGGCGCTTTCCCAGCGTACGGCTTCGCTCGCGGGCAGGCCGGCGCGGCGGGTCTCCACCGTCACCTTGTCGGCCACGATAAAGGCCGAGTAGAAACCCACGCCGAACTGGCCGATCAGCGCGGCGTCCTTTTGCTGGTCGCCGGAGAGTTGCTGGAAGAATTCCTTGGTGCCCGAACGGGCGATGGTGCCGAGGTTGCGGATCGCCTCATCGCGGCTCATGCCGATACCGTTGTCGGTGATCTTCAGCGTGCGCGCCGCGGGATCGGCCTCGATGCGGATCGCCAGGTCGGCATCGTTCTCGAGCAGGGCCGGGTTGGCAATCGCCTCGAAGCGCAGCTTGTCGGTGGCGTCGGAAGCATTCGAAACCAGCTCGCGCAGGAAAATTTCCTTGTTGCTGTACAGCGAGTGGATCATCAGGTGCAGCAGTTGCTTCACTTCCGCCTGGAAGCTCATCGTCTCGTGCGGTGCGTTCATGGTTCTCCTCTTAACAAACTTGGCTAACTTGGGAATCTGGGTCATGTGGCGGACCGGGCCCGGTGCTGCCGGGGCCGGTCCGCCCGAACATCTGGCAATGCCGGGCCGCCCCCTCCAGGTACCGGCCCGGCATGACGCCGATGTCCGGAAACATAGGGGCGGCGGCGCCGTTTTCAAGATGCGGCGCGTGGGCGCCTGCGCCGCTAGCGCCGGTCCAGCTGGCGCGCCAGGAAGGCCAGCATATCGGGATCCTGGCTGCTGGCCACATTGAAGCGCATCCAGCCCGAGGGCATCTGGGAGGGTGAAAACAGGCTGCCCGGCGCGAACAGGTAGCCTTCTTCGTGGCCGGCGGTGGCGATGGCGTTGGTGTCCCGCCCGGTGTCCGCCCACAGGTACATGCCGGCGTGCTGCCCGGGAAACAGCGCCAGGCCGAGCCGTTCGATGGTACGGCGGGTGTCGTCGCGGGCGCGGTCGAGCCGGTTGCGCACCCGCTCCACATGCTTGCGGTAGTGGCCTTCCGTCAGCACCTTATAGAGCACTCGCTCGTTGATCTCCGGCGAGGCCAGCCCCGCCAGCAGCTTGCTGTCGGTCAGGCTGGCGGCCAGTTCGGGGTGCGCCGCGATAAAACCCACCCGCAGGTTGGCGGCCAGCGTCTTGGAGAAGCTGCCCAGGTAGATCACGCGGCGCAACTGATCCAGGCTGGCCAGCCGGGTGGCGGCGTGGCCGGGCGGGCACAGGTCGCAATAGATGTCGTCCTCGACGATCAGCAGGTCATATTGCTCGGCCAGCCGCAGCAGCTGGAAGGCCTTGGCGGCCGACAGCGAGGTGCCGGTCGGGTTGTGCAGTACCGAGTTGATCACCATCAGGCGCGGCCGGCGCGCCTGCAGGATGCGCTCCAGTGCTTCCAGGTCGGGGCCTTCGGCGGTGTAGGGCATGCCGATCAGTTGGGCGCCCTGGGCGGCAAAGCGGCCGAACATGACGAACCAGGCCGGATCACCCACCAGTACGGCGTCGCCCGGCCGCAGGTAGAGCCGGGCGATCAGGTCGAGTGCCTGGGTGATGCCGGAGGTCAGCACGATCTGGTCCGGGGTGGCGCCGATCTCCAGCTCGGCCAGGCGGTTGCGCAGTTGCTGGCGCAGGGGCAGGAAGCCCTGCGGCGTGCCGCTGGCCAGGAAATGGCTGCCCGGCTGGCGGCCCAGGCCGCGCAGCGCGCTGGCGATCAGCTCGCCGTCCAGCCAGTCGTTGGGCAGGAAGCCCATCCCCGGGGACTTATGCGGCTCGGTGGAGTGGAACATGCTGCGCAGCAGCCAGGTCACGTCGATATTGCGCCCGCCGGTAGCCACGGGCGCTACCGCCGCCACCTGCGGCGTGCGCTCGCGCACATAGAAGCCCGAGCCGCGACGCGATTCCAGGTAGCCCAGCGCCACCAGCCGCTCGTAGGCCTCGACCACGGTGAAGCGCGAGATGCCCTTTTCCTGCGCGAGCTGGCGGATCGAGGGCATCCGCATGCCGGCGCGGAACACCCGCTCGTCGATACGCATCCGCGCCCATTCGGTCAGTTGCTCCACCAGCGTCATCTGCGCCGAGGGCACCGGGTCGGGCATGCGTTCGGTGGGGGGCGGCAGCACCAGGCGCAATGACCGCGCCTGTTCGCCGGCGCCGGAGACCGCGCCGTCGTGCTTGCCTGCCCCGGCTCCTTTATCCTTGTGCCCTGGCGCAATCGGGTCCCTGCTGTTCATGCCTTGCTCCCGCCACTGTACTGAGAATGTTCTGCATAACTGTATCGGTACTGTACCGACAACCTTGTCTACCATCAACACACCATGACAATTGCCCTCGACCATCTCGTGATCGCCGCTCCCACGCTTGCCGCGGGGGCGCAGCACGTCGCCGATGCGCTTGGCGTGACACCTCAGCCGGGCGGCGCCCATCCGGGCATGGGCACGCACAATGGCCTGCTCGGCCTGTTCGGCGGGGCCTACATCGAGGTGATCGCAATCGATCCCGAGGCGCCGCCCCCCGCCCGGCCACGCTGGTTCGGCCTGGACACCGAGGCGGTACAGGCACGGCTGCGCTACGGCCCCTTCCTGCTGCACTGGGCGGCGCGGGTGGAGCGGCCAACCGACCTGTCCCTGTGGCAAGCGCAGTACCCCGGGCGCATCCCGCCGGTCATCCCGATGACCCGTGGCGACCTGCGCTGGCGTATCACCGTGCCCGAGGACGGCAGCCTGCCGTCGTGGCCAGCCGAGGATGGAGATGACGCGCCGATCCAGGGCGCAGGCATCCTCCCCACGCTGATCCAGTGGGATGTGCCGGCCCATCCCTCGTCCCGGCTGCCGAACCAGGGCCTGGCGCTGCGCGCGCTGCGCGGCCGGCATCCGCAGGCAGCCCGGCTTGCCGAGGCCATGCAATGGCTGGGCGGCGGCCTGATCGCCCTGGAGGCGTCCACCGTCGCGGAGCTGACCGCGGAGATAGAAACGCCGGATGGCGTGCGCACGCTGCGCTGAACCAGGCGAGAAGCAACAAACACAACAACCACAACAACCACAACAACAATGAAGGAGGCCCGACCGATGTCCGCCACCCGCAAACGCTTCGACGACGACGCTTATCTCGGCAGCTGCACCGCCACCGTGGTGGCCGTGCACGCTGACGGCATCGAACTCGACCAGACCGTGTGCTACGCCCGCAGCGGCGGCCAGGCGGGGGATACCGGCACGCTCAGGCTGGCCAACGGCGCCACCATTGCCCTGCTGGAAACGGTGTACGCCCCGGACCGCAGCCACATCCTGCACGTGCCCGAACCCGGCGCCGCGCTACCGGAGCCGGGCGACATCGTCGCCGTCACCATCGACTGGGAGCGCCGTCACCGGCTGATGCGGCTGCATACCTGCCTGCACCTGCTGGGTTCGCTGATCCCGGTGCCGGTGACCGGCTGCGGCATCTCGCCCGACTCGGCGCGCATTGATTTCGACCTGCCGGAGTCCACGCTCGACAAAGCCGTGCTCACCGAACAGCTCAACGCGCTGATCGGCACCGACAGCCAGGTCGGTATCGAACGCATCACGCCCGAGGAGCTGGCCGCGCAACCGGAACTGGTACGCACCGTGGGCGCCGCGCCACCGGCCGGCAGCGGCGCGATCCGCATCATCGACATCCCCGGCGTGGACCGCCAGCCCTGCGGCGGCACCCATGTGGCGGCAACCGGCGAAATCGGCGCGGTGGTGGTGACCAAGATCGAGAAGAAGAGCCGCACCAACCGCCGCGTGGTCGTGCAGTTCGCGGCGTGACAAGGGCACGACGAGCATGATCATGGACCCTGCCCTGCTGACCGGGTTGTCGGCGGCCCAGTTCGCCGCGCTGCTGTCGCTGATGACGGTGGGCTTGTTCACGCCGGGCCCCAACACCACCATCGCCGCCGTCACCGGCGCCAACTTCGGCTTGCGCGCCACCCTGCCTCACTGCGTGGGCGTGGCGTTCGGCTTCGCCAGCATCCTGGCGCTGTGCGCGGCCGGCGTGGGCGCGCTGATCCTGGCCAGCCCGGCGCTGGCGCTACTGGTGCGCGCGGCCGGCGTCCTCTACCTGCTGTGGCTGGCGCTCAAGCTGGCGCGCAGCACCGTACTGTCGGACAAGCAGGTACTGCGCCCGCTATCGGTGTGGCAATCGGCAGCGCTGCAATACGCCAATATCAAGGCGTGGATGCTGGCGCTGGCGACGGCCGCCTCGTACATGGCCGACGCCCAGTCGCCGCTGCACCGGGCCTTGCTGGTGTGCACCGTGTTCGGCGTGCTTGGCTTCGTCAGCAACGGCGTGTACGGCATGCTCGGCGCCTCGCTGCGGCAATGGCTGCAGGCGGGCCATCGTATCCGCTGGTTCAACCGCGGCATGGGCCTGGCGCTCGCACTGACCGCGCTGTGGATCGCGCTTGCCAGCCGCCCCACCCTTCACTGAGCATCCAACATGGCCGCCAGACCCGCCTCCCTCCCCAACCTCAACAACGCCCGCGGCGCTACGCATAGCGGCGGCATGCTGCTCGGCTTTACCGGCGTGGCCATATTCAGCCAGACCTTGCCCTTCACCCGCATGGCGGTGGCCGAACTGGACGCCACCTTCGTGGCGCTCGGCCGCGCGGTGGTGGCAGCACTGCTGGCGCTGGTGCTGCTATGGCAGCGCGGTGCCTTCGCGCGCATGCGCCGGCCCCAGGGCGGCCAGTGGTGGCGCCTGGCGGTGACGGCGCTGGGCGTGGTGGTGGGCTTTCCGCTGTTTTCCTCGCTTGCCATGCGCGAAGTGCCGGCCGGCCATGGCGCCATCATCACCGGCCTGCTGCCGCTGGCCACCGCGGTCTTTGCCGCCTGGTTCGGGGGCGAGCGGCCCTCGCCCGCGTTCTGGCTGTCGGCCGCTGTCGGCAGCGCGCTGGTGATCGCCTTTGCGCTTTGGCAGGGCGCGGGCGGGCTGCAGCACGCCGACTGGCTGCTGTTCGCGGCCATGGTGCTGGGCGCGCTGGGCTACGCCGAAGGCGGCAAGCTGTCACGCGAACTTGGCGGGCTGGAAACCATCAGCTGGGCGCTGGTGGTGGCGCTGCCGCTGCTGCTGCCGGCGGTGGCCTGGCTGGCGCTGCAACACCCCGGTCAGATCGCAGCCGCCTCGCCGCGCGCCTGGCTCGGCATGGGCTATGTTTCCGTCTTCTCGATGTTCATCGGCTTCCTGTTCTGGTATGCCGGCCTCGCAAAAGGCGGCGTGGCGCGCGTCGGGCAGATACAATTGCTGCAGCCGTTCCTCACGCTGGCGGGCGGCGCCCTGCTGCTGGCCGAACCGCTCGATGCCGTCACCCTGGCGTTTGCGGTGGCGGTGATCGGCGTGGTAGCCCTGGGCCGCCGAACCGCCGTGCGCAGCGCCCCCGCGAGTCCCATGCCCGCGCGGGCCGTCGAAGAACCCCACCCTGCCCCTACGGGACGATCCCTCTGACTGGAGACCCTATGTCCGTTCACGACACCCTTGCCCGCCTCGGCATTGCATTGCCCACCGCTGGCGCACCGGCCGCCGCCTATGTCATGGCCGCGCAAACCG
>Ga0255338_1003378_pt1 | contig 19388 bp, 17 predicted proteins | sample MeOH1_35cm_T4_19_FD_203715 | JGI IMG/M metagenome (GOLD analysis project Ga0255338, IMG submission 203715) | Sandy soil microbial communities from University of British Columbia, Vancouver, Canada - MeOH1_35cm_T4_195 | ecosystem: Engineered > Artificial ecosystem > Sand microcosm > Unclassified ...
GTCGCCCAGACCCAACGCACTGTTCAGGAGGCGATCGCCCGGTTCATGCCCGACCACGCCGCCGAGCAACGCGTGCGGGCGGCCGAGCAGCGGTACTTCACCATCGACCACGACCAGGTCTCGTTTGCCGGCACCGTCCGGGTCCACGGCGAGCTCGACCTCGCCGACGCCCTCGACCTCGAAGACGCCATCACCGCGGGTGCGGAGCAGCTGAAGGCACTCGGTAACGAGGAGTCCCTCGAGGTCCGCAGGTCGCTGGCCGTCGGGGTCCTGGCTCGCGGTGAGCTGGCCCTGGAGTTCCCCGAGGCTTACTCCGCCCGCACCACCAGCACCGGGCGTCGGGTGGTGCTCTACGTGCACCTGGCCGAGGACGCGATCCGGTCCGGTCACCCCGATACCCCGGTGTGGTTGGAGAACGCCGGCGGGCAGCTCCTCACCGCCGGGCAGGTCGCCCAGTGGTGCGGGCGCCCCGACACCACCAAGGTCACCGTGAAGCCGGTGGTCGACCTGAACACCCCACTGACCACCGACGGGTACGAGGTACCCGCCCGGATCGCCGAGGCCGTCCACCTCCGCGATCGCACCTGCGTGTTCCCCTGGTGCCACCGTCCCGCCCGACGCTGCGACCTGGACCACCTCATCCCCTACGACCCCGACGGACCACCCGGCCAGACCAGCACCGACAACCTCGCCTGTCTGTGCCGGTTGCACCACCGGATGAAGACCCACGGCGGCTGGACCTACGCCATGATCCAGCCCGGAGTGTTCCTCTGGCGAAGCCCGTTCGGCTACACCTACCTGCGTGACCGGACCGGGACCACCGACCTCACCCCACCACCGGTCGACCCACCCGAGCGACGAACCAGCTGACCGTTGCCAGGGCCCGTCCGCTCGATGATCCGGCTACCGTGACCGGATGGACCGAGCAGCCGCCCAGGACTGGCTGGACCGCTACGTCGCGGCGTGGCTGTCCTACGAGCCGGACGCGATCGCCGCGCTGTTCAGCGAGGACGTCGCGTACCGCTACCACCCGTACGACGAGCCGATCGTGGGCCGGGCGGCGGTCGTCGCGTCGTGGTTGGGGGAGCCCGACCCGGACGGCGCCTCGTCGCGCGACGAGCCGGGGACCTACGACGCGTCGTACGCTCCAGCGGCGATCGACGGCGACGTCGTCGTGGCCACCGGCACCACGACGTACCGGGAGAGCCCGAGTGGGCCGGTGACGAAGGTCTACGAGAACTGCTTCGTGATGCGCTTCGACAGTGCCGGGCGTTGCCGGGAGTTCACGGAGTACTACATCAGGCGCCCGTGAGGGCTCAGCCGACCCGAGTGGGCCGGAACAGCAGCACCTCGCCGTCGGCGTACGCCGTGACGTGGCCGGGCAGCTGGACCAGCTTGCCCTTGGTGCCGAGCAGTCCCAGCACGGCCAGCACGTGGTCGCGGGTCAGCTCCGAGGCGATCGCCCCGGCCTCGATCGCGGCGTTCCGTACGACGCGCGACCGGATCGCGGCGCCGACGTCGTCGATCGCCAGCAGGTCGACGCCACCGTCGACCCGAGCGCGCGCCTGGGCCTCGAGCACGAGCCCGTCGATGAGCTCGGTGTCCTCCCGCAACTGGTCCGCGGTCCGTGCCAGGGCCTGCGCCACACCCGGACCGAGCTCTCGCTCCAGCGTCGGCATCACGGTGTGCCGGACGCGGGACCGCGTGAACCGCGGGTCGGCGTTGTGCGGGTCCTCCCACCAGGAGATCCCGTCCGCGCGGCAGGCTGCCTCGGTCTGCGCCCGGGTGAGGTCGAGCAGCGGCCGCGCGAAGCCGACCTGCCCGCCCTCGTCGAGGAAGTAGCGCCGCATCCCCTGCAACGAGCGACCACCCGACCCGCGGGTGAGGCCGAGCAGCACCGACTCGGCCTGGTCGTCGAGGGTGTGGCCGAGGAGGACGAGGGAGGCGTCGAAGTGCTGGGCCAGCCGGCTCAGTGCGGCGTACCGGGCCTCTCGGGCGCCCGCCTCCACGCCGGCCGGTCCGGGGTCGACGGAGACGCGGATCGACGCGGTCTCGTCGACGCCAAGGGCCGCCATCTGGGCCACCACACGAGCCGTGTGGTCCGCCGAGCCGTCCTGGAGGCCGTGGTCGACCGTGACGCCGATGATCCGGCAGGCCTCCTTGTGGGCCTCGAACACGCAGGCAGCCAGGAGGGCGAGCGAGTCGGCGCCGCCGGAGCACGCGATCAGCTGGCGATCCCCCCAGTCGGCCCGGAAGTAGGGCCGCACCGCAAGCCGCACCGCGGCCCGGTCGGGATCCAGCGCCATCAGCCGTGGACGCGCCTGAGCCAGGCGTGCGAGTCGTGGATCTCGTCCTTGGTCGGCAGGTTCGCCGGCTCGGCGAAGACCGCGTTGAAGCCGTCCATGCCGACCGCGTCGACGGTACGACGCACGAAGACCGCCCCGTCGCGGTACTGGGCCATCTTCTGGTCGAGCCCGAGCAGCCGGCGCAGCAGCTTGTCGAGGGTGCCGACGCCCTTGCGCCGCTGGGTGAACTTCGCGCGGATCTCTGCGACCGTTGGGATCACCTCGGGCCCGACCCCGTCCATGACGACGTCGGCGTGACCCTCCAGGAGGCTCATCACTCCAGTGATCCGGTCGATCACCTGCTTCTGCTCCGGACTTGAGACCAGGTCGATCAGACTGCCGTCGGTCTTGCCCGAGACCAGGTCGCCGATCCGGGAGAGGCCCTCGGACAGCAGCCGCCCCGGGTCGGTCTCGAGGGAGCCGACGATCTCGCCCATCAGCGACTGCAGGTGGTCGCGCATCCACGGCACCGCGGTGAACTGCACGCGGTGGGTCTCCTCGTGCAGGCAGACCCACAGCCGGAAGTCGTGCTGGTCGACGGAGAGCTCACGCTCGGCGTTGACGATGTTCGGGGCGACCAGCAGCAGCCGCCCCGCAGCGCCGCCCGCGTCGTGGAACGGGTCGAACTGGCCGAGCACCTTGTTGCCGAGGAAGCCCAGCATCACGCCGAGCTCGGCACCGGTGATCCGGGAGCCGATCGCCTCGGTCATCGCCGACGGCGGCCCCTTCTTCTCCTGCAGCTTCGCCACGATCGGCGCCACCACGGACGCGAATCCGTCGGCGTTCGCCTGGATCCAGCCGGGCCGGTCGACCACGAGCACCGGGGCGGTGGCCTCCTGGGCGACCAGGCCGGTGAAGTCGCGCACCAGCGGCGTCGACTTCTCCGCACCGCGGCGCAGCTCGTCGACGACCCCGGTCGCCTCGGCGCGGGACACCACGGGCCCCTCGCCGGCGAGCCTGGACCCCACACGGACGGCGAGGTCCCAGTCGATCATCGGCGAGCGCGAGCGGTCATCCATGACGACGACCCTACGAGGTGCCCCCGCACCGGCACGCGCCGAGCGCGCCAGCGATCAGGTCGAGGACGTGCCGTGCGGCCAGCGTCTTCGGTACGGCGACGTCGTCGGCGATCGTGACGAAGGCCATCCGGTTGCCGTCGAGGTCGGTGACGATCCCGGCGAGCCCGCTGACCCCGGTGAGCGTCCCCGTCTTGGCGCGCACGCGCCCGCGCGCCTCGGCGGGCGCGTCGTCGAACCGCTCCTGGAGGGAGCCGGTGAACCCCGCCACCGGCAGGCCGGTGACCACCGCACGCAGCCCCGGGTGGTCGGCGGACGACGCCACCTGGAGCACTCCGAGCAGGATCTCCGGGGTGAGCCGGTCGCGGCGCGACAGCCCGCTGCCGTCGTACACCGAAGACCCGGCGGTGTCGATCCCGAGCTGCTGCAGCACCTCCAGCACGGCGGCGGCGCCGCCGGCGAAGGAGCCGTCCTGGTGCACCGCGAGCCCGACGTGGTGGCCGAGCACCTCGGCGGCGTTGTTGTCGGAGACCGCGAGGGTGCGCTCGACGATCTCGCCCAGCGGCGCGCTCTCCACCGCGGCGAGCTCCGGGTCGGTGGTGGCGCTGGCCACCGGCCGCACCTCTCCCTGCACGCTGACGCCGTGCGCCTGCAGCGCCGCGGCGAACGCGGCCGCGGCGGCGCGCGACGGGTCGGCGACGTAGTGGCCCGCGGCGTCCTGCCCCTCGTCGGCCCAGAGGGCGGTGATCGGCGGCACGACGTTCTCCGGCAGGTACGACGCCGGCCAGTCGGGACTGACCTTCGGGCCGGTGAACAGGGAGTCGTCGTAGCCCAGGCGCACCGCGGTGAGCCCCTGCCCGGCGAGGGCCGCGGCCGTCTGTGCGGCGAGGTCGTCGAGCGTGGCCCGGGCGGGGTACAGGCCCTTGGCGGTCGCCCGGCTGGTCGCGAGGAACGGGTCGCCGCCACCGACCAGCACGACCGTTCCGCCGCTGTCGCGCACGGAGGTGCGGAACCGCGCCATCGGGCCGAGCTTCTCCAGCGCCGCGGTCGCGGTGAGCAGCTTGGTGGTCGAGGCGGGCGTGACCGCGCCGGACCCGCTGCGGAAGAGCAGCCGGCCGGTGGCCAGCTCGCTGACCGCGACGTCGACGTGGCCGCCGAGGTCGGCGTCGCCGACGTACGGCGCGACCGCGCGCTGCACCGCCGCCGGGTCGAGCGTGCCGCCCGGCGACGCGGCCGCCACGACCGGGGCGACGGCGCCGGCGGTCAGGTCGAGGCCCTCGGGCGGCCGCACCTCCGCGGGCTGGTGCGCCGTGGCCGGGTGCAGCCCCAGCCAGCGCTCGTCGAGATGGAACTGCAGGTTCGCGCCGGCCGCGACGACGAGGAGCACCACGATCGCGTCGGGGAGCCAGGACAGGACGGTCCGGACCCGGCCCCGTCGCGGACGCTGGTCGGGGACCGCTGCCGGCTCGTCGGGGACGTCAGCGTGGTGTTTCTCACGCCCGCCCATTTTCGACCCCTCTGATTCACCGATCCGTGATGTTGTGCGCGAGACTAACCCGGTCATCAGTGAGCGGAAGGAAGTGCCCGTGGAGTTCGACGTACTCGTGGAGATCCCGAAGGGTTCGCGCAACAAGTACGAGGTCGACCATGAGACTGGTCGCATCCGTCTCGACCGGATGCTGTTCACCTCGACGGCGTATCCCGAGGACTACGGGTACATCGAGAACACCCTCGGCCTGGACGGCGACCCGCTCGACGCCCTGGTGATCCTCCAGGCGCCGACCTTCCCCGGCTGCCTGATCCGCTGCCGCGCGATCGGCATGTTCCGGATGACCGACGAGGCCGGCGGCGACGACAAGGTCCTGTGCGTCCCGACGCACGACCCGCGCCTCGAGCACCTCCGCGACATCAACCACGTGCCGAAGTTCGACAAGCTCGAGATCCAGCACTTCTTCGAGGTCTACAAGGACCTCGAGCCCGGCAAGTCCGTCGAGGGCGCCAACTGGGTCGGCCGGCACGAGGCCGAGGCCGAGGTGCGCGCGTCCGTCAAGCGCTACGAGGACCACCTGGCCGAGGTCGCCGCCAAGGGCGGGCACTGAGCCCAGGCCGGCCCTTCGCGGTCAGCGCCTGACGCCGCGGAAGTAGCCGATCGCCCCGGACATCTCCAGGGTGATGTCGCCGAACCCTGCCTCGGCGAGCCAGCCGACCACCTGTGCCCCGGTGGCGCTGGGGCCGAGCAGCCCGGCGAGGCGTCCCACCCGGCGCACCGGGAGCGTGCGCAGGCCGCCCCGTGAGAACGGCGAGGTGTTGAGCATCGCGCTGCCGGTGAGCACCCCGCCGGGACGGGTCACGCGGCCCAGCTCGCGCACGGCGAGGTGCGGGTCGGGGAAGCAGTGCAGCCCGGTGAACGAGACCACCAGGTCGAACTCGTCGTCGGCGAACGGCAGCGCGCCGACGTCGGCCAGTCGCGGCTCGACCTGGTCGGCGACGCCGCGGTCCTGGGCGGCCGCCACGGTGCGGTCCAGCATCGTCTGCGCGATGTCCGCGGCGACGTACCGGACACCCTGGCCCGGGCGCAGGCCGCGCAGCGCGACGCCGCCCCCGCACGGGATGTCCAGCACCGCCGAGCCGGCCGGCTGACGGCCGATCTCCTCGGCGGCGTCGTACAGGCGGCCCAGGTCGCTGCCGATCCCGAGCTGCCAGAACGCGCCTCCGGCGCGGGGGTGCTCGACCGACCAGTCGTAGAAGGACGCCCAGAGCGGGTCGTCGCTCCACCCGCCGAGCCCGGGGAGCCGCAGTCGTCCGGTCATCGGTCGGCCAGCATCTCGACGGACTGCATCTCGGCGGGGACACCGAAGGCGTCGACCAGCTCTCGCGCGATCGGCCGGACCCTGCGGCACAGCTCGTCGACCTCGCGGCTGATCGCCTTGGCCCGGGCCGACGACAGCCGGCCGTGCTCCATCCACCAGGCGCGGTCCGCCTCGATCGTGCTCAGCGCGTAGAGGTCGCACAGGAGGTTGAGGGCGACCTTCTCGCCCCCGTCGTCCAGCGCGGCGGTCCGGTCGACGAACGCCTCGAGCACCAGCCGCTCGACGTGCGCGCGCGCCGCGCCGATCACGTGGTCCTGGCACCGGCTGAACACCTCGGCGGGATCCATCCCCGCGTCCATCCCGCGCTTGAGGCGGCGGGCCACCCCGGAGAGCATGTGTTCCTCGCGCCAGCGGAACATCGCCAGCTGGTACGCCGGGTCGTTGAGCCCGGCCTCCTGGTCCCAGTTGTCGTCGTTGCCGGGCAGCGCGTCCTTGATCCGCTCCAGCACCTTGTGCACCGCGGTGCGCTCGATGACCGTCTCGACCGCGAGCCCCGCGACGAAGCGGACCATCCCGAGCTGGTCGAGCTCGCCGAACGACGAGGAGTAGTCGGTGAGCAGGCCCTTGGCGACCAGCTGCAGCAGGATCGAGTTGTCACCCTCGAAGGTGGTGAACACGTCGGTGTCCGCCCGCAGCGCGTCGAACCTGTTCGCCGACAGGTAGCCGGCGCCGCCGCAGGCCTCCCGGCACTCCTGGATGGTCCGGCTGGCGTGCCACGTGCCGAGGGCCTTGGTGCCGGCAGCACGCGACTCGAGGGCGCGGCGGGTGCGCTCGTCGACCTCCTCGGTCGCGGAGAACACCGCGTGCAGCTGGCCGGCGAGGACCTCCTGGGCGAAGTGCAGCGCGTAGGTGCGCGCAAGCGGCAGGAACAGCCGGCGCTGGTGCAGCCCGTAGTCGAGCAGCAGCTCCTCGGGCCCGCCAGGACTCCCGAACTGCCGCCGCTCGAGGGCGTAGCGGACCGCGATCGCGAGCGCGACCTTGCTGGCGTAGATGCCGGCACCGCCGACGCAGACGCGGCCCTGGACGAGGGTGCCGAGCATGGTGAAGAAGCGCCGGTCCGGGCTGTCGATCGCCGAGGTGTAGACGCCGGCCTCGTTGACGTCGGCGTACCGGTTGAGGAGGTGGTCGCGAGGGATCCGGACCGCGTCGAACCAGATCCGGCCGTTGTCGACGCCGTTGAGCCCGATCTTGGCTCCGTCGTCCTCGATGCGTACGCCGGGCCGCACCCGGCCCTGGTCGTCGCGGATCGGCACCACGAAGGCGTGCACGCCCTGGGACACACCGCCGATCTCGAGTTGTGCGAACACGACGGCCGTCGACGCGTGCCGGGCCGCGTTGCCGATGTAGTCCTTGCGCGCGCTGTCGTCGGGCGTGGTGATCACGAACTCCCCGGACTCCAGGTCGTAGCGGGCGACCGTCCCGAGCGCCTGGACGTTGGAGCCGTGCCCGGTCTCGGTCATCGCGAAGCAGCCCAGCAGCTCGGCCCGCACCAGCGGCGCCAGGTAGGCATCGTGGTGCTTCTTCGTGCCCAGCTGGAGGATCGCGCCACCGAACAGGCCGAACTGGACGCCGACCTTCACCAGCACCGACAGGTCGCCGAACGCCATCGTCTCGAACGCTGCCACCGAGGCGCCGATGTCGCCGCCACCGCCGTGCTCGACGGGGAAGCCGAGCCCGGTCTGCCCGGTCGCGGCGAGCTCCTGGACGACCTGGAGCACGCGCTCGCGGAAGTCCTCGCGGCTCATCTCCCGCGCGTCCGTGAGCACCTGGGCGTACTCGACGAGACGCTTGCGGGTCAGGTTGCGGACCTCGACGTACTGGCCATCGAGGAGGGCGGTCAGGGCGGGGACGTCCACGACGGGCGGCGTGAGGTCGGGCATGGGGCCACTGTGCCAGCAACCGCCGGACGGGTCCTAGGGCCGGCCGAAGAAGTCCGGCGCGCTCGTGAACAGTGAGCTGACCTTGACGACATCACCGGTGCGCGGCGCCTGGATGATCTGGCCGTTGCCGATGTAGAGCGCGACGTGGTGGATCGTGTTCGGCGAGGTGCCCCAGAAGACCAGGTCGCCGGCCTGGAGGTCCGCGGCGGTGAGGTGCTTGGTCTGGGAGTACTGCGCGGCCGAGTAGTGCGGCAGGGCGATGCCGCCCTCACGCCAGGCCATCATGGTGAGACCGGAGCAGTCCCATGCGTCGGGGCCCGCCGCGCCCCAGACGTAGGGCTCGCCCAGCTGCGCCCGGGCGAACTCGATCGCGGCGCGGGCGCCGGCACCGGTGCCGGCCGGGACCGGCAGGCCGGGGTCCTCCCAGCCGCCCTCGACGCCGAACTCGGCGAGCTCGTCCTGGGTCTTCTGGGCGGCGTCCTTGGCCTTGTTCGCCTGGCTCTTCGCCTTGTCGGCCTGGTTCTTGATGGCCGCGGCGGTGGCGGCGGCCGCCGCCTTCTCGGCCTGCTTCTCCAGGCCCTCCTGCCGCTTGGTCGCGAGCTCGACGGAGATCTTCTGCGCCGCGGCCAGCTCCTGGATCAGCTGGCGGCGCTGTCCGGCGATCGCGGCGGTCTCGCTCTGGGCGACGTTCGCGGCCTGCGCCGCCCGGTCGCGCAGCTCGGCAGCCTTCGCGGTCAGCGCGGCCTGGTCCTTCTCGGCCTTCTCGGCCCGCCCCTCCGCCACCCGGGCGAGTGCGTTGAGCGCGGTGTACTGGTCGAAGCGCGCTTGCATCGAGTCGCCGGCGCTCTGCACCACGCCCATCCTGCTCATCACGCCGGCCGGCCCGTCGGCCCCCAGGAACGCGGTCATGCCGTTGAGCACGGTGCCGTCCTGGTAGCTCTGCGTCACCAGCTGGGCGATCCCCGCCCGCTGCTCAGCGACGTGGGCGAGCGCGTCGGCCACCGCGGCCTGGGCGTCGGAGGTCGCCTTCCTCGCCTGCTCCAGGCGCCACATCGCACCGTTGTAGGCCTCGGCGGCCATCTCGGCCCGGTCGGCCGCCGCCCGCAACCGGGCGTTGGCCACCGCGAGCGAGGCCCGCAGCGCGGCGACGTCACCGGCCTTGCGGGCCGCCTCCGCCTTGGCCTGGTCGACCTGGGCCTGCGACGGGATCGACGGATGCTTGTCGGCCTCGGCGGGCGTGCTGACGGACAGCATCGCCACCACCGTGAGGATGGCGGTCAGAACTCCCCTGGTCCTGGTGCGCACGGCGTGGAACCTTTCGTTGGCAGCCGCGCACCTTTCCCCAAGTACGGCACGCGGCAGGCGCAACGCTAGGTCCCATCCGTCACAGAGGGAACAGTTTTCGCAAAAGATGGCCCATCTGGGCGGCGTGTCACCTTGACAAACTACAACGATGTCATTCGGTCAGGTCGACGGGTACGTCGCTCGTGGACGTCGTCGGGTGCGAGCTGCGGCCACCGCGGTCGAACTTCTGGCCGGTCCCCAGCGCGGCCAGGTAGACCGCGACCAGCGCGATCGCCAGGCCGGCGATGTCGTCGGCGATGTAGTGCCAGCCGAAGTACGTCGTCGAGAGGGCGGTGAGGCCGACGTACACCCACAGCCCGATCCGGAAGATCCGGGTGCGCAGGGTGTACTGCCCGACCAGCGCGAGCGTGACCGTGATCGCGACGTGGAGGGACGCGAACCCGGCCACCGACTGGACGCCGTCGGCGAACGGGTCGAAGAGGATCGACTGCCGGCTGTAGAACAACGCATCCTGCAGCTGCGCGACCCCGGTGTCGGGCAGGTCGGAGTAGAGCCACGGGAAGAAGAAGTTCGGCCCGAGCGTGGGGATCGCGTAGTAGCTGAGCGTGCCCAGGGCCCAGCAGATGCACTGCGCGGTGATGAACCAGTAGCCGAAGCTGACGTTGCGCGACCAGACCGCCCAGATCACGACGGAGACCGGCACCATCGGCAGGAACAGCAGGTAGATCCAGGACAGGACGTAGGCCGTGACGCCGGTGCCGAGCCACTGGTGCAGCAGGCTCGACGGGTCGTGGCCGAACAGCAGCCAGTCGTCGAAGCGGTGCAGCGCGTAGTCGTACTTGGTCGGCGGGCCGTCCCCGTCGCGCATGATGAACGGCAGGAAGTTCTTGATGTTGCGGTAGCTGACGTAGGTGACGTAGAAGCTGATCAGCCCGACCGTCACCAGGGTGATCCGCTCCTTGGTCCAGTGCTCGCGGACCAGCACCATCGCCTCGGACTTGTAGCGACCCGGGTTGCCGCGGGCCCGGAACAGCGTGCGCGGCACGATGTCGGCGACGAACGCCCCGACCACCAGCAGCGGCAGCCGGATCCAGGCCGGGCCGAGGAAGCCGTCCGGGTCACGCAGCGGGTAGCCCAGCGCAAGGCTGCAGACGATCGCGAGCGCGCCCATGATGATCGCGACCGCCACCAGCATGGCGTAGGCGCGGCGTCGAAGACCGCCGTCGGCTCCGCGGGCGGGAGTCGCCGCGGACTGCGGAGCAAGAGCGGTGGTCTTCACGAGGACTGATTCTAGGGTGGCGGACTCAGCCGGCTCCGGTGAGTGCTGCCAGGCGGTCGGGTACGACGCGCGCCCGGACCGACTCGCCGACGGCCACCACCTGCCCGGGCTCGGCCACCCCGGAGAGCCGACCCACGCCCGCCACGTCGAGCTCGAGGCGCAGCTGCTCGGGGGTGAGCCGGGCGGAGACCACCGTGGCCGACAGCGGCCCGGCCGGGTCCAGCCGGATCGCCGAGCGGCGCAGGGCCACCTGGGTCCAGGACGCCTCCGCCTCGACGAAGGTGCGCAGCGCGACCGCAGCGTCGCCGTCGAGCACGGTGGCGTAGCCGAGGAACCGCGCCGTCCACGCGTCGGCCGGCTCGCGCCAGACGTCGGCGACGGTGCCCGCCTGGACCAGCCGGCCGGCCCGCATCACCGCCATCCGGTCGGCGATCGCGAACGCCTCCTCCTGGTCGTGGGTGACCAGCAGCGCGGTGGTGCCGGCGCGTCGCAGGATGTCGTGCAGCTCGCCGGCCAGCCGCTCCCGCAGGTCGCGGTCGAGGGCGCTCAGCGGCTCGTCGAGCAGCAGCATCCGCGGCTCGACCGCGAGCGAGCGGGCCAGCGCGACCCGCTGCCGCTCACCCCCGGACAGGGTCGCGGGCATCCGGTCCTCGTAACCGGCCAGCCCGACCAGGTCGAGGAGCCCGGAGACCCGGGTGGCCGCGTCGGCGCGGGAGTGGCGTCGGAGCCGCAGCGGGTAGCCGACGTTGCGGGCGACGCTCTGGTGGGAGAAGAGCTGGCCGTCCTGGAACATCAGCGCGAACCCGCGCCGGTGGGTCGGCACGTGGGCGAGGTCGCGGCCGTCGTACCCGATCGAGCCGGAGGCGGGGGTCTCGAGCCCGGCGATCGCCCGCAGCAGCGTGGACTTGCCCGACCCGGACGGCCCGAGCACCGCGGTCACCGAGCCCGCGGGCACGTCGAGGTCGACGTCCTCGACGGCCGCGGCGCCGTCGAACCGGACCGTCAGGCCGCGCACCTCGAGGCCGGGCGGGGCAGCGTCGCGGGACATCTCAGAAGGCTCCCACGGAGCCGATGCGGAGCCGCTCGACGAGCAGCATCACCACGGCGGTCGCGGCGGCCAGCACGACGGAGGCGGCCATCGCCATCGCGAAGTTGGCCTCCCCGGGGTGGCTGATCAGCCGGTAGATCACCACGGGGAGCGTCGGGGTGTCGTCGCGCGCGAGGAAGCTGGTCGCGCCGAACTCCCCCAGCGACACGGCGAACGCGAACCCGGTCGCGGCCAGGACGGCGCGCCAGGCGACCGGCAGGTCGACCGCGAGCAGCACCCGCAGCGGGCCGGCGCCGAGGGACGCGGCCGCCTCCCGCTGCCGCTCGTCGATCGACAGCAGGACCGGCGCGACCGTGCGCACCACCAGCGGCAGCGCGACCATCGCCTGGGCGACGGGGATCAGCAGCGGCGAGGTGCGCAGGTCCAGCGGCGGGTGGTCGAGGGTGATCAGGAAGCCGAAGCCGAGCGTCACCGCCGAGACCCCGAGCGGCAGCATGAACGCGCCGTCGAAGGCCGCGCTCAGCCGGCGGCCCCACGGCGTCCGCCGGCGCCGGGAGACCAGGAACGCGACCACCCCGCCGAGGACGAGGGCCAGCGCGGTCGCGCCGGCGGCGATCCGCAGCGAGGTCCACAGCGCGGTGGTCACGGGCACGAGCAGGGCGTTGCCCTGGCCGGTGGTGCCGAGGGCGCGGTAGTGCTCGAGCCCCCACCCGTGGGAGGTGTGCACGGAGGCGACCAGCAGCGACACCAGCGGGGTGAGCAGGAACGCCACGACGGCGCCGGTCCACAGCAGCAGGCCCGCGTCGCGCCGGCGCGGACGCCGGCGGCGCGACGACACGTGTGCCAGGGTGCGCGCCCGGCGGCTGCGCGCCGAGAGGGCGAGCAGCGCCACGATGACGGCGAGCTGGAGGATCGACAGCGCCGCCGCACCCGAGAGGTCGAGCTCCTGGGTGGTGAGCAGGTAGATCTCGGTCTCGACGTTGGCGTAGCGCAGGCCACCCATGGTGAGCACGACACCGAAGGCGGTCGAGCAGAAGAGGAAGACCACGATCGCCGCCGAGGCGATGCCGGGCAGCAGACCCGGCAGGGTCACGGTGGCGAAGACCCTCAGCGGGCGGGCGCCGAGGGTGGCGGCCGCCTCCTCGGCCCGGGGATCCAGGGCCTCCCAGTAGGCCCCGACCGTGCGCACCACCACGCTGATGTTGAAGAACACCAGGGCCGCGATGATCGCGATCGAGGTGCCGTCCAGGTGCAGGCCGCCGAGCGGCCCGGACGGCGCGATCAGGTGCCGGAACGCGACGCCCACGACCACCGTGGGCAGCACGAACGGCAGCACCACCAGGGTCCGGAGCAGGCCGATGCCGGGGAACCGCAGCCGGTGCAGCACGAACGCCGCCGGTACGCCGAGCACGACCGACAGCACCGTGGCGGCACCGGCCGACCACACCGTGAACCACAGCACCCGGTGCACCCGGGGGCGGCCGAGGACCGAGAGGACCGCACCGGGGTCGAGGCGGCCGTCGGGCCAGAAGCCCCGAGCGACCATGCCACTGACCGGGTAGAGGAAGAACACCACGAGCACGGCGAACGGCACCGCGGCCAACGCCGCGATCCCGGCCCGCGCCCGCAGCGTCATCGGGTGCCGGGCCTCACCGGCTGGTGAGGTCGCGCCAGTCGCGCAGCCACACGGACCGATGTGCGGTGATGTCGGCGGCGGACACCTCGACCGGGTCGGGCGAGGTCGGCGCCCACTTCGCCCAGTCCGCCGGCAGCGGCACCGAGCTGTCCACCGGGTAGACGTACATGTTCTCGGGCAGCGCGGCCTGGAACTGCTGGTCGAGCATGAACTCGATGAACTCGCGCGCGCCCTTCTGGTTGGCCCCGCCGGCGACCACGCCGGCGTACTCGACCTGGCGGAAGCAGGTGTCCAGCAGCGCGCTCGTGGTCGGCTTGTCGCCGCCCTTGGGCACCGTGAACGGCGGCGAGGACGAGTAGGACACGACGACCGGCCGGTCGCCGTTGCCGCCGCCGGCGGTGAAGTCGACCGTGTAGGCGTCCTCCCAGCCGGCGTCGATCTTCACGCCGTTGTCGACCAGCTTCTTCCAGTAGTCCTTCCAGCCGTCGCCGTAGTGGCCGATGGTGGCGACCAGGAAGGCCAGGCCGGGCGAGGAGCTGGTCGCACCGGGCGTGACCAGCAGGTTCCGGTACGCCGGGTCGGCGAGGTCGTCGAAGGTCCTGGGCGGAGCCAGCTTCTTCTTGGCGAACCAGGTGTCGTCGACGTTGACGCAGACGTCGCCGTAGTCGATCGGGGTGAGGTACTTGCCGGCGTCGCCGGGCACGGTGAACTGCTTCGCCGACTCGGGCAGCGCGACGTCGTACCCGGCGAGGACGTCCTCGTCGAGCGCCCGGCTCGCGAACGTGTTGTCGATGCCGAAGACGCCGTCGGCGATCGGGTTGCCCTTGGTCAGCACGAGCTTGTTGGTCAGCTCACCGGCGTCGCCGTGCGGCTGGATCTTCACGGTGATGCCGGTCTTCTTCTTGAACTCCGCCATCACCTCCTTCGACATCGCCCACGAGTCGTGGGTGGCGATGATGACGGTGTCCAGGGACCGGTTCGAGCCGGAGTCCGTGTCGCCGCTGCCGCAGGCGGCGGTCGTCAGGCCGATCCCGAGCAACGCGAGGACGGCGGTGAGACGAGTACGCATGACGCTCCTTCGACTTCCTTCGCCGGTGCTAACCGGAGCAGGTTCAAGGGTCTGCGGCTGGTCCGCACTCTCAGCCCCCGACATCGCTGTCGGCGGGCTCCCCTGTCGTGTGGAGCCAATCTAGCCCACGGGCCGGCCGGCGGCCGGCGGGGCGTACTCCCGGGCGAGGTCGCCGCGCTCTGTGCGCACCAGCCTGCCCTGGAGGTGCAGCAGCTCGAGGTGCGCGAGGGTCTCGTACGCCGCGAGCACGGCGTCGAACGGCCCGAGCTCCTCGCGACGCCGCTCGTGGCGGGTCCACGGGATCTCGCCGGCCACCTCCCAGGCGGTCCGCGCACCACCGGCCACCGCGTCGAGGCAGATCTGCAGCCGGTGGTCGTGGTGCGCCACGAGCTCGTCGATCCGGGCGTGCGAGCTCTCGGCGACCGGCCCGTGCGCCGGCAGCAGCCGCAGGTCCGGGAGGGCGCGCACCTTCGCGAGCGACCCGAGGAAGTCGTGCAGCGGCTGCTCGACCCACCGCGGCTCGAAGCCGATCGACGGCGTGATCGTCGGCAGCACGTGGTCGCCGGCGAACAGCAGCCCGCCGCCGGTGTCGGCGAAGACGTAGTGGCCCTGGGTGTGCCCCGGCGTGGCGACCGCGTCGACCCGCCGGCCACCGAGGTCGAGGGTCAGGTCCCGGTCCAGCCACTGGTCGGGCATCCCGTAGTCGTCCATCGACGGCCGCTCGCTGGGCATCATCGACCGCCACCCGGCGGCGAGCTCCAGGGCACCGCAGATCTCCAGGCGCTCCAGGTTGGGGTCGCGCACGAGCTTGTCGTCGTGCATCAGGTCCATCGAGGCCTTGTCGCCGATGCCGAGGGAGACCTGGGCGCCGAACTCCTGGCCGACCACGTAGGCCTGCGTGTAGTGGTCCCGGTGCATGTGCGTGACCAGGAAGCGGCGGATGTCGGAGAGGGCGTAGCCGGCGCCCTTCATCGAGGACTCGAAGACGGCGCGGGACTCGGGGATGGCCCAGCCGCCATCGACCAGCACCAGGCCGTCGTCGGTCTCCATCACGTAGACGTTGACCGCGCGCAGCCCGTCCATCGGCAGCGGCAGCGGGATCCGGACGACGCCGGGCGCGACCGGCCAGGCACCCTCCTCGGTCCACACGAGACCGGAGTCGGGGCTGAGCCGGTGGGAGGTCTGGGTCATGCCGACATCATCACAGTGCCGGACTCAACGACGGACCAGCCCCCGGCCGGTGACCAGGGGCAGGTCCTTGGCCAGCACCAGGCCCGGCGCGGCGTCGCAGACCGCGTGCACCGAGTTGACCAGCCGCATCGCGGTGGTGACCATCCCGGACACGTTGTGGTCGCCGTCCTCGCCGTGGTGCACGAAGTCGACCACCATCATCGGCTCGCCCTCGATCTCGACCCGGTAGCAGCCGCCGCCCTCGGGCGGCTGCGGCCACTCGGGCATCTGGTCGACCGACGTGCGGGTGACGTGGTCGAGGATCACCCGCGGCGTCCCGTCGACCTTGCCGACCACCTGGAACCGCACGGCGCCCATGGTGCCGGCGGCGATGTCGACGCTCGCCGTGCTGAGGTCGACGTCGGACGGCACCCGCTCGACGATCTCCTCGAGCTCGGGGTCGAGCTCGAGGTCGAGCCCGGCGGCGATGTGCCGGACGACCGGTCCCCACGCGGTGGTGAGGATGCCCGGCTGCCAGAGCATCGCGACGTTCTCCATCGGCGTGCCGAAGCCGTAGATGTCGCGCATGACGACGGGCTGGTAGTACGTCGAGTAGTCGGCGATCTCGCTGACCCGGACCAGGTCGATGCGCTGCGACAGGCTGGTCATCGCCAGCGGCAGCACGTCGTTGGCGAAGCCCGGGTCGATGCCGTTCACGTGCAGGCTCGCCCCGGTGGCGGCCCCGGCCGCGTTGATCCGGTCGACGTAGGAGTCGAGGCCGAGACCGGCCGGGAAGGTGAGCAGGACCGGGCCGCTGGAGACGACGTTGATGCCGTGCTCGACCATCACGCAGAGGTCCTCGAGCGCATCGAAGATCCGGTCGTCGGTCATCGCGGTGTGCACGATCGCGTCCGGCTGCAGGGCGAGCAGCGCGTCCCGGTCGTTCGTCGCGAGCACCCCGAGGTCACGGTCCAGCCCGGCCAGCCGGCCGGCGTCCTGGCCGACCTTGTCGGGGTTCGAGACCCACAGGCCGACCAGCTCGAGGTCCGGGCGGGCGTCGATGCCGGCGATCGCGTGCCGGCCGACGGTGCCGGTCGACCAGGCGACGACCCGCTTGCGGTCGGCCATCAGAGCGCGCCCAGGTCGGGGAGGCGGAGGTCGAGGTTCGGGATGTCCAGGCCGCCGTCGGCCTCGATCACCTTGCCGGTGAGGTAGGCGCTCGCCGGGCTGGCGAGGTAGACGACGGCGGCGGCGATGTCCTCGACCTCGCCGACCCGCTGCATGGTGGTCTTCTCCGCCATCTCCTTCATCACCGCCTCGTCACTGGCGACGAAGTCCAGCGCGCTGGTCATCACCGAGCCGACCCCGATCGCGTTGACCCGGATCAGGGGGGCGAGGTCCTTCGAGGCGAGCCGGGTCCAGTGGGTCAGCGCCGCCTTGCCGACGCCGTACGCGAGGTAGCCGCGGCCGGCGGTCCGCCCCATCACCGAGGAGATGTTGACGACCGCACCGCCCGGGTGGTCACCGGTGAGCATCAGCGGCACCGCGGCCCGGGTGAGCGCGTGCGCGGTGGAGACGTTCCACCGGAACGCCTCCTCGAGGTAGTCGGTGTCGGTGTCGAGGAACGCGTTGGGGATCGTGCCGCCGACGTTGTTGACCACGATGTCGAGGCGGCCGAACTCGTCGTACGCCGCCTGCGCCAGCGCCGCCGTCTGCTCGAGGTCGGACAGGTCGGCCTTCACCACCAGGGCGCGCCGCCCCACGGCCTCGACCTTCGCGGCCACCTCGGCGAGCTGCGAGGAGTGCCGTGCGGAGATGACGACGTCGGCGCCCGCCTCGGCGAGAGCCACCGCGGATCCGGCCCCGATGCCCCTGCCTGCGCCTGTGATGACGGCAACCTGGCCGTCGACTTTGAACCGGTCGAGAATCATGCTCGAAACTGTAACCGGTTCTAGTTTCTCGCGTAAGTCCCCGGCACCGACTTCGTCAGTCGCGACGCCGCGACGCGATCACCGCGCCACCGCCACCGGCCAGGAGCACCAGCGCGGCCACGAGGATCCAGAACGCCGGGCCGCCGGTGTTGGGCATGCCGCCGCCACCGCTCGGCGCGGAGACCGAGGTCGCGAGCACCTTGATGTCCAGGTGCCGCACGCAGTCACCCGCCGGCGAGCTGCTGCGCGCCGTCAGCGTGATCGTGCGGGGGCGCGAGACCTTCGGCGCGGTGAAGGACGCCGTCACGACCGCCCCGGTGCGGGACTTCGTGATGCCGTTCCACTCGAAGGTCCAGGCGAACGCCGACGACGGGAGCGTGTGGTTCTTCGCGTCCACGCCCGAGGTCATGCCGGTCGCGGTGAACCGGTCACCCGGGTTCAGGACCTGCCGGTCGACGCTCACGCTGCAGGTCAGCTCCGGGTACGCCGACGCGGCGGGTGCCGTGCCGATCACGAGGAGCGCGGCCCCCAGCGCCACGATGCAAAGGATTGACAATTTCTTCAATTTTTTCCCCAGTTCCAGCGAGTGACGGCACTCGTCCCCCCATTCCCCTAGGACGTGCCGTCGACAGTGCAACGAGCCGGGTGGCGGGTCGTTACGTCGCAGCGGGACGAATCGGGCGCTCGGGCCGGACCACGGTGGTGCCCAGATGGGCGAGCATCGCGGCGGACACGGCCAGCCAGGCCGCGAACGCGACCCACAGCTCGGCCCGCCCGATCGCCTCCACCACGGGGAGGTGGTCCGCACGACCGAGGTAGATGCCGGCGACCGCGTACATGCCGAGCGGGAACACGATGCTCCACAGCGTCGCCTCGTAGCGCAGCGGCACCCGCCGGCGCACGTGCCGCCACCACCCGGCGGCGACGAGCACCGGGATCAGCCAGGTGGCGAAGGCCCAGAACACGACGGCGAGGCCCGCGATCAGGTCGCGCGTCACGGCGACCATCGGCGCGTCCGCCATCTCCACGATGCGCGCGCCGGCGAGCACCGTGATCGCAAGGGCACCCATCGACACCCAGTACGGCGGCGTGAGCTCGTCGGGTCCGAACTCGTAGAGCATCAGGCGCAGTGCGACGACCAGGCCGGCCGCGGCGTACAGGAAGACGCCGACCGACCACGACACGATCGCCAGCACCGCGAGCTCACGGCGCACGGACTCGTAGACAGGCTCGATGGTCGCCGCGGCGATCGCGACCGACTGACTGGCGACCACCCAGATGAACCAGGTGCCGTTGGCGGTCGCGACGACCGGCCGCTCCTGGCGCCCGAGCACGGCGGTCCACGGGACCACGTAGCCCAGCAGCAGCCAGGTCAGCCCCGAGACGGCCAGCAGCACCGCGGTCGCGCCGTGCAGGCCGGCCAGCCCGAGCCGGACCCCGAGGACGTTGGTGCCGGCGACGAACGTGAAGAACCCGAACGCCCGGCGCGGGTCGGTGAAGTCCTCCACGACCGCGGCCCGGTAGGCCACCAGCCGCCACGCGGTCAGGCCGAGCAGCAACGCGAACGCCCCGGCACAGGCCCAGAGCAGCACCGCGGAGAGGACGCCGACGCCCTCGAGCTCCATGCCGACGGAGATGATCCCGGTCGCCATCACGAGCGCGAAGTAGCCGGGGGTCAGGCTCTCGACCGCACGCGCCGCCCGATCCAGGAGCCCGTCGGCCGGTCCGTCCGCCATGCGCCTCAACGTAGCCGCTCGCGGGGCCGGTCCGACACCGTCAGCCGGCCCAGCCCGGCGGCACGTACGCGCACGCGGGGTCCGAGGCCAGCGGGTCGCCGGT
>Ga0255338_1003379_pt1 | contig 19388 bp, 21 predicted proteins | sample MeOH1_35cm_T4_19_FD_203715 | JGI IMG/M metagenome (GOLD analysis project Ga0255338, IMG submission 203715) | Sandy soil microbial communities from University of British Columbia, Vancouver, Canada - MeOH1_35cm_T4_195 | ecosystem: Engineered > Artificial ecosystem > Sand microcosm > Unclassified ...
CTCACACCGCCCGGTTCAGGATTTCAGCCTCCCACACATCGAAATCGCCGCTGGTTAACCTCCCCGCCGCCCGTCAGACACCATGGCTAATTCGTCCAGCTTCCTCCATCAGTTCCGCCCCACGCTTCGCGCGCAAGGTATTCAGGACATCACGCCGGAGTTCCTGGCGGAGCGCGGGATGACCGCGCTGATCCTGGACCTGGACAACACCCTGGTACCGTGGCACGGACGCGAGATTGCGCCGGAGGTGGCCGCGTGGATTACGTGCATGCAGGACGCGGGTATCCGGATGTGCATCGTCTCCAACACCCACCGGCCCAAGCGCCTGGCGGAGCTGGCCGCTTTGTTGGGGATCTCCTACGTCCCTTCCGGCGGCAAGCCCCGGCGCGGTGGGTTTCTTCGTGCGATGCTCCAGATGGAATCCACCGCCGCCGACACCGCCGTAGTGGGCGATCAGGTGATGACGGACATCTGGGGCGGCAACCGGTGCGGCCTCCTGACGATCCTGGTCGATCCCATGTCCCCCGTCGAATTCATCGGCACCCGGGTCATCAGCCGCAACGTCGAGCGCCTCCTGCTGCACCTCCTCGCCCGCGCCGGGGCGCCAAGCGACCGCCTTTAGGGCCTCACGCAAAGACGCGAAGGCGCAATGAGGGGAAACAGAAACATCCTTAGACAGGATAAACAAGATGGACAGGATAGAAGCAGTTCCAAGCGCGGTGAGCTGGACTGGCTACTCCCTATCCCCTTGATCTTGTCAATCCTGTCTAAAAACTTCCGGCTTCCTTCTTTGCGTCTTGGCGCCTTTGCGTGAGGACTTCTCTGCGCGCTCTGCGTCTCTGCGGTTAACATGTATCCATGAACGAGACCCGAATACGGAAGGCGAACCTGAACGACGCAGCGGCTACGCTGGACGTGACCTGGGGCGACGGGCATAACAGCGAGTTCCCGCTGAAGTACCTCCGCGCGAACTGTCCATGCGCTACCTGTCGTACGGAGCGGGAGGAAGCGCGGAAGAACCCGTTCCGGATGATCCCGCCGGGACAGCGGCCCCCCAGTGTCGCCGTGTCGAACATCGAAGGGGTGGGGCAATACGGGCTGAAATTCGTCTGGAACGACGGCCATTCTACGGGGATCTACACGCTGGAGCACCTCCGCGAGCTGTGCCCCTGTGAGGCGTGCACCGCCCAGCGCTCAACGGACGAGAAGCCGTATGTGCATGGCATCTATATTCCCGGTAGTTAGCGGCACCCAGAGGCGAGTGTGGATCCGCCTACGGTGGCGGAGTAATGGAGTGCTGGAGTAACGGAGCAGTGCATCTCAGGCGCTGAAATCTGCGCCTTCCCCATTACTCCAACACTCCACTACTCCATTACTTCTCTCGGGTTAGCAGTCTAAGCTCGGATCAGAAAACAGGTCAGGGGACACGCATGCGGATCACGGTACTGGGCTCGGGAACCTCACACGGTATTCCGTCGGTGGGCTGTCATTGCGACGTCTGTGCGTCCGCCGACCCCCGCGATACGCGCTCCCGCTGCTCCGTCGCGATCCACTGGCAGGATAAGACGCTGCTGGTGGATACGCCGCCGGAGCTGCGGCAGCAGGTGATCCGCAGCCAGATCCGCCAGGTAGACGCGCTCCTCTTCACCCATGCGCACGCCGACCACATCTTTGGCCTGGACGACGTGCGCCGCTTCAACGAGATGCAGGGCGGCGAGATGCCGGTCTTTGCGCGCCCGGATGTGCTGGAAGAGCTCCAGCGAGCCTTCCGCTACGTGTTCATCACCACGCAGGTGGGCGGCGGGAAACCGCAGCTGGCGCTCCAGCCGCTGGAAGGGGATCGGCTGGAATGGGAGGGGCTCACCATCGAGACGATCCCCGTCTTCCATGGTAACTATCCGATCACCGCGTTCCGCGTCGGTGATTTTGCCTACGTGACGGACACCAGTCGCATCCCGGAAGAGTCGCTGGAGCGCCTGCGCGGGCTGGACACGCTGATCCTGGATGCCCTCCGGTGGGAGCCGCACCCGACCCATTTCAACATTGAGGAGGCGCTGGCGGTGGTGGAAGAGCTGCGGCCCCGGCGTACCTTCTTCACCCACCTCGCCCACACGGTCTCTCACGCAGAGACGGAGCGGAGATTGCCCGAAAGCGTTCGTCTGGCGTATGATGGGCTGATCCTGAACGTCCCGGACCCTGCCGGGCCTCGGGATTGATCGGAAACTGGTCGATGCAACTACGTGCGATTTGTAAGTCGAAGATCCATCACGCGGTCGTAACCGAGGCCAACGTTCAATATATTGGTAGTATCGCTGTTGACTCTGAGCTGCTGGAGCGGGTCGACATCCTTCCTGGCGAAAAGGTCTGCGTCTGGAACGTGACCAATGGCGAGCGGATCGAGACGTATGCTCTCCCCGCGCCCGCAGGCTCGGGAGACATCGTGGTCAACGGCGCGGCAGCGCGCCGTTTCCAGCCGGGCGATACGGTGATCGTGGTGGCGTTTGTGCTCACTGACGAAGTGATCAAGCCGCGCATGATCCTGGTGAACCAGCGCAACCAGTTCGTGGAGTGGCTGCGCGACAACCGGATGCCGGATTGGTGCGTGACGGACCTTCTGGCACCCGCAGCCGAGGTTTGATCGCCTGCATTGACGGCGTCGAAGCCGGCTGGTTATACTTTATAGGGGCCAAAGGGAATCCGGTGGCCTCTGAAATACCGCTAGGGGTGCCCGGCTGGCCCGGGCTGAGAAGACACCCTCGGCACCTGACCCTGGTAATGCAGGCGTAGGGAAGCGGAACAATTCACTTGGCGAGGGGCGAGTGTCCCCGCTGTGAGTCAGCGCTCCCTGCCCGGGAGCGCTTTTCATTTGTGGCCCCGCGGCGGCGGAGCGACCGGCTTGGGAGGACTAGGATGTCGGATCGAAGTAGTGCGGATCCGCTCGTGATTGCCGGGAAGGTGTTCGGCTCGCGCCTCATCATGGGCTCCGGCAAGTTCCCGGACAATGAGAGCATGCAGCGGGCCTACGACGTGGCGGGTACGGAGATGATCACCGTGGCCCTCCGGCGTCTGAACCTGGACGATCCGAACGAGAAGACCCTGCTGGACCATATCGACTGGTCCCGCTATCAGATCCTGCCGAACACCGCGGGCGCTCGCACCGCGGATGAGGCGATCCACACGGCACGGCTCGCACGCGCCATGGGCCTTTCGGATTGGATCAAGCTGGAGGTCATTCCCGATCCGAAGTACCTCTTGCCGGATCCGGTGGGAACGCTGGAAGCGGCCAAGGTGCTGGTGAAGGAAGGCTTCATCGTGCTCCCGTACATCAACGCCGACCCGATCCTGGCGCTGCACCTGCAGGAGATCGGCTGCGCCACGGTGATGCCCCTCGCGTCCCCCATCGGCTCCGGACAGGGGATGGTGAGCTACAGCCAGATCCAGATCATCATCGAGCAGGCGAAGGTCCCCGTGGTGGTGGACGCCGGGATCGGCGCGCCTTCCGATGCGGCGCTCGCGATGGAGCTGGGCGCGGATGCATGCCTGATCAACTCGGCGATCGCGCTGGCACGAGATCCAGTCGGTATGGCTCGGGCGATGGCGATGGGGGTGGACGCCGGGCGGCGGGCCTACCTTGCCGGGCGGATGGCCCGGAAGGCGTATGCGTCGGCGAGCAGCCCGCTCGAAGGAGTGGTGGGGCGCTGATGACCGAACGATACCTTGGAGGCCGTCGTTGGCCTAACCCGGCGCTGATGCTGGTGACGGATCGGACCCAGTGTGCCGGGCGATCACTGGTGGAGGTGGTCGATCAGGCCATCGAAGGGGGAGTAAACCTCGTTCAACTGCGGGAGAAAGATCTGCCGGCAGGAGAGCTGCTCGGCCTGGCTCGGCAGCTCCGCGGCGTCTGCAGCCACCGCGCGCTATTCTTTATCAATGATCGCGTCGATGTCGCCCTCCTCTGCGGCGCGGATGGGGTGCAGTTGAGCTCCACGGGGCTGCCGGTGGCGGCGGTGCGGCAGTTCGTGCCCGCCTCGCTGCTGGTCGGGCGCTCGGTGCATTCCGTGAACGAAGCCCGCCAGGCCGAGCTGGACGGTGCGGATCTGGTCATCGCCGGCACGGTCTTCCGTACCCCGTCCCATCCCGATGCAATTCCGGGTGGCAGCGAGCTGTTGCGGAATATGGTCTCCCGCCTTTCGATCCCCGTGTTGGCGATTGGCGGGATCAACGCAGAGAATGCGGGCGAGTGCTGGAGTGTCGGCGTGTCCGGCGTCGCAGTGGTCTCGGCTATTCTCGGCGCGGAAGATCCGCGGGCGGCGGCAGCGCGTCTGGTGCCGGCTGCGATTGAGGAAGGCTAGCCCCATGCGTCTCAAGCTCAACGGGAAAGAGCGCGAGGTGGAGGGCGTCGCGACGGTCGATCAACTGGTCGAGTCTCTCGGCATCCACCGGATGATCGTCGTGGAGCACAACGGTGCCATCCTCCGCAAAGAGCAGTATCCGGAGACGTCGCTTTCGGACGGCGATACCCTGGAGATCGTTCACATGGTGGGCGGCGGGTAGACGCGGATCAGGCCGTTAGCAGTTCGGGACAGATAGCAGGCAGTACGGATGAAGACTTCGGACGTCATCGTAGTCGGGGGAGGCGTGATCGGCACCTCCATCGCGTACTTCCTGGCGCGAGAGGGGCTCTCCGTGACCCTGTTCGAGCGGGATGACCTGGCGGCACACGCCTCCGGTGCCGCCGCTGGGATGCTCGCGCCGATCTGCGAATCCACCGGTGACGAGGCGTTCTTCGAGCTCGGCGTCCGCAGCCTGACGATGTTTCCGGAACTGGCGGTGGAACTGAAAGAACAGTCCGGCGTCGATCCCCAGTATGTTCCGTCGGGAATCCTGCGCGTGGCGGCCTCGGCGGAGGATGCGGCGGAGCTGCAGTCCCAGGCGGCACGCCTGGCGGACTTCGGCCTGGAGTGGCTGTCCGGTCCGGCCATCCGGGAGCGCGAGCCGCTGCTGGCGGACGGGTTGGCCGGGGGGCTCTGGTCGCCACGTGAGGGCCACGTCTATAGCCCGATGCTCGCGCGGGCCTACGCTGGTGCGGCGGCGCGGTTAGGCGCGGAGATCAATACCGGCGTGCCGGTGCTGGGTCTCATCCGCGATGCCGAGCAGGTGCTGGGCGTGGAGACGGCGACCGGGAAATGGGGCGCCGGGCACGTAGTACTCGCGGCCGGTCTCTGGACCCGGTACTGCGCGGAGTGGCTGGGCGAGCAGCTACTGCTTGAGCCGGTGCGCGGTCAGATCCTGGCCCTGGACCAGCCCCGGCCCTCCTTCCGCTCGATCCTTTGGAGTGGCCACACCTACCTGGTACCGAAGCTGAACGGCACCGTGGTCGTGGGCGCCACGGAGGAGCGGGTAGGCTTCGATCGCCGCAACACCGCCGCCGGTATCTCCAGCCTCTTGACCGCCGCCGCCGCCATCGTGCCGGCACTGGCCGGCAGCACGTTCCGGAATGCCTGGGCCGGACTACGGCCTGATACCCCGGATCACCTGCCGGTGATCGGTCCGGTGCCGGGCGTGCGAGGCGTAACGCTGGCGGCCGGCCACTTCCGAAATGGCGTGCTGCTTAGCCCCATCACCGGCCGAATTGTCGCCGACTGGGTGACCCGCCGCGACCTCTCCCCGCTGATCCATTCGTTCCTCCCCGAGCGCCTGCTGAAGCACCGCCGGTAGGACAGGGCGGTAGCTTTTGACGCCTGTGCGTTGTGCGTGCTATAGTTGCGGCGATGAACCTCGCGCTCTGCCACCACGGACATGCACTCCACGGTCACCCTCTCGGTGAGCCGCGGTCGGCGTGCGTCCGCTAGGTCAGTCCCGAGCGGAGAAAGCGTTGAGCCGCGGGCCCGGAAGGGTGCCGCGGTTTTTGTTTGCCTGATTGATCCCGGACAGATTGGCCCGCGAAACACACGAAAAGTCGCGAAATGGGAACCCGAGGAAATTGCCCGCGGAGTACGCGGAAGGGCGCGGAAAGAAGGCGGTAGCCTGGCACCTACGGTTTTGTGGAGACGTGTGCAATCGTGAAGGGCAAGGGAAAGAGGAACACTCGATGGCGCGGGCGTGCAAAGAAGTCCTCGACCGCACCCAGTGTAATACGGATTTCGAGGTCAGCCCTTTTCCCCAATCCATCAGTCCCGTTCATCCTATCCAAATTCTCCCGGTATCTTTTTCCGCGTAATTCCGCGTGTTCCGCGGGCACTATTTCGACATTTCTTTTCGTGAGCTTTCGCGTGTTTCGCGGGCAATTCTAGATTGGAGCTCGGTTATGAAGTATCAGTCGCCGCGGGGAACGCAGGACATCCTGCCGGATGAGGCGCCGAACTGGCGGTTTGTGGAAGGCACCTTCCGCCGCACGTGCGCGGACTTCGGTTACCGGGAGATCCGCACTCCGATCTTCGAGCAGACGGAGCTCTTTGTACGTGCGGTGGGGGAGCACACGGACATCGTCAGCAAAGAGATGTACACCGTCTCCGCCGGGAAGGGTGAGGAGAGCGAGGCCTTCACGCTCCGGCCGGAGGGGACCGCGCCGGCGCTGCGGGCTTACATCCAGCACAGCCTGGGCGCGAAGACGCCCCTGACGAAGCTGTTCTACATCGCACCGAACTTCCGGCACGAGCGACCCCAAGCCGGCCGTCTGCGCCAGCACCACCAGACCGGCATCGAGGCGCTGGGCAGTGAAGACCCGGCGCTGGATGCCGAGGTGATCGTATTGGGCCTCGCCTACCTGCACCGGGTGGGCATCACCGGCGAGTGTACCGAAGTGAACAGCGTGGGCTGCCCGAACTGTCGGCCTGCCTTCCGGGAAGCGCTCAAAGAGTCGCTGAAGGAGCGCATCGAGTCGATGTGCGGCAACTGCCAGCGGCGCTACGAGACGAACCCGCTGCGGATCCTGGACTGCAAGGTGGAGAATTGGGATGAGTTGGAAGAGGTGGTGCCGGACATCCTGGACCACTTGTGCGAAGACTGCTCCACCCACTTCGCGCGGGTGCAGGAGACCCTTCAGACGCTGGGCGTGGAGTACGTCCGGAACAAGCGACTGGTGCGCGGGCTCGACTACTACGTGAAGACCAGCTTCGAGATCACGCACAGCGGCCTGGGGGCGCAGTCCACGATCCTCGGCGGCGGACGCTACGATGGGCTGGTGGAAGAGCTAGGCGGAGAGCCGACGCCGGGCATCGGGTTCGGCTGCGGTATCGAGCGCGTCCTTCTCGCGTGCGAGACGCTGGGCGTTCAGTTCCCCGTCGACGAGCCGCGACCGGTGTTCGTGGTCACCCTCGGTGAGGGCGCGCGTTTGCCCGGTCTCAAGCTGCTCAACGACCTGCGGCAGGCGGGGGTAGCGGCACAGATCGATTACCAGGGGCGCAGCATGAAGGCGCAGATGCGCGCCGCGAACCGCGCTAACGCGGCTACAGTACTGATCCTTGGCGAGAACGAAGTCGCCGAGGGCGTGGTCGGCGTGAAGAACATGGAGAGCGGTGAGCAGCAGACCGTCCCGCTCGCCCAAGTCGTCACCCAGCTCGCGGCCAAGGAATGAACCGCCAAGACGCCAAGTGCGCCAAGAAGGGACAGATCCTCACGCCGAGACGCAGAGGCGCAAAGAAGGTCTGCGAGACAGGCTTTGAAGGACGAGAATGACTCGGCGCCACAGTGCGCCATTTCCTGATCCTGAAGATCCTGTTCATCCTATCTAAACCTCTGGAGTTCCCTCTTGGCGCTCTTGGCGTCTTGGCGGTTAAACTCAAACAGCTCGGAGGTAGAATGCTGCCTGATCGCCCAGGCTTTGCGCGTTCAGTTCTGCGGCGCGCTGCCGGAAGCTGCGGTGCTCCTCCTCGGTAAACGGATCGGCGGCGAGCATCTCATGTAGGCTCATGCCGCGGAGGTAGGCCTCGCTGCCGGTGAACTGGAACTCCGTGGAGTCGCACTCTACGTGCTCCACCTCAAATCCGGATCGACCGGCCAGGAGCTCGATGCTGCGGCGGGTGTGCAGGAAGAGGTGGCGTGGTGCGTCGAGTTGCACCCAATTCACGCCGTAGTGCCGCCAGGCCCAGGAGTCGGCGATCGGAATGCGGATCAGGGCCGAGCGTCCCGGCGCCACGAGCCGACGAACGTCTTTCAGTACCCGCTCGGGCTGTCCCATGTGCTCGAAGGAGTGGTTCAGCATGACGAGGTCGAACGTGCCGTCCAGGTCCGGCAACTCGCGCTTCAGCACCCGGACCCCGTTCGGAAACTCCAGGTCTCGCTCCACATACGGATCGATCCCGAGTACGGACGTAAACCCTTCGCTGTAGAGCAGGTGAAGCAGCCATCCCGTGCCGCAGCCCACGTCCAGGATGCGATGGTGGGGTGTGAGGCCTAGCCGGCGCATCCAGCGATAGTGCAGCGGCACCTCGGCTCCGCGCGGCAGGAACTTGCCCACAAGGCTTTTACCCGTGAGCTCGTGCCATGCGCGCTGGCGGCGGAGCTGTAGGTTCCACCAGGGATGCCGTACCGCGCTCGTCTCGGTGAGCGAATAATAGTCGTCGGGGTAGTAGGCGCCGAGATCGGCCGGAACGTTCAACAGTTGGAGGCAGCCGCAGCCCCCGCACTCCCGGTATAAGAACTCCCCGCCTCGCCCGAACATTCGCTCGGTGGCGAGATGAATGCGATGTCCGGAAGATTGGCCGCAAATCTCGCATACAGTCGCGGCGTCGGGTGGCCTGGACCGGCCGGTGTTCGGATCTTCAACGGGCATCAGGTGGAGGAGGACAGCACGCGGAGAGTTACCCACCGCGGTTCGGCACGCGACACTGCGGCTCCTGCGCGGATAGGATGCCAGGGGACAACAACACGGGTCGAGAGTGGTCCCGACCCGTGGCATCTTTCGATCTTCAATTGACTGGCCCTCCTCGGAGAGCCCGTTGATCCCGTTTTACCCGTCATGTTGGGCACCAAACTACGCCACGATCCTCCGCCGGCTGCATCAACCTCCCGGGACACCGGCATGCGCTCACTACCAGTGGCGCCAGACCTCCGCACGGTGGCCGCGCTGGTGGTCACCGTGCTCCTCTGGGCCTCCGGTTTTGCCGGAATCCGCTTGGCCTTGAACGCGTATGGCCCCGGCCAGTTGGCGCTATTTCGTTTTGGTGTTGCATCGCTGGCGTTCGCGATTTACGCCGTGGCCTCCCGGATGCCACCTCCGGAGCGCCGCGACCTTCCCGGGCTGGCGATCGCCGGTTTGCTGGGTGTTACGCTCTACCACGTGGGATTGACTTTCGGGCAGCGCACGGTTACGGCGGGTGCGGCCAGCATGCTGGTGAACGCCACCCCGATTTTCACGGCGCTGCTCTCCACGCTCTTCCTGCGGGAGCGCCTGGGCCGCCAGGGCTGGGCTGGAATCCTCGTGAGCTTTGGGGGGATTGCGCTCATTGCGGTAGGAGAAGGGAAAGGTGTGCGCTTCAGCCCCGGGGCTTTCCTGGTCTTACTAGGCGCCGCATCCACGAGCGCGTACTTTGTTTACCAGAAGCCGTACACCGTGAAGTACGGTCCGCTGCGCATGGCGGCCTACGTGATCTGGGCCGGAACGCTCTGGATGGTGCCTCCGTTCGTGGTCGCTTTGCCGCAACAGATTGCGGCTGCGTCTCCGGCGGCCACGGCGGCCCTCGTCTACATCGGGCTTTTTCCCGCGGCGCTGGCGTATCTCACCTGGAGCTTTGTGCTGTCACGGTTACAACCGGCGCGGGCCAGCAGCTTCATGTTCCTGATCCCGCCGCTGGCCATTCTGATCGCGTGGCTGCTGCTGGGAGAGATCCCGACCACCTTGTCCCTGGTCGGTGGCGCCATCGCGCTACTCGGCGTTGGACTCACCAACGCCCGAATGACAACGCGCTCGAGCTAACCACGATCCTTCTGATGCTTGGCTCCCACCCCCCATACTTCCAAACTCCCACACACCAGCTCGACCCTACGGCTTGAGCCAGCGCACAAACCAGTCCAGTGCCGCCGCCTTCTGCGCCTCCGTCACCTGGTGGCCGGTGTTCGGCGCTACGTCCAGCTTCAGGCGGTCGCTGGCCCCTGCGCTCCGATAAGCACCCTCGGCGGCCGCATAGCACTTCCGCACGCCTTCCAGGGGGCAGCGGTCGTCCTTCTCGCCGTTCAGGATCAGGAGTGGCCGCGGCGCGATTGCAGCCAGCATGGCAGGGCAATCGAAGCGGCCGGTGATGCCGGGGAGTACCTTGTCCCACGCTTCCCGAGCCACCCGAGGGGTGATCTGGGGCTCTCCCAGCGAATCGGCCACTACCTGATGAAAGCGCGGCAGGGTGGCGCAGCGGGCCTGGTGCTGGGCAGTCTCCACCTGATAGCCGAAGCTGGTGACTCCGATGCATGGTACCGCCACCTTCACGCGGGGATCGGCTGCCGCAGTGAGCCAGGTGTTCATCCCGCCCATCGAGATGCCGATCATCCCGATCCGCTCCCCGTCCACGTCGGGGCGGGTCTGCAGGTAGTCGATGGCCCGGATCGTATCGGTGACCGTCTCATAAAGCCAGGGATGCCCCTTCCCGGTGCGATACGCCTGGATGATCGCGTCTTCATAGTCGCCCTTTGCTAGCTCGCCGTGCCACCGCGCGTCGGTGGCGCATGCCACGAAGCCCCGGTTTGCGAGGTCCGTGAGCCACGGCTCCATGCCTTCCTTTCGCCCGCGAGTGCCATGCAGTACCAGCACGGCCGGCCGCCGCCCGGGTGTGGAGCTCTTCGGGCGCACCACTCGCATCGCCACCCGCTGTCCCGGCTCCGACTGAAAGATCACCTTTTCTCGCACCAGCCCGCCGCTCTCTCCCAGCGCGGTGATCTCGGGCTGAAGCTCCGTCTTCCGGGGCCGTACCAGTTCCAGGAACTGCGCTCGCGTTTGGCGGGCGTCTCCGGCAGCGGCGACCGCGATCAGCAGCGGTAAAAGGATGAGTAGAATGGCACGGGTCATGGTGGGTTACTGGGACACCAGGTAGAATGTTGGTAAAGTCTTCTTCCCCGCCCCCCTGAATCTTACCTCCGAGCCTACCTATGCGCCTCGCCGTTACTTCCGATCTCCACTGGGGGCTGAGCCCCGCCGGAGATGCCGCCACTCTCGAGCTGGTCCGGAGGGTGGAGGAGCTGGCTCCGGATGCCTTTGCCGTGGCCGGAGACGTGGGCGAAGGCGAGAGCTTCGTGCGGTGCCTGGAGCTGTTTGCCCGGCTGCGGTGCCCGCGCCTGGTAGTGCCGGGCAATCACGACCTCTGGACCCGCGATCCGGAAGCCTCATCGCACGAGCGCTACCGGCAGGGATTGCCCCGAGAGGCTTCGACCGCAGGCTTTCACTACCTCGATCGGCATCCCGTCACTTCCACGGACGGCTCGATCGGGATTGTGGGCTCCATCAATTGGTACGATTACAGCTTTGCCGATCCGGTGGTGGAGCGGGAGCATCCGGAAGCGCCGGAAATGTACCGCGCGAAGCTGTTCCCCAACGGACAGCACAACGATGGGCGCTTCGTACGGCTATCGATGTCCGATGCGGAGTTCACCGGAGAGGTGGTGTCCCGGTTCAAAGCGCACGTAACGGAGCTACCCGCGAGCGTGGAGCAGGTGATCGCGATTCAGCATCATCCGCCGGTGCGCGAGCTGTTCTATCCCACGCCGCTCACGAGCACCTACCAGCTGTTCTGGCTCGCCTATACGGGCAACCGCCGGATGCAGGAAGCGGTCCTCGCCGAGCCGCGGGTAAAGACCGTGATCTGCGGCCACACCCACGCCGCTTGTGAGGCGGACGTCCAGGGCAAGCGCTGCATCAACATCGGCGGCGACTACCACTTCAAACGCTTGCTGCTGCTGGATACGGATACCGGCATGGAGCAGTGGTGGGAGTTCGGTACGTAGAAAGCCCACCGCGGTTCTGTCGCGGTGGGCTTTCAAGTCCGTTCGCCTGAAAACGCTACTCGATGCCGAAGACGTCCGGGTACATCCGCTGGATGTAGCCCATGACCTTCTTCTCTTCCTCTTCCGAGATTTTCGCCTGGTTCTTGCCGGCCATCCGGTGGATGATGTTTGGCCAGTCCTTCATCGGCTTCTTGTCTTTGTAGACCAGACTGATGCCGTGACAGTCCTCGCACTTCGCCAGGAAAGTGAGGTACTGATCCTTCTCATCCATCTTCCCGCCGGTGCCGTGCAGGTAGGCGAGATACAGGAAGATCGGATGGCGGTCTTCCATCGGGATGTTGGCGTCCTTCTTGAACGCCATCGTTCCGATCACGCCCTGCCAATCGAAGAGAGACTTCTTTGCCTCCAGCACGCGCTTACTGTCATGACACGTGGTACACCGCTTCACGAAACGGCGGTAGCCGTCTCGGATCTCGAACGGCAGCTTGGCGATTTCCGGCGGCAAGTCCGCATCCTTCTTCGGATCCGGCTTCTGCTCGGCCTGGAAAGCGGTAGCGGCAGATGCAAGGACCACCACGGACGTGGTCACCGTCCAGAGCCATCCCCAGCGGCGTGTCGGCTGTCGCACCGGCATCGAAACTCCTTGTCTCTCTCGGGTCGTAACTGGACACGATCACGAGCTTGAAGAGGTGGACACGCCAGCCGGCAACATGTTGCGCACGGACTATTGAGTTCGTCTAGAGAAGCATCGACATGCGTTCAACTAAGCCCGCGCGGCATCCAGGATGGCCTGCGCGACCGCATCCGGGTCCAGTTCCGCCGTGTTGACCACCAGGTGGTAGTACTGCGGGTCGTGGTAGTCGATCCCGTAGAGGTGGCGCAAGTTGGCCGTGTCCGCTTGATCCCGCTCGGAGACGCGTGTCAGGGCTTCTGCTAAAGAAAAGCCCGGCTCCCGGCCGAGAAACCGCTCCGCACGCACTTCCAGCGGGCAGTCGCAGAAGACGCGGAGGGCATCTTCCATGTCGCGCGCCAGGTAGCCCACCAGTCGCGCCTCCGCGATCAGGTTCTGGCGCTCCCCGAGCTCGCTGCGCATCCGCTCGTCTGCCTCCAGGTGCACCGCGTCGCCCAGGTGGGAGATCTGCTGCGGGTCGATGCCCCGCTCCTGGCAGTACTGCCGGAACCGCTGGCCCGTGCTCACAATCTCCCAGCCGGGTAATTGCGCGGCCACCCGCTTGGCCGCGGTCGTCTTTCCGGAGGCGGCGTCTCCGCTGATACATATGATCCGTTTCATCAAGCAAGTTTTACTCCAAGCGAGAACACGCACGGCAGTGCTCATCCCGGCTACGTTACGCGCCCGTTACCAGGATATTTCTTCTCGTAAAGCGAACTACGGCCTGGTTTTACACGCAGGACGCGTGTTCAGGGGCCAGGCGACGTGGAATCCGCCGGTTGCAGTCCTGATCCGGGTCCGGAGGGGATTTAATGAAGATCAACGCCTTCTGGCTGATGCTGGGCGCGCTCGGTGTCTATGCAATCTTTTACCGCTATTACAGCGCGTTCCTGGCGGCGAAGGTGGTCGCCTTAGATGATTCCCGCATCACCCCGGCGCACCGCCTGAACGACGGCCAGAATTACCACCCCACCAACAAGTGGGTCTTGTGGGGCCATCACTTTGCGGCCATCGCCGGCGCGGGGCCGCTGATCGGGCCCGTACTCGCGGCGCAGTTCGGCTACATGCCGGGTCTATTGTGGCTCGTGTTCGGGGTGTGCCTGGCGGGCGCCGTGCAGGACTTCATCGTGCTCTCGGCCTCGGTACGACGCAACGGGAAGTCGCTGGCTGAGATCGCGCGGATGGAGATCAGCCCCACCAGCGGCTTCGTGGCCATGGTGGCGATTCTGTTCATCGTCATTGTCGCCCTGGCGGTGCTCGGCTTCGTGGTGGTCAATGCCTTGGCGGAGAGCGCCTGGGGAACGTTCACGATCGCGGCCTCCATCCCAATCGCGTTCTTCATGGGCCTCTACATGTACCGCTTCCGCAAAGGCAAGGTGGCGGAAGCGTCGGCGATCGGCGTGACGATGCTGATCATCACGGTGATCCTGGGCGCGTGGTTCCAGCCCGGCCAGCCGTGGGCCGCATACGCCCAGTACTTCACCCTTTCCCGGCATAACATCACCACCAGCATGGCGCTGTATGGCTTCGTGGCCTCCGTGCTGCCGGTGTGGATGCTGCTTTGCCCGCGTGACTACCTCTCCAGCTACATGAAGGTGGGCACGGTGGCGTTGATCGTGGCGGCGGTGCTCCTGGTGCGCCCGGAGATGCAGGCGCCGGCTTTCAGCTACCTTTCGGGCGGGCCGATCGTGAAGGGGCCGATCTTCCCGTTTGTGTTCATCACCATCGCGTGCGGCGCCATCTCCGGGTTCCACGCCCTGGTCTCCTCCGGCACGACTCCGAAGATGGTAGGCTTGGAAAGTCAGACCCGCTCGATCGGCTACGGCGCGATGCTGATGGAAAGCCTGGTGGGCGTGACCGCGCTGCTGGCGGCTTGCTCCCTGCTCCCGGTGGACTACTTCCAGATCAACCTGACGCCGGAAGCGTTTGCAAAGCTGAACCTGGAGCAGGGACACCTCTCCGAACTGGCGGCCCTGGTGGGTGAGCCGCACCTGGCGGGCCGCACCGGCGGGGGCGTCTCGCTGGCGGTTGGCATCGCGCAGATCTTCGGCAAGTTCCCCGGCCTGGAAACGATGATGAGCTACTTCTACCACTTCATCATCATGTTCGAGGCCCTCTTCGTGCTGACGACCATCGACACGGGCACCCGCATCGCGCGCTTCCTGGTCCAGGAGCTGGGCGGCCGGCTGCCGAAGTCGGCGGCGATGGGCCGCAGCGACGGCCTGGCCTGGGCGGGCGCCATCGCAACGGTAGTGGGATCCGTTGGCTCACTCTGGCCGTTGATTACCGCGAACACCACGCTGCCCGCAGTGCTGCCGTTGGTGTTCGCTTTAATTGCCCTGGTCGGCGTGGTGCTGGTCGCCACGCATCCCCTCGTCGGTAACCCGGATTGGCTGCCGGGGACCATTGCGGCAAGTATTCTGGTGGTGGCGGGGTGGGCTTACTTCATCTACACCGGCACGATCCAGACGCTCTGGCCCATGTTCGGCGTAGCGAACCAGCTGCTGGCGATCGTCGCCCTGGCGATCGGCACCAGCGTCATCATCAACGAGGGACGCAGCCGCTACGCCTGGGTCACCCTCGCCCCGATGGCGTTTGTCGGCACCACCACGCTCCTCGGCGGCTTCTTGAGCGTGCGGGACATCTTCATCCCGATGTTCCTGGCGAACAAGAACCCCGGGGATAACGTGAAGGGTCTGCTCAACAGCGGTTTGACGATCGCGATGATGCTGTGCGTGTTCGTGATCCTCGCAGATGCCATCCCTCGCTGGATCAAATACTGGAGCGAAGGCCGCCGCGAAACGCACGAATCGCTGGAGATACCCGCCGGCGCGTCCACGGCCGCTTCCTTCTAACCCAAAGCGCTGGCAAGCAGAACGGGCGCGAGCAGCACTGCCCGCGCCCGTTCTGCATTACTGGGAAGCAACCCCGTGCCGTGCCAGCACCCGACTACAGGCCGCACACCCCATTCGGCGGTGATGGCCTGGCTGTTGGCGGGACCGTGGGTTAGTCCCGGCCCAGAGAGTGCGCGCCGGGCGTCACGCTTGTGCGACCCCACGTGACTCGCCTCACGTCGGCGTGCTGGTTCGCATGATGTGCGGCAGGATGCGTACACGCGTGAACAACGCTCCGATACACCACAATAGGGCGTTGCAGGCCTCCGCTCGATCAAAGGTTGCCGTCGTGAAGAAGGCGTCTAGGTCACGATCGAAGGTGAGGTAGTCGGCAAGCTGGTCGAGATGCGCCTTGTGGACCGGCGGCGGCGAGACCGCCACCGCGATGAGAAGGTCATCCAGCAGGTTGATCGTATTGAGGATCAATGCCCAGTGATCCACGGGCTCCTCACGCAATACGGTCACCGCGCGCCCCACGCTGAACCAGACTTCGTCCTCCTTGCGTGCTGTTGCGACCGCCTGCTCGCAGCCCGCCAACGCGGCGACCATCCGCGTGTGTCGCTTGTTGGTCATGAGCAAGATCTTGCCATCCTGCATCAGGGGCCGCAGTTCGGAATCGCCGGTAAACGCCAAGAGGTAGAACTCGGGCGTCTCGCGCTCGAACTCCAGTCGTATCCCGATCATCGTCGCTGCCTTCAGAAAGCTCATTTGGTAGACTCACAGTTTGGCAAACGGTGACGCAAGCAGTGCGGCCGCGTGGTGGTTAGGTGAAGCAGCGCCCCAGTCAGTGTGGAAACGGAGTATCCAGGACTGGTGCGGTCTGGAGACCAATCAGGAGATTGGGAGTTCGGTGCTCTCTTTTACCCTGCCTTCGGCATCATACTCGACACGCCACTTGCTGCTTACGTCGCCGCGCGAGTTCAGTTGTATGCCCTCAATGCTGCGGACGCCCTGGTCTTTCCGGACTGCCGAGTCATCGATCAGTGGATGGAGTCCGTCATACCAGACATCCAGAGGTATCTGCTCTTCCCCCAGGATTTGCCCCGAAATATCCCGTATCGACAGTACGACTACTTCTTTCAGTTGCTCGGACATAGTACTCGACGCTCCGCCAGTCGGCGGTGAGGACCTGATTGTTACCCTGGGGACCTCAAGAATGCAATTCGAAAACTCTGTATGGTGTCTCGCGTAGAACCGGTTCAAACGGAATAGAGCCGGTCAATTTCGTTGGCAACTTGCTCGTTTGTGGTGACGTAGTCCAGGCTAATCCCATCAGCCAGACCCAGCACGGCACCGGATCGTAGCATCCAATTTGTTACGTCTGTGCCCCATTGCTCGGCTGCTACTCGGGTCGCCTGGTGTTCTGGCTTGAGAAACTCTGCGGATCGGACCCAAAGATCGCCGGGAACGTCCTCCGCCGGCTCCATTGAGAACATCCACAGCTCATCAAAGCCCCAGAAGAACGCAAGGTCGAATGCCATCTCCGCGACCGTCTCACCGGTCGTAAGAAGGTGGTTCCCGATGGCTCGAATAGGAAGATGCAAATCAAGTAGCCGTTGGATCGACGGCATTGACAAGTGCAGTTCTCGGTCACCGTCGATACACGTTACGATCACAAAAGGGAACCGTGCAACAAAGCTTGGATCACTTCTAGCCAGGCGCGTAATCTCGCTTGGCTCAGTTTGTGGCTTCGATCCAAGGTAAACGCCTCCTCGTTGTTTGGTCATGTTGTCTCGTGCCAAATTGGCTTGGTCCGTCCAATACGATTGGTCGGTCCATTGGCATTGGGCACTGCCGAGCTGATCGCCGTGGTAGACCTTGCTCACGCCGCTCGCCCGCTCGCTGATCAGGCCGGTGACCCCACCTTGCGCATAGTCGGCGGGTAGGTGTAACCCACGAGGTGATCGCTCACCCGGGTTGTCAAGTAATGTACCTTACTCACAGATGACATCATAAGGGCAGGGCGAGCGGGTGCCGACCCTAATTCTTGACAAAGGAAGGTTTGATCGCTTGTTAGAATTGCGCGGCACGTTTCGCGACTGGCGAAGGGAAGGCCGAATTCTGACGCGCCCACCGCGCGAGGGGCGGAGCTAGTGTTGAAATAGATGAGTGCGGTGCAAATGGGTCGTTTACGTTGGCGCGCGGTCACTCGAATTTCGGATCTGCCACTCCGACAGATGGGAGGCGGATCACGAGTGGGGGGCGTAATTGACGGTGGCTCGGGGGCATTCAGCATCGTTCCTACGCCGCTAGCTGCTGTTTCACTTCAAGACCCATGATCTACACCCGCTTTTCTGCTCGTCTGGCCGCTCTGCTTGTCTTAGCCGCCGCGCCCGTCTTCGTCGCTCATGCCGCGCCCGCACCACCGCCGGGGTTCAACGTTCACCTGGTGCAGGAGAAGGAGACCGCGCGGTTCTGGCGGGGCGGGGCGCCCAAGCCCGAGACCGTGGAGGCTCTCGCCAAAGCGGCGAAAGCGCGCGGGGTCACCGTGACGTTCATCGACCTCCGCAAGCCGGCTAACTCGGATGATCGCAGCGGCAAGGGCGGACGCCTCTCGCCGGCCGCGGAGGAGGCGCTGGCGAAGAAGCTGGGCCTTCGCTACGAGGCGATCAACGCACTGGATCGCGCGTTGCCCGCCCGTCTTCAAGCCGCCCAGACGAAAGGCGACGTCTACATCCACTGCATGTACGGCGTCAACCGCACCGGCTTCGCCGTGACCCGCTATGCCCGCTCCACCGGCGCCAAGGTACCCGACGACGGCCTCGGCAAGCGCGACTGGAAACAAGGCGACGCGTTTCAGCAGCGGCTTGATAAGCGTTGAGCGTCAGGCATCAAGCCTGGGCGTGCCTCCGGGTCGGTTCTTGAGGCTTAACGCCTAACGCTTCACGCTTGGACTGCCTTTGCGCCAGTAAGGAAGGAAGAGCGGGCCGCCGGGGGGAATTTGACGGCAGCACCGTGTGCGCTCCCCGGAAGGATCGGTCCCGGGGAGTGTCCCGAGTGGGAGAATTCCACCGTGGGTTTTGCTCCGCGCGATCCGCTTCTTGCCCGTGTTCAGCTCCTCCAACAACGAGGCGGCGTGCCGGTTTCGACCGAAGGTGCCAGCGACTGGTACGAGGTCATGCTCTTCCCGCCCGCGCGCGAGGCGGACATCGAGTCCACCCAGTCCGCCCTTGGGAAGAGTCTTCCGGCCGACTTCCTGCGCTTCTGGCGTTTCTCGAACGGCGCGAACCTGTTCATCAATGAATCCGGCCTCCATGGCGTCGGCGTGGCGTCCACGGACTTGCTCCGTGAACTGGAGCAGGAAGAGCGGGAGCACTACGGCTCGGTCGCGCTGGAGAAGTACGTCACCTTCGCCCGGGTGAACGGCGGGGGAGACTTCCTCGTCTTCAATCTGGAAACGGGTCAGGTGCTGGACGGCGTCCACGCGGAGCAGCCGCACGAGTGGCGGCCCATCGCGGCGAGCTTTAACCACTGGCTGGAGCAGTTCGTGAACGTGGGCGGGCGCTACTTCTGGCTGGAAGCGCTCTACGCCGCCGCCTCGAACGAAGCCTGAGCCGGGAGCGCTCACGATGCGTCCGCTTCGCTGGGGAATCCTGGGCTGTGGCGACATTGCCGGGAAGACGTTTGCCCCTTGCCTCCTAACGTCCCCCCTGTGTGAGTTAACCGCCGTGGCGCGGCGGAATGCCGCCAAAGCCCAGGCGTTTGCCGAGCGCTTTGGCGTGCCGCACTGGCATTCGGACGATGCCTCCCTCCTGGCCCGCGGCGACGTGGAGGCGGTTGTCATCGCCACGCCTCCGCACTGCCACCGCGACCAGACTCTGGCCGCTGCCGCCGCCGGCAAGCACGTGTTGGTCGAGAAGCCGATGGCGCTCGCTCCGGAGGAGTGCCGGGAGATG
>Ga0255338_1003380_pt1 | contig 19386 bp, 18 predicted proteins | sample MeOH1_35cm_T4_19_FD_203715 | JGI IMG/M metagenome (GOLD analysis project Ga0255338, IMG submission 203715) | Sandy soil microbial communities from University of British Columbia, Vancouver, Canada - MeOH1_35cm_T4_195 | ecosystem: Engineered > Artificial ecosystem > Sand microcosm > Unclassified ...
CACCAGCACGCTGGTGGCCGCGGCCGGCGCGTGGGCGGTGCGCGTGCACGACGTGCGCGGTTCGGCCCATGCCGTGCGGGTCGCCGCGGCGTGGCGCGGCGCAGGCGGCAGGATCTGCGACGAGGGGCCGGCCGGGGCCTCGGGGCGACACGCAGGGAAGGCCGAGGGATGAACGACGAGGCCGCGTCCGCAGTGCAGCGGACGGTGGGGGTCGCCGCAGGTGTCACCCGCCGGGCGGGAAACGCAGGGAAGGCCGTGGGATGAACGACGAGCCGGTGCTCGACGAGCAGGGCCGGCGGCTGGACCAGGTCCGGCTGACGGGCATCGCCGCCACGGGGTTCCACGGGGTGCTCGACGAGGAGCGCCGCACGGGCCAGCCCTTCGTCGCCGACGTGGTGCTGCACCTGGACACCCGCCGCGCGGCGGCGCGTGACGACCTGGCGCAGACCGTCGACTACGGCGAGATGGCGCGCCTGGTGCACGCGGTGCTCGCGGGTGAGCCGGCCGCGCTGATCGAGACCGTGGCGGAGCGCATCGCCGCGACGGCGCTGGCGCACCCGGGCGTCGGCGCGGTGGACGTGGTGGTGCACAAGCCGCAGGCGCCGATCACGGTGCCGTTCGACGACGTGCAGGTGGCGATCCGCCGCGACCGGGTCAAGCTGCCGGCGGCCGAGCCGTACCGCGAGCCCGCGACGCCGGCCGCGGCCCCGGTCGTCGGCGCCTCGCGGGGCGAGCGGCACGGCGGACCCGGCGACGCCGTGGTGATGGACCGGCTGGACCAGCCGCCCACTGCGCCGGTGGACGTGGTGCTCGCGCTGGGTGCGAACCTCGGCCCGGCGGCGGAGACGCTGCGTGCCGCGGTGGCCGACCTGTCGGCGGTGCCGGGGCTGGAGGTGACGGGTGTGTCGCCGCTGGCGCGCACCGCCGCGGTGGGCGGCCCGGACCAGCCGGACTTCCTCAACGCGGTGGTGCTGGCCCGCACCACGCTGTCGGCGCGCGACCTGCTGCACGCCTGCCAGCGGATCGAGCAGGGTCACGGGCGCGAGCGCCACGAGCACTGGGGGCCGCGGACGCTCGACGTGGACATCGTCGTGTACGGCCACGTGCTGGCGACGACCGACGACCTGGAGCTGCCGCACCCGCGGGCGCGGGAGCGCGCGTTCGTGCTGGCGCCGTGGGCGCAGGTGGACCCGGACGCGGTGCTGCCCGGCCTCGGGGGCGGGCCGGTGGCGGCGCTGGCCGAGACGGCCCCGGACCGTGACGGCATCCGCTGGATGGCGCTGGACTGGCTGACCGAGCCGGTGCCGACCACGGTGCCGGCCTCCGGCGGCCCCTCGCCGGACCGGGCCTCGCCGAACCGGCCCAGCCCGGACCGGCCCGCGCCGGACCGGCCGGCGCACCCGCTGCCGTTCGGCGTGGAGCCGAGCGACTCCCAGCCGTCGACCCCGTGGCCGTGGACACCGTGATGGCGCGCACCCGCTGGCAGACGCTGCTGTGGATCGCCGTGGTGCTGGGCGTCGTCGCCGCGCTGCTCAGCACGTGGCTCGACCGCAACGGGCCGGGCATGCCGCGCGTGCCCTGGCTGGTGGTCGTGGTGGAGCTGCTCATCGCGGGCGTCGTCTTCTCCATGGGCTGGGCGGTGCGCCAGTTCCTGCACGGACGACGGCCGTCGCTGGACCCGATCCGCGCCGCCCGCACGGCGGTGCTGGCCAAGGCGGCCTGCTACACCGGCGCGCTGCTCACCGGCTGGTACGGCGGCCAGGCGGTCGCCTACCTGCTCAGCTCGGTGGTCCCCGACGGCGCGGGCCGCGCCGGCGCGGCGGGGATCGCCGCCACCGGCGCGCTGGTCCTCGCGGGCGTCGGGCTCCTGGTCGAGTGGTTCTGCCGCGTGCCGCCGCCGTCCGACGAGGACAAGGAACGCAACGCGGCGGCCGGAACCCCCGACCCCGCCTGATGCCAGGATGGGGCGCGTGAGCGACTCATGAGCGCGGACCCGTTCGACCTCGACCTCGCCTGGACCCCGGTCTCGACCCGGCTGGCCACTGCGCGCCTCACCGTTCTCGCGCTCTGGCTCGGCCCGCTGCTCCTCGCCGCGGTCGTGGCCGCCGTGCTCAGCGGGGTGGCGTGGCTCTGGGTGCTGCCGGCGGTGCTGGTGGCGTTCGGCGGGTGGGTGCTCTGGCTGGTGCCGCGCCAGGTTCACGCGCTCAGCTATGCGGAGCGCGAGGACGACCTGCTGATCCGCCGCGGCATCATGTTCCGCTCGCTCGTCGTGGTGCCCTACGGCCGGATGCAGTACGTCGACGTCACCGCCGGCCCGCTGGACCGGCGGTTCGGCATCGCCAAGGTGCAGCTGCACACCGCGGCCTCGTCGACCGACGCCTCGATCTCCGGGCTGCCGCCGTCCGAGGCGGCGCGGCTGCGCGACCGGCTCGCCTCGCGCGGCGAGTCCCGGCTGGCGGGGCTGTGAGCATGCCCGACGAAGCAGTGCACCGCACCGACGGGCACGCGGGAGCGGCGCGATGAGCGCTGCCGAACCCACACCGTCCGCGCCGGTGGACGCCACCGAGGACGGTGTCGGGTGGCGCCGCATGCACCCGGTGACCCCGCTGCTCAAGGGCTGGAAGGTCGTCGTCGCCGTGCTGGTGGTCGGCTGGGCGCAGGTGGGTGACGACCTGCGCCACGTCGCCGACGTGCTGGGTGGCCACGGCTGGATGTTCGCGCTGGGCGGGCTGGTGCTGGTCGCGCTGGTCGCGGTCACGTGGTCCGGGATCGCGTGGCGCGCCACCCGGTTCGCCGTGACCGACGAGGCCGTGCACATCCGGCAGGGCGTGGTGTTCCGCCAGCAGCGGCAGGCGCGGCTGGACCGGCTCCAGGCGGTGGACCTGGTGCAGCCGCTGCTGGCCCGGCTCGTCGGGCTCGCGGAGCTTCGGCTCGAGGTGGCCGGCGGTTCCGGTTCGCGGGTGTCGCTGGCCTTCCTGCGGGAGTCGGACGCGGTGGCGCTGCGCGCCGAGCTGCTGGCGCTCGCGGCGGGGCTGCGCCGCCCGGATGCGGCAGGGCCGGCCGCGACGGCCCCGGTGGGCTCGTCGTCCGTACCCGGTCCGGTCCCGGTCGGGGCGGGCGGCGCAACGGCGCGGGTGGCGGCTCCGGCGTTCGAGACGGCTCCGGAGCAGGTGCTCTACGAGCTGCCGATGCCGCGGCTCCTGGTGTCGATCGCGCTGTCCGGCGGCACGCTCTGGCTGGCGGTCGGCCTGGTGGCCCTCGTCGTGGCCGCGGTGTCCGGCGCCCCGGCGGAGGCGCTCTTCTCGGTGGTGCCGCTGGTGTTCGGCCTCGCCTCCTGGTTCTGGGCGCGCCTCAACGGTGCGGCGACGTTCCGGGCGGCCACCTCACCCGACGGCATCCGGCTGCGGCACGGGCTCACGGAGACACGCTCGCAGACCGTGCCCCCGGGCCGCGTGCAGGCGGTGCGGCTGTCCCAGCCGCTCCTGTGGCGCGGCAAGGACTGGTGGCGCGTGCAGGTCAACGTCGCCGGGTACGGCGCCGAGGGCCAGAGCCGCGAGTCGGAGACGGTGCTGCACCCCGTCGCCACGCGCGACGAGGCGATGACGGCGCTGTGGCTGGTGCTGCCGGACCTGGGTGTCGACGACCCGCGCGCGGCCGTGGACGCCGGGCTGTCCGGCCTGGACGACGCCGGCGGGTACACGGCCGCGCCGCGGCGCGCGCGCTGGGTGGACCCCGTCGGCTGGCGGCGCCACGGCGTGCTGGTGACCCGCCGCGCGCTGCTGTTGCGTTCGGGGCGGCTGTGGCGCCGGCTCGACGTGGTGCCGCACGAGCGCACCCAGTCGCTCGGCCTGGAGCAGGGACCGATCCAGCGTCGGCTGAAGGTGGCCAGCGTCGTCGCGCACTCGACGCCCGGGCCGGTGACCCCGCGCGTGGAGCACCTCGACGCGATGGCCGCCTCCGCGCTGCTCGACGAGCAGGCGGCCCGGGCGCGGCAGGCGCGGCGCGCGGCCGGCCCCGAGCAGTGGATGAGGAGCCGGTGACCTCGGCGGCGCGCCCCGTGAGCGGGGCGGCGGGCCGGCCGGGCCGGCTCGGGGTGGGTGTGGTCGGCACCGGGCGGGTGGGCGCCGTGCTGGGCAACGCGCTGCGGGCGGCCGGTCACCCTGTGGTGGCTGCCAGCGCCGTGTCGGCCGAGTCCCGGGAGCGCGCCGAGCTGCTGCTGCCGGCTGTCCCGGTGGTGGACGTCCCCGAGGTGGTGCGTCGCGCCGAGCTGGTGCTGCTGGCGGTGCCCGACGACGCCCTCGGCCCGCTCGTCGCCGGCCTGGCGGCCACGGGCGCGTGGCAGGCCGGTCAGCTCGTCGTGCACACGGCGGGGCGGTACGGGACGGGCGTGCTGGCACCGGCGCGCGACGCGGGCGCGATCCCGCTGGCGATCCACCCGGCGATGACGTTCACGGGGACGTCGCTCGACCTGGCGCGGCTCGCCGGCTGCCCGTTCGCGGTGACGGCTCCCGCCGCGGTGCTGCCGATCGCGCAGGCGCTGGTCGTCGAGCTCGGCGGGGAGCCGTTCGTGGTCGACGAGGAGCACCGCGGGCTGTACCACGCCGGGCTGGCGCACGGGGCGAACCACCTCGTCGTGCTCGTCGCGCAGGCCGCCGCCGCCCTGGCGGCCGCAGGGGTGGAGGACGCCGGGCGGACCCTGCGACCCCTGCTCGAGGCGGCGCTCGACGGCGCGCTGCGCGCGCAGTCCCGGGAGGGCGGGCCCGGCGCGATCGGCGCCCTGACCGGGCCGGTGCGGCGGGGCGACGCGGGCACGGTGGCCGAGCACCTGGGCGTGCTCGGCGGGTTCGCCGCGGCGACGGGCGGCGTCGACGTGGTCGAGAGCTACCGCGCCCTGGCGCGGGCGGCCACCACCCGGTCGGTCGCGGCCGGGCTGCTCGACGAGGACGCCGCGCAGCGCCTGCTGGACGCGCTCGCCGGGGGACGGGAGGAACGATGACGGGCGGACCCGCGCTGGTCCACGACCTCGCTGCGCTGGCCGCGGCGCTCGACGACCAGGACACGCGCCCCGGGCACGGGCACGCGCACCGGCGGGCCGTGGTGATGACCATGGGCGCGTTGCACGCCGGCCACCTCTCGCTGGTGCGGCAGGCCCGGGAGCTGGCGGACGCCCTGGTGGTGACGATCTTCGTCAATCCCCTGCAGTTCGGGCCGGGTGAGGACCTGGATCGCTACCCCCGCGACCTCGAGGGCGACCTCGCGCGGCTGACCGGTCCCGGGCTGCTGGGGGCCGGTGACGTGGTCTTCGCGCCGACGCCGGCGGTGATGTACCCGGACGGCGACCCGGTGGTGCGGGTGTCCGCCGGGCGGTTCGGGGAGGTGCTCGAGGGGGCTTTCCGGCCCGGGCACCTGGACGGCGTGCTCACCGTGGTGCTCAAGCTGCTGCACGTGACGCGGCCCGGCGCGGCGCTGTTCGGGCAGAAGGACGCGCAGCAGCTCGCGGCGGTGCGCCGCATGGTGCGCGACCTCGACGTGCCGGTGTCGGTGGTGGGGGCGCCCATCGTGCGCGACGAGGACGGGCTGGCGCTGTCGAGCCGCAACGCGTACCTCTCGCCCGACGAGCGGCGGCGCGCGCTGTCGCTGTCGGGCGCGCTGGCCGCTGCGCGCGCCGCGGCGTCCCGGGGCGCCGGGCCGGACGAGGTCCGCGCCGCGGCACTGGCGACGCTGACGGGGCCGGGCGGCGTCGACGAGGTGGACTACGTGGCACTCGTGGACCCCGCGACGTTCGAGGACGTCCCCTCGGGCTCGTCGGGCGGCTGGCCGGGCTCGTCGGGCTCGTCGGGCGGCTGGCCGGGCGGGGCGGCGGGTCGCTCGTCGGGCTCGTCGGACGGCGCGCTGCTGCTGCTCGCGGCCCGCGTGGGCCGGACACGCCTGATCGACAACATCGAGCTGACGCAGCCCCTGAACCCGGCCCGCTGAGCCCCCTGAGCACGGCCCCACAGAACCCCGCGCGGCACGCGGTGTGCACCTCCGCGCGCTGTGCACCGCACCTCCGCACGGGACGTGCACGTCCATGCCGGGTGCGCACTTGCTGCTGCTCACCGCGCGTGGAGGTGCACACCCCGCGGCGCCTGCGGCACCGGCCGGCACGCCCGGCGGGGCGCCGTCTCGGCAGGGAGGCGGGTTCGGTGGGCCGGGCTGCGGGGGAGCATGCTGACCCCCGTGTCCGCCGACTCGTTCCCGCAGGTCCGACTCGCCACCAAGCTCGCCGGGCAGGAGCCCGGCTGGGAGGCGGACGCGGACGCGGTCGTCGTCGGCTCCGGGATCGCGGGGCTGACCGCGGCGCTGGAGCTGCGCACGCGCGTGCCGCGCGTGCTCCTGGTCACCAAGGACGTGCTGGCGTCCGGCTCCACGCTGTGGGCGCAGGGCGGCATCGCCGCGGCGCTCGACCCAAGCGACTCACCGGCGGCGCACCTGGCGGACACGCTGGTGGCCGGCGGCGGCCTGTGCGACCCGCGCGCGGTCGAGGTGCTGGTGACGGAGGGCCCGGCGCGCGTGCGCGAGCTCGTCGGGCGAGGCGCGGTGTTCGACCGCCGGCCCGACGGGAGCCTGTCGCTCACCCGCGAGGGCGGGCACCTGGCGGACCGCATCATCCACGCCGGCGGCGACGCGACGGGGGCGGAGGTCAGCCGGGCGCTCGTCGCGCAGGTCGAGGCGGTGCGCGACGACCCCGGGATCGAGGTGCTGGAGCACGCGCTGGTGCTCGACGTGCTCACGGCCGCGCCGGACGCCGACGGCCGGCCGGGGCCGGTGGCCGGCGTGACGCTGCACGTGATCGGCGAGGGCTCGCGCGACGGTGTCGGCGCGGCCCTGGCGCCCGCGGTACTGGTCGCCACGGGCGGGATCGGGCAGGTGTACCGCTCGTCGACCAACCCGGCGCAGGCGACCGGTGACGGCATCGCGGCGGCGCTGCGCGCGGGCGCGGCGCTGGGCGACATGGAGTTCGTCCAGTTCCACCCGACGGTGCTGTGGCTCGGCTCGGCGGTGCGCGGCCAGCTGACGCTGATCTCGGAGGCCGTGCGGGGCGAGGGGGCGCTGCTGCTGGACACGGACGGCGTGCGGTTCATGCCCGAGGTGCACCCCCTCGCCGAGCTGGCGCCGCGCGACGTCGTCGCGCACGCGATCGTGCGGCGCATGGCCGCCACGGGCGCGGACCACGTGTGGCTGGACGCGCGGCACCTGGGCGAGGAGTTCCTGGCCCGGCGGTTCCCGACGATCACCGAGCGGCTGGCCGGCTTCGGCCTCGACATGGCGCGCGAGCTGATCCCGGTGGCACCGGCGCAGCACTTCCACTCCGGGGGGATCGTCACCGACCTCGTCGGGCGGTCCACCCTCACCGGCCTGTACGCGGCGGGGGAGGCCGCCTGCACCGGCGTGCACGGCGCCAACCGGCTCGCGTCCAACTCCCTGCTCGAGGGGCTGGTGTTCGCCACGCGCGCGGCGGGGGAGGTGGCACGCGCGGTGACCGCCGGCGAGCTGCCGCGGCGGGAGCCCGAGCGCCGAGGCGGCGGGGGTGCCCTGGTCGCGGCGGCCGCGCGCGCCCGGGTGCAGCGGGTCGCCACCGACGGCACCGGCCCGTTGCGCTCCCGCGACGGCCTGGCCGCCGCGCTCGTCGCGCTCGTGGAGGTGCCCACGGACGCGGACCGGCGCCACGACGACGGCCGCACGCTGGCCCAGCCGCAGCCGGCCGAGTGGGAGACGACCAACGTCCACCAGGTGGCGACGGTGATCACGGCGGCGGCACTGGCCCGCGAGGAGAGCCGCGGCGGGCACTTCCGCAGCGACTTCCCCGCGCCCGACGAGGCCTGGCGGCTGCGCCAGCAGCTGGCACTGGACCCCGACGGGACGCTGCGCGCGAGCCGGGTGACGCTGCCGCGGGAGCCCGACGATGTGCGGGGCGCGCGCCCGGTCGCGCTGCCGGACTGAGCCGCGGTCGGGCTACGGTGCCAGACGTGGAACCGCTCGACCCCGCCTGGCTGTCCCGTGCCGTCGCCGCTGCGCTCGACGAGGACCTCGGCCCGGCGCCGGGGCGCGACGTCACCACGCAGGCCACCGTGCCGCCGGGCGAGACGGGCCGGGCACGGCTCGTCGCGCGCGCGGACGGCGTGCTGGCCGGCGTCGTCGTCGTGCCCGAGGTGCTCGCCCAGGCCGCGGGGCGGCTGGGCCTGCCGACACCGGCCGTCCGCGTGCTCGTCGGCGACGGCTCTCGCGTGGTGCGGGGGGACGTGGTCGCGGAGCTGGCCGGCGCGGTGCAGGCGCTGCTGGTCGCCGAGCGCACGCTGCTCAACTTCGTCAGCCGCGCCTCCGGGGTGGCCACGCACACCCGGCGGTTCGCAGACGCGCTGGCGGGCACCGGCGCCACCGTGCTGGACACCCGCAAGACCACTCCGGGCCTGCGCGCCCTGGAGAAGTACGCCGTCCGGTGCGGCGGCGGCACCAACAAGCGGATGGGCCTGTACGACGTCGCGATGGTCAAGGACAACCACGTCGCGGCGGCCGGCGGCTCGGTGGGCGGCGCGGTGCGGGCGGTGCGCACGCGGTTCCCGGACGTGGCGATCCAGGTCGAGGCGGACACCCTCGACCAGGCGATGGAGGCGCTCGACGCCGGCGCCGACTTCCTGCTCCTGGACAACATGCCGGTGCCGGTGCTGGCCCAGGTGGTCGCGGCGGTGCGCGCCCGCGAGCCGCAGACCGGTCACGTGGAGCTCGAGGCGACGGGCAACCTGACGCTCGAGCGCGCCCGCGAGGTGGCCGCCACGGGTGTGGACTACCTCTCGGTGGGGGCGCTGACCCACTCGTCGCCGATCCTCGACCTGGCCCTCGACCTCGACCCGATCGGCCGACCGTAGGATCTGCGGGTGACCCCGCCCGCCGCACCCCTCGCCGACGACGTCCCGGAGCAGATCGCCATCCGGCGCGCCAAGCGCGAGAAGATGCTGGCCGCGGGCGTGGCGCCGTACCCCGTCGGGGTGCCGCGCACCCGCACCATCCCGCAGGTGCGCGCCGCCCACCCGGACCTGGCGCCCGGCGAGGAGACGGACGACGAGGTCGGTGTGGCCGGTCGCGTCGTGTTCCTGCGCAACACCGGCCGGCTGTGCTTCGTCACGCTCCAGGACGGCGCCGGCGCGCGGCTGCAGGCGATGCTCTCCGAGGACCGGGTGGGCGCGGAGTCGCTCGCGCAGTTCAAGGCCGACGTGGACCTCGGCGACCACCTGTTCGTCCACGGCCGGGTGATCGCGTCGCGGCGGGGCGAGCTGTCCGTGCAGGCCGACGAGTGGCGCCTGGCGGCCAAGTCGATCCGCCCGCTGCCCAACCTCTACGAGGGCGCCGAGCTGTCGGAGGAGGCGCGGGTCCGGCAGCGCTACGTCGACCTCATCGTGCGGCAGGACGCGCGGGACATGGTGCGCACGCGCGCCGCGGTGGTGCGGTCGCTGCGCGAGAACCTGTGGCGGCGAGATTTCCTCGAGGTCGAGACGCCGATGCTCCAGGTCCGGCCCGAGGGCGCCGCCGCCCGGCAGTTCGAGACCCACATGAATGCGTTCGACATCCCGTTGTTCCTGCGGATCGCACCCGAGCTGTTCCTCAAGCGCGCCGCCGTGGGCGGCGTGGAGCGCGTGTTCGAGATCAACCGCAACTTCCGCAACGAGGGTGTGGACTCCACGCACTCGCCGGAGTTCGCAATGCTGGAGGCGTACCAGGCGTACGGCGACTACGACACGATGGCGCGGCTGACGCAGGACCTGGTCCAGACCGCGGCGCGCGACGCGTTCGGCACCACGCTGGTGACGCTCGCGGACGGCACGGAATACGACCTCGGCGGCGAGTGGGAGCGCCTTGCGATGTACGACTCGCTGTCGCACGCGCTCGGCCTCGAGATCACGCACGACACGCCCGACGAGACATTGTCGGCGCTCCTCGACACGTGCGGGATCTCGCTCGCCCCCGCCCAGACCAACCACGGGAAGATGGTGGAGTCGCTGTGGGAGCACCACGTCGGGGAGCACCTGGTGGCACCGACGTTCGTGCTCGATTTTCCGGTGGAGACGTCGCCGTTGACGCGTGACCACCGCAGCAAGCCCGGGCTCGTCGAGAAGTGGGACCTGTACGTGCGTGGGATGGAGCTGGCCACGGCCTACTCCGAGCTGGTGGACCCCGTGGTGCAGCGCCGGCGGTTCGAGGCACAGGCGCTGCTCGCGGCCCGCGGCGACGACGAGGCGATGAGGATCGACGAGGACTTCCTCACCGCGATGGAGTTCGCGATGCCCCCGTCCGGTGGGATGGGCATGGGGATCGACCGGCTGCTCATCGCGATGACGGGCCTCGGTATCCGGGACACCATCCTGTTCCCGCTGACCAAGCCGCTGTAGGAAAAGGAGGCCGGGCGATGAGCGGATGGCTGGCTGTTCTCGCCGCGCTCGTGCCGTCGCTCGGAGTCGGCGCGCTGTTCTGGCTCGCGATCCGCGCGTTGGTGAATGCGGACGCCAACGAACGGCGCGCCGTCGCTCAATTCGACGCCGAAGCGGCGGCGAAGCAGAAAAGCGACCCACCCGCCACCCCGTAGCGTTTGACGCGTATTCCGCCGGGTGCGATGCTGACGGGCGAAACAGCAGGAATAACCCCGGGTGGGAGAGCACAATGGCGCAGAAGGTCCAGGTGCTGCTGGTCGACGACGTCGACGGCGGGACCGCAGACGAGACGGTGACGTTCGGCCTCGACGGTGTCAGCTACGAGATCGACCTCACGACCGACAACGCGCGGAAGCTGCGCGATGCCCTGGCGCCGTGGACCGGCCACGCCCGGAAGGTCAGCCCGCGCGGCGGCCGTCCGGTGGCGACGCGGCACCGTTCGCCCCGTGGCGACGCGCAGGCCATCCGCGACTGGGCGAAGGCCAACGGTCACAAGGTGTCCGAGCGTGGCCGCATCTCCGCCGAGATCAAGGCCGCGTACGAGGCCGCGCACTGATCGCAGCGGGCGCGCTCGTCGCGTCGCCCGCTGAACGCGCGACGGGCCGGTCACCACGCGGGTGACCGGCCCGTCGCGTGCCGTCGGTGTGTCAGCCCCGCTCGACCGTCAGCTCGCGCGCCTCGGCGTACTGATCGCGGACCTGAGGCGTCGGGTCGGCCGAGTAGTGCTCGGGCGGCTGTGTCGGCGCCCACACCGGCGGGGTGTCCCCGCCCGCCAGCACCCATGCCGCCTGCCGGGCGGCGCCGTCCGCGACGTACTCGCCGGGGGTCGGCACCACGACGTCCATGCCGAGCACCGCCGGCGCGAGCCGGCGGACCGCCTCGGACCTGGCGCCGCCGCCCACCAGGAACGCGCGGGTGACCGGGACGCCGACGGCGCGCTGCCCGTCGATCCCGTCGGCCAGCGAGCACAGCACCGCCTCGACCGCCGCACGGGCGATGTTGGCCGGTGTCGAGTTGCCCAGCCGCAGGCCGTGAAGCGCCGCGGTGGAGCGCGGCCGGTTCGGCATCCGCTCGCCCTCGAAGTAAGGGATCAGCACCAGGCCCTCGGCCCCCGCGGGCGCAGACAGCGCGAGCCGCGACAGCTCGGCGTGGTCGACGCCGAGCAGCGCGCAGGCCCAGTCGAGGATGCGCGACGAGTTGAGCGTCACGGACAGCGGGAGGTAGTTGCCGGTGGCGTCCGCAAACCCGTTGACCAGGCCGGAGGCATCCGCGGTCGGTGCGGCCGCCACCGAGCCCACCACCCCGGACGTGCCGATCGACAGCGAGACGTCGCCCGGGGTCAGGCCGAGCGCCAGCGCGGCGCCGGCGTTGTCCCCGGCGCCGGGCCCCAGCAGCGCGGACCCGCCCGCGAGGGTGCCGCCCGCCTCGGCGGGTCCGACGACGCGTGGCAGGGCCGGCGCGGAGCCGAGCGCCATCTCGAGCAGATCGGGCCGGTAGGCGTCGTCGAACGGCGACCAGTACCCGGTGCCCGACGCGTCGGAGCGGTCGGTCCAGAGGGTGTCGAACCCGGTCGCGCCGGACAGCTTCCAGCTGAGCCAGTCGTGGGGGAGCGCGACGGCGGCCACCCGCCGGGCGTTCTCCGGTTCGGCGTCGCGAAGCCAGCGCAGCTTGGTGATGGTCAGGGAGGCGACGAGCACCGAGCCGCAGGCCTGAGCGGAGGCGGCGGGGCCCCCCATCTCGGCGATCAGGTCCCGCGCCGCGGCGGCGGAGCGGGTGTCGTTCCACAGCAGCGCGTCACGGACCACCTCGCCCGACTCGTCGAGCGTCACCATGCCGTGCTGCTGCCCGCCGACGGACACCGCGGCGACGTCGTCGAGCCCCCCGGCCTCGGCGATCGCCGCCTGCAGCGCGTCCCACCAGTGCCGCGGCGCCACCTCGGTGCCGTCCGGGTGCGACGCCCGCCCCGTGCGCACCAGCGCACCGGTGTCCGCGTCCCGCACCACGACCTTGCACGACTGCGTGGACGAGTCCACGCCCGCCACGAGCGTCATCGTTCCTCCTCGTCGAACAACTGGCAGCGTCCGAGGAAGTGGGGGTTCTACCCCACACTTCCTCGGACGCTACGAAAACGGTGTGTCAGCCGATCAGGTGCAGCAGGGCCAGCTGGTGCAGCTGGACCAGGCCGTACTCGCGCTCGGCCGCCGCGTCGACGTCGAAGTCCTCGCGGGTGCTGGTGTCGGCGAGGAACTGGTCGAACGTCTCGCCCTCGGCCAGGGTGGAGGTGCCCAGGTCGAAGATACCGGCGTACCTCATCGCCTCGACCACCGCCGGGTCCTCGCGGTACTCCTTGGCCTTGGCGGCCAGGCCGAGGTAGGTGTCGATGTTCGCCTTCGCGGACTGCCACACGCCGTTGTAGCCCTCGGTGCGTGACGGCTTGTAGTCGAAGTGGCGGGCGCCGGTGTAGCGCGGGCCGCCGTTCGGGAAGCCGTTCTCCAGCAGGTCGACGGTGAAGAACGCCGAGAGCAGGTCGCCGTGGCCGAACACGAGGTCCTGGTCGAACTTCGGTCCGTGCTGGCCGTTGAGGTCGATGTGGAACAGCTTGCCGCAGTACAGCGCCAGGGCCAGGCCGTGCGTGTAGTTGAGGGTCGCCATCTGCTCGTGGCCCGTCTCCGGGTTCAGGCCGACGATGTCGCCGTTGTCCAGCGTCGCGATCAGCGCCAGGGCGTGGCCGATCGACGGCAGGAAGATGTCGCCGCGCGGCTCGTTGGGCTTCGGCTCCAGCGCGATGCGCAGGTCGTAGCCCTTCTCCTTGATGTACGCGGCCACCGTGTCGATGCCCTCGGCGTAGCGCGCGTGCGCGGCGTACAGGTCCTTCGAGTTGTCGTACTCGACGCCCTCGCGGCCACCCCACATGACGAACGACTCGGCGCCGAGCTCGGCGGCGAGGTCGACGTTGCGCAGGATCTTCCGCAGGCCGAACCGGCGGATGCCGCGGTCGTTGGACGTGAACGCGCCGTCCTTGAACATCGGGTGCGTGAAGGTGTTGGTGGTCACCATCTCCACCACGAGGCCGGTCTCCTCGGACGCCTTCTTCACCGAGTCGATGCGGGCTCGCCGGTCGGCGTCGTCGGCGTCGAAGGGGAACACGTCGTTGTCGTGGAAGGTGAAGCCCCACGCGCCCACCTCGGCGAGCTTGTGGATGGACTCGGCCGGGTCCAGCGCGGCGCGGGTCGGGTCACCGAACGGGTCCTGGGCACGCCATCCGACGGTCCACAGGCCGAACGAGAACTTGATGTCGGGGTTCTCCGCCACAGGGGTCTCCTCATCGAGCGGGCGCCGCGGCGCACGAGATTAGTTGCACCGGCGAACTTATCCATGCCCGCTGGGGGTGTCAAAGAGGCGTACGTCCCGTCCGGGGCCGTAGTGTCGGCGCGTGCGAAGCGGCGACGACCCCTGGCGGCCCGCCCGTTCGGGCCGCCGCGCCGCGCCCGTCGGGGTGGCGCGCCAGCAGCACCTGCGGGAGCACAACCTCTCGCTCGCGCTCGGCTACGTGATCGACGCCGCGGAGCCCCCGTCGCGTGCCCAGCTCGCCGCGGGGACCGGCCTCGGCCGTCCCACGGTGACCGCGCTGGTGGACCAGCTGGTGCGCGCGGGGATGGTCCGCGAGCTGCTGCCCCGACCGGCCGGGCGCGCGGGGCGGCCCGCCGTGCCCCTCGCACCGGCACGCGGCACGTTCGCGGGCATCGGTATGGAGGTCAACGTCGATTACCTGGGCCTGCGCGCGATCGACCTGGCCGGCGAGGTGCTCGTCGAGCGCATCGAGGCCGACGACCTGCGGGGGCAGGATCCGGGGGCGGTGCTCACCCGGCTCGCCGGCATGGTGGAGCAGGCGGTCCGGCGACTGGACGGCAGCGGCGTCCGCGTGGTCGGCACGTCGCTCGCGCTGCCCGGGCTGGTCGACTCCGACCACGGGCCGCTGCGTGTGGCCCCCAACCTCGGCTGGCACGACGTGGACGTCGTCGGGTTGCTGGCCGATGCCGCGCCGAGCCTGGTGGGCCTGCCCCCTGCGCTCGCCAACGAGGCGAACCTCGCCGCCCGGGCCGAGTCGCACGCCCGGCGTGGCGCGCAGCCACCGAGCTTCGTCTACGTCTCCGGCGAGGTCGGCATCGGTGGCGCGCTGGTGCTGGACGGAGAGCTGTTCGGCGGCCGGCACGGCTGGAGCGGCGAGATCGGGCACGTCGTCGTCGACCCGAGCGCCCCCGGCGGGCCGTCGCGGGGGACGCTCGAGGCGCGCGCGGGGCAGGACGCGATGCTGCGCTCGGCGGGCCTGCGCCCGGAGGCGACGGTGCACGACCTGGCGACGGCCGTCGCGGCGGGCGACCCGCGCGCCCGCTTCGCGGTCGCCACGGCAGCCCGCGCGCTCGGCGTCGCGCTGGCGGGCGTCCTCAACACGGTGGACCTCGACGAGGTGGTGCTGGGCGGCACGTTCGGCCAGCTGTTCGACCATGTGCGCCACGACGTGCTGCGCGCGCTCGACGAGCTGGTGATCTCCGCCTCGTGGTCGCAGCCGCGGGTGACGCGGGCCGCCGCCGGCCAGTTCCCCGCCATGACGGGCGGCGCGCTGTCGGCGCGGCGCCGGCTCGTGGCCGCGCCGTCCGAGTGGTTCGCAACCGATCCCGCCGCCGACCGCCGGCCGCTGCTGGCCGGCACCGGCCACTGACCCCGGCTGACCGCCACCATCGGCTGACCGCCGCCGGCCGGCGGCGCGGCTCATCCCCCCGACCGCACCGCTACCAATGGCTGCTGTCGTGCCCCGCCCCTCCGACGGGCAGCCATCGGTGGCGGAAACGGTCCGCTATCCGCCACCAACCACTGCCGATCCGGCCCGGGGCGCAGTGGCGTCCGGACTGTGCATCCAGACGTGCCAGCGGATCGGGCGGCGCCCGAGGCGGTCCACGCCTCGGGATCGGCCCCGGTCCGACGGCCCGGCCCAGGACAATGTCGCGGTGACCGCGGGCGTCCTCGCCGTCGCGACCCTCGCGACCCTGATCCTCGGCGTGTCGAAGACGGGCGTCCCGTCCGTCGGCGCGTTCGGCATCGCTGTGCTTGCGCTCGTGATGCCACCTGTCGAGTCGTCGGGCGTGGTTCTCCCCGTGCTGATCGTCGGCGATCTCGTCGCTCTCTCGCTGTACGGCCGGCACGCCGACTGGCGCGTGCTGCGGCGACTGGTGCCGAGCGTCGTCGTCGGCGTGGTGCTCGGTTACCTGGCGCTACGGCTGCTCGACGAGGGCTGGGGCGGTCGCCTCGTGGGCGCCCTGCTCGTGGCTGCCGGCCTCGGCGAGGTGGTGCGCCGATGGGCCGTGCGCCGGGCTGCGCAGCATGCCGCGGCCGAGGGGCGCGGCCCGGGCTGGGCTCCCGAGCCGCCACCGGGCCGTGGGCACGCCGCCGTGCAGCACGCGCTCGGCGCCGCGGCGGGCCTGTCGACGATGGTGGCCAACGCCGGCGGTCCGCCGATGACGCTCTACCTGCTGCGCGCCCGACTCTCGACCGCGGCGCTCATGGGCACCACGACGTGGTTCTTCTTCGTCGTCAACCTCATCAAGGTGCCGTTCAGCGCCGGGCTGGGTCTGATCACGGCACAGTCCCTGCCCACCAGCGCGGCGCTGCTGCCCGGTCTGCTCGCCGGTGCCGCCCTGGGGTGGCTGTTCGCGGCGCGGGTGTCACGCGCGTTGTTCGAGGCGGTCGCCCTGGGGGGCGCCACCGTCGCCGGGCTCTGGCTGCTGGTGCGCTGACGGTGCGCTGATCGGAAGCGCCCGGGATGCCGTCCGCGCACCGGACGGTAGCCTTCCGAGCACCGGAACGCCGCGACCACGGAGGTCCCGATGAACCTCGTCACGCACTGGATCGACGGCGCCGGGGCGCCGTCCACCGGCACGCGGACGCAGCCCGTTCTCGACCCGGCGACGGGCGAGCAGGTGGCGCACGTGGTGCTCGGCACGGCCGCGGACGTGGACGCCGCGGTCGCCGCGGCGGCGAAGGCGGCGGTGGGCTGGGCCCGCACCCCGCTGGCCAAGCGCGCATCCGTGCTCTTCCGGTTCCGCGAGCTGCTCGCCGCGGGGGTCGACGAGCTCGCCGCGCTGATCAGCCTGGAGCACGGCAAGACGGTTCCGGACGCCAAGGGGGAGGTGGGCCGCGGCCTGGAGGTGGTCGAGTACGCGTGCGGCGTGCCGCACCTGCTGGGCGGCGAGTACTCGGCGCAGGCGGCCACCGGGATCGACGTGTACTCGTTCCGTGAGCCGCTCGGCGTGGTGGCCGGCATCACCCCCTTCAACTTCCCGGCGATGGTGCCGCTGTGGATGAGTCCCGTGGCCATCGCCACGGGCAACGCGTTCGTGCTCAAGCCGAGCGAGCGCGATCCCTCGGCGTCGCTGTTCCTCGCGGACCTCTGGGCACAGGCGGGCCTGCCGGCCGGGGTGTTCTCGGTGGTCCAGGGTGACAAGGAGGTGGTCGACGCCCTGCTGACGCACCCCGACGTCGCGGCCGTCTCGTTCGTCGGCTCCACGCCCGTGGCGCGCTACGTGCACGCGACGGCCACCGCCGCCGGCAAGCGGGTCCAGGCGCTCGGCGGGGCGAAGAACCACGGGGTGGTGCTGTCGGACGCCGATCTCGACGACGCCGCCGACCAGCTCGCCGCCGCCGCGTTCGGTGCGGCGGGCGAACGGTGCATGGCGCTGTCCGTCGCCGTGGTCGAGGAGGCGGTGGCCGACGAGCTGGTGGCCCGGCTCGCCGCGCGCGCCCGCGCCGTCACGGTGGCGCGGGGCGACGCGCCGGGTGCCGAGATGGGGCCGGTGATCACCGCCGCCGCCAAGGCGCGCATCGAGGGGCTGATCACCTCCGGCGAGCGCGAGGGCGCCACCGTGGTGGTGGACGGTCGCGGGTTCGTCGTCCCCGGCTGCGAGGGCGGCTTCTTCGTCGGGCCCACCGTCCTGGACGGGGTGCGGCCGGACCAGGCGGTGTACCGGGAGGAGGTGTTCGGCCCGGTGCTCGACGTGGTGCGCGTGTCCGGCCTCGCGGAGGCGATCGAGGTGATCAACGCCAACCCGTACGGCAACGGGACGGCGATCTTCACCGCGTCCGGCGAGGCCGCCCGCACGTTCGCGCGCGGGGTGACCGTGGGGATGGTGGGGGTCAACGTGCCGATCCCGGTGCCGGTCGCGTGGCACTCGTTCGGCGGCTGGAAGAACTCGCTGTTCGGCGAGAGCCACGTGTACGGGCCGGAGGGCGTGCGCTTCTGCACGCGCGGCAAGGTGGTCACACAGCGCTGGCCCCACCGCGCGGCGGCGCCGGGCGCGTCGTACCACTTCGCGGGGGACTCCCAGAGGTAGGGGTCGCCGGCCCGAGCCGGGACGCCCCCGCGCGAGCGCCGACCGGGATAATGGAAACGTGAACCATCCGCAGAGCCATCGCGTGGCGATGCTGTCGGTCCACACCTCCCCGCTGGACCAGCCCGGCACCGGTGACGCCGGCGGCATGAACGTCTACGTCCTGGAGCTGGCCAAGGCCCTGGCGGACCGCGGCTCACGCGTGGAGATCTTCACGCGGGCCACCTCGTCGGCCCAACCCGACGTCGTGGCGATCCCGGGGTCCGACGAGCGAGGCCGCCCGCTGCGGGAGGACGCCGCCCGGGCCGTGCTGCGCGCCGACGAGGTCCCGGCCGGCATCGTCCCGCCCGTGCTGGTGCACCACGTCCCGTCCGGCCCCTACGAGCGCCTGGCGAAGGAGGACCTGCCGGGCGTGCTGTGCGGCGTGGCGGCCGGCGTGCTGCGCGCCGAGGCGTCGCGGCCGCGGGGCTGGTTCCACGCGATCCACTCGCACTACTGGCTGTCCGGGCAGGTGGGGCTGGTCGCCGCAGACCGGTGGGACGTGCCGCTGGTGCACACCGCGCACACGCTCGCCCGCGTGAAGAACGCGGCGCTGGCGCCGGGCGACGTCGCGGAGCCGGCCGCCCGCGTCGCCGGCGAGGAGCAGGTGGTCGAGGCGGCCGACGCGCTGGTGGCGAGCACACCGGCCGAGGCTCGTCAGCTCGTCGAGCTGTACGGCGCGGACCCGGCGCGCGTGCACATCGTCGAACCGGGGGTGGACCTGGACCGGTTCCGGCCGGGCGGCCCCGGCGCGCGCGAGGAGGCGCGGGCGACCCTCGGCCTGCCGCCGGAGGGACACATCGTGCTGTTCGCGGGCCGCGTGCAGCCGCTGAAGGCGCCCGACGTGCTGGTTCGCGCTCTCGGCGTGCTGCGCGCCACGGGGCGCCCCGTCCCGGTGCTCGTCGTGCTCGGGGGTCCCAGCGGCCGGCAGGGAGCGGTGCGGGACCTCCAGACGCTCGCGAGGGACCTCGGCGTCGAGGAGCGGCTTCAGGTGCACCCGCCGGCGGCCCGCACCGACCTGGTGCGGTGGTACCACGCGGCAGACCTGGTCGCGATGCCGTCGCGGACTGAGTCGTTCGGCCTGGTGGCCGCCGAGGCGCAGGCCAGCGGCCTGCCGGTGGTCGCGGCAGCGGTCGGCGGGCTGCGCACCATCGTCGACGACGGCGTGTCCGGGCGGCTGGTGCGCGGCCACGACCCGGTGGTCTGGGCCGACGTCCTGGCCGACGCGCTGTCCGACGAGGAGATGCTCGCCGCCTGGGCGAAGGCCGCGCGGCCGGCGGCAGAGCGGTTCGGCTGGGACTCGGCGGCCGACCAGGTGCTCAAGGTGTACCGGCTCGCGGCAGAGGCCCGCCGCGCCCGCTGAACCGGCGCGGCTGCTGAACCGGCGCCCGCTGAACCGGCGCCCGCTGAACCGGCGCCCGCTGAACCGGCGCCCGCTGAACCGGCGCCGCCGGCCCACCGGGACGTCGCCCGAGTGCGTGGCCCGGGGGACGGTCGTCCCC
>Ga0255338_1003381_pt1 | contig 19378 bp, 15 predicted proteins | sample MeOH1_35cm_T4_19_FD_203715 | JGI IMG/M metagenome (GOLD analysis project Ga0255338, IMG submission 203715) | Sandy soil microbial communities from University of British Columbia, Vancouver, Canada - MeOH1_35cm_T4_195 | ecosystem: Engineered > Artificial ecosystem > Sand microcosm > Unclassified ...
CGCCAACTGGCAATGGCTGTTCGTCATCGAAGGCATCCCCTCCGTACTCGCCGGCATCGCCGTGCTGATGTACCTGCCCGAAAAGCCCATCAGCGCCAAATGGCTCACCGCCAGCGAACGCGACCTCGTAACCCGCGAGATCGAAGCCGAAAACCGCGACCCCGCCAAGCACTCCTCCCTGCGCGCCGCCTTCACCAACTCGCGCGTTTGGATCTGCGCCGCCATCTACTTCTGCGTGGTCAGCGGCAACGCCACCATCGCCTTCTGGTCGCCATCCATCATCAAAGAGCTAGGCGTACAAGGCAACCTGCAGATCGGACTGGTCTCCGCCATCCCCTTTATCGCAGGCACGCTTGCCATGGTCTGGAACGGCATCCACTCTGACCGCACCGGCGAACGCCGCCTGCACTGCGCGCTGGCCACGCTGATGGCCGCCGCCGGGCTGGTCCTGACCGGCATGTGGCTGCACAGCGCGGTACTGGCGCTGATTGCGCTGACCATCGCTTCCATTGGCATTCTGGCGGCTTTCCCGGTGTTCTGGTCGTTGCCCTCAGCCTTCCTGGCCGGTACCGCCGCAGCCGGCGGGATTGCCCTGATTAACTCGATCGGCAACCTGGCAGGCTTCGTTGCGCCGTACATGATCGGGTGGTTCAAGACCAGTACCGGGCGGCTCTCGGCGGGCTTGTACTTTGTCGCTGCGCTCGAGGCTGGCGCCACCGTGCTTGTGCTGGCGTTTATCAAAACCAGGCGCTGAACGGAGGCGACGGCCAGCCAGATGCCTCAGGTAGCACGAGGGGGCTGGATTCCCGCGGCGCTTTGCGCTAGAATCCGCTGCCTCGTTGCGCTGCATGCGCAAAGTGCGCCGGCAGCACGGGTAACACAAAGCCAGGCGGGCAGTTTCAGCCGCCTGTTTGCTTTTGTGCTTTGTGATCACTCCCATCGCTGCCTCGCCCGCCTGCAAATCAACGAGCACAGCGGCCTCCCGCCAGGGATGCACGCCGCAGGGACTGCGAGGGTGGCGAAATTGGTAGACGCACCAGGTTTAGGTCCTGACGCCAGCAATGGTGTAGGGGTTCGAGTCCCCTCCCTCGCACCAAAGTCTTTTTAAAATCAACGGTTTAAGTATTCTGGCTGTCAAAAATTTAGCCCGTTTTTGCCGGTTTTTGCAGTGGATTTGCCAGCAAACTTGCCAGCATTTCCAGCGAACTTCTCCACGGCCCGATTGCCCGCTTCGGCGTCTGCCGACGGCATCCAGCGGCCATACACCCGGGCGATCATCGTCCAGTCAGCGTGTCCCATCTGCTTGGCCACCCACATTGGGTGCTCTCCAGCCGACAGCATCATCGAGGCGTACGTGTGCCTGGTCTGATACGGATTTCGGTACCGAACGCCCGCTCGCTTGAGCGCCGACTGCCAGACACGCCACACTTGGTGCGACCCGGAGAACCGCTCCCCTCCGGCGGTCGTGAATACGGGGCCGTCCAGCTCGGTCATGAACGTCAGCGCCTTCTGTTCCTCCAGAGCGGCTGCGGCGGGCGCCAACAGGCGAATGTCGCGGTGGCCGGCTGCTGTATTCGGAAATTCCGCCACCCCCTTTGCCTCCCAGGTTATCGCCCGGCGGACGCGCACATACCAAGAAGCTCAGCTCAAATATCAAGAAGAATAAGGGCGAACCGGAACCTCGGTTTCTTCCGCCATCTCTAGGGCATCGTCCACCTCGATGCCTAGGTAGCGAACGGTGCTTTCAAGTCTATGGCCTGCAGGCCATAGCTCGACTATGTCCCGTGCGAAACTATGTCCCGCGATCGTTGCGGATATCAAACCACGAATGTCAGGTTGAATAAACTGAACGGCTATTGAGCTGAGGTCGCGCCCATGGGTTCATCGATTGAAGTACGTTTGGCCGTAGTCGATAGCGCAAAGACTCTGGACGGATGAGAGGGCGCAGGCATTGTCGATGGCGACGCGAGCGGGCTCGAAGAGCGTGTGGTGCGCGGACCGTATCAGTCAGCCTTAATGTCGGCCTTCTCGTAGTTTGCCGTGGCGCAAAGACTCTGGTGACGTTCCACCTAGTGCGCTGAGCGCTTCCGCGTCGGGCCGGTTTCCACGGTGCGTAGCCATTGTTTGGACGAGGCGACGAGGCCGTCGTCACCTGGCTGCCAGGAGACCGCGCCAAAACGGGGGCAAACGAGCGGACCACTGGCGAGAGGCCGATGAGGCACCCGCAATGCACGCATGGCTTCCGATCCTGGGCCGGCGACCTGCGTCCTTCAACTTCGAATTGCTCTGCGCGGCCTGAGCCCGCTGGTTTGGCGACGCGTCCTCGTTCCCGAGCACTTGACGCTCACAGTGATCAGCAAGCGGTTCGTCAAACGGCAGCAAATGGCCTGGCGGCCTCGGCACGCGCACAACCTGCTGCAAATCCGGACCGCGGTGCTCAATAACCAGCTCCGATCTTACGTTGAACGATGGTATCCGCCCATCTCATGAGGAGAAGCCCACCGCCTTGCCGCTTAGTCAGCCCCCGGTTTGGCGCGGTCTTCTATCTTCTCTATTAATGCCTGCCGCCGTGCGATGGGGTTTTGGTGTGATGGCTACCCGATTGCAGTCTGGAGCGGTCCGCGGCCCGTGCCCGCCCTTTATCGCGGTCCATCGCATCGGGGCCATTGCTATTGCGCAGCCCCTCGGCGCTGATATGGCTGGCCGAGCGCCCACCGAAATCACCGCCGGCCCTGATGCCCCCACCCATGCCACCTCCGCCACCGTGTGCATGGGCGGCCATAGAGGTGGCCGTCAGGGTTGTCACTGCAATCAGGGAATACAAGCGGATCTTGTTCATGTGATTCCTTCTATTCGTCTTGCACGTGCATGAAATAAACGTAGTGCCGCTCGTCAGCAGCGTCCTTTCTTTGCCTGTCCGGGCGGGCAAAAGCCGGGGCCGGGACCTGGATCAACGACCACGCCGGCCGGTGCCATGACTGCCACCCCCGGCGTATAGACAGCGCAGCCGGCCAGGAGTGTAGCGGCCAGTGCAGTTAAGCATAGGAATTTCATCTGTGTTTTCTTTCGATGGATTTGGGTGCCAGCACTGGCACCCGCGCATCAGAATGCGAAGTTCTGGGTCAGGCCCGTCGTGGTCACAGTGACCTGCTGGGTGATGACCGTGCCGGAGTTGCTGGTACCCTGAATGCTGTACTTGCCTGCCACGGAGCCATCCTGCGTCAGCGGGATACCGCCTGCCGGCAGCGGGGCCACGTATGTGCCAACCGCAGGCCCAGACAGCGGCAGTGCCGGCTGCGCAGCGAACAGGCTGTAGGCGCCGGTGTCGGACGCTGCCGCCGTGGCGGCAATCTCAAAGGTGCCGCCGCCGGTTCGCTGCAAGGCTCGGATCGTTGCTTCCGAACTGGCCGGCGTGACCGTGCCCGAAACCCTGCCAAACGTCGAAGCCGGCAGGTTGAGCGGTGCCGCCGCGGTTGCGACGGCGGTGCTGCTGCCTGCCACGACCGGTACACCGCGGACGATGCCGGTGCCGCGCCCGGTGGTCGACGTTGGCACGATCACCACATCGACGTTGCCGGCGGTGCTGCTCTGCTCAATCGGCGACAGCGTGAAGTTGCCGTTGCCGTCAGCAACCGTCGCCTTGACCACTACGCCGTTGCGTTCAGCAAAGACCTGGGCGCCCGGCGCCGAGGCAACCACACCGGTCAAGGATCCGCTTACCACCATCGGCACTGCGGTCACCACCGGCTTGAGGCCAAAGGAGCCGTTGCCGCGCGTGACAACCGACTTGCACGCATCGAAGTCCAGCACCAGGTCGCTCAGCGTATTGGCCGCGACCGTGAAGGGGCGGTTGATTTTGATGCCGCTCTGCACTGCGCTTGGCGTGTCGAGCGCCTGTTCGGCCCCGCCAGTGGGGACCACCGAATTGGCTGGCGCACCCGCGCCGTTCGGTACGAGCACCAGGCGGATCTGCTGGTATGTGCCTGCAGGGAGCGGAGTCTGGCCAAGGTTCGTCAGTACGCCATTGGTGAGCGACACTAGGTCGATCCGTCGTGCCGGGCTGACCGTGACGTCAACCCAGCCGGTGCCGTTGACGTCGGCGTTGGGATCGGTGTGGACTCGCACTTTGTCGACGGTGACAAAGACATGATCAAAGCCGCAGGCGGGCGCGTCGGTCATCGACACGCTCAGTGTGCCGGTATTGCTACTGCTGCTGCTGCTGCTGCTGCTCGACGATCCGTCGCCACCGCCGCCACAGGCGGCAAGAGCCAGCGCGCTGCTCAATGCGAGCAGCCGCAGTGGCGACGCAATGAAAGGATGGGCATTCATGATATTCCCCCCGGAAGATATCTTTGGCCCCCGCAAGCATAGTCGGCGCGGATGTCGGCTGTTGTAAGCGTTTGTTAACGTATAGAAAGTGTGAGCGAATGGCAACAGCCAACAATAAGACGAAGCAAGGTTATCCTAGATTGCATCCTCTTTTCGGTGTGTTGGGGCGCAGACCGCCTACCGCATTGTTCAGTGCATCGCCCTGAGAGTCGCGAAGGTTGGGGCGGGCGGTAGCAGAGAGAGCCACGTGGGTGCTTCGCGGCATGCCTTGCTTTGCATGTCTGCATAAGAAGGCATGCGCCGTTCATTGGCCAACCGTTGCTCGGTTGCGCACCAGGTCGCACAACGCCGTACAGCATGTGGGAGGCCACCATGCCTTCACGTCCACGGTATCGTGATGCCTTTGCTGTTGGGATTGCCGTTGGCCGACCGCCGGAATGCGCGGAAGAGGCTGGTCAGTATGCCGTAAAACTCCAGGACTTGTTGATCGCCACATCATTTCGCGAGCCGACGAAAGTCGCTGTGTATGTGCCGGCAGCGATGGGCTGCGTGGGGAGCAGGAACACTACCCCTCGAAACAAGCTCGCGTCCTCGACAGCCGAAGCAACCGAGCCAGCCTTGGATTCGGCAGGCACCAGGATGCGAGCCGGTACGCGACTGCCGCCAGGCCCCGTCAGGATGAAGTTTGAGACCGTCAGCACGTCAGATGGCTTTTCAACGTTGACGCGAAACATGATCGGGGGACCGGCTCTGGCCAGATCGGGCGCTGGATTCGGGATCTCGTTGCCAGGAATGAACAAGCCGTGGACGTTGGCATTGTCGGCTGGGTAGTGGGCGCCAGTGCCGGGAGGCAGTTGTTGGCCGCCCCATTGGGCGAGGCCATAGCCGCCGGTTCCGGCTGCGGTCACCACACCAAAGTTCGTCACGCAGTAATTGTCATGCATGGCGAGACCGATGGTCTCCTGATTGCTGGTAATCCCTTGCAAGTGGTAAACCGAGTTCGCCATCGTGGCAAGACAGCGGCCAATTTCGCCGTTGTAAGCATTCTGTCCAACCCATTGCTTGTGCCAGCCGCCCACGGTGAGTACTTGCTGGTACGGATCGGGACTGGTGAAACCAGGATTCCCGGGGATCTCCGTGTGGCTCATCACCGCGTTGAGCTTCATATACTCCAGGTGGTTCTCTGCCGCGGCGTCCAGGGCGGCGTCTTGCCGCAACGCGCCTACACCCATTGCGATGCGCAGGGAGTTGAGCGCATTGAAGAATTCGAGGCGCGGGTCGGTTCTGGAGTAAGTGGATGTGAGCGCAATCGCAGTCGAAGCAGAAGAAGACGCTTCCTTCCTGATGGTCGGTGTGCGTGGGAGGTTTGAAGCAATCGTTGGAGGAGTGGCGCCAGCGCTACCAATGCTGGCGCAGACCGCGACGAAGGTAGACATCGCGGCAATTGCGAAGAGGCTCTGTTTCACGTTTTTCCGGTTATTTTAGGTCTGTACAAACGGGGCTAAGGATCCGCGGGTGACCCTGGCAAATCCGCTTCTGGAGGCTTAACGTGATATCGGGAAGATTCGTGCACAGGAGCATGCGCGCCTGATGCGACAAGCTGGGGGAGTGGGTAGGGCGCGCCGTCGGCGCCCATGCAGATGCAAGAACCTGGAGACTGTATCGCCAACCTGCGGGGAGAACGAAGGTCGCAGATCGCCCCGTCTCTGCCATTCGGCAGGATCGCGGCGAGCGACCGTTACTGCCGATGAGTGAGGGTTCGTTCTTGACAATCGGATGGCCGGTTACGGGGCGGAGCCGACGCCTGAATGTCCAACCATCGACGCATGTGAACGGCGGTTTGTGTTAAGGATTGTTCGACGCCTGCCCACACGCGCCGCTCCCTCTCACAGTCCTGCAGGCGAGGGCAGACATCAAACAATCCTTAACAACAGCCAGTCAGCCTTCTCCGAAACGGCCGTTCGTGCAGATCACAGCGTCGCTCGACTAGGCCACCAGGATTTCGGCCCCATCGCATTCCATCGTGCGCCGCCGGAGATGCCGGAAAGGCGAGTCGCGTCGACAAGATGGATCATGAGGTCCGCTTGCTTCGGGTCGTGTGTCTCCAGAGACCAGTCGAGGCGACCGTCCAGCAGGGCAGCTCGGGAAGCAGGTTTGCTGTCTCCTGCTCGGAGAATCCCCAGTGACGCAGCAACACACGGTGGTGGCGCGGCCGGACGATAGCGCGGCGAGCGCGGGTTGCGACACAGCGGCGGATGGGCGAGATGGGGTACATGCGGGTCCTCTTGGAAAGTCCGGCAGGGAGCCCATTCTGGGCAAGCACCTGTGCGGCGCGTGCGCAGATGCGACAATCAAATGCGTCGCGATGGACGGCGTTGATCTTGCCTTCGTGTACCAGCGACAGTAATGCGGCCGTTAAGACCGAAGCGATCTTCAGTTCGGTATGTCTTGAGATCGTCGTTTGCTTGCCATTTAGGTTGGCCTTGGCATGTTTGCCACCTTCTTTGAAGGTCTCACCCTGTTGGGCCAGCCACTGGACAAACTCACTTCGCTTCCGCGCACCTCCGTTGTCTGTTGCGATGGATGCATGACAATCAAAAGAGAGTGAGGTCAGGCTGAGTGCTACGGTGGGGGCCTACCGCCAGGCTGTGTAGTGGGGGGCAGACGGCGCGCACCCTCCCGCAGACTTGCTTCACTTGGTGCGAGGAATTACGTAGGGCGTAACCAGCTCGAAGCAATCAAAAAGCGCTGCAGATTTTTTCGTCTTGGAATCATAGGCATGAACTTCGATGCATTTGAACGCGCTTTCGCCTTTTTGAAGGAAAAAGGTTTCGGTTGATACCCCATTTGGAGACGAATCGCTCGTAACCGCGGCAATGCCGTAACCACGTCCAACAAGATCAACTAGCGACAACCCAACGCGCTGCCATTGGCTTTCAGGTGCTTCAACTGCTTGAGCGGACAGTGCGGCTGTAGCAAGGAAAAGGGAAGCGATGCGGAAGGCTTTCATTGTGAAGTCCCCGTTGATTCCACCGGATTGCGGTAATGGCGCCTTCCGTCGTGGCGAGAGCGGCGCCCCTTCTGGCCACCATCATATCCGCGGGATGCGGCCGCATAAAGCTCCACGCCCCGTTCCGGAATCTTTGCCGCTTGAATCGTTCAGGCGGCACTGCTCCGGGGCGCTTGACCTTGATCTAGTCGGGCGAGCGCGCGCCGGACTGGCAGGTGCTGTCAGCCCGCTTTCCCAGATCCCTTCAAGTATCAGCGCCAGCGCATCGTCATATGGCCATCCCCATCGTCGACGTCTTGGACATACAGCAGGCCGGCCGGCGGCACGGCCCGCAAGAATCTTCCGCCAAGCTCTATCCACAGCACCCGCGTTGTTGCTGGATTGGCGGGCACTTGACCGAACCGAATGAGCAGAATACGCAGCAGTCGCCGGAGTTGGGCCGAAGGAGCGCCTTGCAGTGGCTGCACTCGTAGAAGAACTGGCACGCGTCCGTTGGCATGGTTTCCTGCTTGGCAAAGCCGCAGTGCGGGCAGGTCAGTACGGATTCAAGAATGACGGCACTCATCGGGTCCTCACAATCGCACCGCCTCTCGTCGCCAAACGCAACGGCCACCACGTGACGGCGGCGGTGGGGGAAAACAACGGACTGGGGTACGTTTTGTACTTGAGGCCGAAAGGCCAGCCATCTGCGCGCGGAACGGTTTCCGTTCTGACAGCAGCTTGGGGGAGAGGTCGGCCAGCTTCGGCGCCGGCGCGCACGGTGCCATGGTTGGTCCTGTGGGGCGGTGCTTCCGTTGTAGGCGCGCCGGGAGGACAGCGCCATAGGGCATCATCCGACTAGCGTGCGTTGCGTGTCTGAAGAGCCGCGGCGGTGTCGGCCGTCCACACCATCTTCTCAATGTGCCGTGTCTCGATACCGTGCACCGTACTAGCCGTCGTCGTGGACGTTTGCGGCTCAGTGCTTACCGCTCACGGGCGGTGCAGGGGAAGCGGCTGACGGATCTGGAGAACCAGGAGCCGCGTGCGCGGTTGATTGCGAAGCGCTACCTGTCCGGTCGATCGCCGAACTCAATGAAAAAAGGTGACAACCAAGCTGTCACCTTCATCTCTGGAGTGGGGAGTCCTGCGAATCTCCTGGTTACAACGGAGCGCCGTAAGAAGACGAGGACATATACCCGCCGGACCTTGCGCCATCCGGGAACGTTGCGAACGTGTCGCCCCTTGCGCCATCGGCGTACGTGTCGGAGTTGCCGGCCCGTGCGCCATCAGTGCGCACATCGAACTCGCCAGCCTTGGCCAATGCAAAAGCAGCGGACAGGGCACCGGTCAGAGCGACAGTGGCTGCAATCAGAACGAAACGTTGGATATTCATGATGAATTGAAAGGGGACATCGAGCCGCCAAAATTTGGGGACTCGACAACAGGCTGCATGATAGGGGTTTGCCCTATGCTTATAAACCCTAGTTTGCGAAACGCATAGTTGCTCATTGCGCAACAATACTGAAAATCTTCGTCGTGAAGGTATGGGATACGGTAGCAATCCGACGATTGTGCTGACCAAGGTGCCGGTCGGGGTGGTGCTGGCAAGGAGACCAACGGTTGGCGGGGGACTCCAGGTGATTGACCCGCCCCGGCATCGGACCGCCAATGCCCATCAGCCCGCAACCGTCACACCGCATTTCTCCGCAATCGCAATCAATTTCGGGACGTCCGGTGGCCCCGGAGGAATTTCCTGGTCGATTGCGGTGAAGAGACGCGTCGCGTGCCCGGTTTGGCCGGTGACCGAGATCATTTCGCCGCCGCCCGGGCCAAAGTGAAAGCTGTGAATCGTGCCTGCGGGCAAGTGAACGAGCGTGCCAGCCGTGGCGGCCAGGGTATTGCCGCCGTAGCTGATTTCGACACTGCCTTTGACCACGTAGAAGGATTCGTCCCAGTCATGGCTGTGCGGTGGCGGTCCGGTGCCTTCATCGCCTTGCTGCAAGAAAATCTCATAGCCTTGCGTGGCGGCATTTGATGCCAGTATCGTAATCTTCTCGCCCACCACATCGAGCGCACGAGGATAGGCGCTCGGTGTTACGACAAACGGTTGCGGCTTCATGGTTTGCGCCTCCTTTGGACCGGATTCAGCCCCGAACCGGTTATAGTCAGTGGACTGGACGGAGTCCAGAAGTTGCCATCGGTGGCATCGGTGGCATCGGTGAGGGCCAACGCGATTGCCTCAATTTCCTATGCGGGCCAACGGTAATGTGGAGCCGGCTGGAGGGCGCGTTTCATTTTCCCTCCCGCCCAACCAACACATCCAGCGGCACGTGCAGTGCCTCTGCCAGACTCTGGAACACCTCCACGCTTCCATCGCGCTTGCGGTTCTCAATCTGGCTGAGATAGGGCTTGCTGAGTCCCGCCGCGGTTGCCAGCGCGTCCTGGGTCATCCGGCGGTATTCGCGCCAGGCCTTGATCGGGTTGTCGCCGGCGAGTTCGGCGTCCAGTATGGCGGCGGGAATCCGAAAGCCGTCTTCCCGCGCCTCGGCGTGGCCGGGCAGCGTGCCATCGTCCCACTCTCCGGTCCGGCGCTTGATGCGCTCCCACACCTCAATGGGCACTACCGCGAACTCGGGGTGGCCGTCGCGTTCGATGAATTGAATCTTGACCATGATTGGCACCTCCAGAGGAGCACGGCTGGCGCGTCGAGCATGATGGGGCCGTGCTGGATCTGATACCGCACTCGCCAGTCGCAGGCGCGGAGGCGACAGCCGCGTCGACTGCCGGTGCGCCGGAGCCCGGCGTGGATTGCTGATCGCAACATGCCCGGGCGGGGTTGGGAGCCTGCGCCGCTTACCTGTTGAGTGCGATTGCTTGCGCTTTCATGTTAGCTAGGCGCTAACCGAATTGCGAATAAAGTTGGCTGACGGTTCCGGCGCCGACGCGGGACAGGGCTGGCCTTTCACGCGCCAGCCTCCGCGGACGCCTTTTTGCCCACGATCGCATCCAGCTCCTCATACAAGCCAGAGCATTTGTCGCTGACACGCAGTTGGAAGTCGAACAGTTGTGGCCGGATCAATGGTTCAACGTCGTACCCGTGCTCCGAAACGAGCCGGATCAGCCGGCCGCCGCGCGCATGAATGAATTCGGCCTCGGCATGGGTGGCGACGTCGGGTACCACCACATCGCAGCCGTCGAGCTGGTCCAGCGCTTCGGCACAGTGATTGACCAGCACTTCCGGATCCATGCGGGCACGGATCCAGGACTCGCGAAGGGCGTTTAGCAACTGTACCGGCGATTTCCCTAGCGTCGGAACGACATCATTGCGCCTTGCCGCGTCGAACTGCGCGTCGCTGATGCCGGCGCAGGCCTGGATCATATGGCGCAGCGGGGCGTCGAACGTGACGGTCAGGAAAGTGTGGTTCGCGGAGGTCAGGTAGCTGGTGACGAGGTCTCGACCGGAGCCGGGACGGCCGCAAAGTCCGATAAGCATGAGGTTTCCTTTGTCGTGATCGTTCGCCTGCGGGTGCTTGAGGTCAACGAGGCCGGTGCGCGGACTTGGCGCCGTGACGCAATGCGGCGTGACCGGGCCGGCGTGGTGCCAGCCCGTGACTACCATGACCCGGCATACGGGGTTGACCCGATGGGCGCAACCAGGCCGAACCGGCGAGGACACAAGCCCTGGTCCTCGCGATGCAGCCCGGCGTCGGGTATGGAAATGCCGGGGCTCTGATACCGCTTCAAGTTAACGCCAATAATTTACCCAAAGGTAAATTTAAAGACAAGCCTTCTTGGTAGCCATCCTGACTTGCCGGCCGCGAGTCCGGATCCTCGATCCGCGGAAGCCACCAGGGTGCCGACGCGCCCGTGGCTTGCCGCGTCAGTGTCGCGCGAACCCGCCGAACCATCGCGCCGAGAAGGGAGCGAAAGATCCTTTTGCTCCGTAAATTACCTCTTGATCACTAAATTTACAGTACCTGGAGAAAATTTACCTTAAGGTAATGCGCGGGTTTAATGAGTAATGGACATCCAAGATACGCGCGAACAACGCCTGGCCCAAGTGCTGGAGAAACAGTTCGGAGGCTCGATCGCACGCCTCGCGGACCGCGTCGACCGCGAACCCTCATATTTCTCCCGAGTTTTTTCGTCGGAAGGCAAGGCCGGAAAGAAGCGCATCGGCGAACGGCTTGCCCGCGACATCGAGGCCAAGCTCGGCTTGCCTCGGCTGTGGCTGGACGGCAGCATGGAGGATGCTGTCGCCCCCTCGAATGACGAGATCCTCCCGCCTGGCGTGGCCATTCGGGTGGCTCGCTTGGTCAAGGACTTGCGCAACGAGGATATCGACCGCCTGCTGACGGCCATTGAGTTGCTGATGCAGGTCGAGGGCGTGCGCTCGGTGCGCAAATATGGCAAGGGCGCAAAACAGGCGCAGGTACTGACGACCGGAAAGCGCACGGCAACTGGCTCCGCGAGCGGGGCGGTACACGAGTCCGGCACGCGTGTCGCCGGGAAGCAGCGAGGCAGGAAGAAGCCGGCAGACTGACGCAGCCGGGGTCGTCGGCGACGCAGCATCGGCAGCCTGGGCGGGACCGGCTGCCGCCGTGCCTGCACTTTAGCGTCCGGCCGGGTCAGAGTTGAAAATGTCGTCGATTGGGCGGCAGTGTCAGCAATTATTCGTCTTCGCCGAAAGGCAACTCTCCCTGGACCGGCGCCGACGCATACTCCAGCTCGCCGGCTGGTGTCAGCGCGCTCACCCGGACGCCCAGTAGCCGTATCTTCCGGTTCAGCGGAACGCGTCTGACGCATTCGGTGGCGGCGCGCCGCAACAAGGTGGCGTCGGCGGTCGGGGCCGGCATGCTGAGGTCGCGGGTGACGGTGTGGAAGTCGTCATAGCGCAGCTTGACGCCGATGGTGCGGCCGACGTAGCCCTTGCGGCGCAGGTCTTCGGCAAGGCGCTGGCACAGGCCGGTAAAGACTTCGCCGAGAGCCTGGCGATCATGGCGCGGATGCAGGTCGCGCTCGAACGTGGTTTCGCGGCTCATCGACTTTGGCTCCGAGCTGATGACCACGGGGCGGTCGTCATGACCTTGCGCGATCTCGGCGAGCCACGCGGAATAGCTGCGGCCAAAATGGGTCTGCAGCAGTCCGAGGTCCGCGCTGGCGAGGTCGCCAACGGTGGCGATGCCGAGCGCGGCGAGTTTCTCCGTGGCTTTCGGGCCGATGCCGTTGACCTTGCGCACCGGCAGCGGCCAGATGCGCAGCGGGATGTCTTCCGGCGTCAGGAGGGTAAGTCCATCGGGCTTGTCCAGTTCGGATCCGATCTTGGCGAGGAGCTTGTTGGGCGCGATGCAGATGGAGCAGCTTAGCCCCGTAGCCTCGCGAACCGCTTGCTTGATGCGGCTGCCGATATCGGCGGGCTCGCCTGGCACATCGCTCAGGTCGATGTAGATTTCGTCGATGCCCCGGTCTTCGACCTGGCTCGTGAACGTGGCGACGGCCGCCTTGAAGAGCCGGGAGTAGTGCCGGTACGAATCGAAATCGGTGGGCAGCAGAATGGCGTCAGGCGCGAGCTGGGCTGCCTTCATCATGCCCATGGCGGAAAAAACGCCGAGCGCGCGCGCTTCGTAAGTCGAGGTGGTGACGACGCCCCGTCCCGCATAGTCGCGCAGGCGCGCAAAGCGCCGGCTTCCGTCTTCAAGCGTCTCGGGCACCGCATTCCGTCCGCCGCCGATCACCACGGGCATGCCGCGCAGTTCCGGATACCGCAACAGCTCGACGGACGCATAGAAAGCGTCCATATCCAGGTGGGCGATGCGGCGGGGGGCAAATGACATGGCGTCAGCGAACGGGGTTGACGACGCGCCCCGGCCGCGAGAAAGGACTCGGGGGCGGGTCGCCTCGGTTACTGTATGCATATACAGTATATCGAATTCTACAAGAAGAATCCCCGCGGCGCCCCGGCGGGCCTACCAGCGATGGACGTAAGTCGCCGTCAGCACGATGCCCGCGGCGGGCAAGTGCGAAGTGTTATCGCTTGCGCAGCAACTGGCTCTAGGGGGGGTAGTAGCAGCGGTTCAGCAGGTTCTGGACCCCCACCGTGACGCTGTCTTTCTTGCTGGCCTGGTAGCGGCTGATGAGATCGGTTCACGTCGCGTGACAACGGGCTTTCCCGCCGCATCTGGCTTGCCGGCAAGCTGAAAATGCCAGCGCGGAGCGCGGGCGAAAGCCCACCGCTTATCGGCGCCTGTCGCTCAACGCAGCAGGAACGCGATATCGTCCACGCTGATTTCCGCGATGGCCACGCCCCGGCGTTGCTGGAACAGGATGTGCTGGAGAACCCGGCGGCGTTGCCTGGTAAAGACAGCCAGGTCGATGGGGATGCCGGCGCGAGCATAGTGTTCGACCAGCAGCTTGTAGGCACGATGCCGCATCTGCAGGGCTTCGCCCTCCGCCCGTAGCTGGCTCGTGTCCTGCGGCACGACGCTTTCGGTCCGGCGCAACGCCTCCATGGCGTGGGCGTGCATGTCGCGGTAACGATCGAGTTCGGCTTGCGTCGTGCGCAGCCGTTCGCGTAGCGCGCGGACCTTGCGCTGCAGCTTCAGCGTCATGCCTACGCCATGCTCGACCAGCGCGACGGTCTCAAGCGCATGGCTGGCGGCGGCAATCGTGTTTTTCCAGATTCCCCCGTCCGTCGCCTCGGTTTCCGCCGCCCACCCGTTGCTGATTCCGCTAAATATCTTCATATGACCCCTTGACCCTTGTACAGATTTCCGGCGGCCGGCTTTTTGGTGGCCGGTCCTGTCCGGGTGCACGGCGGCCGGGCCGCGTCGGCGCGCCTGCCGTGTCGAATCGACATCGTTGTACTGGCGCATGCGTTGGCTGGCATGCCTCGCGCCGATGAGCCGATGACCTGGGCATGCTACGGTCTCGCCGTTCGCGGGCCAAGTAGAAGATGCTTAGATCTGGTATTCCCGATGCAAATGTCGCTCAATGTACGGGCGCGAATGTCTCGCCAAAGCCGCGTCGCCGGGCAGCCTGCGCGATGTGCGGCCAGCGATAAAGCGCCCCTTCCCAGACTTGCTGGGGGGCGCGTCCCCGAATCCTGGCGAAATAGCGCAACCGGGTCCTCGATAACGTACGGATGCCCACGAATCGGACTAGGATGCATGTATGGCACTCAATTTCCCCAATCCCAGCCGGAGCTACGACCCTTCCAGGCATTGCGTATGTTTTTGGGGCTATGACAACTCGCGTGAAATCGCCTTCGAGGTGGACCGCGCGGTACTCTCTACCCTCAGCCCTGAATTGCGCCCGGACGAGCCTGCCGTGCTCGATGCATTCGACCGCCACCGCGATCACATCCTGGAACTCGCGCGGGGGCTCTATTCCCGCAGCCGGCAGAACCGGTATCAGATTTCCTGAACGCTGTTCAGTCCGGGCAAACGCAGTTCGCTCAGGCTGGCGCCTCCGGAGATCCTGCCGCAACCCGCGGCGGCAGCGGTGCGGGCTCGGCGGCCAGCTTTTCCGCGGCGTAGGGGCGCAGGAAGCTGCGCGCCAGTTCCGTATCCCTGCAATTCAGCCAATCATCCCACTCCGTGCCCGGGACGATCACGATCATCCGTTTTTCCTTGCCCGGCGCATGGAAGCGTTGCATCAACGGGTGGTGCTCCGAATTGATGGTCAGCATGGTGAAGCTGAAGACGTCCTGGCCGCCTTCGCCAGGCCATGCGCGCCAGAGGCCGGCGATTGCCATGGGCTCGCCATCCTTGAGCCAGATCCGCCAGCGTACCGCCTTGCCGGTTGCGTAATCGGGCTCATAGAAGCACTGCGCTGGTATCAGGCATAGCTGACCCTGTTTCCACGCCGCCGAGAACGTCCGTTTTTCACCCACCGACTCCGAGCGCGCGTTCGTGGTGTCGAACCTCGCCACGCCGGGCGGAATGCGCTTCCTGGGGACCATCCCGAAGGTGCCGGCCAGGCATTGCCGCTGGCCGTCGTGGTCCGCCACGAGCAGCGGCGCGACGTAGTCAGGCCACGTTTCGGGAGGCCATTCCCGCACCGGACAGGTGACGCCGAAGACGTCGCGCAGAACGGCCGCCTGCACGGGCGCGTAGTTGACGCACATGGCTTGTCTCCATGCCGCTGCTGCATGTGAAAGGGAATATCCAGTATGGCGGACGGGCGGGCAGGACCAAAGTGACACCGCGCGGTTGTTTCGCGATCACCGCAGCGGGCCGACTCGGTCGCTGCGGTGATCGGCCGCTGAGCGCGCGAGGATCAGCTTTCCTGGGCTTCCAGCGTGAAGCCGGCGCCGTCATCCTGGCGCAGCAGCGTCACCAGGGCGGGCATGGCCGCCTCCAGGGTTTCCTTCAGGCGCCACGGCGGATTAACGATAAACATGCCGCTGCCGTGCAGGCCAAGGCCACCGGAAACCGGATGCTTGACGCGCAGGCTGACGTGCAGCCAGCTTTTGAGCGGCAGCTTCTTCAACTGCACCGGCAACTGCACCGATTCGCGGCGCTGCACCTCGGGATACCAGATGGCGTACATGCCGGTGGCGAAGCGCTGCAGGCCATCCTGCAGGGTCCGCAGCACGCGGGCGTAGTCCTGCTTGTCTTCGTAGGAGGGGTCGATCAGCACCAGCGCGCGGCGGGGCGGCGGCGGCAGGATGGCGTTGATTCCGGTGAAGCCGTCGCCGTCGTAAAGCATGACGCGGCGGCCGGCGCCGCGGAAATTCTCACGCAGCACCTGGATTTCCGTGCTGTGCAGCTCGAACAGGCGCAGGCGGTCGGCGTCGCGCAGCATCTGCCAGGCGAGCCAGGGCGAACCGGGGTAGTGCTTCAGGTTGCCGTCCGGATTAAGGGTACGCACCTGTTCCAGGTAGTCCTCGAGCAAGGTCGGCATGGGCCTCTTGGCGGCGGCGGCCTGCCACAGCCGGGCAATGCCGGTTTCGTATTCGCCCTTTTTTTGCGCGTAAGCGTGGTCGAGCGCATAAAGCCCGGCGCCGGCGTGCGTGTCGATATACCAGAAGGGTTTGTCTTTCTGGCTCAACTGCTCCAGCAACTGGACCACGATGGCGTGTTTAAGAACATCGGCGTGGTTGCCGGCGTGGAAGGCGTGACGGTAGCTGAGCATGGCGAGGCGGGAAAAGGGCGTGCCGATGCCGGCCTGGACGGGCCGGCGGCACAGGGCGCTATGCTACCATCGCCGGGCTCTGGCGCTGCCATACGGCTGTTCGCGGTGCCGCGCGAGACGCCAGCATCCCGGGCGCCCTGGCTCGCCATGGTGCCCCGGCCTGCGCGCCAGCGTCGTGTCCCGACCCTTTCCTGTCCGACGTTCTCTGTCCCCTCCTTGTCCAAGTTTTGCCCATGACCCGCGCCTTAGATCTCGCCGAGCCCGTTTTCGCCGCCTCGGGCCCGCCATACTCGCAGCGTTACGGGGATGTCTACCACAGCGACGAGGGTGGCCTGGAGCAGGCCCGGCACGTTTTCCTGGCGGGCAACGGCTTGCCAGGCGCGTGGGGCGGGCGCGACCAGTTCGTGATCCTGGAGGCCGGGTTTGGCCTCGGGCTTAACTTCCTGGCGACGTGGCAGGCGTGGCGGGCCGATCCCGCGCGTTGCCGGCGGCTGCATTTCGTGTCGGTGGAAAAGCACCCGTTCGCCAGCGACGGTCTCGCCGCCGTCCACGCCAATTTGCCCGGCCTGACGGAACTGGCGCCGCTGGCCACACAGTTGCGGCAGGCATGGCCGCTGACCTTGCCCGGACTGCACCGGCTGGAATTCGAGGGCGGGGCGGTCGTGCTGACGCTTGCGTTCGGCGATATCGATACCGTGTTGCCAAGGCTGGCGCTGGGCGTCGACGCGTTCTACCTGGACGGCTTTGCGCCCGACCGCAATCCCGATATGTGGCAGCCACCATTGATGAAGCGGCTCGCCCGGCTGGCGCGTCCGGAGGCCACGCTGGCGACCTATGCGGCGGCCGGTTTTTTCCGGCGCGGCTTGCAGGCGGCTGGCTTCGAGGTGAAGCGGGCGACCGGCTACGGCAGCAAGTGGCATATGACGGTGGCGCGCTTCCCCGCGGCGCGCGGCCAGCGCCGGCATCCCCCGCCAGCCGCCGCTAACTGGCCCGGACGACACGCCATCGTGATCGGTGCCGGGCTGGCCGGCTGCGCGGTCACGGAGCGCCTGGCCGCACGCGGCTGGCGTGTGACGCTGTTCGACGCGCATGATGGCCCCGCGCGACTGACTTCCGCGCATCGCGCGGCAGCCATGCACCCGCATCTGTCGTCGGACGACAGCCTCCTGTCGCGCTTGTCGCGCGCCGGGAACCTGTTCTCTCTGAGAGCCTGGGAGGCATTGGCCGCGGCAGGGCATGCGCCGGGCTGGCAGGGGTGCGGCGTGCTGCAGATTGGCGCGGATGCGGAGGACGCCCGAATCCAGCGGGCGGCGCTGGCCGCGCTGGGGTTTCCCGAGGCGTTCGCGCGCTGGATGCCGCCCGACGAAGCCGCGCGCCGGCATGGCGCCGCCGTTCCCCATGGCGGACTCTGGTTCGGGCAGGGCGGCTGGGCGCCGCCGCCTGACATCTGCCACGCGCAACTGGCGCAGGCTGGAGCAGCGGTGACGACGCATTTTGGCCGCCGGGTCGCTCGGCTGGTGCGTGCCGCGGATGGCTGGCAGGCCTTGGACGACGTTGGGGCGGTGATGGCGCAGGCGCCGGTGATGGTCCTCGCCAACGCGCACGAGGCGCTGCGCCTGCTGCCGCTGCACCATATGACGATCGACCGCGTGCGCGGGCAGCTGACCACGCTCGAGGCCGCGCAAGTGGAGCGGCTGGGCACCTGGCCGGACTGCGTGGTGACCGGCTCGGGCTATCTGTTGCCAAGGGCCGGCGACGGTAGCGCGCGGGTCGGCTCCAGCTACGAGCCGGCCGCCGAAGGGCAGGGCGAACTCGCCGAGCGCCCGGAAGTGCACGCGGAGAATCTTGCCAGGCTGGGCTTGCTATTGCCGGATCTTGCCGCCGCCGCGGCGCGGCTGAACCCGGCGGCCCTGCGCGGCTACGTTGGCGTGCGCAGTGTTTCACACAATCGCCTGCCGCTGATCGGCCGCATTGCCGATGAGGCGCAGGCCGCGCGCGACGCCGTCGCGCTGCGCGGCGCGCGTCTCAGGGATATCCCTCGTCTTCCCGGGCTCTACGCGGCACTTGCATATGGCTCGCGCGGCCTCACATGGGCGGCACTGGGGGCGGAGTTGCTGGCCAGCCAGATCGAAGGAGAGCCCTTACCGCTCGAACTCGAACTGGCCGAGGCCATCGACCCCGCGCGGCTGCTGGTCCGTGCCTTGCGGCAAGGGCAGGTGGCAAGCGAGGCGGAAGGCGCGGCCGCGCCATCCGAGCCGGTTCCCGGCTAAAAACTGCCGGAACCGAATGAAAACCGTGCGATAATCCCCGTTTTCCGTTTGCGTGGGCCTGCGCCCGGATGCTCCGGGTTCGTCGGTTTTCCACGCGTACCCGCAGTTTTCGATAGCGCCCGCGTACCGGGCATCGGCATTTGCCGTCGCTTTGCCTGTGTCTTGTCGGGCACGCGAGCGGGGTGCGCTTACGAACACAACAACATTTCTGGATTGGATCAACGACCATGTCGAATGTCATTGAAAACCTTGGCAAACTGGACCGCAAGGTGACCCTGGCCATTCCCAAGGCCGAAGTCGAAAAGGAAAAGCTGGAACGTCTGGTTCGCCTGTCGAAGACGGTGAAGATGTCCGGCTTCCGTCCCGGCAAGGTACCGATGAAGATGGTCGAAAAGCAGTACGGCCAGCAAGTCGAGTTCGAAGTCCGCTTCGACAAGGCTGCACGCAAGTTCTTCGACATCACCAAAGAGCAGGATGTGAAGGTTGCCGGCCAGCCGAAGTTCGAGGTGAAGACCGACGGCGTGAACGAAGACGAAGTGGCCTTCGACGCAACCTTCGAGGTCTATCCGGAAGTCAAGCTGGGCGACCTGGCCGGCGCCGAAGTGACCCGCACCAAGACCGAAATCACCGATGCCGAAGTCGACAAGACCATCGA
>Ga0255338_1003382_pt1 | contig 19376 bp, 19 predicted proteins | sample MeOH1_35cm_T4_19_FD_203715 | JGI IMG/M metagenome (GOLD analysis project Ga0255338, IMG submission 203715) | Sandy soil microbial communities from University of British Columbia, Vancouver, Canada - MeOH1_35cm_T4_195 | ecosystem: Engineered > Artificial ecosystem > Sand microcosm > Unclassified ...
ATTTCGCCCGTTCGATCAGATCGGGACGCTTTCGCTTGGTCGCCTTCGCGGCGGCGTCACGACGCCACTGGGCGATCTTCGCGTGGTCTCCGGAGAAAAGGACCTCCGGGACCTCCCGTCCCTTCCAAACGCGGGGACGGGTGTACTGCGGGAAATCGAGCAGGCCGCCCGTGAACGACTCGGACACGGCCGCGTCTTCCTTCTTGAGCACGCCCGGGACGAGGCGCGCCACGGCGTCGGCAACGAGCATAGCCGGAAGCTCGCCGCCGGTCAAGACGTAATCTCCGACGGATATCTCTTCGTCGAACAATTCCGTCACTCGCTCGTCGACCCCTTCATAGTGGCCGCACACGAGAATAAGGTGCTTTTCCCGTGAGAACCTCAATGCCGTTTTGTCGTTGAAAGTCTTTCCTTGGGGCGAGAGGAAAATGACTTTTGAGTCCTTCTTCTTGACGCTCTTGATGGCTTTTTCGAGCGGCTCCGCCATCATGAGCATCCCCGGCCCGCCGCCGAACGGCCGGTCGTCCACCTTGTGATGCTTGTCCTCGGTGAAATCCCTCGGATTCACGCAGCCCCACGACACGAACCGCCGCGCCACGGCGCGGCCGACAATACTCGCGTCCATGACGGACGGGAACATGCCGGGGAAAAGCGTCACGAAGTCGATCCTCATGGGCTAGTCGATGTCCACCTCGGCCCGCACGCCGGCCTTCTGCGCGGCCACGCCCACGAGGGCGCGGATCGCCTTGATGACCTTGCCTTGCTTGCCGATGACCTTGCCCTTGTCCGTCTCGTCGACGATGAGGTTCAGGACGGTGATGTCCCCGTCCTGCTCCTCCTCGATCGACACCGCGTCCGGCTTGTCGGCCAGGCGCTTGACGATGAAGAGCGTCAGGTCCTTCATGAGCATCTTACTTGGCCGCGGCCTTGAACGCGGCCTTGACGAGGGAGCGGACGGTCTCGGACGGCTGAGCGCCGACGCCGATCCAGTACTCGTAGCGGGTCTTGTCGACCTCGACCTTCTTGCCCTGCGTCTCGATGCGGGGGTTGTAGGAGCCGAGGACTTCGATCGGCTTGCCCGTCGCGCCGCGAGCCTTCTCGATGGCGACGACGCGGTAGTAGGGCTGGTGCGGCTTGCCTTTGCGCTGCAGTCTGATGACGACCATTTCTTTCTCCGTTTCCTGCTACTGGGTTTTAAAAGCGGCCCGGGCTTTGAGCTCGAGCTCCCGAAAAGCGGCGGCGGGGTCCTTGGCGGCGAACACGGCGGAGCCGGCGACGAGGCTGTCGGCCCCGGCGGCGGCGCACTGCGCGATGTTGACGGCGTTCACGCCGCCGTCCACCTGGATCCAGCACTCCAAATCTTTCGCGTCGATCGCGGCGCGCAGGGCGGCGACCTTGGGCATCATGTCAGGCATGAATTTCTGTCCGCCGAAGCCGGGCTCGACGGTCATGACCAGGGCGAGGTCGCACTCGGCGAGGCAGCCGACGAGGCCGTCGACGGGGGTCTTCGGCTTGACGGCCATGCCCGCCTTCACGCCGAGCGACTTGATCTTCTTGAGGGCCGCGAGGGGATCCTCGACGGCCTCGATGTGCGCGGTGAGGATGTCCGTGCCCGCCTCGACGAACCACGGGGCGACCTGGAGCGGGTTGGTCACCATCAGGTGGGTGTCGACGTAAAAACCCTTCTTCTTCGCGAGCTTGACGAAATCGGGGCCGAAGGACAGATTGGGGACGAAGTGGCCGTCCATCACGTCGACGGAGATCCAATGGCAGCCCGCGGACTTGACCTGGTCGAGCTGCTCGCCCAGGCGGGAGAGGTCGCCCGCGAGCAGCGAGGGGACCACGGCGAGGGTCTTCGTGGCCACGATCACAGGTCCCTCTCCTCGACGAGGATGCCGTTCATGTAGATCTTGACCCGCGCGCCGCCCGTCTCCTGCACCGGCACCTCGATCTTGGTGCCGGGCTTGCGCACGCCGTTGAACAGCTCGCGCTCGCCGTACTTGTCGATGACGACGATGCGGACCTGGCTCTCGGAGCCGCTCTGGGGAAGCTCGTACTTGAAGGTCTTGGCGGCCACGGTCGGCGCCGCGCCCTTGCGGCCGCTGACGAGGAGCTGGACCTTCGCGTCGGGGGAGAGCACCGTGTCGGCGGCCGGGGTCTGAGTCATCACGGTGCCGTTGGGGAAGAGGGAGGCGGCGTCGGTCTTGACGTCGAGCCTGACCCCGGCGCCGGCGGCCCAGGTGTGGGCCTCCTCGACGTTCTTGCGCAGGAAGTCCGGCATGAGCGCCACGCCCGCGGGCGGCGCGCCGCCGGAGACGACGAGGTTGACGAGGGCGTCGCGCTCGACGCTGGCCTCGGCCTTCGGATCCTGGGAGAGGACCATGCCCTTCTCCTGCTTGAGCGAGTAGGACTCGCTGACTTCTCCCAAAGAGAGCTGCGACTGGCGGAGCATCATCTCGGCGTTGCGCAGGGGCAGGCCGACGACGGCGGGCGCCAGCACGGTCTGGCCGCCCTGGCTGACGATGACGCGGATGGTCTTGCCCTCGCGCACGACGGTGCCGGCGGGCGGGTCCTGGCGGAGCACGGAGGAGATCGGCACCGACGCGTCGAACTCGACGCCGGTCTTGCGAAGGCCCAGGTTCAGCGGCGCCAGCTGGTCGAGCGCGGCGGCGATCGAGCGGCTCTTCAGGTCGGGGACGGTCTGCGTGCGGCGGGTGTGGATGACGCCCTCGAGGCCCCAGTTCAGGGCGAACCAGGCGAACACGAGGAGAGCCGCCGCGACGGCGGCGACTTCGAGCGTTCTGACTTCGGAGGCTTTCGTGGTCAAATCGTTTTTCCGGATAACGGCAAAAGGCCACCAGCGGCCAAGCGGAGGCCGTTGGCGAATTCAGCAGCGTTGAGCGGCTTTTTTCCCTCTGGTTGTACTTCGAGGAACCACAGACGGCTGCGGGACGAACATTCTACCAAAATCCCCTTATTTCGTCCAACGGAAAGTACGCGGCCCGGGGTCCCCGTGGAAGGGGGGTCCGAGGCCTGAGCGAGGGCGGTCCTGAGCACCAGGACCTTCCCGGAGGTCAACTCGAGCCAGGCGCGCGGCCAGGAACGGAAGCCGCGGACGAGGTTGTGGAGGTCCTCGGCCGGACGGGACAGGTCGAGGAACGCGTCCTCGCGCTTGATGAGCGGCGCGGCGCTCGGGGCGCCCTCCTGAGGGAGACGAACGACCTTGCCGGCGGCCAGATCGGCCAGGACGGAGCCGAGGAGCTCGACGCCGAGGCCCGTGAGGCGGGACAACAGAGCGGGAGCGTCCTCGTCGGGAAGGATGTCCGTCTCCACGACCGACTGGATCGGGCCGGTGTCCATCCCCTCGTCGAGCCAGAACAGCGAGACGCCGGTCCGCTTCTCGCCGCGGACGAGGGACCATTGCACGGGCGCGGCGCCGCGGTATTTCGGGAGAAGCGAGAAATGAGCGTTGAGGAGCCCGAGGCGCGTCGAGGCGAGGGCGTCGGTCTTCAGGATGCGCCCGTAGGCCACGACGACCCCGAAGTCCGCGCCCAGGGCCTTGAGCTCGGCGGCGATCTCGGACGGCTTCGCGGGCTGGAGGACCTTGAGGCCGAGCTCGAGCGCGGCGGCCTTCACCGGCGTCGGCGAGACTTCGAGCCCGCGGCCGGACGGCCTGTCAGGCTGTGAGACGACGGCCAGGACCTCGGTCTTGGCGGCTAGAAGCCTTAAGAATGGGACGGCGGTCTCGGGCGTGCCGAAAAAAACAGTCTTCATCGGCGGGCCTTTGAAAAACCATCCCCGCTATCCACAACTCGAGACCTGAAAACTGTTGTCAACAACAGTTTTTGGAGGATCAAGAGGCGGGACATAGTCAGTCCCAGCCCGGCTTCGCCGTCTTGATCGCGTCGAGCACCGCGAGCCGGTCCTCGAAGGGGAGGCGGTCGACGTAGAGCTTGCCGTCGAGGTGGTCGATCTCGTGCTGGAAGGCGCGGGCCAGGAGCCCCTCGCCCGACAGCTCGCGGGAGACCCCGTGCTCGTCGAGGGCGCGCACGCGGGCGCGGGCGTGGCGGCGCAGCTTGTGGTAGACGCCGGGCAAAGACAGGCAGCCCTCCTCGTCGTTGAGCTCGCCCTCGAGGGAGACGATCTCCGGGTTGATCAGCACGATCCGCGAGGACTTGCCCTCGGGCTTGACGTCGATCACGGCGAGGCGCAGGGAGAGGCCGATCTGCGGAGCGGCCAGGCCGACGCCGCGCGCGGCGGCCATCGTGGCCCACATGTCCTTGAGCAAGGCGGGCAGCTCGGCCGCGACGGCCGCGTAGTCGAGGGGCGGGCAGGGGGTCTTCAGCACCTTTTCGCCGTGCTTCGTGATCCTTCGTATCGGCATGCTCTTAGAGGTCGACGGCGTGCTCGACGCCGGGCCCGAGGATGCGGAAGCGGACGGGCTGCTTGTCCTTCTGCAGCGAGCCCCACGTCATCGCCAGGCGCTCGAGCTGGGTGTCGGTGGACAGCTTCGCGGAGACGCCGAACACGACCTCGGTGGCGCCGACGGCCTGCGCGGCCTGCGTGATCGCGTAGAAGGGCTCGTTGGAGACGACGAGCATCGGGGTCACGGTCTTGCCGTGCTTCTCGGCGGCCTCGATGACCCGCGTGAACAGCTTCTCCTCGTCATGGTCCATCGACACGGTCTCGTCGACGAGGCTGAGGCCCTTGCGGATGCGGGAGGTGAACACCACGAGGTCCGTGGTCTCCGCGTCGTGCGTCTCGAGGGTCTTGTTGAGGTGATAGAGGTTGCCGGGGTCCCGGACCGCCACGAGCACGCGGTTGGGCCGCTCGATCTCCTCGCGCACGATGGTCAGGTCGCCGGCGCTGCGCAGGTTGAACTTCTCGCGGTGCTCGCCGTGCGCCTTCTCGCGCTTGTTGAGGCGCTCGCTGATGAGGAACAGCACGAAGAAGAAGGCGGTGAAGCCGAGGCCGAACACGGTAGCGACCTTCTTGGTCAGCAGGTTGACCAGGCCGACGGCGAGGACGAGCAGGAACAGGCCGGCGAGGCCGAGCGGAAGCTCGTGCCTGCCGAGCCTCAGGTTGCCGGGGAACTTCCACTCCCGCTTGGTGCGGTCCTTGAAGCGCAGGACGAGGACGGCCGCGGCGTTGAAGACGAAGCTCCAGATCAGCCCGAAGGCGTAGGCTTCGCCGAGCAGGTACACGTCGCCGCGGCACAGGAGGATGGTGACCGCCTGCAGGGCGACGACGAGGTTGATCATGCGGTGGGTCGTGCCGAAGCGCGGATGCAGGTGGCGCAGCGTGTCGGGCATGATCCGGTCCTCGGCGAGGCGGTTGAGGACCCCGTTCGAGCCCATGATCGAGGTGTTCACCGCGCCGGAGAGGATGATGACGCCGACCAGCACGACGAACGCCTGCAGCAGGAGGAGGAGCCAGTGCGGCCCGGCCATGGACATCGCCAGGCCGGACAGGAGGTTGTCGGCGTAGGTGTGGCGGACCTCGTCCGGGATCAGCCCGACGGAGAGGAAGGAGATCGTCCCGGTGAGCACGAGCGCGAAGACGAAGATCGCGGCCGCGGCGCGCTTGAGGTTCTTGAGCTTGGGGGCCTCCATCTCGCGGTACACCTGGGCGAGGGTCTCGAGGCCGCTCATGCCGAGGAAGGCGTGGCCGAACGCCACCAGGAGACCGAGACGGCCGAGGGCGAGACGCGACGGGAACCAGCCCAGCGACTCGTGCGTGAAGTTCACCTCGAGCGAGGGCCAGCGGAAGCCCCGGGTCCAGATGGTGTAGGCCGCCCAGGCGAAGATGACGACGGCCATGACGCTGACGAGCGACATGATCTTGATCGCCTTGTCGGAGGATTCCTCGATGCCCTTGATGTTCTGGCGCCAGAAATAGGCGACGACGCCGAGCGCGAAGACGACGGAGAAGAGGTTCGGGGACACCGACCAGTGGATGTTCAGGTGGGGGAACGCCGAGTTGACGAGGCCGGCGAGGTACTGGCCGGCCGAGACCGAGCTGATCGCGCCGGTGAGGATGTAGTCGAACATCAGCGCCGACACCGAGACCTTGGCGAGGCTGCCGCCCATGGACTCGCGCACGACCTTGTACACGCCGCCGCGCACGAACATGCTCGAGCCCTCGACGTAGAGCATCAGCATGGGCGCGGCGCACAGCATGACCCCGAGGATGAACCACGGCGCCGCCGGGCCGATCGCGGTCTCGACGATGCCGCCGACGTACCACGCGGTCGAGGCCAGGTCGCACAGCACGATCGCGGACGCGCGCCAGAAGGAGATGAACGACAGCATGGCCGTGGTCAGGACGACGACCTCGGTGACGCGCCGCCCGGGGCGGGGCTCAGGCTTCAAGTTTTTTGATCAGCTCGAGGGCCGCGGCGGGACCGGAAGACGCGGTGAGCTGGTCGATGAGGGCCGGCTGGAACAGCGACGACACGCCGCGCAGGAGCTGCAGGTGCAGCGGGAAGGCGTCCTGCTTGTTCGGCGAGAAGAAGAGGAACATGACGCGGATGGCGAGGTCGGGCTGCTTGGGGTCCGGGATAGGCTTCTTGAGGACGGCCATCCCCGCGAGGATGCCCGGTATGCCGTCCATGCGGGCGTGGGGAAGGCTCAAGCCCGTGTCGAGCGTCGTCGAGATGCCCTGCTCGCGCTCCTGGACCTTGGCGAGGAAAGAGGCCCAGTCGGCGATGCCGGCCTTGCCGCACACCGCCGCGGCGAGGGACTGGAGCACCGCGGCCTTGTCGTGCCCTTCGGGGGGGAAGAGGATGGTGTCCTCGGCGAGGATGGACGCGACCTTCAAGCCCTTGCCCACGCGGACCGGAGGCGTGGTCTTGGGGCTTTCAGCGGCCGTCTCGGTGGGCTTTTTCTGGAACCAGGCCATGGGGGGATGCTGGTCCTATTATCGCACAACCCGGGGGGGGTGTCAAATGGGCGCGGCCGGGGCGCTCCCGACTAAAGTATCATCAACGCCATGGGCCCGGGCCTCCTCTTATGGACCGCGTGGACGCTTTCGCGCAACGCCGCGGTCATCCGCTACCTGGCGACGACCCCGGGAGCGTGGGACCTTTCCAGCCTGGGCGCATTTCTCGGGATCACCGTCGTCCCCGGGCTCGCCGCGGCATTGCTCCTTCTCCTGCTGTGGGGCGCCGGCCGGCGGCTGTGCCGCTCGATGTCCATCCCGGCCGACGGCGCTTTGGCCGTCCTTCCCGGCGCCCTCGCTTTAGGGCTGTTCGGGACCGTGCTTTTCGCGGCGGGAACGGCCGGGTCGATGTCGCTCGGCATCAGCCTGTGCCTGGCGGCGGTCGTCGCCGCCGGGACGGCGGAGGCGTGGGCCTCGAGGGGCTCGCTCCGTCTCCCGGGCCGGCCCGGGAAGGTCCCGCTCTGGAAGACCGCGCTCGCCGTCGCCCTCGGGTTCGCTTTTTTCCATGTCCTGATCAACGCCCTGGCCCCGCCCGTCGGGTGGGACGCCCTGGCCTACCACCTGGCGATCCCGCGGCTCTATCTCGACGCGGACGCCGTCCGGCGCATACCGTGGCTGCTGCAGAGCTATTGGCCGCACCTGCTGGAATTGGTCTACGCCGTTCCCCTGGCCCTCGGCCATGAATCCGGCGCCGCCCTCATCCACGCCGCGGTCTGCGCGGCGCTCGTTTTCACCGTCCACCGCGTCGGGCGGGAGGAGGGAGGCGAGGCCGTGGGCTGGACGGCCGCGGCGCTGCTCGCCTCTCAGCCCGCGTTCCTCGAGGTCGCCGCCGAGCCCCATTGCGACGGGGCGCTGGCCCTTTTCCATCTGCTGGCCTGCCTCGCTCTTTGGCGGTGGTCGAAGGAGGGAGAAGGGGGACTGCTGGCGGCCGCGGGCCTTTGCAGCGGGCTGGCGTCCGCCGTGAAGCTTCAGGGCCTGGCGCTCACCGGGGCCCTGCTCGTGTGGCTGCTCCTCGCGCCCCGCCGCCGCGCCGGCGCGGCCGCCTTCCTCTTCTGGGCCGCCCTGCCCGCCGCGCCCTGGTACCTCAAGACCTGGCTGGCCGCCGGCAATCCGGTCTGGCCCTTTTATTCGGGGCTGCTCGGGGGCCGGTCTCAACCCGAGCTCGTCGCCGAGGGGCTCGTCCGCCTCAGCGCCTGGCGTTTTCCCCGTGACGCCGCCCTGTTCTGGCGCTACGGCCCGCAGTTCCTCCTGGCGCCGGCGGCCGCGCTGTCCGCCCTGGCGGCCGGCCGGGGTCCGCGCCTCCCGTCGTTCATCGGGTTCTACTTCCTGGCGACGGCGCCGCTGATCCTCATCACCGCGCGCTATCACGAGGCGTGGCGCTACCTCCTGCCGCTGATGCCGGCCATCGCGCTGGCCGCGGCCTGGTGGTGCGTCCAGGCCTGCCGCCTGCCCGGCCCGCGCCGCGCCGCCGCCTGCCTCGTCACGGCGCTGGGCCTGTGGCCGGCGTTGCGCGCCGCCCAGAACAACGAGCTTTTCGCCGTCCTCGCCCTCGAATCCCGCGCGATGCCCGGCGTTCCGGCGGCCGAGGTCTATCGCGCCCGCCAGCTTCCCTTCTACCTGTTCTACCGGAAGGCGGCGGCCGCCGTCCCGCCCGGCGAAAGGGTCCTGCTGTTCCGGGAGATCCGGGGCTACCACCTGCGCGCCGATTATCAATGGGGGGATCCGGTCATGCAGACCCAGATCCTCTACGACCGCCTCGGCTCGCCCGAGGCGCTGCGCGACGCGCTCGAGCGGCGCCGCCTGAACTTCGTGCTGATCAACGAAGGCAACGGCCTGTACGGCCCCAACGAGGATTACTACAGCCGGCGGACCTTGGCGCTGATGGACGCGATGCTCGCGCGTTACGGCCGCGAAGCCCTGAGGGAAGGCCCTCTCGCCCTGTACGCGCTCCGCCCCCTCGAGGTCCGGCGATGACCCGCGGCGCGAAGGCCCTGCTCGCCCTCTGCGCCGTCTACCTGGCCTTCAGCGCCGTGATGAGCGCCCTCGCTCCGTCCGGAAGCTGGGACAACGTCGTCTTCGGCGCGAGGCTCTGGAACGAGGGCGATCCCGGCGGCTACTACCTTCCGAGCGCGCACGAGCTGTACTCGTCGCACGGGCGTTTGCTCTACCCCGGCCACCCCGGGCTCACCTTGCAGATCCTGCTGCACGGCATACAGTCCGCGTATCACGCGGCGAGCGCCCTCGAGGGCGAGGGCTTCTCCGACTTCTGCGCGGCGAACCTCGCGCGGATCTTCCTGCTGTCGAAGGTCGCGATGACCGCGGTCCACCTCGCCTCCTTCGGCCTGTTCCTGGCCTTCGCCCGCCGCCTGCTGAAGAACGAGCGCGCGGCCTTGTTCGCGACCTTCGGCTACGCCACGTGCTGGCCGGTCGCCTTCTACCTGTCGCGGATCTCCGTCGAACCCCTGATGGTCGTCTGCTTCCTCGGGACCTTCCTGGCGCTCTGGAGGCACGAGGAGGGAGGTGGCCCGGCCTGGGCCGCGCTGGCCGGGTTCGCCGCCGTCGCGGGCCTGGCGACGAAGTTCCACCTTCTCTGGCCGCTGCCGCTGATCGGGGCCGCCGCTTTGCTCCGCCGGACCAAGGGTCTGCTCGCCTTCGGCGCCGCGGCGGCGCTGACCTTCGCTCTGTTCTCGGCCCTGCTCGATTGGCGGGATTTCTTCTCCTACTGGGAGGTGCGGGCCGTCCTCGCCGGAAGCCCGGTCCGCCACGTCGTCTTCGGCATACCGCGCATGCCTCTCGCCAACTGGCTTCCGGGCCCGACGCGCTCGGGCATCTTCCTGCTCTGCGAAGGCCCGCTGCTGGCGGCGGCGGCCTACGGGCTCTACCTCCACCTCCGCCGCCCGGACGCCCAGCGCGCGCGCCTCGCCTGGCTGGCGGCCGCCGTCGCGTACACCGTCCTCGTCTGGGCCTACCGCTGCATCGCGGTGAGCGGGGACTTCCAGGCGTTCCACTACCTCTTCCCGTTCATGCTCCTCGCCTGCGTCTTCTTCGGCGAGGCCTCGGAGGCGCTGCTCGCGAAAGTCCCGGCCGCGGGCAAGGTCCTGTGGGTGATAGTGATCCACGCCGTGGTGCTGAGCGCGGTCCTCGACACGAGGGTGAAAGACGCGGGGTTCTATCGCCGCGTAAAGCATTACCAGGCCTCGCGGCCGGCATTATGGGGGCTCGGAATCATCAGGACCACGCCGCCCACGCGTTCCAAATTGATCGAGGCCGCAATCAAGGTTCCGCCGGAGATTCCGTAGTTGTGTTAAACTAGGCCCGTTCATGGCTAAAAAAGCCCTTTCCGGCCGTGTCGTGGTCGTCACACGCCCACGCCTCAAGTCAGGCGGCGCAGCCGCGGCGTTAGCAGCGAAAGGCGCTCGCGTGGCGTTCGCTCCCTTGATCAAAACCGTCGCTCCCAAGTCGTGGAGCGCGTTGGATCGAGCGATCAAAAACCTCCGCCGTTACGACGCCGTCGCCTTCACCAGCGCGAACGCCGTTGATTTTTTCTTCCTGAGATGCCGAAAACTCCTCGCCGGGAAGCCGGTCTCTCCTCGAATCCTCGCCGCCGTCGGTCGCGCGACCGCCAAGGCCGTTGCCGCGAACGGTTGGGCTTGTACCGTGGTGCCTGAGGACGCTCGCTCCGAAGGTCTCGCTCGAATCCTGCGCGTCCCGCGCGGCTCGCGCGTTCTGATACCCAGGGCCGAGCGCGGCTTAGACACCCTCCCGCGAAGTCTTCGTAAATCCGGCGCCCGCGTCACCGTCGCCGCGGCGTACCGCACCGTCCCCGACCCCGAAGGCCTGCGCCAGCTCCGCCGCGCCCTCGCCCTCGGCGCCGACGCCGTCACCTTCGCCTCCCCGTCGGCCGCCGTCCTCGCCGTCCCCGACCTGAAGCTCTCGCTGGCCGCCGCCGTCGCCATCGGCCCCACCACCGCCGCCGCTCTCCGAGCGAAGGGGGTCGTCCCCGCCGCGGTCGCGAAGCGCCCCGACCCCGAGTCCCTCGCCCGCGCCGTCGCCCTAGCCCTCCGAGGCCGCCCATGACCCGGGGCGCGCTCCTCAAGTCCGCGCTCCTCGCGGCCGGCAAAGTCCTGACCAAGCACTTCGGCAAGGTCGGGTATAAGCAGAAGCGGCGCGCCGACCTGCTCACCATCGCGGACCTCGAGAGCCAGAAGACTGTGCTCGACGCGATCCGGAAGAGCTTCCCCGAGGACGACTATAAAGCCGAGGAGGACGAGGTCAAGCTGACGGGCGCGGAATACCTGTGGATCATCGATCCGCTCGACGGGACGACGAATTACGCGCACGGGTATCCGGTGGCGTGCACGTCGATCGGGGTATTGAAAAAAGGGGCGCCCCGGCTCGGAGGTGTTTACGATCCGTTCAGGAAAGAGCTTTTCCTCGCCCGACGGGATAAGGGCGCATTTTTGAACGGCAAAAGATTGAGGACATCTACGACGCCCCTTATGACGGACTCCTTGCTTATCACGGGCTTCGCGTACGACCGGGCGGAACGGGCCGATTATTATCTCGCCCGGTTCAAAGCCTTCATGAAGAACTGTCACGATGTTCGCCGGTCCGGCTCCGCCGCGTTGGACATGGCCTGGATCGCGGCCGGACGTGCTGATGGATTTTGGGAATATGAGCTTAATCCTTGGGATGTCGCCGCCGGATCGCTCCTCATCGAAGAGGCCGGGGGGAAGGTAACGGATTTCAACGGGAATAAATGGAAGGACTGGCGCTCGATGGGAAAACGCACGCTCGCCAGCAACGGGAGGATACACGCGTCGATGCTGAACGTCCTACGGAGAACCCGATGAACGACGTTTTGATACTCGCGGGAGCGCGAACGCCGTTCGCGGCGTGGAGCTTCGGAGCGACCGGGAAGGGGACTCCCGGGGGCGCCTTAAAAGAGCTCGATCCCCAGGATCTTGGCGCCGCGGCCCTCAAGGGGGCGCTATCGGCCGCGAGCTTAGCGCCTCGCGACGTTCAATTCATCGCCTTCGGCAATATGTATCAAGTGGGACCTTACGGGTGCTACGGAGCCAGATATGTAGGCCACCGCGCCGGTTGCCCGGTCGAGACCTCCGGCGTCGCCGTGAACCTGGCGTGCGGCACCGGCCTTCTCGCGGTCACCACCGCGGCGAGCGCCATCGCACGGAATGAAGCCTCGATCGCGGCGGCCGTCGGAGCCGACACCCCGAGCCGCCTGCGCCGGGACATCTTCGTGCCCTCCTTCACCGACATCTCCTGCGGGAAGCACATCGCCAAGACCGCCGAGGAGCGCGCGGGCGAGGCGGGCCTGGCGCGGGCGGCGATGGACGCGTGGGCGTGGAAGTCGCACGCGCGGGCGCGGGCGGCCGTCAAGCTTCGCGCCGCGGAGATCGTCCCCGTCGCCGGCCTCGCCGGCGACGACGCGGTCCTCGAGGACGCGTCGCCCGACCGCTTCGCGACCGCCAAGCTGCTGTTCAGCGACGGGACCGAGACGATGACGCACGCCAACGTCCACGGCATCGTGGACGGGGGGGCCGCTTTGGTCCTCGCCTCGGCGAAGACCGCGACGGGCCGCGCCCTCGGCCGGCTCGTGTCGTCGGCCCTGGTCGGAGTCCCGCCGGAGCGCATGGCCTACGCCGCCGTGCCCGCCGTCCGCAAGGCCCTCGAGCAGGCCCGCTGGCGCGCCTCCGAGGTCGACCTTTGGGAGATCAACGAGACCTTCGCCGCCCAGGTGCTCCTCGACCAGGCGGAGCTCGGCATCGACGCTGAGCGCGTCAATCCCAACGGCGGCGCCATCGCGCTCGGGCATCCCTTCGGAGCGACCGGCGTGCGCCTGGTCCACACCTTGCTGCTCGAGCTGCGGCGCCGCTCCCGCCGCCGCGGCGTCGCCGCCATCAGCGTCGGCGGCGGCCTCGGCATCGCGGTCTGCGTCGAAGCCCTGTAAATAAAACGAAACCCTTCGGCCCCGCTTGTCGTAATATCGAGTGCCGTGAGCCAACCCCTCGTCGCCGACGCCGACCTCGTCCGCCGCTGCCTCGCCGGCGACGACGGCGGCTTCGCCGTCCTGCTCGAGCGGCATCAGGACCGCGTCTATTCGTTCCTCTACCGGCTGACCGGAGACGCGCGCGACGCCGAGGACCTCGCCCAGGTCGTGTTCCTCAAGGCCTTCCGCTCGCTGGAGACCTTCGACCTCGCCCGCCCGTTCCACTCCTGGCTGTTCGCCATCGCCCACCACGCCGCCCTCGACTTCCTCCGAGCGAGGAAGACCGACCTCTCCCTCGACCACGACGAGCACCCGATCGACCCCGCCGACGGATCGGACGGGCCCGAGCGGCTGGCGGAGGCGGCGTTGGACGGAGCCCTCGTCGAGCGCCTGATCTCGGCGCTCCCGCCGCCGTATCGCGAGGCGCTGCTGCTCCGCCACGCCGAGGGCCTCAGCGTGGAGGAGGTCGCCGCGACTATGGGGATACCTGAAGGAACCGTAAAAGTCCGCCTGTTCCGGGCGCGCGAGATGATGCGCCGGAAATGGGAAGCCTTCGAAAAAGATGAAACCCGGGAGGCGCCCCGTCCGTAATGGGGGGTAGAGCCATGGACTGCGAGAACGCCCGACGCCGGATCAGCGAGACCCTCGACGGAGGACGGCCGGACGCCGCCCTCGCGGGGCACCTGTCCGGCTGCGCCGCCTGCTCGCGGGTCCTGGCCCGCACCCGGTCTCTGAACGCGGCGCTCGCCTCGCTGCCCCAGCTGCGCCCGAGCGCCGCGTTCAGCACGGGCGTGCTCGCTTCCCTCAAGCGGGCGCGCCGCGCCGACTCCATCCCCGCGTGGCCGCTCGCCGCGGCCTGGGCGGCGTCGTCGCTGGCGCTCGCCGCGGGCGCGATGCGCTTGTCCTTGTCCATCCCGCGCCTGGCCGGCGCCGTCGCGGAGGGCGCCGCCATGCTCGAGCTCGCCGGCCGCCTGGCGCTGCGCGTCATGCCCGCGCCGCGCGCCGGCGCCGAGCTCTCGGCCGCCGCGCTGATCGCCGTCGCGCTGTTCCTCACGATCTCCCTGCCGCACGCGCCCAAGACCCGCCTCATCGGAGCCAAATCATGAAAACCCGACTTCTGCTGGCCGCCGTCCTCCTCGCCGTGACCGTCCCCGCCCGCGCGCTCAAGCTGCAGCTCGGCGACGACAAGGTCCGAAAAGGCGACTACACCGTGGAAAAAGGCCGGACCTTCGACGGCGACGTCGCCGCGGAAGGGGCGGTCACCGTCAAGGGCGTGGTCACCGGCGACTGCGCGGCCTTCGGCGGGCCGCTGGTCATCGAGGGCGAGTGCCGCGGCGAGGCGGCCTCCTTCGGCGGGCCGGTGCGCCTGACGGGCAAGGTCGGGGGGGACCTCGCCTCCTTCGGCGGCCCCGTGGACTTCTCGGGCGTCGCCGGCGGCGACGTCTCCCTGTTCGGCGGCGACCTGACCTTGCGCTCCTCCGGGACTATCGAGGGAGAGCTCTCCATCTTCGGCGGCCAGCTGAAGCAGGAGCCCGGCGCGACGGTCAAGGGCGAGCTCCACAACTTCAGCTCGCCGATGATCGGCGCGATGGTCCCCGGCGTCGCGCTGGCGGCGATGCGCGCCGACCGCGGAGCCAAGCACGGCCCCGCGCCGCGCAAGGCCCTGATCTCGGGATTCCTCCTCGGGCTTTGCCTGCTCCCGTTCCTGGCGACCTTGTTCTTCCCGACCCAGGTGGAGACGATCGCCGCCGCGGCCGCTGCGGATTTCTGGCGCGCCCTCGGCATCGGCCTGCTCGTCGAGATGGCGATCGTGCCGGGGACGCTCGCGCTGGCCGTCTCGGTGATCGGCATCCCGTTCATCCCCGTGGCCTACGCCGCGCTCACGGCCGCCGTCGTCATGGGCACAGGCGCGTTCTTCCTCCTGATGGCCCGCCGCGCCTGCCTGAACCTCCAGAAGCCCGTCCCGTCCACGATCAAGGCCGTCGGCTACGCCGGCGCGGCGACCGCCGCGATCTCGATCGCGGGAGGGCTGCTTCCGGTCGTCGGCGGCATCCTCGGCCTCGCGCTGTTCCTGACGTTGTGCTGCGGGATGACTCTCGGGCTCGGCGCGGTGTGGCTCACGCGCCTCGGCACGCGCGCGGCGGCTCCGGCGGCCTGACGCCGCTCAGAACCGGAAGGCGATGGTGATGCGGTTGACGGTGCCGAGGTCGCCGAAAGGGACCCAGGCGTAGTCGAGGCGCAGCGCCGAGAAGTCGAAGCCGGCCCCGGCGGAGAACCCCGTGAAGCCGTCCACGCCGCGCGTGCGGTTCTGATCGTAGCCGCCCCGGATGGCGATGACCCAGGGCTTCGTCGAGCCCATCCGCGAGGCGGGCAGGCGCCCTTCGAACCCGAGCGAGGCGTAAGGGTCCTGGTCGACGGGGATGTTGACGTCGAGGCATGCGTCGAGCGTCGGCGCCACTCGCCACAGGCCTCCGGCGCGGATGCGGGCGGGGAGCGGGTCGGACGAGCTGCCGAGCTTGAGAGGGGGGCCGATGTTCTGGACGGAGAAACCGAGATCCAGAGGACCGTCGCCGAGCTCGGCGACCTGCTTGGCGAGCAGCCCGAAGTCCACGGCCGCCGTCGTCCCGCTGTGGTCGTCGATCGCCGAGCGGATGATCTTCAGCCCGCCGGCGAGCGAGAGCGGCCCGATGAGGCGGCGCGCGTACCAGGCCCCGAGAGCCAGGTCCGTCGGCGTGAACTTGCCGGTCGCGTCGCCGATGGCGTTGTATTTGGTCTGCGCGCCCTGCGACGCGTACAGGAGGCCCGCCGCGAAGGCGCCGTCCCGGCCGAGCGGGCGCGCGTAGGCGGCGGACCCGGAGTAGGCGGATTCGAGCAGGGCGTCGTAGCCCAGGGCCACTTCGCTCGGGGCCTCGGCCGCGATGCGCGCCAGCGTCGCCGGATTGAGGAACACGGCCTCGGCGCCGGAGCCGGCCGCGGCGGAGACGCCGCCCATGGCCGAGGCGCGCGCGCCGCCGGGCGATTTCAGGAAGGCGGCGCTGGTGGTCCCGCTGGCGCGCGAGGAGAACGCTCCGCCGGGAAAGAGTCCGGCGCGGACGGGGATCGCGGTTATGAGGAGGATAACCGCGGAAGCGGTTATACGGGCCAGACCGGCCCCCGCCGAGGCTTTTCGACGGGCGGAGCCTCTTCCTTGGCCGGCTCGGCGGCCGGCTCGACCGCGGGCTGCGCTTCGGGCTCCGCCGTGACGGGCGGCTGCGCGATGAGCGCTCCGAGCTCCATGCGGATCGTCTCGTCCGGAGAGGGCCCGGCCTTGACCTCGGCGACGGGAGGAGGCGCTTCGACCGGGGGAGGAGGCAGGACCTCGATGGACACCTCGTCCGCGGGCTTCGGGGCTTCGAGGACGACCTCGGCCGCCGGCTTCGGAGCTTCGACGACGATCTCGGCCGCGGGCTCGGGAGGCTTCTCGGCCTTGCGCGTTTTGCGGGCGGGCTTCGGGGCTTCCTCCGGCTCGGGAGCGGGCTCGGCCGCCGGTGCGGGCGCCGGCGCGGCGGACTTCATCGCCTCGACGGCGCGGGTCAGCTCACCGAGGCGCTCGATCAGGGCCTCGTCGCGGGTGGACACCGAGGACAGCTCGTCGTCGACGCGCTTGGACAGCGCGCGCAGGTCCTTATGCAGGTCGGCCAGCTCGACCTTGATGTTCTGGAGATAGACGACGGCGGGGCTGATGCCTCCGGTCGTGTTCGCGGCATCCTTGCGCCGCTCGGGGCCCGTGAACTCGGGCTCCATCCGGGGCTTGGGCTCCGGCTTGGGCTCGGGCTTGTCGGCGTGGGACGCGACCTTGGGCGAGGACGCCTCCTCGGGGATGTAGACCGGGCGGATGGCCGCCGGAGCGGAGACTTCCTTGTCGGAGCCTTGCTCGCCCTCGGTGGCGTCGGCCGCCTCGGAGGCGACGCGGTACTGGCCGAGGAGGAAGAAGAAGAGGATCCCGCTGATCAGGAGCCCCGCCGACGAGATATAGAACCAGCCGTCCGCCCATAGTCCCATCATAGTAGAGGAATGGTATCCGTATGGGGGGACCAAGTCAATCGGACTTTTCGCGGCGCGCGGATCCGGGACAAGTCGAGGCGCGAAGAAGTATAATACTAAGATGACCACGGGCCGGCCGCCGTACCGCCTCGCGTTTTGTCCGCGCCACGAGGCCGAAAGGACGCTGTCCGAGCCCTCCGAGCTCCGCAAGCGCTTCGGCGCCAAGGAGCTCGCCGAGCTCGAGGCCCTTCCGGAGCGCCGCAAGCTCGACCGCGTGGCGGGCCGCCTCGCCGCCAAGCGCGCGCTGGCCGCGCACTTCCTGGACGAGTACGGCTGGGAGGCGGACCCCGCCGACCTGCGGGTGTCCAACGACGACGCCGGACGGCCGCGCCTGACCTTGCCGAAGGGCGCCCCGGCCCCCGCTCCGTCCTTCTCGATCTCGCACTGCGCGCAGGGCGGAGCCTCCGCCGTCGCCGCGCCGGGCCGCTTCGTCGGCGTGGACATCGAGACCATCGTGCCGCGGCCGGCCGACGTGATCGCGTTCGTCGCGTCGCCCGGAGAGCTCGCGGCGGGGCCCGACGACCCGGAGGCGCAGGCGCGCCTCTGGACGGGCAAGGAAGCGGCGCTGAAGATGCTGGGGCTCGGGCTCGACGCGGACGCGCGCGCGGTCCGGCCCGAGGCCGACGGCGTGACCTTGACGGGCGCGCCGGCGAAGGCCTGGGCCGCCCTCGGCTCGCCGCGCGTGAGGCTGGACTACGACGGCGTCGAGGGCGCGCGCATCGCCATCGCCTACACGGGAGATTGATCATGATGGAAAAGCAAGCGGTGAAGAATCAGGAGAAGGCGAAAGCCGCCCCCCGACCGGCCGCCGCGAGCGTCGTCAAGCTGCGGGCGGCCGTCGAGAAGGCCTCCGCCGGCGGCGGCCCCCAGCGCCTCGAGGCGCAGAAGGCCCGCGGCAAGTTCACCGCCCGCGAGCGCATCCACTACCTGCTCGACGAGGGCACGTTCCAGGAGCTCGACCTCCTCGTGTCCACCCGCGCGGTCGATTTCGGTCTGAAGGACAAGGACATCCCCGGAGACGGAGTGATCACCGGCTTCGGCCAGATCAACGGCCGAGAGGTCTGCGTCTACGCTCAGGACTTCACCGTGCTCGGCGGCTCGTTGGGCCTGGCCCACGCCAAGAAGATCGTCAAGGTCATGGACCTCGCCTACGAGAACCGCGTCCCGGTCATCGGCCTGCTCGACTCGGGCGGGGCGCGCATCCAGGAAGGCGTGGACTCCCTCGACGGCTACGCCGAGATATTCCAGCGCAACGTGAAGTGCTCCGGCGTCATCCCGCAGATCTCGGTGATCCTCGGTCCCTGCGCCGGCGGCGCCGTCTACTCGCCCGCGCTCACCGACTACATCTTCATGGTCGAGGGCATCTCCCAGATGTTCGTGACCGGCCCCGACGTGGTCAAGGCCGCGACGGGTGAGGAGGTCACCTTCGACGGCCTCGGCGGCGCCGACGCCCACAGCGCCAAGTCCGGCGTCTGCCACTTCGTCGCCAAGTCCGAGCCCGACTGCTTCCGCCAGGTGCGCGAGCTTCTGAGCTACCTGCCGCAGAACCGCTGGGAGAAGCCGCCCCGCGTCGCCAACCCCGACCCGATCCGGCGCTCGGTCCCGCTCCTCGAGAAGATGTGCGACCTGGACCCGCGCAAGTCCTACCGCGTGCACCACATCATCTGGCAGTTCGTCGACGAGCACAAGTTCTTCGAGGTTCAGGCCGGCTACGCGAAGAACATCGTCACGGGCTTCTGCCGCATGGGCGGCGAGGTCGTGGGCATCGTCGCCAACAACCCGGCGAGCGTCGCCGGCGCCCTCGACATCAACGCCTCGGACAAGGCCGCGCGCTTCATCCGCTTCCTCAACTGCTTCAACATCCCCGTGCTGACCTTGGTCGACGTCCCCGGCTACTGGCCGGGCGTCACCCAGGAGCACGGCGGCATCATCCGCCACGGCGCGAAGATCCTGTTCGCCTACGCCGAGGCCACGGTCCCGAAGATCACGGTCATCCTCCGCAAGGCCTACGGCGGCGCCTACATCGCCATGAGCTCCAAGCACATGAAGGGGGATTTCAACTTCGCCCTGCCCTGCGCCGAGATCGCGGTCATGGGACCGGCCGGCGCCATCGAGATCCTCTACTCCCGGGAGATCGCCGCCTGCAAGACCGACGCCGACAAGGCCGCCCTGCGCGCCAAGCTCTGCGCCGAGTACGCGGCCAAGTTCGCTTCCCCTTATCAGACCGCCTCGACCGGCTCCATCGACGAGGTCATCGAGCCCTCCTTGATGCGCTACAAGATCGTCCGCGCCCTGCGCTTCCTCAAGGACAAGCGCGTGCCCGGCACCCACGAGAACCGCGGCA
>Ga0255338_1003383_pt1 | contig 19374 bp, 16 predicted proteins | sample MeOH1_35cm_T4_19_FD_203715 | JGI IMG/M metagenome (GOLD analysis project Ga0255338, IMG submission 203715) | Sandy soil microbial communities from University of British Columbia, Vancouver, Canada - MeOH1_35cm_T4_195 | ecosystem: Engineered > Artificial ecosystem > Sand microcosm > Unclassified ...
GCGCCATTGCCGGCTGTCGCGCTACCGTTCGTGGCGCTCGTGGAAGCACCGCCGTTGGTCGCGCTGCCGTTGGTGGCGGAGCCGCCTGCGCCGCCCATGCCGGACGTGTTGGTCGCGGTGTTCGTGCCGCCTGCGCCGCCGGTGTTGGTTCCGCCGACACCCGTTCCGCCGGCGCCACCGGTGCCGCTCGGGCCGCCAGTGCCTACCCCACCGACTGCACCCGCGCCACCCGTGCCGCTCGTGCCGCCGGCTCCGGTTCCGCCTGCCGCACCAGTGCTGGTGCCCGTTGCGCCCGCTGCGCCTGCCGCGCCGGCTGCCGAGCCGGTCGCCGCTTGCGTCGCCGGCGCACCCGTCGCGCCCACCGCACCTGCTGCGCCCGTGCCGCCTACGCCCGAGCCTGCGGTATTCGAGCCGCCGGTGTTGTTGCCGCCCGTGGACGTGTTGGTCGCGTTGCCGTCGTTCCGGCCAGGATTGCGTGCCGTTCCGGCCGCGTCGCCGCCTGCGCTCCGCGCTCTGGCGTTGCCGCCGTCGCCCGTACCACCATTGCCGCCGTCGCCGCCGCTGCCGCCGCTGCCGGCGGTGGTGTTGCCGTTCGAGCTGTTGCCGCCCGAGCCGCCGGACCCGCCGGCGCCGCCCGTTGCCGCACCGCCGTTGCCGCCATTGCCGCCGGCGACGTTGCCGCTGTTGCCGGAGTTGCCGCCGTCGCCGCCGTTGCCGCCGTTGCCGGTGCCGCCCCGGCCGGAGTCACCTGCGTTGCCACCCGAAGCGTTGGCACCCCTGGCGTTGCCGCCGTTCGCGCCCAATGCACTCGCGTTGCCGGCGCGTCCGCCGTCGCCGCCGCTGCCAGCCTGCGCGCCGTGGTTGGTGGCGCTGCCGTTGGTCGCTGCGCCGGCCGTTGCGCTGCCGTTCGTCGCGCTGCCGCCATTGCCGCCATTGCCGCCATTGCCGGAATTGCCGCCGTCGCCGCCATTGCCGACGCCGCCCGTGCCGCCCTGGCCCGTGCCGCCCCGGCCGCCATTCGCGTTGCCGTAGTTCCAGGCGTTGTTGCCCAGCCCGTTCACGCGGATGTTGGTCACCGTGCCCTGAAGCCGCGAGAGCGCCACGACGCGGGTGTTGAACGAGTTGGCCCACGCGTTCGCGGTTGCGCCGTTGTTCGCCGCGGCACTGCCGTCACCGGCCGCCCTGGACGCTCCGTACGTGTTGTTCTGGCTGTTGTCATTGTTGCTGTTGGCGGTCGCGTCGGAGTTCTCGTTCGCCGTCGGACCGCTGTTGCCGGTCTGGGTGGAGGTTGCCGTGGCGGTTTGTGACAGCGATGAATCGGGGTCCCCGCTGTTCGTGTTGGTCGGGTTGGCCCATGCCCCTGAACTCGCGCCGAACGCCAGCGCGACTGCCGACGCTATTAATGTCTTGTTCATTTCGACATCTCCTTCCTGTTGAGCACGCTTCGAGCACGGCCCCATGCCATGCACCGGCGTTAGTGCGTGCAACATACAGGCCGTCGCTATCGACGCGGTCAACTACCTGACAGGATGAAGAAAGTCGACCGCGAGAGTCGTCGGAAGTACGTCCATGGGACGCTACATGTAACGCTAGCGGGACGTGGAGCGCACTGTCGTTTCGTCCCGGGTGACGATCGCCCGGGTCACCGGCCGCGTCGTTCCGAATGTCGGTATGAAAGCGGAATGTTTGCCCGGCCCGCCGAGAACGACGACATAGATGTCGTCCGGTGCATGGGCGAGCGGCACCATCGCCTCCGGTCCCGCCTGCGCATAAAGCTCGGGAAACTTCCTGCGGAATCGCCGCTCGACGTTCTCTTCGGAGAACCGGGACAGCGGCAGCCGCGCGCGCTCGTAAAGGTGCCGTTTCACATCGGCCTTGGAATAGCCGCCGCCCGCAATGGTGGCTGCGTGCTCGGGGGAAATGGCGACGACGGGACAAGAGACGTGGAACACGTTGTTCGCGCCGGTAACGGTCATCGTGCCGGCGATCATCTTCAGCACGCCCTCCGCCGTCGTGCTTTCGTGGTCGTTCACGTTGTGCGGCCCCTCTGCGGCGATGACGGTGACCGTGCTCGTCTCGGGCGGAAAGCCGTGTTCGACGTGCAGGGGTTCCCACGGACTTTCCGCTTCGTTCTCCGCTGCGCAATAGGTGTATTTCGTCGGCGATCCGAGCGTGGCCATGTCGCCTAATTGAGGAACGGCGCCTCCGATATTCACCAGCGCCAGCCGCACCGCGCGACCTATCGTCGCGTTCGCATGCCTGCCCGGGCCGAAGGCATTCGCGCCGCCGTTGATGTCGAGCTCGCGCGCAAGAGGGCCATTGACCAGGATGAGCGGAGAGCACGGGTGCGTGGTCGCCTGGACCCCGTAGAGATTGAAGACCGGATCGCTCATCGCTTCGATCGCGGCGACGATGACCGGAAAGTATTCCGGCCGGCAGCCCGCCATGACCGCGTTGGCGGCGAGACGCAGCGGCGTCGCGGGCGCATAGCGGGGAGCGAGCGCGGCGATGGGCTCGTCCCAGGGGCGGTCGCAAAAGGTGAGCATGCGTTCGACGCGCGCTGCGGTGGGCGGCACGATGGGCAGCCCGTCGCTCCACCCGCGCTCGAGGCAGAGCTCGTTGATGCGCTCGAAATCGTCGTCGACTTCCAGTCCGATGCCCGGCTTCTTTGCAATGGCGTCGATGTCGTTCATGCCTGCAACTCCTCAAGCAGCTTCAGTATGTGCGGCAACGCATGGTTCGCGCGCTGCTTCACGTCCTCGAGCCCGATGCCGCCGAGGGGATGGGGAATCATGACGAGCGGCAGGTCGGTCACGCCGAAGACGCGCGCCTGCGCCTTGCCGAGCCTCTGGAACGGTGTCGAGCAGATCACCGCGGCCGACACGCCGCGCAATGCGAGCTGTGCCATGTCGTGGACACTCCACGACGTGCACGACCCTCAGTCCGCCATTGCGGTGAGGACGAAGTCCGTTTCTCCGGTGAGCTGCTGCAGCACCGATTCTTCGGCGGGACGCGAAGCGCTGGGTTTGCGCAAGCTCACGAGGTTCGCGAGCGGGTGCGCGGCGCGCAGGCCGTCGACGATGAAGCGCAGGAGGTGATCGGCATTGGCCTTGCTGTTGTCCAGCACGCCCAGGCGCAGCGCATTGCCGCGTGCGACGCGTCGCGCAGCCGATTTTTCGTGCGCCGGCGCTTGTTCCTCGGGGATGATGATTTGCACTTTCATGCTTGAGAGCCTCTTCAAAAGCGTGACTTCAATAAGGCGGGCGGCGCAGGTGCGAGTGCGCGCCCATTTGTGAGATAGCTTCCAGTATCCGGGGACGGTTCTTCAGCTCACGGTTCACTCGATCCTGATGTCGGTCTGCTTGCGTAGCTTCACCCATTTTTCCAGGTCGCCTTTCAACCGCTGCCTGAATTCGTCGGGCGTGCTTTTCAACACGTCGGCGCCGAGCCTGGCGAATGCATCCCGCGTGGCCGGCCGCTCCAACACCTTCTGCAGCGCGCCGCTCACTTTCGCTGCGATGTCCTTCGGCGTGGCGGCCGGGAGCATCACGCCGGTGTAGGTGGCGAGATCGAAGCCGGGCAGCCCGGATTCATGGAGCGTCGGCAGCTCGGGCAGCAGCGACGATCGCTGCAGCGTCGTGACTGCGAGAGTTCTCAGCTTGCCTGCCTTGGCGAGCGGTATCGTCGTGCTCAATTGATCGAACACGAGGTCCACCTGGCCGCCCATGACGTCTATCAGTGCGGGCGCGCTCCCCTTGTACGGCACATGGACCAGCTTGAGCCCGGTCTGCAGCTGGAACATTTCGCCTACGAGGTGCGAATTGGTGCCGCTCCCGGCGGAAGCCATGGTGAGTTTGCCGGGACGGCTGCGTGCGAGAGCGAGAAAGTCTTTCACATTGCGCGCCGGCAGCGAAGGATGCACGTCGAGCGCCAGCGGCACGACGGATACCAGGCTCGTCGGCGCGAAGTCGCGCAAGGTGTCGTAGCCGACATGGTCGACGAAGCTGGGCGATATGGTGAGCGCCCCGCTGGATCCCATCAGCAGCGTGTAGCCGTCCGGCGCCGCCTTCGCGACGAGCTCCGTGCCTATGCGCCCGCCGGCGCCACCGCGATTGTCCACCACGACGGTCTGACCGAGCAGTTCGCCGAGGGCGGGCGCTATGATGCGCGCGGTGATGTCGATGTTTCCGCCGGGGGCGAAGGCCACCACCAGCCGTATCGGCCTGGACGGATAGGTTTGTGCGGCAGCGGGCGCGGCAGCCAGCAGGCAGGTGAGGACAATGCAGCGGCTCAGTTTCTTCATCGGCTATGCTCCTTATACGACGGGATGCAGCGCTAGCACGCTGCTGATATGGGCCGCCGCCTGCTTGAGCTCAGGCAGCACCCGGGTCACCAGATCCTGTTTTGCGCCTTTGCCCGAATTGCGGCTCACGTTCATTGCCGCGATCGTGCGGCCATTGCCGTCCACGATCGGAACGGCGATCGCGGAAAGGCCTTCTTCGAGCTCGTCCAGCACCACGGCGTAACCCTGCTTGCGGCAGCGCGCGATTTCCTGCTCGAGCTGACGGCGATCGGTGACGGTGCCGCGCGTGTACGGATGGATCCCGACGTGCGCAAGGTAGCGCTCGAGCTCCTCGGGCGGCAGCGCTGCGAGGAGCACGCGACCCATGGAAGACACGTATGCCGGCAGCCGCGCGCCGATGCTGATGCCTGCACCTCGCAGGATGCTGCGCTTCGGCACGCGCAGCACGTACACGACGTCGGTGCCGTCCAGCACGGCCGCGGAGCTCGATTGCTCGACCTTCGCGACGAGATCCTCCATGATCGGCTGCGCGAAGCTCGCGAGCGGCATCGACGACAGATACGAGTATCCCAAGTCCAATATGCGGGGCGTGAGGGAGAACAGCCGCTGATCCTGCGCGACGTAACCCAGTGCCTGCAGCGTGAGCAGTATGCGGCGTGCCGCCGCGCGAGTGAGCGATGCGCGATCGGCCACTTCCGTCAACGTCATGCGCCGGCTGTGCGGCCCGAAAGCCCGTATTACGGACAGTCCCTTCGCAAACGACTCGACGTAGGTGTCGGAGCGCTTTATCGTGGTGACGGCCCGCGATTTTCCGCGCGCCCGCGCGTTGACACTTTTCGACGTCTTCCTCATAATTTCGCATAACGAATTGAAGTTCGCATAGCGAACATCATATCGGCCCGCCACCGCTGCGACAAGCGGCGCGCGAGCCGCATCGACTGATCAGGCTCACTCGGAACTCACGCCATGGATTTCTCCCTCACCGACCAGCAGCGGATGTTCGCCGACTCGGTCGCCGCCTTCGCGCGCAAGGAGCTCGCGGACGGCGCGCTTGCGCGCGCGCATACGCACGAGTTTCCGCACGAGGTCGCGCGCAGGATGTCCGCCGCAGGACTGCTCGGGATCACCATACCGGAGGCGGACGGCGGCAGCGGCGGCACGCTCATGGATGCCGTGCTCGCCATCGAGCAGGTCGCGCTCTATTGCCCGCGCAGCGCGGACGTGATCGCCGAGGGCAATTTCGGCGCGATCCGCGTGCTCGCCCATTTCGGGAACGACGACCACAAGAAGCGCTTCCTCGCCCCGCTGCTCAAAGGCGAGGAAGTGATTGCAGTCGCGATGACCGAGCCGGACGCGGGCTCCGCCACGACGGACCTCAAGACGACCGCGACGCCCGACGGCGACGGTTACCGCATCAACGGCTCCAAGGTGTTCCCGAATCCGCATGCGGACATGTATCTCGTCTATGTCCGTTACGGCCCGGGCGTCGACGGCATAGGCTCGGTGATGCTGCGGCGGGACACGAAGGGCTTCTCGGTCGGCAAGACGTCCAACTTCATGTCGGGCGCGCACTGGGCGCCGCTCTTCTTCGACAACGTGTACGTGCCGAAGGCGGACGTGCTGCTGGGCCCGGGGGGCTTCAAGAAGCAGATCGCAGGCTTCAACGCCGAGCGCATAGGCAACGCCGCGCGCTCTCTCGCGTACGGTCAGTACTGTTTCAACTTCGCGCGCGACTACGCGAAGACGCGCATCCAGTTCGGCCGTCCGCTGTGCGAGTTCCAGGGCCTGCAGTGGAAGTTCGCGGACATGAAGGTGAAGCTCGAGGCGGCCCGCCTGCTGCTTTATCGCGCGGCTGTGAACGCCGATCGCGGCTTTCCGAAAGCGGACGAGACCACCATCGCGAAGCTCATGTGCAACCAGATCGGCTTCGAGGTCGCGAACGACGCGTTGCAGACCCTGGGCGGACTCGGCTATACCGCCGAGACGCTGGTGGAATACTGCGTGCGGCGCAGCCGCGGCTGGCAGATCGCAGGCGGCTCCATCGAGATGATGAAGAACCGCATGGCGGAGATCATCTTCGAGCGGCGCTTCTCGCAGCGTCCGCCGCGGCCGGCGAAAGCGCAGTGAACGGCGAACGGTTTCCGGTGCGATCGCCTCGCGAACGTGCCGCGCACCCGTGAAGCTCCGATCTTGTGTATCCCGTAAACCCGGGCCATTGCATTTCGGCTTTGCATGCGCCGGCAATCCAGGCAACTTACAAGAACGAGAGGAGAGGATCATGAAAGCACGATGCAGGCTCGCCTTGCTCGCGGCTGCGATGCTGAGCACGCTGCCGGCGGCGCACGCGCAACAGACCGGCGCTTATCCGACCCGGCCGATCAAGATGGTGATGCCGTTTCCCGCGGGCGGGCCGACCGACATCCTGGGCCGGCTGATCGGCCAGAAGCTGGGCGAAGCGTGGGGGCAGAACGTCGTGATCGACAACCGGCCGGGCGGCGCGGGCATGATAGGCGCGGTGGTCGCGGCGAAATCGCCGCCCGACGGCTACACCCTGTTTCTCGGCGGCATCACGACGCTTGCGATTGCGCCTTACCTGCAGAAGAACATGCAGTACGATCCGCTGCGCGATTTCGTGCCGGTCACGCAGACGACGATTTCCCCGCTCATGCTGATGACGCATCCGACGCTGCCCGCGAAAACGCTGAAGGAATTTCTCGCGCTCGCCAAGGCGCGCCCGGGCGACATCAACTATGCCTCTTCGGGTCCCGGGGGCTCGGGCCATCTTGCCGGCGAGCTTTTCAAGAGCGTGACCAAAACCAATCTCGTGCACGTGCCTTATCGCGGCGCGCCGCCCGCGCTCAACGATCTCGTCGCAGGCCAGGTGCAGGTCATGTTCGGCACCATGCTCGCCGCCGTTCCGCACGTGCGCAACGGCAAGGTGCGCGCGCTCGCGGTGACCGGGCCCAGGCGCTCCGTCGCGGTGCCCGATGTACCGACGTTCGCCGAAGCGGGGCTGCCCGGTTACGACGCGAGCTCGTGGAACGGCATACTGGTGCCGGCCGGCACGCCGGCGGCGATCGTCGCCAGGCTGAACGGGGAGCTCGTCAAGATTCTTCATACGCCGAACGTGCTCGACCGTCTCGCAGCCGACGGCCCGATACCGATAGGCAACAGCCCCGAGGAGTTCACGGCACACATCAAGGCCGAGCAGGCGAAGTGGAGCAAGGTGGTGCGGGAGGCGCATGTCCGGATCGACTGACGCGGCGCGCCTGCGCCAGGCGTTTTTCTCGCCGCAGTCGATCGCGCTGGTCGGCGCCTCGGCCGATACGGCGAAGAACAACTCGCGGCCGCAGCGGTTTTTGCGCAAGCACGGCTATACCGGCCGCATACTGCCCATCAATCCCGGCCGCTCCGAGATACTCGGCGAGCCGGCGTATCCCGATCTGCGCTCCGCGCCGGGGCCTATCGACCATGCATTCATCATGGTGCCCGCGGCCGCCGTGCCCGACGTGGTTGCGCAATGCTGCGAGCTCGAGGTGCCCGTCGCGACGATCTTCAGCGCCGGCTTCGCAGAGCTGGGCGAGGAAGGTGCGCGCCGCCAGCGCGACATGGTCGCCCGGGCGCGCGCGGCGGGCTTGCGGCTGCTTGGTCCCAATTGCATGGGGCTCATCAACGTTCACGGCGCGACACCGCTCACGGTCAACGCGGTGATCGACGAGGAGCCGTTGAAGCGCGGCCCCTTGAGCGTCGTCTCGCAGAGCGGCAGCATGCTGGGGAGCCTGCTCACGCGCGCGCAGGCGCGGGGCCTGGGTTTTTCCAAGCTCGTGTCCGTCGGCAACGAATGCGACCTCGGTGTGGGCGAGCTCGCCGACATGCTCGTCGACGATCCGGACACGGGCGCGATTCTGCTTTTTCTCGAGACATTCCGCGATGCGGGCAACCTCGCGCGCGCGGCGCGCCGTGCCTTCGATGCGGGCAAGCCGGTCATCGCCTACAAGCTCGGCCGCTCGGGCGTCGGGCGTGCCGTCGCGACTTCGCATACCGGCGCGATGACGGGCCCGGACGAGATGGCGAATGCGTTCTTCCGCGAGCACGGCATCATCCGCGTGGACATGATCGAGAGCCTGTTCGAGACGCCGCGCCTCGTGCTGGGCCAGCGGCCGCCGAGGGAGCGGCGCGTGGCGGTCGTCACCGGCACGGGCGGCGCAGCGGCGATGGTGGTGGACCGTCTCGGCGTGCTCGGCGCCGACGTCGTGCCGCCTTCCGACGAGGTGATCGCGAAGCTTGCAGCCAGGGACATCCACATCGCGCAGGTGCCGCTCACGGACATCCCGATGGGCCGCAGCGAAGGCGGCCGCTACACGAACATCCTCTCCGAGCTGCTTGCATCCGATCATTGCGACGCCGTGGTGTCGGTCATAGGATCGAGCTCGCGCTCGCCGCAGGTGCTGGTCGATCGTGTGCTGAGCGCGAAGAACCGCAGCAACAAGCCGCTCGCCGTCTTCCTCGCACCGCGCGCCGAGCACGGTCTCGTCATGCTGGAAGAGAACGGCGTCGCCAGCTTCCGTACGCCCGAAACGTGCGCCGATGCGGTCAACGCGTATCTGAACTGGCATGCGCCTGCCGCGCGCGAGCAGGTGCGCCCGTCCGAGCTTGCCGCAGCGAATGCGCTGCTCGCACGCCACACGGCGAGCCGCCTAAACGAACGCGACTCGTGCGCGCTGTTCGGGACGCTCGGCATCGAGGCGGTGGAAACGCGGGTGCTCGAAGAGCCGGCCGATTGCAGCGGCATGCCGGGACCGCTCGCTGTGAAAATCCTCTCCGCCGACATTCCGCACAAGACCGATGCGGGGCTCGTCAAGCTCGATGTCGCCCCGGCCGATGCGCAAGACGAAGTGCGACGCATGCTCGATGAAGCGCGGCGGGCGTTTCCGCAGGCGCGTATAGACGGCGTGCTCGTGCAGCGCATGGAGCGCGGGCTCGCCGAAGTGATCCTGGGCTATCGCAGGGACCCGGAAGTGGGCCCGGTCGTGCTGCTGGGCGCGGGCGGCATCGCGGCCGAGCTGCGCCGCAGCTATTGCGTGCGGCTCGCGCCGGCGTCGCTCGACCAGGCGCGCTCGATGATCGAGGAAGTGCGCGATCTCGCGCTCATACGCGGCTATCGGAATCTGCCGCGCGGCGATTGCGAGGCCCTGGCCCGCGCGATACGTGCCGCGTCGCTGCTGGCATGCGTCGAAGGGAAGACGGTCGCCGAGGCGGAGATCAATCCGCTGCTCGTGCGGGAAGAAGGCAGGGGCGTGGTGGCAGTCGACGGGCTGGTCGTTTTCCGCCCGGAATCGTGATTCGTGATTCGTGAATAGTGAATAGTGACTGGTGTGCTGCGACAAGTCGCCAATAACCAATAACCAACAACCAGTCACGCTTGTGAAAGGAACGGACATGGACGAGCTGGCAAAAGATGCGAGTGCGAGGATTGCGGCGCACGTGGCGAACACCCGGTACGGCGATCTGCCGTCCACGGTCGTGCATGCATACAAGCGCGCGCTGCTCGACCACATGACGTGCGCGGTGGCCGGCTCCGCCATGCCGGTATCGCGCACGCTGCTCGAATATTACAAGGACAACGATGCGAGCCGCGTCTCCACGGTGATCGGCGGGAATGCGAAGCTCGGGGCGGCGAATGCCGCACTGGTGAACGGCGCAAACACGCACGGGCTCGACTTCGACGACGGGCATACCAACGGCTCGGCGCATCCGTCCGGCGCGATCTTTCCGGCCGCGCTCGCGGCCGCCGAGCAGTACGGCGCGAAGCCCGAAGACGTGATTCTGGCGGTCGTGCTGGGCTACGACGTGATGACCCGCATCGCCGCGGCCATGCATCCGTACACCGCGCGCCGGGGCTTCCACAACACGCCCGTGTCCGGCGTGTTCGGCGCGACCGCGGCGGTCGCGAGCCTGCTCAAGCTCGATGCCGCGCGAACGAATCATGCGCTCGGGCTCGCAGGCAGCTTCGTGGGCGGCATCCGCCAGTACCTGGACGAAGGGGCGGAAATCAAGCGTATCCATCCGGGCAAGGCGGCGCGCGACGGACTGCTCTGCGCCGAGTTCGCGAAGCGGGGCATCACGGGACCCACCAAGATACTCGAGGGCCGCTACGGCTTCTCCGACACCCACGTCGGCGGCGAGTTCAAGTGGGACCGCCTGTTCCGCGATCTCGGCGAGGATTACGAGATCGAGCGCGTGTACTTCAAGCCCTATCCCTGCTGCCGTCACTATCACGCGGTGATCGACGGCATACGGGCGCTGCAGACGGAGCACCGCTTCAAGGCGGACGACGTCGCCGGCATGCGGCTCGGCCTGTATGCGGTGGGCCACAACGGTCACGACCACAAGCACTGCGACAACCTCCTCGATGCGCAGATGAGCGCTCCCGTCGCGGCGGGGCTGGCGGTGGTCGAGGGCGACATCGCCGCTCACATGTTTCTGCCCGAGAGTCTCGCGCGGCCGCAAGTGCAGCGGCTCATCGAGGCGGCCGATCCGTACATCGACGAGCAGTGCGAAGCGATCTATCCCGGCCGCCGCTCCGGCGCGGTCACGGTGACGTTGAGGAACGGTAAGCAATTCGAAGCGCGCGTGCTCGATCCCAAGGGCGAAGGCGAGAACCCCATGACGGACGCCGATCTGGAGCGCAAGTTCACCGTGAACTGCGAGCCCGTGATCGGCAAGCCGCGCGCGGCGAAGCTGCTCGACACGGTCTGGCGCTTCGAGCGCACGGCGAGCCTCGAAGACCTGCTCGGCGCCGCCCGCTGAGCACGCGAGTCGCCAATCACCAGTAACCAGTAACCGGAATTCGGAGCGGAGCGTAAATGGACATACCGGATCGCATCATGCAAGGCAAAGTCGCCGTCGTCACCGGCGGCGGGGGCGGCATCGGCCGCGCGATCGCGCTGATGCTGGCGCAGCAGGGCGCGAAAGTCGTCGTCAACGATCTCGGCACATCGGTGAGCGGCGAAGGCGAGAACGAAAGCGTCGCGCAAAAAGTCGTCGACGAGATCACGGCGCAGGGCGGAGAGGCGGTGGCGAGCGGCGACAGCGTCGCGGACTGGGACGGCGCGCACCGCATCATCCAGACCGCTGTCGATACGTTCGGCCGCATCGATGCGGTGATCAACAACGCGGCGATCCTGCGCGACGTGATCTTCCACAAGATGAGCAAGGAAGACTGGGACCTGTCGCTTTCCGTGGTCCTCACCGGCAGCTTTTACGTGAGCCGCGCGGCGGCAGCGCACTTCCGGCAGCAGGGGAGCGGCAGCTTCGTGCATATCAGCTCCTCCTCGGGTCTCATCGGCAACAGCGGGCAGGCCAACTATTCCGCCGGGAAAATCGGTCTCGTCGGTCTCTCGAAGTCCATCGCGCTCGACATGCAGCGCTTCAACGTGCGCTCGAACGTCGTAGCGCCTACTGCGTTCACCCGCATGACGGAATCCATACCGACGAAGACGCCGGACCAGGCGAAATACATGGCGGGCCGCGAGCACATCCCGGTCGAGAAGAACGCGCCGCTGGTGGTGTTCCTCGCGAGCGATGCGGCACGCGACATCACCGGCCAGGTATTCTATTCGCGCAAGAACGAGGTCATTCTTTTCAGCCAGATGCGGCCGCTGCGGCGCATACACAACAGCGCGGGGTGGACGCCCCAAACTATCGCGCAGCACGTGCTGCCGGCATTCAAGGGATCGTTCTACCCGCTCGATCGCACGCGGGAAGTGTTTCCTACTCACCTGCCCTAGGCAGGTGAGCAGGAGGCGAGGAGTAAGGGGTAAGGAGCGAAGAGTAAAAGAACCCGACGCGCCGCACTCCATGCTCCTCGCTCCTTACGTCTACTCTTACTCCTCACTCCTCGCAGACACGACATGGCCATCGATTACGAGCGTTTGCTTGCATGGAAGATACCGCAGACCCGTCACGAGTACGCGCTGCGCGACACGATCTTCTATGCCTTGAGCGTGGGCTTCGGCGCCGATCCCGAAGACGAGGCGCAAGTCCGCTACGTGTACGAGAAAGCGCTCGTCGCGGTGCCGTCGATGGTGACGACGCTCGCCGCGCCGGGCGGCTGGCTGCGCGATCCGGGCACCGGCGTCAATTCGGTCGGACTGCTCGCTGCGGAGCAGGCCTTCGAGATACACCGTCCGCTGCCCGTCGCCGGCACGCTCATCGGCAAGTCGCGCGTCACGGAAGTCGCCGACCTGGGCAAGGAGCACGGCGCAGCGATCTACACCGAGCGCGAAGCGTACGATGCTCGCACCGGCGAGCTGCTGTTCAAGGCGCGAGCCACGACCGTGTCGCGCAAGGATGGCGGCTTCGGCGGCCCGCCGCGCGCGAGCCGGGCGAAGACCGTCATGCCGGAGCGCGCGCCCGATCGAGTGTGCGACATTCCGACGCCCGGCAATGCGGCGCTGCTGTTCCGGCTCCATAATCCTCTCGATCCGCATCATCCCGATCATCATGCCGATCTCGCGCTCGTGCGTGCGATGGGTCATGCCCGCCCGTCGCTGCACGGCCTCTACACGCTGGGCGTTGCGTGCCATGCGTTGTTGCGCATGGCCTGCGAGTATGATGCGGCACGGTTGAAGAGCATGGCGGTGCGGTTCTCCGCGCCGGCTTATGTCGGCGAGACGCTGCGCACCGAGATCTGGCGGCACGATGAAGGACTGCTCTTCCAGTGCCGCGTGGTCGAGCGCGACAAGGTCGTGCTGAGCAGCGGCCGGGCAACGGTAGGAAATGCGTGAAATGGTGAGTGGTGAATGGTGAATAGTGAATGGTGAGTGGTGATCGGACTACAGGCGATCTCGAAAACAAAAGAAGACAGAAACGGGACAGGATTAACAGGATTAACAAGATTCAAGAGTCAAAAGCTTTCGCTCTAATCCTGTAAATCATGTCTATCCTGTCTACTGCTTTTTGAATTTTTGAGACCGGTTCTACTCACGCTCTCAAGGACAACGATATGGCGGACCTCGAATACAGCGTAGCCGACGGCATTGCAACCTTGCTGCTCAACCGGCCTGAAAAAAAGAATGCATTCAGCGACGAGATGCTCAAGCGCTGGCGCGAGTGTCTCGTTGAGGCGCAGGGCGACGAGAACGTGCGCGTGATCGTGGTCACCGGCGCGGGCGATGCATTTTCCTCGGGCGGCGATCTCGGGCGCCGGACGAACGAGGCCGCGAGCGCGCCGCCCACCGTGCTCCAGCGCAAGCAGCGGCTCGCGAACGGCACGCACCGGGTTGCGCTCACGATGCAGGAGATCGACAAGCCGGTCATCGCCGCGGTGAACGGCGCGGCCGTCGGCGCCGGCATGGACATGGCGCTGATGTGCGACATCCGCGTCGCTGCGCGGTCGGCCCGTTTTTCGGAGGGTTACATCCGCGTGGGGCTCGTGCCGGGCAACGGCGGCTGCTATTTCCTGCCGCGCGTCGTCGGCACGGCGCAGGCGCTCGAGCTCTTGTGGACCGCCGACTTTCTCAACGCCGAGCAGGCCGAAAAGATCGGGCTGGTCAATCACGTCTACGACGACGCGACGTTCAGGGACGACGTTCATGCGTTTGCGAGCAGGATTGCGGCGGCGCCGCCGGTGAACGTGCGGGCGATCAAGCGCACGGTTTATCAATCGCTCACGACCGACTTGCGCACCAGCCTCGAGCTCATCTCCTCGCACATGGCGATCGTCCAGACGACCGAGGACTACCGCGAGGCGATCAATGCCTACAAGGAAAAGCGTTCGGGGAAATACCGGGGGCGGTGATTGTTGAAGAGCGTGACTCGTGACTCGTGAACCGTGCCCGTGAACTGTGATTCAGGAATTTTCTTATGACGCTTGACCCCGGGAAGCATCGATCCAAAGCGCAGGCCATCGCGGTTGCCGCCGGCTGTGCGCTCGCGCTCTCTCACGGCGCGGTTTCCGCGCAGGCATTTCCGAACAAGCCGATCCGCATGGTGGTGCCCTTCGCGCCCGGCGGGCCGACGGATATCGTCGGACGTGCCATCGCGCAACGCATGACGGAGACGTTCGGCCAGACCGTGATCGTGGACAATCGTGCCGGTGCGGGTGGTGTTGTCGGCGCGGATCTCGTCGCGAAAGCGCCGGCCGACGGTTACACGGTGCTTCTATGCAGCACCGGCGCGATTGCGATCAATCCGGGCCTGATGCCGAACATGCCGTACGACAGCGTGCGCGACTTTGCGCCGCTCTCGCTCGTCGTCACCATCCCTTATCTGCTGCTCGTCTCGGCAAGCTCGCCGATGCACTCGGTGCAGGCGATGATCGCGGCCGCGAAATCCAGGCCCGGCCAGCTCAACTTCGGCTCCGCCGGCACCGGCAGCACCTCGCATCTCGCCGGCGAGCTCTTCAAGTCGATGGCGAAGATCGACATGGTGCATGTGCCGTACAAGGGCAGCGCGCCCGCGGCGACCGACCTGATCGGCGGACAGCTGCACACGATGTTCGATGCGGTCGCGGTCGCGCTGCCGCTCGTGCGGGGCGGCAAGCTGCGCGCGCTCGGCATATCCACGGTGAAACGCTCCCAGCTCGTGCCCGATGTCCCGACGATCGCCGAAGCGGGCGTGCCGGGCTATGAAGTCGCAACGTGGCATGGCATCTGCGCGCCGGCCGGCACGCCGCGCCCGGTGGTGACGACGCTCAATCACGCCATCGTCAAGGCGGTGCACCATCCGGAGACGAAGCAGCGGCTGGTCTCCATCGGCGCGGACGTCGTGGGCAGCACGCCGGACGCGTTCGCCCGCTTCATCAGGAGCGAGCTCGAGAAATGGTCGCGCATCATCAAGGCATCCGGCGCGAGCGTGCATTGAACGAGCGACGAATGGCCCGTCGCCACGCGTATCGACTCATGTCTGGCGCATATAAAGGAGTCACTTGAAAAAGTTGGAACGCTTGCCGAATCCGCGTGGCATCGCAGCAGCCCGCGAGAGCGCATTCTCTCGCCTGCTGCGCTCGGGTGCTGCAATCGCAGCGCTGCTGTGCGCGGCTCTTCCTGCCAGCGCTCATGCTGCCGCGGTCGGGCGGTTTCCCTCGCGCCCGCTACGCCTGATCGTTCCGTTCGTGCCGGGAGGACCCACGGATATCGTCGGCCGCCTCATTGCTCAAAGGCTCGCGGAGAGCCTCGGGCAGTCGGTCATCGTGGACAATCGCGGCGGCGCGGGCGGCAACATCGGCACGGACATCATGGTGCGCGCGGCCGCCGACGGCCATACGCTCGCGCTGTGTTTTCGCAGCACGCTGGTGACGAACCCCATCCTCATGAAGGACACGCCGTACGACCCGCTCAAGGACATTGCGCTCGTCACGCTCGCGCTCGACATTCCGTATCTCCTCCTCGTGCCGTCCTCCTCGCCCGCCAAGTCGGTGAGCGAGCTCATCGCGGCGGCCAAGGCGAAGCCGGGTGAACTCGCCGTGGGATCGGCCGGCGTAGGCAGCACTTCCCACCTCGCGCTCGAGCTGTTCGCTTCCACGGCCGGCGTGAAGCTCGTGCACGTTCCGTACAAGGGCAGCGCACCGGCGGTGACCGATCTCATGGCAGGTCAGCTGCAGGCGGTCTTCGAAGCGGTCGCCGCGGCGTTGCCCCACGTGCGTGCAGGCAAGGTGAAGGCGCTCGCGATCGCGACGCTCAAACGTTCCGCGCTTACACCGGACATTCCGACGTTCACCGAGTCCGGCGTGCCGGGCTACGAGATGTACACGTGGCACGGCGTTTGTGCGCCGGGCCGCACGCCGCGGCCGACGATCGACAGGCTACACCGGGAGATCGTTTCGGCACTGGACTCGCCCGAAGCGCGCGCGCGGCTCGCGGCCATAGGCGCCGAGCCCATAGGGAAGGGGCCGGAAGCGTTCAGGCAATTCGTCGAGCAGGAGAGCGTGACCTGGCGCAGGCTGCTGCGTGAGATGGGCACGCGCAATCAATAGCGGCAGCTCCGGGCATGCTGGAAGCAGGGGACGGGATGAACAGGATCAAACCAGCGGGGCAGGGCCTGATCCCGCTATCGTTTTCGAGAACATGTTGAGCTCACCTGGAAAGCGCAGAGTGCAAAATTTAGAACGACTCTTCAATCCCCGCGGCATCGCGATCATCGGCGCGAGCCCGGACTTCGGCCGACCCGGCGGACAGACCATGCAGGTCCTGACCGAGCGCGGATACCGGGGCGGCATCTATCCGGTCAATCCGAAATACGAGGCCATCGCGGGGCACACGTGTTATGACTCCATCGGGAGCGTGCCCGAGCCGTGCGACGTGGCGGTGATCGCCGTTCCCGCGGCGCAGGTGCCGCAGATGATTGCCGAATGCGGCCAGCATGGCGTGCGCCATGCCGTCGTGCTTGGCGGCGGCTTTCGCGAAGGCGGGGATACGGGCCGCGCGCTCGAAGCGCAGATGCTCGAAAACGCCCGCAAGCACGACGTGCGCGTGATCGGTCCCAACTGTCTCGGACTCGTCAACGTGCATGCGCAGGCATACGCGGCGTTCGGCAGCGTGACGCGTGCGCCGTTTCTCGAGCCCGGCTGCGTGTCGGCCGTGATCCAGAGCGGCGGCTTCGGCAACAGCCTGGTCATCCATTGCGCCGCGGCCGGCGTGGGCTTCCGTTACGTCGTCGCGAGCGGCAACGAGGCCGACATCACGACGCCCGAGCTGATCGAGGCGTTCGTGGACGACCCGGAGACGCGCGTGATCCTGGCCTACATCGAAGGCCTGGGCGACGGCCGCGCCTTTCTCGCTGCAGCGCGCCGCGCAACTGCTGCCGGCAAACCCATCGTCGTATGGAAGGCCGGCAACACGCGCCAGGGCATGCGCGCGGCGGCTTCGCACACGGCGAACATGGCCGGCTCGTACGACATCTACAGGGCCGCTTTCCGCACGGCCGGCGTCATCGAAGTGGGCGACATGGAGGAAGCGGCGGACTTCGTGCAGACGCTGCTCGATCAGCCGCCGGCCGCGGGCAGGAACGTCGCGATCATGGGCGGCTCCGGCGGATCGGCCGTAGTGTTCGCCGATGCAGCCGATGCGTATGGCCTCACGCTCGCGCGACTGGCGCCGCAGACGATGGAGGTGCTGCAGCAGAATCTGCCGAGCGTCGCAGCGATCGACAATCCCATCGATTATGCAGCCGGCTTCATCAACGATCAGAACGCGCCGCGCTTTCAGCGTGCGGTGGAGGCAGTGCTGGCCGATCCAGGCATTCATCAGCTCGGCGTGCTGTTTGCGACCGTCACCGGCCGCGTCGGACGCAACGGCGCGACGGCGCTCGCCGAAGCGGTGAAGCGCTGCCGCAAACCCGTGTTCGTGTTCTCGTCGGTGCCGCGCGACACGGCGCCCGAGATGTTCGATATCCTCGAGCAGGCACGCATACCGATCCTCCGGTCGGTCAATCGCGTCGCGAAGGCGATGAGCATGCTTGCCGAGTACGGGCAGGCGCGGCAGCATTCACCGGTCACGGCGAACGATCCGGCCGTTCGGACTGCCCTCGAGCTGCCCGCAGCAAGCGGCGCCCTGGACGAGCATGAGAGCAAGCAGGTGCTGCGCGCGTTCGGCATACCGGCGACAGCAGACCGCGTGTTTCCGCCGCAGCCGATCGCGGCCGGCGAAGCGCAGAAGATCGATTTTCCGGTTGTGCTGAAGGTCATTTCCCGCGACATCGCGCACAAGAGCGACTCGGGCGGCGTGCGGCTCGGTATACGCAATGCGGCGGAGCTCGCTGCTGCGAGCGCTGAAATGCTGAAAGCCGTGCGCGCCGCGCAGCCGGATGCGGCCGTCGCCGGGCTGCTGGTGTCGCCGATGGTGAGCGACGGCCTGGAGACCATCGTGGGCGTCGTGAACGATCCGGTGTTCGGGCCGGTCGTCGCCTTCGGCATGGGCGGTGTCTATGCCGAAACGCTGAAGGACGTCACTTACCGGCTTGCGCCTTTCGGCGTGGAGACGGGACGGGAGATGATCGCAGAGTTGCGTGCCTCGGCCATCTTCGCCGGTCTGCGCGGTCAACCGCCGCGCGACGTGGATGCGCTTGCGAACGTGCTCGCTGCCGTATCGCAGCTGGCGTGGACGCTGCGCGACCGTCTGCAGGAGATGGACGTGAATCCGCTGCTCGTGCGGCCGCAGGGGGCGGGCGTGGTCGCTGCCGACGCGCTCGTCGTGCTGCGCTAGCAGCAGGGACCGCTCAACGCCGTCCAGGATCTTTCAGGTACTCGCTCTCGAGCCATTCCATCGCGCTTTGCTGCTTGCCGACGGTGCCGGCGCAACCGGTCATTAGGGCGAGGAGCAGCAGGACGGCGAGGGTCTTGCAGCAGCGGGTGGACATCATGGCGATATTCCTCCGGTCGATGCGGCTTGCGGGACGAGCGGGCAAACGCCGCGCGGCGCGGTTTTATTCCCCGCGTCCTCCGGTATGATTGCGGCATCTCACTTCCGCGGTGCTCTCCCATGCAGACATTGAAATTCGGCGGCTACCAGGCGCCGGCCTCCATACACAACCGCGCGGCCGAGCGCTTCGGCGCCGCGCTCAAGGCGCGCCTGGGCAACGAGATCGCGTTCGAGCTGATCGGCAACGTGCTCGACCTCGGTCGCAAATCGGGCGAGCTCCCCGAAATGGTGGAAAGCGGCGAGCTCGATTTTTGCTACATCTCCACGGTGCGCTTTTCCAAGGCGGTGCCTGAGCTCCAGCTGGTCGAGCTGCCCTTCGTCGTGAAAGACCGTCCTTCCATCATCCGCGCGCTGGAAGGCAGGCTGGGCGCGCTGCTCGAGCGGCGCATGCTGGAGAACACGCCGTTTCGCGCGCTGGGCTTCTGGGACAACGGCTTCCGGCACATCTCGAGCGTGCGCCCGATACACCGCCCGGAGGACTGCCGCGGCATGACCATCCGCACGCAGCTCTCCGATCTGCACGTCGAATGCTTTCGCACGCTCGGCTTCGAGCCGCTGCCGGTGGACGTCAAAGTGTTCGTCGACGAGATCGCGACGGGCAAATACCAGGCGCAGGACAATCCGCTCACCAATACGTACAACTTCGGCGTC
>Ga0255338_1003384_pt1 | contig 19370 bp, 20 predicted proteins | sample MeOH1_35cm_T4_19_FD_203715 | JGI IMG/M metagenome (GOLD analysis project Ga0255338, IMG submission 203715) | Sandy soil microbial communities from University of British Columbia, Vancouver, Canada - MeOH1_35cm_T4_195 | ecosystem: Engineered > Artificial ecosystem > Sand microcosm > Unclassified ...
GATGGCCTTCCATGCCTTTGGACTTGAACTGGAACACGGCGGCATTGCGGAAGGCCTGCGTGATGATCACCGTCGCCGGTATGCCGCGCTTCTCGAACTCTATGGTGTCGTGCACACTGCACAACGTGCAGGAGCCTCATCCGCCGACGGCAGCGATTGCCACCTGCACTTCCTGCGCCATCTCCCCGATCAGCGCATCGGTCGCGGGCTTCGAGTAATGCTCCTTGCTCCGCAGCACCACGCGCGCGACGCCGTAACGTTCGCGCAACACCGAGCCTATCGTCTCCAGTATGAGATGCCCCTGCTCCTTGGTGTTGTCGAGCAGCCCGACCACCTTGCCTGCAAGGTCCATGGGGCGCGGCGCAAGCGGCACTTTGGCGCGCCCGGTGCCGGCGGTGGGGTCGATGAAGGGAAGATCGTTCATGCTTGCCTCTCCTTTAGCTGCGTGAATAGCGAATGGTGAATGGTGAGTAGCGACTCGCGGTGCTCGCTCTTTCGAGTCACCGTTCATGGAGTCACGGGTCACGCTTCATAAGCACCGTGCACGGCCCGGCTCCCGCCGCTCCATCCGTGGCAGATCGCGGTGCACGGGCCCCAGCCGCCGGCGACGATCAATTGCAGGTCATCGGGATGCTTGATCGCCGGGATGAAGCAGTCGTCGTCATCGGGATCGACAGCGATGGGGAAGCCGAGCGCCCGCTCGCGGCGCCAGTTGCCGCCGTTCTTCAGGTCCCGCACCTTGCGGCCCGCGAGCTCGCACAGCCGGCGATGCACGTCCGCGCGGCTCATGCCGGCCTGCGCGCACAGCGTCGCATGCTGCGGTCCCATCGCGACCACCATGTCGGAGCGTGCGTGCATGTTCCACGAGCCCATCGCAACCATCGAATCGGCGATGCCGTTCAGGAGCCGCTGCGGATCCTGGCTCACGTCGTCGAAGGAAAGCCGCGGGCTTTCCACCATGGCGCAGGTGATGACGTTCTCGTCGGCGCCGTAACCTTTGGAGACGGCGAGCGTCTCCCACGGGCTGCGCGCGAGGTTCTCCGTGATGCATGCCGTGTAACGCAGCGGCGTGCCGAAGATGGTCGCCGACGCAACGCCTGCGATGCCGCCGCCGAGATTCATCATCATGAGGCGTATCGCCCGCCCGATCGATGCGTTCGCGCGAAAGCCGGGGCCGAAGCAGCCGTTGCCGCCATGCAGCCCGATTTGCCCGGCATAAGGGCCGTTGACGATCATGAGGGGCGCCACGCCGTGCATCGTGCCCTGCACGCCGTTCATGTTGAACTCGTCGCGCAACATGAGGTTGAGTGCTCCGAGCACGACCGGCAGATAGTCCGGCTTGCAGCCTGCCATCAGCGCATGGATGGCAGCGGTGCGCACGGTCACGGGCTCTAGCGCAGGCGGCACGCGGCCGATCAGCTCGTCGGGCGCGCGCTTCGTGCCGGCGAGCATGCGCTGCACGCGGGCTTCCGTCGGCGTGACGACCGGCAGGCCGTCCGACCATTCCTTCGCCAGGAAAAATTCGAATTCGTCTATTTCGGCGGCCACTGTTTCGTTCGCTACACTCTGAAAAGCGTGATTGGTGAGTCGTGAATGGTGATCAGCAAGTCACGCCGCTGCGCGGCGCCCCCCGGTCACCGTTCACCACTCACGCCTTGTAAGCGCCATGCACCGCCCGGCTCCCTCCGCCCCAGCCGTGGCACACGGCAGTGAGCGGTCCCCAGCCGCCGGCGACGACGAGATGCAGGTCGCGCGGGTCCTTGATCACGGGCACGAAGGCTTCGTCGTCGTCGGGATCGACGCCGATCTTCAACGCGCGCTCGCGCCGCCAGTTGCCGCCGCGCTTGAGGTCGCCCACGGTGCGGCCCGCCTGCGCGCACAGCCACCGGTGCACGTCGCCGCGTGTGAGACCGGCGCGGGCGCAGACGGTCGCCTGCTCGGGTCCCATCGCGACCACCATGTCGGAGCGAACGTGCATGTTCCACGAGCTCATGGCGGCCATCGAATCGGCGATGCCGGTGAGCAGGCGCTCGGGCTCCTGGCTCACGTCGTCGTAGCAGAGCCGCGGGCTCTCCACCATCGCGCAGGTGATCACGTCGTCCTCGGGCTCGTAGCCGCGCGACACCGCCAGCGTTTCCCACGGGCTCCGGTCGGTGTTCTCGGCGAGGCAGGCGGTATAGCGCAACGGCGTCGAGAACACGGTCGCCGAGCCCACGCCTGCGATGCCGCCGCCCAGGTTGAGCAGCATGAGCCGGATTGCGCGGCCTATGGAGGCATTGGCGCGGAACCCGGGGCCGAAGCAGCCGTTGCCGCCGTGGAGCCCGATGCCGCGCGCGTATGGGCCGTTCACGATCATGAGCGGCGCCACGCCGTGCATCGTGCCCTGCACGCCGTTGAGATTGAGCTCGTCACGCAGCATGAGCTCGATACCGCCCAGCACGACCGGCAGATACTCGGGCTTGCATCCGGCCATGAGTGCGTGGATGGCGACCGTACGCACCGTCGCGGGCTCCATTGCCGGCGGTATGAGCCCTATGCGCTCGTCGGGGTCGCGCTTCGTGCCGGCGAGCATGCGCTGCACGCGGGCTTCGGTCGGCGTCACGACCGGCAGGCCGTCGGACCACGCTTTTTCGAGAAAGAACTCGAACTCGTCTATTTCGGCTGCCACTGTTTCGTTCGCTACGCCTCTGGAAAGCGTGATTGGTTGCGCGCCGCACGGCGGCGCGACTCGCGATTCACCATTCACGATTCACCAATCACGCCTCTTAAACATTCACTCGGCCCTGATGTTGGCGGTCTTGATCACCCGCGACCATTTCTCGCTCTCGGCCTTGATGAAGGCCGTGAACTCGGCCGGCGTGCTGCTCAGCGGCTGCGTGCCGAGATTCGTGTAGAGCTGTGCGATCTTCGGCTGCGCGATGGCGCGCGCGATCTCCCTGTGCAGGCGATCGACGATCTCCTTGGGCGTGCCCGCCGGCGCAAGCAATCCGTACCACTGCGTGACGTCGTAGCCGGGCAGCGTCTCGGCCACCGCCGGCAGGTCGGGCATCGTGCGTTTGGGGCCCGTCGTCGCCAGCATGCGCAGCTTCCCCGTCTTGGCGTGCGGCACCACCGAGGGCCCGCTGCCGAACATCATGCTCGATTCGCCCGTCATGATGCCGATGGCCGCGGGGCCGTTGCCTTTGTACGGCACGTGGATCAGCTTCACTTTCGCGAGCAGATTCATGAGCTCTCCCGCGAGATGCGGCGCGCCGAGCATGCCGCTCGACGCATACGTGAGCTTGCCGGGGTTGGCGCGCGCGAGCGCCAGCAACTCCTTCAGCGACTTCGCGGGTAGCGAAGGATGCACGGTGAGCACGTAGTCCGAGGTGGCAAGCAGGCTCAGCGGGACGAAATCCTTGAGCGGCTCGTACGGCAGCTTGGCCATGGCGGCAGGCAGAATGGCGAGCGGCGCGACGTTGCCGAGCACGATCGTGTAGCCGTCCGCTGCCGCCTTTGCGGCGAGCTCGGTGCCGATCAAACCGCTCGCGCCGCCGCGCGTGTCGACGATAATCTGTTGTCCCATTTGCTCCGACAACGCCTGCGCGATGATGCGGGCCGCGGCATCCGTGCCGCCGCCGGGAGGATAAGGAGAAATGAGCCGTATCGGCTTCGTCGGATACTGCTGCGCACCCGCGCATGGCGCAAGCACGCAGGCGATGAACAGGCAAATCAGGCGCACAGCTCTCACGAGGCCTCCTCTCTCTTGGCACGCTGCGCACGGTATTTTGTTATGGGTGCGAACGTGTCCCGCCATACTAACAAGGCGCGCATGGGGCAGGAAGCGTAAGACCACATCGCGAACAGCGGGGACCGCGTTACAAAGGCTTACAACTCCTTACAGCTGGAAGCCGCACACCGGGGTTACGCTGCAGTCGAAGTATCAACAACGACTTTGTGCGAGGAAGACATGAAAACCCTGGTATGTGGCTTGATCGCGGTGGGCACGCTGGCCGGTTGCGTCGCGGTGCCGGCCTATCCCGACGCCGCCTACTATCCGCAGCCTGCTTACTATCCCGCGCCCGCGGCCGGCGTGTACGTCGCGCCGCCGACGGTGTATTTCGGGGGCGGCTACTACTACGGCGGCGGCCATCGGGGTCACCGTGGCCGCCACTGGCGCTGATGCTACCCGCGGCCCACGAACGGCATTTGCGTCGCCATGATGGTCATGAACTGGACGTTCACGTCCAGCGGGAGATTCGCCATGTGCAGCACTGCGGCGCCGACGTGAGAGACGTCCATCATCGGCTCGGGTGCGACCGTACCGTTCGCCTGCTTCACGCCTTTGGCCATGCGCGAAGCGAGCGTGGTGACGGCATTGCCGATATCGATTTGGCCGCACGCGATGTTGTACTTCCGTCCGTCGAGCGAGATCGTCTTGGTGAGCCCCGTCACGCCGTGCTTGCTCGCGGTGTAAGGCGCCGAATCCGGGCGCGGCGCATGCGCGGAGATCGAGCCGTTGTTGATGATGCGTCCGCCTTGCGGCGACTGGCTCTTCATGTGCCGGAAGGCTTCCTGCGCGCACAGGAACATGCCCGTCAGATTGACCTCCACGACTTCCTTCCACTTCTCGTAGGCGAGATCCTCGAACGGAATGCCGGGCGCGTTCGCGCCGGCGTTGTTGAAGAGCACGTCGATGCGCCCGAAGCGCTCCCGCGCTCGAGCGAATAGCGCGCGCACCGCCGCGGGATCGGTGACATCGGTCGGCACGGCAAGCGCGCTTGCGCCGTGCGACTGCGCTTCGGCGACCGTCTGCTGCAGCAGCTCGGCGCGACGCCCGGCGAGCGCAACGCAATGACCGTCGCGCAACAATGCAAGCGCGGCCGCTTTGCCGATGCCGCTGCCTGCGCCGGTGACCACTGCCACTTTCGTCGTTTCGTTCATCTCGCTCTCCCCGAAAAAAGCTCGCAACCCGGTCTATCGAGCTTCCGATAAATCATCGATGCTCGATGCCCTCGCTCCCGGCGGGGGAAAGGGAATTCGTGCCGAGCATGAGTTGTCACTCGTTTGACGGCTGCTCACTAGACCAGATGTTCCGCAGCAAGCTCACGTTTCAGATACGCATAGTAGATCGGCGCCGCGACGACGCCGGCCAGTCCGAAGCCCGCTTCCATCACCAGCATCGCGAGCAGCAGCTCCCAGGCGCGCGCGTGTATGCGGGAGCCGACGATGCGCGCATTGAGGAAATACTCGAGCTTGTGTATGAGCACGAGAAACGCGAGCGAGGCGAGCCCCGCCGCAGGCGAGTACGAAAGGCTCACGATGAGGATCGCCGTGTTCGAGATCAGGTTGCCGATCACCGGCAACAGCCCGGCCACGAACGTGAGCCCGATCAGCGACTTGACGAGCGGGAGTTGCACGCCGAAGAGCGGCAGCACGGCGAGCAGGTAGAGCGCGGTGAACAGCGTGTTCAACGCCGAGATGCGCACCTGCGCGAACACGACGCGGCGAAACGCATCGCCCAGCGCTTCGGCCTGCGCGGTGAGCGCAGCCGCGAGCGGCATCTGGTCGCGTTCCGGCCGCGCCTCCCGCAGCGACACCATCGCGCCGACCACCATGCCGACGAGCACATGCGCGAAGGCACGTGCCGCTTCTGCGCCGGCGATGCGCACTTCGGCGGCATGCTCCCGCAGCCAGGCGGTGGCTGCTGCGCTCAGCTCGTCCGCGCCCGAGGGGATGTAGGCGACGAGCCATGCCGGCAAGGCGTTCCGCGTGCCTTCGAGCATGTCGGCGAGCTTTTGCAGCAGCGCGGGAAAGCTCCCGGCCTCGGTGCGGAAGAATTGTCCGGCGCCGATGATCGCCGCCGTGATCAGACCGACGATCACGGTCGAGAGAACGACGACCGCGAACAGCCGCGCACGCTCGCTGGAAAGACGCCGCTGGAGCAGCGGCGCGAGGATGTGGACGAGCTCGAACACCAGCAGCCCTGCAAGGAGCGCCGGCAGCAGGTGCAGCCACAGGACCAGAAGAAGCGCCACGCCGGCGAGTATCCACGCGGCGACGACAGGAGAGATAAGCGATGGAGATGTGGCGGGCATGGGATGAATCGACCGCGCAAGCTCGCGCGGCGCTCATTATGTCCGATATGCCGCCGGCACTCCATCTTTCGCACGCTGCCTGCGCTTGCAACGCGCGCATGAGAAAGGTAATCTGCCGCGGCATCATAGAGGAGGAACAGGACGGGCCATGAAAGACCTGCACCGATCGCTCGTGGTGTCGAGCGTGCTGTGCGTAGCGTCGCTCTCAGGCGCTGCTGCCGTACCGAGTCTGCCGAGCAATGCCCAGATCAGGCGCGGCGAATACATCGTCAAGGCGAACGGCTGCGCCGACTGCCACGCGCCGTGGAGGATGGGCGCGCAGGGGCCCGAGCCCGATCTTTCGCGAGGTCTGGTCGGTCATCCGCAGGAGATGGCGATGCCGCAGCCGCCCAAGCTGGAGGGGCCGTGGCTGTGGCTGGGGGCGGCGACGAACACCGCATTCGCGGGTCCGTGGGGAGTGAGCTACGCATCCAACCTCACGCCCGACCCGGAGACGGGGATAGGCAAGTGGCGTCCCGAGGATTTCATCAAGGCCTTGCGCACGGGCAAGCACGCGGGCGTGGGACGGCCTCTCATGCCGCCCATGCCGTGGCCCGCGTACCGCAACTACTCGGACGGCGATCTGAAGGCGATCTACTACTATCTCTTCAGCCGGCCCGCAGTGAAAAACCGCGTGCCGGAATATCAGCCGCCCGGGGGTGCGCGGTAAGCAGCAAAGGGTGCAGAGATATCGCGCCAGCGTTTTCCACCACGCCTCACACCCGATTTCTCACCCGACGCACCCCGTGCGTCATTGCGTCCTGCCCTGCGCCGTCCATGATCATGCGCGCAAGCAGGTACAGCCGCGGCTGGATGGAATCGAGGAGCACGTACTCCGCGTCGTTGGAGTGCGCGCCATACCCCTGCAGGCCGAAACGCTCGATGACTGGCGAGCGCGTCTTTAGCGCAGCGAAGGCTGCATCGGCGCCCCCGCCTTCGGCTGTTTCGCCGACGACGAGCTGCTTGCCGATCTCCGCATAGCTCTGCGCGTGCGCCGCGAGTGCGCGGTTTGCCGCCGTGATCTCGAGCGGCGGCCGCCGGCGCTCGAAAGTCATCTCGACCTGCGTATCCGGTATCAGCTTGTTCGCAATGCGCCTGCGCACCTGCTGCTCGATGCCGTCGTAGTCCGCGACCCGCAGCACGCGCACGTCGGCGCTCGCAGCGGCTTCCGCCGGTATCACGTTGCGATTGCTGCCGGCATGCGCGAGCGTCCAGTTCAACTTCACGCCGGTTTTCGGATCCGACAGATCTTTCGTCTGCAGTATCTGGTGCGCGAGCTCGTAGAGCGCGTTGCGCCCGCGCTCGGGCGCCGAGCCGGCGTGAGAGGCCTTGCCGTGCACTTTCAACGTGACCGCAGCGATGCCTGCAGTGGCGAGCGGCAGCCGGTCGCTGTCCACCCGTGAGCCTCCGCACGAAAACACGGCATCGTGCCTTCGAGATCGCGGCTGCCGGTCTCGATGGAGACGAGCTCTTGCAGCGTGGCAATGACAGCGGGTTTTTCCTGCGACGCGAGGCTGTACACGGGTTCGACCGGATCCGCCCGGACCGGCGCCATCACCGTCCCGTACGCGCAAGCGAGCCAGGCGATGACGCGAATAAGCGGGTGCATTTTTTTTCTCTCTCGATAACGCGAGCCCATTGTTAGCCGCGAAACGAGGGCCGTCCTGCCGGTCGTGGCACCCGTCCCCTCCGAGCGGCATGTGGGTTGCTTGACAGAGGACAACGGCGGCACTGGCCTGATCGGCAGGCGCTTTCCGTCCGCAAGTCGATTTTACCGTCGAAAAAGAGGAGTTCTTTATGCTCTACACGATTGCCGTAATTCTGATCATTCTGTGGCTGTTGGGCCTGGTGACCTCCTACACGGTAGGCGGCTTCATCCATATCCTGCTGGTGATCGCCATTGTCATCATCCTGCTGCGCGTCATCCGGGGCGATCGACCGCTATAGCGCCCGGGCGGACGGCGAGGGCGGGCGGGCACGTCCCTCCAATCACCTGTTTGCAATGAGTCAGTGCCGGCCACGGGCAGAGGGCGTGGCCGGCATTCCCGTTTCTTCATCTCTTCGGAACATCGCTCCAAGAGCGCTTCTACCTTCCGCTTCGACGCCGTAAGACTTTTCGACAGCCGGGCAGGTTGCAGCTCAGTGCTTCCGGTCATGTCCGTGCGCACCTCCGCCATCGCGCCCGCCGTTCACTATCCCGTTTCCACTGGCCGTTCCCGCTGCCGTGACCAGCCCGGTCTGCGTTCTCGCTTCAGCGCCGCGGCTGCTGCCGGAGGCGAGGGTGTTCGACGGTCCGGCAGCGGTCACGATGCCCCGGCTGTGGACGCGCGGCGCATGCGCCGCCTTTGCACCCTGGGAGCTGGCCGAGCCGCTGGCCGTGGTGACGCCCCCGGACGCGCGTGCGGCCGTCGTCGTGCTCGCGCCGCGCGAACCTTCGCCGGGTCGCACGCCGATGGTGTGTGCGATCTGGCCCCAGCCCATGCCCTGGCTGCGCAACTGCAGCACGCCCTGCATGGTGGTGGTGCCTTGTGATGTCGTCAGCGTTCCGCCCATCAATGCCGTTTGCAACTGCTGGGGAGTAGGATTCGTGATGCCCGCCGCCGCGAGTTGACGGGTTGCGAGCGTCATGACGCGCGTGATGTTGCCGTAGCCCATGGGCCGCGTCGGCGGCGTGAAGCTCGCCGACGTCGTGCCTGACGCCCCGGTGAGCGTGACCGTGCTGCCCGTGCGCAATCCGTGCACCAGGCTCTCGAGGGTGGTCCGGGACAAGGTGTCATAACGGCTTTCCACCCGCGCGAGGTATGTCAGTTCACTTTTGGTCGGCGACGTCGCGGTCGTAGCGGTTGCCGGAGCAGCGGTGGTCACCGTCGTGGTCGACGGCGCGGGCGCGGCGGCCGGCGCTTCGATGCCGGAGCTCGCGGTCCCCGATGTTGTCTGGGCGTGGACGGCATGCAGGCTCATGCCGGACGCGAGCGCGGCAGATATTGCAACGACGGTCATCTTGCACGGCGTATTCATCGATACCTCCTTGGTTTATGCGTTGCCCAGGATGCGCTCGGTTTGCAGAATGATTTCGGTCGCGGTTGCGCTGTCGTAGAACAGGCCGCCGTTCCTGGCGACGACCCGCATGCGCGTCGTGTTCGGACTGACCGGCTCGAGGGTGATTTCGATGTCGCGGTCCTTCGCGCTCGCCTTGAGCACGTCGTTGCCGTCCGCGTGCTCGGTCGACGCGACGCGTATGCCCATCCGTTTCAGCGCGCCCACGGACGCGGTGCGCACGCGCGGCATCGGTGCCGTGAACGTGCGATAAGTCATGCCCGTCAAGGTGTGGTTGACCGCGGTGGAGCCGCCGACGCCGAGCGCGCTCAACGCCAACGCCTCGCATCCGCCCAGCAGGGCGGTCAGCAGCACGAGCGCAAGCGTACGGGTACATCTGTTTGTCGCATTCATTGTTATTGTCCCCTGTATGCCGACGGCATGGCGGCAACGGGAGCAAGTCCCGTACCAAGCCTCCAACGCCGGGACGGCACGGCACGATGTGTGGTGGGTGTGATCTCCGCTGTCGTTGCATGGAGACGGCACTTCGTCACAGGGCTCGCGCGAGCTAGCGCAGGCAGCGAATTGCCTGTCGCCGCGCTACGACATCGTCATGACGCTGCGCGTCGCTTTTCGCTGCCCGGTGCCGTTTGCGCATCGAGCGCGGATTGCAGCGAGGCGACGAGCAGCCGGCGAAGTCTCCGCCATGCGCCTGCCTTGCCCAACGTGTGCTTCTGATTGATTTCGAGCTCGATGCCGACGTAGCAGCCGGGACGGAAGCGGCGCCGCAAATGCGTCGTCAGGCCGTCCGAAGTGCCGCGATAGGGATAGTTGCGGCGCACGACGAGCGAGCGGTCGCGGTTGCACAACGCCTGCTGCCATTTGTGGCAAAGCCGAGCCTCGCGCCCGCGCTGCGGATCGTACAGCAATCCCACGTCTGCGCGCCGCTCGAGGCCGTCGAGCACCGGCGTGAAGCTGTGCACGGAGACATGGATCACGCGATGACCGCTACGTACCGTCGCAACGATCCATTCTTCCAGTGTCGCGCGGTACGGCAGGTAGTGCCGCTCGTAAAGTGCGCGGCGCCTTCGCGGGGACAGCGCTCGCGTGATCGCCGAGTACAGACGGGGATGTCCGGGGGAGCGGTTGAGGTCGACGAGCAGCCGGCTCACGGTGGAGTAGAAGAGGCGGCCGCCGCAGGCGTGCGCCAGATCCCGCGCGAGATCGAGCGAGCCCGGATCGTAGCCGCGGTGGCTCTGGAGCAGCGCGAAGTGCTGCGCGAAGTAGCAGCGGTAGGCCGCAGGAATGCGATTGCCGCCGTGCTCGCAGCTCACGAGAATCCGCGGCGGGCGCGGTGTCACGGATCGAACAGGCGGCCGGCGTCGAGGCTCGATGAGAGCTCACGGTATGTGTCCCGCAGAGGGCGGCGGGCCGGCGCGGTTCCCAGCACGTCGAGGAGGCGCCGCGCGAGCGTGCCGCGCGTGAGTATGAAGTCGACGCAGGGTGCCCACAGGTCGCGATGCGGCGCTCCCGTCGTGTCCACGCGCTCGACGATGCGCCGCCACAATGCGCCGGCGCCGTACTCGCTGCGGTGGAGGCCGAACAGGCGCAGATACCCGGGCTGCTCGACGACGGCGCGCTCCGCATCCTGCACGCATGCGGCGAGGACCTGCGCGAGAACGTCGTCCGATATCTGCTGCAATCTCGCGAGCGACACGTAGCGCTCCTCGTACAAGGCGCGCACGACGTCGATGATCGCCGCCGCGACCGCCACGTCGGCGAGCGGGCACTCCTGTACGTCCATGACGCGGATCTCTATCGCGTTGCGGCTGAAGCGTGCAATGGCGCCGCGCGAATTCAGCCACTCGTGCTGCAGAACGCCCGCGGGATCGTGCGGCGCGATGTCGCGGTACATGGGGCGCAGCAGTCGCCGCTCGTACTCGGCGCGGCTTGCGATCGTCTCGGGTATCAACGGCCCCGTCAGAGCGGGCAAGGCGGCGGAATTGGTCCGGTACACTTCCATCCGGTAATCGAGCGCGCCCGCCGCGCGGCCTTCGACGTACGGCGAGCTCGCCGCGAGGGCCGGGATCAGGGGCAGGACGACGCGCACGGCGGCATGCAGGCGCGCGAACTCCTCGTCGTCGCGAAACGGCAGATTGATGTGCGTGCTCTGCAGATTCGCCCAGCCATGCGAGCGGCAATCGAAGATGCGGTCGTAGGTCTCGTACACCGCTGCGTTGCCATGGGGCCATAAGCACGTCTCGGCCGCCGGGTCCATCCAGGGATGCATGCCGCCGGGCAGCAGGCATGTGTCGCGCGTCTCGAGCAGCCGGTTGAACGCCGTCACTTCCGCCTGGAAGCGGCCCGTGAGCTCCGCCAGACGGCCGGGCACGACGTTCTTCAATTCGACGACATGGCGCACGAGCTCGTTCGACCAGCCCAGCGCGCCGCGGTCGACGTCGCTGCTGCCCGGCGGCGCGCCGGCGAGCTCGAATGCGCTGTCTGCGATCGGCTGCACGTCGAGGCTCTCGCGCGCGACGAGCATGTACTCGAGCTCCAGGCCGTAAGCTTCGAACGCACCCAAGGCGCGGCCGCAAGCCGGCCGGTCGACCGTGATCTCGGCGGAATCGGTCATACCGTCAGCACCTGCCGGCGCTCGCGTATGCGGCGGGAGAACAGGCCCATCACCTCGCGATACAGCGCGTCCTTGAGCACCTGGTCCTCGTTGCCCGCGTCGATGTTCGGATTGTCGTTCACTTCGATCAGGTAGCACTGGTTGCCCACCTGCTTGAGATCGACGCCGTACAGGCCGTCGCCGATCAGATTGGCAGCGCGCAGCGCGGTGCGCACCACGATCTCGGGCGCTTCACCCACCGCGAGCGTCACTGTGCGGCCCTCGACGCGGCGCTCCGTCTCGCGCTTGATCACCTGCCAGTGGCCGGGCGCCATGAAGTACTGGCACACGAAGAGCGGCCGCCGGTCGAGCACGCCGACCCGCCAGTCGAACGTGGTAGGCAGAAACTGCTGCGCGATGATGAGCTCGGAATGCGCGAGGAGCTCGTCGATGTACAGCCGCAGCGCGTCCTCGGTCTCGATCTTCCGCACGCCCAGCGAGAACGCACTGTCGGGTTGCTTCAGAATGCAGGGCAGGCCCAGCGTCGGCAGCACCTGGTCGATGTTGCCCGGATGCACGATCAGCGTGCGCGGGACCGGCACCTGATGGCGGGCCATCAGCTCGCTCAGGTAGACCTTGTTGGTGCACTTGAGTATCGAGTCCGGGTCGTCGATCACGACCAGGCCCTGCGCCGCCGCGGCACGCGAGAATTCATAGGTGTAGTGGTTGACGTTCGTCGTGTCTCGAATGAAGAGCGCATCGAATTCGGCGATGCGGTCGACGGCATGCCGGTCGATGATCTCCGCGTTCATGCCGACGCTGCGCGCGGCGTTGAGGAAGAGCTCGAGCGCGGCCGGGTTGGACGGCGATTCGGGTTCGTCGGGATCGTGCAATATCGCGAGCGCGGGACGATCTTCGTCGCTCGCGGCGACGCGCAAGCACCGATAGCCATTGATGTAATCGGTCGCCGCCTGGACGAGGAACGGCTGCTGCGGCGGCGGCACGTCCGATACTCCGAGCGCCATGACACCCGTCAGCCGCCAGCGGCTGCCGTCCCGATGGAACCGGGCGCGCAGCAGCGGCGCCCGCACGAGGTTGAACAGTTGCTGGCTGACGGCGGGATGGAGTCCGGCCGGATCGCGTCCGAAGTACGCGTCGAGCTGGAAAAACGCGGCAGCGTCGTTCTTCAACGTTTCCTGGATCAGCGGCTCTATCTCCGCCGCCAGCAGATCGACGAGCGTGGCCGACTGCAGGTCCTCTATCGTTTTCACGTCGGGCAGCGGGCGATGTCCGCGCGCTTCCGCAAGCAGCGAGACGTAATAGCCCTGGCCCTGGTAACGGTCGCAGCGGCACAGATTGACGATTTGTCCGTCGATGCCCGCGCTGTAGGCCGGATCGGTCAGATAGGCCTGCGCCGAGGCTGCGCTCGAGCCCGCGATCTCGAAAGGCCACTCCTGCGGACGGCTGACGACGAACAGGACTTTCATCGGGGGCGCTTGCGCTGCGGATAGATGATCAGCATGTTGGCATCGTGCGTCACGATGCCGAGCAGTATGGCGCCGACCGCGCGGTCCACGCTGATCCAGTACTCGTGCGACGGCCCGTACGGCGTCGGCTGATAAGGATCGACGACGAGGACCTTACGGCGTTGGCGATCATAGCCGGAGAGCACGACGAAATGGCCGGAAGGCAGGCCGCGGATGTCGTCCGCCGTGTCGGTCGGTCCGTGTTCCCGCGCGCTGCGATACAGATACGTCGAGCTCAAGCCCGTGAGTATGGGCAGCCGCCGGCGCAATATGCCGCGGATCAACGCCGGCGAGAGATCGACGAAGCGCAGCCGCCCGCCGCGCCTCAGGAACTCGAGATAGCCTTCGGTCGCATGCTGCAGCCGGTAGTCGCTCTTGATCTCGCGCTGGCGCTGCAGGCGCTCGGCGATATCCGCGCCGTGCCTGAACCAGGTCGGGTCGAACACGAGCAGGTTGTAGGTGTAGATGGTGGCGCGATAGCCCCGCGCGAGCGCATCGCAGGCGAGGAACACCGCGAACGTGCCGCCATGCTCGAGCTGGCGCGTGCGCGCGATTACGGCCCCGAGCGTTTCCTCGTCCCGCCAGTAGCGATAGATCGCGTGTAAGCACGTCGGGCCGCAAGTGGTCTCATCGGGCTGCGGCAGGGTTTGCAGCGGCAGGCGCAACGCACCGGCCGTCATGGAATATGAGCGCGGGGTCCGTAGCGCGGCGTAAGCCATAGAGCTGCGCACGTCGAGCGCGCAGCCGAATCGACGCAGTCCAGTGTCGTCGTGCGCGGCGCATGCGGTATGCGTAACATGCCTGCTCGGCTTGCATTTTTGATGCCTGCCGCAACACGGCAGGCCACGCAGGCGCGCCGCATGTCAGAGGTGTCAGAACTGCGCGGCCGAAGACGGAACTGCAGGCGTCAACCGGGCTGCGAGAGGCTACGGGCAGTGCGCCAGGCGTCGCGTCCGGACGCTTTCGCGGCGTACATCGCCATGTCGGCGCGATTGAGGAGCTGCTCGCCGCTCCGGCCGTCGCGGGGGAAGCAGGCGACTCCGACGCTGATGTTGATGTTCACGCGCGTGGCGCCGAGGTCGAAGGCGCGATGCATGTGCGAGACGAGCTTTTCCGCGACATCCGCCGCGTCGTGCTCGCTGTCGAGGTCCTCCAGCACGATGACGAACTCGTCGCCGCCGTAGCGCGCGACGGTATCGGTCTCCCGCACGCATTCTTTCAACCGCGCGGCGGCTGCGGCGAGCAGCAGATCGCCCGCGGCGTGACCGTACACGTCGTTGATGGTCTTGAAGCCGTCGAGGTCCGCGAGCAGTATCGCGGCCACGTCGCCCCGGCGTCCCGCGGCTGCGATGGCACGCACGATGCGGTCGTCGAGCAGCGTGCGGTTCGGGAGCCCGGTGAGCGCGTCGTGCTGCGCCATGTACTCGAGCTGCTGCTCCTTGTCTCGGAGACGCCCGTTAGCCGTCTCGAGCGCGCGGGTGCGCTCGGCCACGCGCTGCTCCAGCTCCTGCTCGGACCTCATCAGCGTGTCGACCATCGCCTGCTTCGCCGCCAGCGCTTCCTGGGTCGCGCGGTCCTTCTCGCGGCGCATGACGTTGATGCGGTCGGCGAGGGCGAACGAGAGCAGCAGCATTTCCAGCGCCGAGCCGATTTGCATCGAATAGTTCGTGAGCGTCGTCGTCGGCAGCCAGCCCAGGTTGCGCATCGCCATGACGGCGACCGCAACGAGCAGCAGGCTCCACGCCACGAGGAAGTAGCGGGCGCCGGGATGACCCTTGGCGAAGCAATAGACGCCGCCCACCGTGGCGATCGCGGAGAAGATGAGGCCGTTCAGCGAGGTGAAGATCGCGGCGAAGCGGTAGCTCGTGACGATGGGCGCCAATGCGGAGGCCGCGAAGGCGACCGCCATCGCGAGGATCACGCGATCGAGCCAGGGCGCGCGCCGGCGCGTTTCGAGGAAGAGCCGCGTGAAGAGCGCGCCGAAGAAGCCGGTCGCGGACATGCCCGAAGGCAGCGCGACGTTGCCCCACTCGTACCAGTCCGGCCAGAGAAACTGGTTGCCGTAACCGTTGAGCGAGCACTGGCCGACGGCCATGCTGGCCACGAAAGCAACATAGGCGATGAAGACCGGATCGCGGGTCGAGCAGAAGAGCAGCAGGTTGTACAACATGAGCGCGAGCAGCATGCCGTAGTACACGCTGAGGAGCGCGTACGTCTGCTGGTCGTGCTGGCGCAAGGCTTCGGGCTGCCACAACGTCGCCGGAATCGTCAGCGTGCCCCCCGAAATCACCTTGATGTACACCGTCTCGGTCGTGCCGGGCATGAGCTGCAGCGGAAACACGAAGTTGCGGTGCACGTAAGGCCGGGCTGCGAACGGCTGGAGATCGCTGGCCCGGTACACCGTGTAGCCGCCGCCCCCGCGGGGCTGATACACCTCCACATGGTCGAGCGACGGCGACGCGATCTCGAGCAGCCAGCGCTCCGGCGCATCGGCCGCGATCGCAAGCGGCAGGGCGAGCCAGTACGCGGAAGCCGAATAGCCGAAATTCACTTCGCCGTGCTTCGGCCCGGCCGGCTCGAACCGAGCTGCAGCCTTACCGCTTAAGTCTGCGACGGTGAGCGTGTGCTGGGAATCTTCGAGGTAGTACAGATGCGGGGCGAGATGGTACTCGGGCGCCTGCGTCACGGCGAGCGGTGGCAGTCCGTCGTGCCTGGCCTGCGCCGGACTGCACATCAGCACCAGCAATAGCGAGAGCCATTGCGTCAGCCTCACCACTCGTCCCCCCGCTGCACTGGCTGCCCGCACGCACGGAGTGCATGGGGTGGCAGTTGCCTTCGTAGTTGAGCCCTAGTGGCCGGGTTGCCAGCGGGCGGCACGACCTGTCGCGGACAGCGCCGCCGCCGATTTTACATGCGCCCAGCCGACGGCAGGCGCGCGGAAGTCACGCTGGACGGACGTTCACGAGCCGCCCTTCGCCCACGAATCGCGCAGCGTGACGGTGCGATTGAACACGGGGCGTCCGGCGGCGCTTTCCCTCATGTCGGCAACGAAGTAACCGTGCCGCTCGAACTGGAAGCGCTCCTCCGCGCGGGCATCGCGCAACGCGGGCTCGAGCTGCGCAACGATCACTTTCTTGGCGTCCGGATTGAGATCGTCCACGAACGCGTCGCTCGCGCCGGGGTGCGGCGTGCGGAAGAGCCGGTCGTACAGCCGCACTTCCCCCGCATAGGCATGGCGCGCCGACACCCAGTGGATGTTGCCCTTCACCTTGATCTTGTCCGCGCCCGCGGTGCCCGACTTGGTCTCCGGATCGTATTCGCAATGCACGGCGGTGACATTGCCGTGCGCGTCCTTCTCGCAGCCCGTGCATTTCACGACGTAGCCGTAACGCAGCCGCACGTTGTTGCCGGGAAAAAGCCGGAAATAACCTTTGGGCGGCGTCTCCGCGTAGTCCTCGCGCTCTATCCACAGCTCGCGCGAGAACGGAACGACGCGCTTGCCGAGCTCCGGCTGCTGCGGGTGATTGGGCGCGTGGCAATCTTCCTCGCGGTCTTCCGGGTAGTTGTCGATCACGAGCTTCATCGGATCGAGGACCGCGATGCGCCGTTGGGCATGCGTGTTCAGATCCTCGCGCATGCAATCCTCGAGCACGCTGTAATCGATCACCTGGTGCGCCTTGGAGACGCCGATGCGTTCCGCGAAGGCGCGAAACCCGCCGGGCGTATAGCCGCGGCGGCGCGCGCCGACGAGCGTCGGCATGCGCGGGTCGTCCCAGCCGTCGACGTGATGCTCCTCGACGAGCTGGATCAGCTTGCGCTTCGACAGCACGACGTAAGTCAGATTGAGGCGTGCGAACTCGATCTGCTGGGGCAGCGGCGCTTGCAGCATCCCGCCTTCGGCGAGCCGCTGGTTGAACCAGTCGTACAGCGGCCGGTGATCCTCGAACTCGAGCGTGCACAGCGAGTGGGTGATGTTCTCCATGGCGTCGGAGACGCCGTGCGCCCAGTCGTAGGTCGGATAGATGCACCAGGCATCGCCGGTGCGGTGATGCGTCGCGTGGCGGATGCGGTACATCACCGGGTCGCGCAGATTGATGTTGGGCGAGGCCATGTCGATCTTCGCTCGCACGACGTGCGAGCCGTCGGGGTGCTCGCCGTCGCGCATCTCCTGCAGCAGCTTCAAGCTTTCCGCCGCGGGCCGGTCGCGATACAAGCTGTTGCGGCCCGGCTCGGTCAGCGTGCCGCGCGCCGCGCGCATCTCCTCGGCGCTTTGGCTGTCGACGTAAGCAAGACCGCGCTCGATCAGGTGCTCGGCGAAGCGGTAGAAATGCTCGAAGTAATCGGACGCGTAGTACTCGCACTCGCCCCAGTCGAAGCCGAGCCAGTGCACCGCATCGCGGATGGCATCGACGTACTCCTGCTCTTCCTTCGTCGGATTGGTGTCGTCGAAGCGCAGGTGGCAGGCGCCGCCGTAATCGCGCGCCAGGCCGAAGTTGAGGCAGATCGATTTGGCGTGCCCGAAGTGCAGGTAGCCGTTGGGCTCGGGCGGGAAACGGGTGCGTATGCGCGCAGCATCGGGCGGCGCATCGGCGTGCACCGATGCAGGGCCCGGCTGTCCTGCCCACCGCCGGCCCGCATACACGCCGCGGGCGAGATCGGCCTCGACGTGCGCGCGGATGAAGTTGGAGGTCGATGCGGCGGGGTTCGCGGCGGCGGGCTGCGGCGCACCGGGTGCCGCCTTGCGCTTCGGGCTTTCGGACATCGGGCTTTCCAGTAAAGCGTCATTTTAGCCGATGACGCCCGATACCCGGAAAAAACGGCGACGCTGCCGACCGCTGCTTACATCGGCTTGTAGCCCGTTTCCCGGATGAGCTGCGCCCATCGGCTGCGCTCGTCGAGCAGAAAGCGGGCCGTTTCTGCAGGCGGGCCGGCGAGCGTTTCCGCGCCTTGCGTGGCGAGCTTTTCACGGATGTCGGGCAATGCGAGCACGCGTGCGAGCGCTGCGTGGAATTTGGCGACGATGTCGGACGGCGTGCCGGCCGGCGCGAGCAGGCCTTGCCAGGAGCCGGTGACGAAGCCGGGCAACGTTTCCGCGACCGTAGGCGTTTCGGGCAGGCTCGCGACGCGCTGCGAGCTCGAGACGGCGATCAGCTTGAGCCGTCCGCTCCTGACATAAGGCAGCGTCGCCAGCATGCCGTTGAACAGCACGTCGGCCTGGCCCGATGCGACGTCGAGCACCGATTGCGCCCCGCCGCGGCCGGTGATGTACATCCACCGGATGCCGGCGCCGTGCGAGAACATGAGGCCCGCGAGATACGGCGCACCCGCCGGGCTCGACGCGAAGTTGAGCGCGTCGGGACGACGCTTCGCGAGAGCGATCAGGCTTTTCACGTCGGTAGCCGGCACGCTCGGATGCACGCAGAGCAGATGCGGCGAGTACGACACCAGCGTGATGGGTGCGAAATCCCGGTTCAGGTCGAACGCGGGCTTGGGACTCAGCAATTGTGCAATCAGCAGCGAGCCCACGTCGGACAGGAGCAGGGTGTAGCCGTCCGGCTGCGCATGGGCCGCGGCTTCGGCTCCGATCGCACCGGCAGCTCCCGCGCGGTTCTCGACCACGAGCTGCTGGCCCCACCCTTCCGTGAGCCGCACGCCGAGCTGGCGCACAAGGATGTCCGACGTGCCGCCGGGCGGAAAGGGAACGATCACGCGGATGGCGCGCGATGGATACGATGCGGCGCTGCTGGGCGCGTTCTGCGCGTATGTGCCCGTCGCATAAGCGGCGCCGGTGCCAACGGCGATGGCGGCATAGGCGAAAGCCCTCATCGACCGCGCCTCACATGTCGACTTTGACGTTGGCGTCACGGATGACCTTCGCCCACTTCGCCACTTCCGTCTTGAGGAATTGCGTGAACTCGGGCGCCGAGCTGCCGACCGGGTCGATGCCGAGTTGGACGAAGCGCTCGCGCACGTCCTGCCTCTGCACCGCGCCGCTCATCGCCTGCGAAAGCGTGCTCACGACCTCGCGCGGCGTTTTCGCCGGTGCGAGGATGCCGACCCAGGTGCCGCCGACGAGCT
>Ga0255338_1003385_pt1 | contig 19368 bp, 10 predicted proteins | sample MeOH1_35cm_T4_19_FD_203715 | JGI IMG/M metagenome (GOLD analysis project Ga0255338, IMG submission 203715) | Sandy soil microbial communities from University of British Columbia, Vancouver, Canada - MeOH1_35cm_T4_195 | ecosystem: Engineered > Artificial ecosystem > Sand microcosm > Unclassified ...
AGTACGTCAGCGCATAACCGGCTTCCCGCAGCACTTCGAAGAAAAGCTCCCACTCGTCCACGTGGGTGTCCAGCACGTACACGGCACGCAGCGAGCCATCCCAGGCGAAGTCGTCTTTTACCTGCTCCCAGTTGACGGCGAACATGAACCATCACCTCACGCGGCTGTTCGTGTGTGCCGGGATGCTAAAGCCGGACCTGCCATGGAAGGTGGGACGGCTCTGTGCCTGTTTCTTCGTCCGTGTCGATGGCTGTCAGTGGTGCGAGTCGCGGGGGAACGCCGCGTCGGCCGCGGTCAGAATCGGCAGGAGCGCGGATTCGAGCGCCGACGCCAGGGCTGCACTGAACTCGACGGACAGGTGATGACTGTCCCGGTAGATGACGCGGCCTGCCCGCTGCACGTCGCAGGCGGCGGCAGGGCAGATTTCGTCCGTCAGATCCAGGGCAAAGACGCCCTCGAACTCGAGTGCGATCTTCTCGTCCACGTGATGCACCGCATCCGAGAACGGCGATTCCCGCGTGAAAGTACAGTCCGACGCGTCTTCCCAGGCGACCCAGTCGGCTCTGGCGAGACAGATGGGCACGTCAAAGCCGGGCTCGGGCGTGTCTCGTATGAGCGCAACCTGACTACCCGCGTCGGTGAGGGTTTCGACGACCTCGCGCGTTTCGTTTGCCCACGCCTGCAAGGATGCCTGATGTGAATCCGGGTCGGTCGACACGTAGTCATCCATACTGGAAAGGAGGACCACGTCGGGTTGCATCGCCACAATCCGTTTCAGCATCCCGGCGCGCCATTCGCTGCACTCGATGTACTCCCGGCCAAGCTGCTCGTTCACCATCCGAATGTCCGGGTAGGGACACGCTGATTTCGTCAGCGACACGATCTTCAGGTGATGTTCCTGCGCCAGCAGTCTGAGCGCCGGCAACCACTGCGCTGCGTGTGAATCACCGAACAGGACAACCGTTGTTTCAGAAGTCGAATCGCCAAACACGCAGGACGGTGCATTCCGCTGCAGGTACGCGGCGTGACAGCCGTTGTCGTATGCATGCGGCAATTGTTTGCTTGCCCGCGTGAATCGCTGTTGCGTCGGCGTTTCGGCCCCACTCGTCGCGGCAATCCGCCACAACCGGGAAATTCCGGCTCCACAAATTGTGAGTGAAGCGGCCAGAGCCAGCGTCATCCAGGGTCGAGAGGCCAGCGCACGGTTGTGACGCACGGGGTTTTCAAGGTAGCGATGCGTAATCATCGCGAGTCCGAGTGCTGCCACGACTGCCGCGACTCTGAGGGGAAGAGCGGGCTCGTGGAGAACCGCTGCCGCGAAGACAAGCACCGGCCAGTGCCACAGGTACCACGAATACGACAGGCGTCCGAACCACTGCATACCACGGAACGTGAGCAGTCCGGGAGCCCCGCTCGATTCGTTGCGAGTGCCGGCGACCAGCAGCAACGCCGTCCCCGCAACGGGAAGAATCGCCGCCACGCCCGGGAAGGGAGTCGTGCGGCTGAAGGTTATGCCGGCCGCTCCGATCGCCAGCAAACCGGCCCAGCCGGCAACCTGATTCAACCCGCGAGCGCTTCCGCGGCGGGCCGCGAACAGAAAGGCGAGCCCGCCGAACGCGAACTCCCACGCGCGCGACGCCGAGCTGAAGAACGCCCACGGCTGCGCGATGCCGAGAAGCCAGAGACCGGCCGCAAAAGACACCACCAGCATGACGAGCATCGCGATTGTGAGCCCCACGCGAGGCGATCTGCCGCGCATCCCGATCAGAACGACGAAAAGCAGAAGGGGCCAGAACAGGTAGAACTGCTCTTCGACGGCCAGCGACCACGTGTGCAGCAAGGGATTGGTTTCCGCATCCGCCGCCAGGTAATCCGTCGCCTGGCGGATAAACCAGAAGTTGCTGATGTACAGCGTCGTGGCCAATGCGGTGTTCGCGAAGACCCGCTGTTCGATCGGGGAAAGCAGGATTCGGCCGAGGAGTATCGTCGCCAGAACGACCACGAGCGCAGCGGGAAGCAGCCGCCGCGCCCTTCGAGCGTAAAACTGAACCAGATCGAGCTTGCCGGTGGTCTCGATCTCGTCCACCAGCAGACCGGTGATCAGAAAACCCGACAAGACGAAGAAAACATCCACTCCGACGTATCCACCGCCCAACCCCGGGACGCCGGCGTGGTAGCCCAGCACCAGCAGGATGGCCAGGCCGCGAAGGCCTTCAATATCCGGCCGGAAGCGCATCCCCCTCTGACGCGCGGGATGCACTTCCGCGGGCTCGTGCAGCGGCACTCGGGTCCCGTCCGGTCCTGTCTTTACGTCCAGCATGGATCTCCAGCGGCAGGGGATTTCGCTTCTTGGCTGCCCAACACAGGCGCGAATGGATGGAAGTTCGGTGCGAACGGAGGCGGGTTGCTAACCGTAATTGCGGAAAGGACTTAAGGCGCCCGGCGGGGGCGGAAGTCACCGTGGAGTGTCGTATGCTTGCACCAGCTGTAGTGCCTGCGCCCCGATCTGCGCCCCATGCTCAACGGGTGATTCTCCGCGAACGGCGTTCTACTGATTTCCTTCCTGCGCGCAGCGTTCGTAAACGGCCCGCGCCTGCGTAATCGCGGCCATGAAGCGTTCACGCTCCGCGTCCGAGCGCCAGCGCGAGCGCGCCGTGCGTTCACCGATCGCGGCCACGACATCGGCGAGGAAGCGGCCATCCTCGGGCGAGCGGAATACGCGCCCCTCGCGCACGACGTACACAGGTGATGTCTGCGCGAACGCGTAGCTGTCGGTCACGTACTTCGACGCGGGGCCGACGACACGCGCGGCGACCCAGCCGCCTTCCGGCATACTCACGCTTTCTTCGAACAGGATCCGCAGCGAATCGGTCGCCGGCATGTTCTTTACGACCTTGCCGTTGACGATGATTTGCAGGCTGTCGAGCGGTGCGATCGACACCGCTTCCGCGCGCACGCGCACAGTGGGCGGCGCGTTTGCAGCGAGTTGGATTTCGCTGCCCATGTCCTGACCGTTCACGGCGAGGAAGAGCAGCGGTCCTGTCGAACTGAACGTCCGCTGACGACGGATCCCCTCCATCCAGCTCGCGAGACTGAGCGGGCCTTCCACTTTCACATACGCGCGATCGGCGCCGGGCGGCGGATCGCGGAACACGTCGGAGAAGTTGTCGCTGCCGCCGGTCGCGGGGATGCGGAAGCCGCAGTTCAGGAAGCGGTAGTACATCTCTGCCGACGCAATCTCATCCGAGTACAGTGTCGAGACGTCGTAGAAGTCACCTTTGCCGAGCGCGATGTCCACGGGGATCAGCGAGTTGGCACCGCGTTCCGGCGTATCGACCCGGTTGAGGTACGGGTGCATGAACCCCGCGAGGCCACCCTGCGCGCGGGCGCCGTCGAGGTATGCGAAATCGAGGGTGTGCTGCGCGTACGGCGTATTGGCGGCACCGGCGGTAAAGGGCAGGATGTACTCCTTGGTGCCGATCATGCCGATGTGACCGAGCGCGCCTCTGAACTCTTCACCGTACTGCAGGATGTGCGAGGCCGTCGACAGCGGGTGCGGCTTGCCGGTGAGGTCCGACCAGCGGCCCATGATACGCGTGCCGTCCATGTGGATCAGCGCGTTCGTCATGTGCAGGTCTTCGGCGACGAGCTGGTCGTAGAACGTCTGGTGCGTAAGTCCGAAGTTGCCCTGGTGCAGGTCGTGGACGTGGGTGTCGCCCGAGTACCAGCCGCGCGCGGGCAGGTCGATCATGCGCGAGAGTCGGATCGTGCCCTCGCGCACATCACCCGCGGGAACATCGAGCGTGATCGACCCCGGCCGGTACTCGTACCCGTGAACCGCTTCGATGCTCGTGCGCCCCGCGGGCACCTCGACTTCGAACGCGCCCGTGCCGTTCGTGTGGAAGTAGTGCGTTTCGGTAATGGCGATGACGCGGTGGAAGCCGCCGTCCGGCGCGTAGCCCCTGCGATCGCTGCCCTCGAGGTAGATGCGCGTCGGCAGCGGACGGCCGTTGCCGTCGACGACACGCACTCGCACGCGTCCGGTCGGTGTTGCCGCGGTGCGTTTGCTGATCGCCACTTCGCGCCAGGACGCGAGCGGGCCGCCGCCGATCGACGATGTGTACAGCACCATCGGACCGCTGCGGTTCGACACAAAGGCAAAACGGTCGCCCGCAGGGCTGGGCACTGGCGCGTACTCGTCGCGCGCATCGGCAGTGAGCACGATCGGGTTGCCGCCCGCTATCGGAACGACAGCAACATCGTTCGAGCCCATCTCATCGGACACGTACAGCAGGCCCGAGCCGTCCGGCAGCCACGAAGGCTTCATGCGGTACTCGGATTCCTCGTAATGCACGAGTCGCGGTTCCCCGCCGGCCAGGTCGCGAACCCAGATGCCGCCGGTGCCGATGCGCGCCTGCACCGGCGCGACGTACGCGAGCTGTTTGCCGTCCGGCGATACCGCGGGCTGGAAGCCGTTCGTGACCAGCGTGTCTTTTGCGGTCGCGAAGTCGTGACGGTAGATGCTGAAGCCGCGTGAACGTGCACTCACGAAGTAGAGGCTGCGACCATCGCGACTCCACGCGGGTTGCACATCGACGTCACGATCGTTCGTGATCCGCCGCGCGTCACCACCATTCGCATCGACCACGCCGATGTCGAGGTTGCCGTCGATGTCCATCGACAACGCGATGCGTGCGCCGTCGGGGCTCCACGCTGGCTCGAAGTGGTAGTTCGGCCCGCGCGTCAGCGCGATCGCGGTACCACCCTCGACGGGCACCTTCCAGATGTCGCCGCGCATCGAGAACGCGATCCACTTCCCATCCGGACTCCACGCCGGGTCCATCGGCCCGGTGGTGACGGCAGGCAGCATGTGCTTTTCGACCCGGTCGGAGTGGCCGTACCGGGTCGGTCCTGCCACTGCAATCACGCTGGCAGCGGTAACGGCAATAATGGCTGCGGTGACAACGCGAATTGGCTTCAAAAATTTCCTCAGCGGATCCGGCGCGCCGCAACGATGCGGTCGCCGAGTTCAATGCGATCGACGACATCCATGCCGCGCACGACACGGCCGAGCGTCGTGAAGTCGCCTTCGTTGTGCGGCTGCGGCGTGCTGCCGAGTGTATAGCCCGGACGACCGGTATCGAGACCGGCCGACGCCCAGCTCAGGTTGGCGCGCGTAAGACCGAGCCGTGTGACTTCATCCCGCAGCTGCGCGGCGGTATTGATGCCTTGCATCTGGTTCACGAAATCCGGAACCACGCGGGTGAACGCAGTGCCGATGATCGCGCCGGATTCCAGAATCCTCATGAACTCTTCGACACCGAGCGGTGCATCGCCGGGGTACAACTCCAGCTCGATCACACCTTTGTGCGTCGTCCACTCGACGCGCGGCTTCGGCGCACCGCTATAGTCAGTGACGACCCAGCGTTCGACGATGCGGCGGTAGTCCGCTTCGGTCTTGCCGGTGTCGAGCGGGCGCTGCCGCGAAGGACGGTTGCCTCCGCCGGCAGGTCGCTGCTGGTTGTTGGCGGTTGGATTCAGCCGTGAGGCCACCTGGCGCGCGGTCTGCTGGCTGAGCGGCAACGTGTCGGTCGCGAGCAGCTGCGCGGGTCCGGCAGCCTTCTGCGGCGACAGCGCGAGGATCGACTGCACTGCAACGATGCGCAGTGCGCTGGGCCTGTTCGGCACCGTTGCGCCTGTGAGCGCTGCGATCGGGTCGTCCGCACGGTTGCGGCGCTGAGCCAGCGCTTCTGCCGCGGAAACGGAGATCCATGTGTCGCGGTCGTTCAGCGCGGCCACCAGAACATCGAACGAAGCGGAGTCATCATACGACGCTAGTGTGCGCACGGCTTCCGTGCGTGCGCGCCGGTCGCTGTCGCGTACCGCGGCCATCAGCAGGTTCAATGCATCGTGACGCGAAACGCTGGATGAATCGACCTGCGGCGCGGCCAGCCCGCGAATCGCCCACGAGCGGACGAGGCCGGAGCGGTCGCGGCTCAGCTGCATGAGCGTCGCTACGGACGCGGGATCGCGTGGACGGAATAGCGCCCACGTTGCCCGCCAGCGCGTCTCTTCATCTTCCGAGCGCGTAAACGTCACGATCGGCGCGATGTCGCCACGCGTCGCATTTCGCCCGATCGCAAACAGCGCTTCGCCGATCACAGACCGTATACGCGCCGTCTCGCGCACGTTGCCCAGGTAACGCGCGAGTGCGACGCGTGCTTCGGGCGTGCGGATCTTGCCCAGTGCACGCGCCGCTTCGAATGCAACCGTCACGGGTGTCGTTGTCGCTGCGAGCAGTGAATCCAGCAACGGCACCGCGGCGGTGTCACGCAGCTGGCCAATGCCAAACACAGCCGTGGCGGCAACACTGGTGTCCGCATCCGCGCGGGCCGCGTGCAGCAACGTGCGGCCGCGCGGGTCGTTGATGCGGGCGATCGACAGCGCGGCGCGCCGGCGGATTTGCGGGTTCTGCGCCCGCAGCAGCCGCCCGAGTTCCGCCTCGTCGAAGTCGCGGCGATCCTCCATCATGACAAGTCTGGTAATGTCGGCGATGTCGCTTTCACCAAGCGGTGTGCGGCGCTGCGCGTGCGCGCTGCTGACGACGGCGAGGCTAAAAACGATAGAGGCAGCCAGGAATCGCATACTTATCTCACCGGGAAATCGCGGGTCCACGTTGCGGCCACTGCCCGCAAATTCACTTGGCAGAAAAATCCCGCTGCCACTGCTCGACCAGCACGCGCCAGCGTTCACGATCGAACCGCTCCGGCTTCGGATCATCCTGATTGGCTTCGAGATCTTCCATCGTCAGCGTGCCGACGGGAATGCCGCCTGCGGGCACATCGGCATGCGCCGCCCACGCAATCGCGTTGAGCACGAGTTTGCGCTGCATCGGGTGCCCCCAGTTCCAGTGGAAGTGGGCGCCGGTGAAGCCGAAGCCGCGTCCGCCGTTCGCGCGGTCGGCGGCCCAGGCGAGGTGCTGCGGTTCCTTGCGTTCGAGCACGGCCGCACGCACGTGCGGGTTGCCGCTGTGCAGGCCATCCGGGCGCGACAGCGATGATGCAGGCGGCAGCGCGCTCAGGATCGGCGTCACGCCGCGCATGCCCTCGCGGAAGCGCATGTGATAATACCACTCGTCGTTGATATCGTACGGCTTCAGGCCGCGCGCGATCGGGTGGTTCGGGAAAGCATTGCTCTGCATCGTCCAGATCGGATTCACCGACCAGTTGATCGCGAAGTGACCGCCGGCCCAGTCGATGAACTGCGTGCCGCCGCTGTCGGCGGGGATTTCGACGGCGTAGTGAAGCAGCACGAGGCCCGCGCCGCGATCCATCGCCTTGCCGAGCGCATCGAGCTGCGTGCGCGCGGGGTGGCCCATGCCGCCGTTCGAGAAGATGACGATCGCATCGGCATCATCGAGCGCCTTCGGATCGGACGGCCAGCCGTTCTGATGCACAACCGTTTCAATCTGCGGCTGACTCTGCTTGAGCAGCTTGCTCAGCAACAGCGAGCCCGCGTAGTGCTCGTGCGCGCCGTAGCCGTGGCTCTTCGGCCCGGCGATGAACACGACCTTGCGCGTGTTCTTTCCATAGCCGTTGAGAGGTTTCCCTGAATCGTCGAGTTTGTTCGCGGCCCACAGCAGCCCGGACGCAACAACATCGAGGTACTGCGTCGTCTGCATCGTTTCGTTGTGATGGCCGATGGTGGTGCCGAACACCCGCACGCCCTGGAACTCGTTCGTCCAGATCGTCGGCTGATACTTCTTCGATTCCTCACCGTACGCCCGGGCGAGAACTTTGGTGTTCGGGTACGTCTCGAGGATTTCATAGAGTTCGCCCTGCGCGGGGCGCCACGGCGTCGGCAGGTTCGCCATGATCGGATGCTTCGCGTCCACGGCTTCGACCGTGTAGGGCATCTGACGCTGGTGCCGCTGCGTTCGCACGCCGAGGAACTCCGACCAGATCGGGCTGTCACCGCGGAAATTGTAGCTGTGCATGGTGCAGTGCAGGACGACCGCGGGCACTTTGGCGGCTACGTGCGCGCGCACGATCGCCTCGCTCCAGGCGTTGTCCTTCACGTCCGCGAAGCAGATGTTGTAGACGACGACATCGACGTCCTTCAGCCAGGCCGGATTGTTGTGGCGCGAGATGCGCGCGGCCGAGTTGCGGCCGGCTTCGTCATCGATCGTCACACGCGCATTGATCCGGTCGGTGATGCCTTTCGCGAGGATCTCCTTCTGCGCAGGATAATCGTGGTAGCCGCCGCCGGTCAGCAGGAGCACCCGCAGCGGGGCCGTCTGTGCTGCGGCCGGTGTAGAGACGAGTGCCGCCAGCGCGGCCGCCGGGAGCAGACGAATGAGCGAACGCATCAGCGAATTCCTCAACTGTTGTCCAATGGATCGATTCTCGACAAACTTCCGCATGCTCTCACAATCACAGTTCGAAACGGCAGCGGTGCCCGGCACCGCGGTAAAGAACGGCAGGATCCGACAGGTCATCACGTCCTGGCCGTTCATGAATCACGGCAACCGCTGGAGCCTCGACACGTTGTGCCGTGTCGCACTGGGCTTCGGTGTGCAAGGCCTGGAACTGCTCGGGCCCGATGCCTGGCCGACGTTGCGCGAATACGGCCTGACCTGCGCGCTGTCCGTGAACGGCATGGCGGACCCGCCGTTCCGGAAGGGCCTGAACAACCTTCTGCACCACGACGAGATCATCACGCGCACGCGGCGACGGATCGAAGAGTGCGCGCAGGCCGGCGTGCCCGCGGTGATCGCGTTCACCGGCTTCGGCTACCGCGATGCGGAAGATCCGAACAGCGGCTGGATCCCGCAGGACGAAGCCGCCGCGAACACGGTGCGCGGCCTGAAGGAGCTCGCGCGGGACGCCGAACGTCACGGCGTCACCATCGTGGTCGAGCACCTGAACACCCGCGTAAAAAACGACGACAGCCGCGGGCACCCCGGTTTCCAGGGTGATGACATCGACTACTGCGCGGACATCATCCGTGCGGTCGGTTCATCGCGCGTGAAGCTGCTGTTCGACATCTACCACGTGCAGATCATGAACGGCGACATCATCGCGCGCATCCGGGAGTACGGCACCGACCTCATCGGTCACGTACACACGGCCGGTGTGCCCGGCCGCTGCGAGATCGACGAGAACCAGGAACTGAACTACCCGGCGATCATGCGCGCGCTGCTCGCCGTCGGCTACACCGACTATGTCGGGCAGGAATTCATCCCGACGCGTGATCCAATCGAAGGGCTCCGTCAGGCGATCACGATCTGCGACGTCTGACGGAGCCGTTCTGTTTTACCAACCGACGTTGAAGGTCCGCTCGAGCTTCGTGCGGCCGGGCTTCGGCACCGGCGGCACCTCGAGCGGGCCGTAGCCGAGCCCCGCGAGCAGCGGCACCGGCGACAGGTCCTGCTGCGCGGCGAGTGCGGCCTCGTACTCGATGATCTGACCCGTGTACGCGGCTTCGCGGCCCATGATCGCCGTCAGTACACTCTCCGAGATGCGCTTCAGGTCGTTGATCGGCTTGCCGGCGCGGATGCTGTTCACCAGGTCGGCGTGCTCCTGCACCATCGGCGACACGAAGCGCTCGTCGCGCTCCCAGCTGTACGCGCTCGCACCATCGATGCGATACGGTCCGCTCTCCGACGTGTGTGAGCTGCCCTTCGAACCCTGGAAGAACTCGCCGTTGCGACCGCGTGCGCCGTTGATCTGACGGCTCATGCTCATGATGTGCACGCCGTTGGCGTACTCGAAGTCGATGGCGAAGTGGTCGAAGATGTGACCGAACTCGGGCTCGACACGGGCAGCACGGCCGCCCACGCCGATCGCGCGGACCGGCGGCCCGCCCATGACCCAGTTCGCGACGTCGATGTTATGCACGTGCTGCTCGACGATGTGGTCGCCGGACGTCCACGTGAAGTACAGCCAGTTGCGGATCTGCCACTCGGTGTCCGAGTACTCCGGCTTCCGCGCGTGATGCCAAAGCCCGCCCTGGTTCCAGTAGACCTGGCCGTTCAGCACATCGCCGATCGCGCCGTCCTGGATGCGCTTCATCACCTGCTGGTAACCGACGTGATGGCGGCGCTGCGTGCCGATGCCGATGCCGAGGTTCTTCTGCTTCGCCTTTTCGTACGTCGCGAGGCAGGAACGCACGCCGGCGATGTCGACGGCGGTCGGCTTTTCAGCGAAGACGTGTTTGCCGGCGTCGACAGCCGCCGCGAGGTGCAGCGGGCGGAAGCCGGGCGGCGTGGCGAGCATGACCAGGTCGACATCCGTCGCGAGCACCTGCTTGTACGCGTCGAAGCCGGTGAAGCACTGGTCGTCTGTGAGCTTGTAGCTCTTCGCGAGTTCGGGCGTCTTCGCGATTTCGGCTTCGATCTGCTTGCGCGCCTGCGCCAGCCGTTCCGGCACGAGATCGCCCATCGCGATCAGCTCGATGCCGGGCGCGCACTGCATGTTCTGGATGATGCCGCGCGTGCCGCGGCCGCCGCAGCCGATCAGGCCGACCTTGAGCGTGTCGGAGCCGAGCGCGTACGCGTACGACGGGATCATCAGGCTGGCCGTGAATGCGGCGCCTGTCTGAATGAAATCACGACGGGAAAACGCATCCAGCGGTTTGTCGGACATCGGGGTTACCTCCCGGTCAGTGGTCGCGAACAAGTCGGAAGCCAACGAACGGCCCGTCGGACAGCCACCACACACTGCTGGGCAACTGCGGGTCACGTTCGGTCCAGAAATCCTGCTGTGTTGCCCGTGCTGACGGGCCAATCTTCGCCGGATCGTCGCGGAAGGAACCGCCGCGTGTGACCGGCTTCGGATCATCCGAGGTCACCCACTCGGCAGCGTTGCCGAACAGGTCGTACAGTCCAAGAGCGTCCGGCTGTTTCGACGCCATCGCGTGTGCGCGCTCGTTGGCGTTGCCGCGGTGCCACGCGAGGGCATCGATGCGCTCACGCGTAAGCGGCGTAGACCCGGCGGCGAGTGTGGCCGCGTGTTGCCACTCGGCTTCGGTCGGCAGCCGGTAGTTGTGTCCGGTCTTCAACGACAGCCACTCCGCGAAGCGCTGCGCGGCGTTGCGCGCGATGCTGATTGCGGCGTAACCTGCGTGGCCCCAGTCGTAGTCGGGAACCGCGTAGGGCAGGGAAGGGCGCGCAATCGCGTCCGCGGCCGCATCGGAACTGCCCTTGTCGAGCCGCAGCATGTAGACGTCGTACAGGTCCCAGGAGACTTCGGTGCGGCCGATGAAGAACGGCTTCACGTCCACGGTGCGGCCGTCGATCGTCACCGTGCCGCCCGGAACCGGGACCATCTCCCACGAGACGAGGGTACCGCCGAGTGAATCACGCACCACGGCTGGTTTCGACTGCGCGGTCGCCGGCGATGCGATCGGCGCCGCGGTCAACCCGAGGAAAGCGGAAAGGCACAATCCGAAACGTGCGATCTGTTGCGATTTCATTCCGGCTCTACTTCTTCCTGCTGTTGGTGTTGCCTGCGCTTGCAACCGCGCAGGCGCGTCACGAGTACAGCGCCGTGCACATGGGCATGCCCGTGCGCATCGTGTTGTACGCGACGAACGACAGTATCGCACGTGCGGCGGCGAACGCCGCGTTCGAACGCATCGCCAGCCTCGATGCCGACCTGAGCGACTACCGCGCGGACAGCGAAGTGCGCCGCATCGAAGCGACCGCCGGCGCATGGGTCCGCATCAAGCCGACCACGTACGAAGTGCTTGCACGAGCCGTCGAAATCGCGCGTCTCAGCAACGGCGCGTTCGACCCGACCATCAAACCGGTCGTGGATCTCTGGCGCGCCGCGCGCCGCACCGGCACTGCACCCGCGCCGGCCGCGATCGACTCCGCGCGAGCGCTGGTCTCCTGGCAGCGGCTGCACCTCGACAGTGTGAACCCCGCCGCGCGGCTGAGTCAACGCGGCATGCGCATCGACCTGGGCGGCATTGCCAAAGGCTACATCCTCCAGGAGGCGCTGCGCACGCTGCAACGACACGGTGTGCGGAGCGCGCTGCTCGAAGCCGGCGGCGACATTGTCGCCGGCGAACGCCCGCCCGGCCGACCCGGCTGGCGCATTGCGCTTCCCGGAATCGAATCAGCTTCGAGCGCAGGTATCGCTGCGAATGCGGGCTCGGCGACGCCGCTGCCTCCGCGGCTCCGCGATTTGGAGAATCAGGCCATCGCTACGTCCGGCGCAAGCGCACAGTACGTCGAGATCGACGGCGTCCGCTACTCCCACGTGGTTGATCCGCAGTCCGGGACCGGCCTTACCGGTTCAAACACGATTCACGTAATTGCGAGTGATGGCGCCCTCGCCGACGCACTCGCGACCACACTGTCCATCGTCGATCCGGAAACCGCGCGGCTGATTCTCGCACGGTTCCCGGATGTCGTCGTCTACCGCTAGTTCGACGGCGCCGTCTATCGCTGATTCGCCGGCGACGCCGTCGCAGCGGTCACGTCTCCGTAATACTTCCAACGCGCGTTGTAGGCGCGCGTGAGCGGCTGATTCGTCAGCAGTGCACGCAGCGCTTCGATCGGCATGCTGCCGGCCTCAAGGACACGATCGTGGAACTCACGCGCGCTCATCTTGCCGCCACCGACCAACTCCTTGTTCAACGCGCGCAGTTGCAGTCCGCCCATCATGTAGGCGACCTGGTACAGCGGCGAGTAGTTGCCCTCGAACGAACGGCGCACTTCACCGGACGCGGTGAAGCGATCGTGGCCGACGTTGTTGACGAGGAAATCGATCGACTGCTCGGGCGTCCAGCGGCCCAGGTGGTAGTTGAGCGAGAAGATGATGCGGGCGGCGCGGTGCATCCGCCACCAGAGCATGCCGATGCGGTCTTCCGGCGAGCGCGGGAAGTTCATATCCCACAGCAGCAGCTCCCAGTACAGCGCCCAGCCTTCACCCATGAACGGCGTGCTGAACAGGTCGCGGTGCGGATTGTACCGGTCGGACATGAAGCCCTTGAGGTGATGCCCGGGAATCAGCTCGTGCTGAACCGTCGCGCGCGAGACGTGAATGCCGTTGCCGCGCATGCTCATCAGCGCGTCCGACTCTGACATCGTGTTGGTCGGGTACGACACGCTGATCGCTTCGCCACCCGTGAAGAACGGATTGATGCGCTGACGCTCGGGCGACATCATCTGCATGCGCCACACGTCGCGCGCGAGCCGCGGCACCGTGACCAGGTTGTGCTTCTCGAGGTAGTTCTCGGCCTCGATCGCGAGGTCGCGGATCAGCCCCGGCTGTTCGCCGCGCGGCACGTACTGCGTCTTAACGTACTCGAGCGCCTTGAGCCAGTCGTCACCGAAACCGAGCTCACGCGACGCCTTCTTCATTTCCGCGACGCACCACTCGTATTCCTTTTCGCCGATCGCGATCAGCTGCTCCGGCGTGTAAACGATCATCTCGCCGGCGAGGTCTTCGAGCAGACCATCGCGGCCGATCGGGTTGCCGACGATCGGACCATCCGTGAGGCTGCCGGAACCCGCCGGCGGCGCCGAAATCGTCTGCGGCGCGCCGCCACGGGCGCCGCGACCGACGCCCGCACCGGTGTTCACCTCACGCGTCGCGACGACCGGCTGGCCGGCCGCCTGCCGGAGCGTCGTGCCGTACGCCGTGAGCGCACGATTCACTTCCTCGTACAGTGCAGGTACACGAGCGGTGAAGCCCGGGTCGTACCCGTTGTAGAAGTTGAACCACTGCGAAAGTGTGTTGCGCATACCATCGACGCGGTCAGCCGCCAGCCGCGCCGACAAGGGCGCGATGGCGTCCGAGCCCGTACGGCCCTGCGCGGCCGTTTGCGCACCCTGCACCTGCGCGCGGATCGCCGTCAGCGCATCGACCGCCTGCTGCGGCGTAATGAAGTGCAGACGCTGACGATCCTGCTGCAGCTTTGCGATCGGCTCCGCAAACGGAACCAGCGACGCCGTCACCGAGTTGTTGCGCTCTTCACGATCGAGCAGCTTCAACTGATACTCGAGGTAATTGCGCAGCAGCACGTAATCGACCTTGCCCTCCTGCGACATCCGGTCGAACTGCAGCGTCGGCAGCTTCCCCAGCCACGCCTGGTAGAACCCGCGCAGCCGCGCCCGCCGATCGTTGGAGCCGGGTACACTCTCGAACCGCTGAAGCACCGCTCGATCCGACGAGAAGCGATCGACCACGTCGCGCATTTCACTCGTCGATGCAACCAGCTTCGCGAGATCCGGAACGTACGCAGCCGGTTCGGCAAACTCGCGCCGCACCTCCGGCGGTCGCTGCAGCGGCTTCTGTTGCTGGGCTTGAACGCCGGTCGAGGCGAGGGCACTCAGGAGCAGTGCCGTCGTTGAGCGCTTCATTGGTTCTCCTTATTCAGAAAGCAATCACACAGAGAAAAGCATTCACCACAGAGAAAAGCATTCACCACAGAGAAAAACATCATGTTACAAGAGGCGCATCGCGCGCGACGACGCTCTCTGTGGTGAATCGCTTTTCTTCATGATACAGGAGACGCATCGCGCGCGATGACGTGAATCGCTTTTCCTTACCACCACACGAAGGGCGGAAGATCCGCGTTCGGATCCTCAAAAAACCCGAGCGGCTGCGTATCTTCCGGCTGCGCGTCGTTGCTGTTGCCCGTCATCGCCAGCGAGGCGCCCGCGTTCCAGTCGGGCGGCGTAATGCCGTACAGCGAGCGCAGGAAGAAGTCGCTGCGCCGGCGGTTGCCGTCGGGGCCGGTTGCGCCGTGGCCGCCGTTCGGAACCACCAGCAGCTCGAAATCCTTGCCGGCGCGGATGAGTGCATCGGCGACCTGCATCGTCGATGCGGGGTCGACGTTCGTGTCCATCTCGCCAACCGCGAGGAAGAGGCGGCCCTTGAGACGGTGCGCGTGCGTCACGTTCGAGTTTTCCTCGTAGTGCGCGCCCATCTCACCCATCCAGTGCTCGTTCCACCAGATCTTGTCCATCCGGTTGTCGTGACAGCCGGAGCTGGCGAACGCAGCGTCGTAAAAGTCGCCGTGCAGGAACACCGCGCCCGCGGCGTTCTGACCGCCGGCGGAGCCGCCATATACACCGACGCGCGAGATGTCGAACCACGGGTACTTCGCATTCACGGCCTTGTGCCAGAGGATACGATCCGGGAAGCCGGCATCCTTGAGGTTCTTCCACGCGACATCGTGGAACGCCTTCGACCGGTTGTTCGTGCCCATGCCGTCGATCTGCACGAGCACGAAACCGAGTTCAGCGGTCGCGAGCAGGTTCTGACCGCCGCCCCACGACTTCGGCACGAACGAACCCTGCGGGCCCGCGTAGATCTGCTCGATGACCGGATACTTCTTGTTCGCATCGAACGTGTGGGGCTTGACGATGATGCCCCAGATGTCCGTCTTGCCGTCGCGGCCCTTCGCCTTGAAGACCTCCGGCGGCGTGAAGCCGGCGGCGAGTGCCCTGGACATGTCGCCCTTCTCGAGAGCGAGCATCCGGCGATCGCTGACACGACGCAGTTCAACCACCGTCGGCAGATCTACGCGCGAGTACACGTCGACGTAGTACTGACGGTTCGGCGACCACGAAATCGCGTGTGTACCGTTCGCCTCCGTGAAGGCGACCAGGTTCTTGCCGTCGAAGTCGATGCGGTAGTGATGAATGAAGTACGGGTCCTGGTCGGCGTTCATGCCGAGTGCGCTGAAGTAGATCTGCCGCTTCTCGACATCCACGCTGTCGACCGCCTTCACAAGCCACTCACCGCGCGTGACCTGGTTCTTCACCCGGCCCGTTACGCCATCGTACAGGTACAGGTGGTTCCAGCCGTCGCGCTCCGACATCCACAGGATTTCCTTCCCGTCATTGATGTCGAAGCGGAAGTTCTTGCCGGTGTCGCTCAGGCCTGCAACGGCAGGACGGTACGCGAAGAAGGACCTGGTCTGCTCGTCGATGACCGTGCGGATCGCGCCGGTTTCGGCGTTCACCTCGAGGACGCGGTACGCCTGATGGCCACGCTGGTTGTACTCGAACGTGTACGCGCGGCTGTCCTTGCGCCACACGGGGCGCGAAATCTGATACGCACGCGGGAAAAGCGCATTGTCGACGATCGTCTGCTTCTTCGTCGCGACGTCGAAAAGCACCGGCTGATGGAAGTCCAGTACATCGCCTGGCTTCAGGTAGCGATTGCTCGTCTCGTGCTTCGGCTGCACCTGGTCCAGCGGCGACGAACGCACGAAGTGCACGACACGATCGTGTCCCGGACGACGACGGTACGCGATCAGCTTCTTCGAATCAGGCGACCACTCGATCGACATGAGCTGGTATGCATCGCCTTCGGAAGCATCGACGCTCAGCAGCATCGCGTTGCGGTCTTCCGCACAGACTGGCCTGCCACCGCCGAAGCCGCCCGGGCCGCGCTGCGTTGCTGCCGCCTGCACACCATGTGGAATTGGACGGATCGCCACGTTGTAGTTGCGGATGCACGCCGCCAGCGTACTGTCCGGCGAAACGATCTCGGTGACCGGCCCTCCCGTATTCCCACTGCGCACGCCAAACCCGCCACCACCGCCAAAGCGGCCGCCTGCCGCGCCTGCACTCGCCGCGCCCACGCGCGTGCACGCGTAATCACTCAGTGCGCACCGCCAGCGCGAGCCAGTGGCATCGACTTCGACGGCCTGACCGCCGTTCACGATCGCGAAGCCGCTGAAGGGGATCGTTCGCGCCGTGTACTGCTGACCGGTCGCACTCGACAGCGCGCTCGCGAGTCGAGCGTGATCGAACGCCGGCTGCTTCTGCCACGCGTCGGCATCGACGAGCACGAACTCGTGCCCACCTTCCGCACTGACGCGGTACCAGAAGCGGTTGCTGTTGCCGATCCACGTGACGTCACTCTGGATCACGCCGACCACGAGGTCGCGATACCGCGCCGTGACGGTCGACGCCCGACGGTAATCGTCCAGCGTGCCCTGCCCATGTACCGGCGTTGCGACCGCCGCCAGGCACAGCGCGCTCAGCGCCACGGCAGCCATCCGGTTCGTTCCTGCGCGCACCATCATCCGACCTCCCGCGTGGAGCTCTATGTGAATGAAACACCAGGCACTGCCGCGAATTCGCAGTGCGAAAGCCGAAACCCTGCGCCCGCGCGTCGCCATGAGCCGAACGGGGGCCGAGGGGAAAGAGCAGGTTTGGGTGTGAGTCAGAGAGCTTCGTATATTTTATACAATCCACCCCCAAGCGCAAAACGAGCGTGGCCGCGGTCCTGTATACAGGGCGACGGGCCGATCGTGGTCGCAAACGAATGTTTCCCACCCGTTCCCAGTGAGGCACCCATGCGTGGACTTCGCGTTGTTGTCGCCGCAGTTGTGACCGTCATCGCCGGAACCGTCGCGCCCGTCGGCGCGCAGACCGGACAGCAGGCAGGACAGGCAGCAAGTCTACTTCGAGCGCGCTGAGTTTTGAGTCACCGCCGAGCGCGCTGAGAGCACGGAGCCTTGGTCGTTCGGAACCCGCCGGTGGCGTACCTTGAAATAAGTTGAGGATCCGCTGAGGCGGTCAGAGACCGGGATGCATCGTGGTCTCTGCCTGAACTCTGCGGATCCTCAAATATTTTATCGGTCCGCCACCCGGAAGCTGTAAGTAACGAGTAACGCTCCGCGCTCTCAGCGCGCTCCGCGGTGAAAAAGAAGTCCGTTCCGTACACGTACACGTCCCCGTAAACGTCCACGTACACGGCAGTTTGTCTGTTAAGCCCGCGCAAACACGTAAGACCCGCGGCCGCCCTCAAGAGCCAGTTCAGCCGACATTTCTACGCCGTCTGTCATCTCCACCGTAGCACCTGCGACCGAGTAGCGCCCGGCCGGCAGACCACCGATGCGCACGCGCGCGGTGTGTGCCTGGGTGTTTTCGCTTTCCAGCGTGAAGCGCAGCGTCGACAGCGTTTCGTCGGTGATGATGCGTGCGTCGCGGGCGAAGCGGTCGGTTTCGTTCGTGACGTGGAGTTTGCGACCGCCGATGACGGCGTGGAAGCGTTTGCGGACGCCATCCCTGGGCGTGACTTCGATGCTGCGGCCGGACTGTTTCCAGTCGCCGCCGAAGCAGAAGCGGCCGAAGATCGGGTCATCGCTCAAGACGGTCGCGGCGCCTCTCAGCGCACCGCAGAAGCCGAGGTCGATCTCGCACGAGTAGTACCACGAGCCGCGATGGTGCGGCTGCTCGAGCCATGTCTGGCCGAAGGGTGACGGCTCGAAGCCGCCGCCGGCGCCGCCGTCGTTTTCCGGGCCGGGATACCAGTAGCCGTAGTTCGACTCGGGCGTGCCGCTGTTCATGAGTGCCCACGCACTCAGGTACGACGCGTAGCCGAGGCGCACGAACGGGAACGGATCGGCAGCGTCGTGCAGTGCGTAGTCGAGCACGGCCCACCCGCCCATCTGCGACATGTACGTGAGTGTGTAGCGATCGCCGGCGCCGCCGCGGTAATCGCTGCCGAGATAGTAGTACGCGGTTTCGAGCCAGCCGCGGCAGAACAGGTTGGCCTGGATCTGCAGTTCGAGGAACTGCTTCATCGCATCGCGCGTGACGACCGGCATCCGATCGTTGGCCGGCCGCTGGCGGCCGAGACTTTCCGCGTTCCTGAACGCGTACTTCACGAGTGCGTGTGTTGACTCGAAGCCGGTCGAGTCGAACGCATACTCGGAGCGGAAGAGGTCCGGTCGATCGACGATGAACGCGCGCACCTTCCGCTCCCAGTGGATACGCAGCCGCTCCGCCTGCTCGGTGAGCCCTTCCGCTTCCAGACTGTCGATGATGTCCGGGTACACGATCTCGTTGTACAGCCCGGTCTGGTACGCGGACCACCGCTCGATTTCGAACGGGATCGTGAACATCGCGACCGCGGTTCCGTACGCACGACGCAGGTACTCCGTCGCCGACAGTTGCGTGCGGATCTGCGGGTGGTCCTTCGCGACGCGGTACATGCCGTAGTACATCAGCGCGATGTGTGGGTAGTCGTAAATGCGCCAGATGTGGCGACGGCCGTTGCGACCCGGATCGCTGCTGTCGCGGTTCTGCTTCCAGTCCGGAATGCCGTAGATGCCGTACGTGTACTCTTCGTCCGCATCGCGCTGCAGCCCGCCCCACACGAAGTGTTCGATGTAGTAGTCGAGCGCCGCGACTTCGTCCTGCTTCGGGTACAGCGCGTTCTTGGCCGACAGGAACGCCGGCTTGCTGAGCCCCGGGTCATCACACGTGACCGCGTAGATGCGCCAGCCCTTGATACGATCGTAATTGTCGGGGCTGAGCAGCACGTGCGACTCCATGTTCCACTCGGCGAGGAGGCCGTTGTACCACTTGGATGGGTCGCGGTGCTGGTG
>Ga0255338_1003386_pt1 | contig 19360 bp, 19 predicted proteins | sample MeOH1_35cm_T4_19_FD_203715 | JGI IMG/M metagenome (GOLD analysis project Ga0255338, IMG submission 203715) | Sandy soil microbial communities from University of British Columbia, Vancouver, Canada - MeOH1_35cm_T4_195 | ecosystem: Engineered > Artificial ecosystem > Sand microcosm > Unclassified ...
AACCAACAGGCGTCTTTTCCCTAATTTTATAGTTGGAATTTTACCCTCCTTCGCCATCTGATAAGCTAGATTCCGGCTAATATTTAGCATCTGTCCAGCCTGTTCAATTGAGACTGCTAAAAGTTTTCCAATCTCTTGTTTTGCCATAACAACCCCTCCTTTTTATGTACCCTTTGTCCCCAACCCGTCCCATTAAGTATAGACCGGTATATAACTTCATGGTATACTTAAAGTGTTTAAAAGTGTTTAAAAGTGTTTAAAAGTGTTTAATGGAAAATTATTATATATAGGGGGGTTAATATGTTAAATATACCCATCCCAAGGGACGGGGATGAAGTTCCGGAGAAGAACCTTCGAGTAAAGTGGCTCTTAGATAAGTCGTTTCAATGGCGCCGTGGGGCCATTGAACTCGGTACCTTCGGGCATACCTATTACATGCCGAATTACAAACTCGAAGGGAATAAGTCCCCCTCTGAATTTATAAACCAGCCGATTCCGCCCGCCAATAACTGGCACTATTATGAACTACATGACATAGATACCTTAAAGGCCTTTAGCGAACTGGCACTATGCGTGGGGTCTTCTGTATTAGTTGGGGGGGAACAGAGGGATTCTAACGGAGATGCAGAGGGCGGAAAAAAAGGGCGCCGGCAATGGCTCTATAAACTATATCCGCAAAACTATGATGATTTCCCCAGTGTAAAACAGTGGATTGAGAAATACGGGTTTCCGCTCCCGACCTCTCTCCTTGAGAACTCTATGTCCGATACTGATGCCCTGGTAATTGCAAACCTGGTATCCCTCGCCTGGCGGCTGTTTGGCCTAAGTAAAACCAAGACTGGTAGAGCTAAAATTAGAGGGTTAGCCAATGCTTGTATATTTAACGACGTAACAAAAGTGACATTTGGCTTACCACAGCGGGAGGTTAGGCCAGAAGATTACGAGGGATACATCCTTTTTCCGGAAGATCTAATAATTCATGTACCCTCGAATAAACCAGAAAAATGGCCTAACGATACCTGGAGAAAAATCGCATATTTATGGATTGGCCGGTTATGTGGTTATTTCATAGACGTACAGATTGATACCAAGTTCTCAAGTCAAATTCGTAAAATTCAGCCGGTGTTAGAGGTTAAAACGTTCCTATCATGGTTGTGGCTACATTTCTTGGTCCATATCAGTGAAGAGTTAAAACAAACGAAAGAAAAAAGATGTGATTGCGGCGAAGCATATGATAGTAGAGCTAAATTCTGCCCTAAATGTACAAGAGAACGTAAACTTAATTTCATGAAAGAATACACAACCGTGAAAAAGTTCCAAAATGAAGGCAAAACCGCAGAGGAAACTTCCACGCTGACGGGGTGGCCCTTGGAAAGGGTTAAAGAGTTATACGAAGGCAAGAAAACCAAAAAGGGGGGGCAAATTTAATGGCATCCATCAAGCAACGCGGGGAAAATTCATACCAAATAACAGTATCTTGCGGCTACGATAGTCAGGGCAAAAAACTATTGAAAACTAAGACTATCACCCTGAATTCCGGCCTTTCACAGAAGCAAATTGACAAGGAACTGCAAAAGCAAGGTGCCTTGTTTGAAAAGGAAGTTGAGAACGGGACTTACCTGGATGGCGGTAGATTAACCTTTGCCGAATTTACCGAACGCTGGCTTAAAGACTATGCAGAAAAGCAACTTGAGCCTAAAACGTTGCATCGGTACAAAGATATGCTCGATTCCCGGATCCTACCGGCCCTGGGCCATATCAAACTTCAGAAATTACAACCTAACCACCTGCTGCAGTTCTATGACAACCTTGAAGAGGATGGCATCAGGCGGGACATAAAATACTCAGTTAAGCCCGAGTTCAACGAGCTGATTAAACAAAGGAAATTAAGAACGGTAGATCTTAGTAGATCAGCTGGTGTGGCCACTCAGACAATTCGAAGGATTCGCTCCGGCAGTTCTGTTACATCCAAGACGGCAGAGGCAATAAGTACCGCCCTGCAGGTTGATATTAAGACACTGTTTACAAAACAGGAAACCGGCAATCTCTCCGGCCAAAGTATAAGGCACCATCACCGACTAATTATGGTCTGACGTTGATTTTGACCACAACCTTATGCGGATTTGCCGGGCATCACAATACTTACCCCAAAAAGGGACTTTTACTAAAGGCCCAAAGAACGAAAGCAGCGAACGAATTATCTCAATGCCAGAAATAATAATGGATCTACTCAAGCAATATAAAGCGTGGCAAAATGAAGAGCGCCTTAAGTGCGGGGACCAATGGCAGGATCACGAGCGCCTTTTCACTAAATGGAATGGGGAACCCATATTCCCCACTACGCCTTCAATCTGGTTCAAAGAATTCAGGAGGAAACATAATCTTCCTGATGTAACCTTTCACGGCTTGCGCCACAAATGCCTCCCTGCTAATTAGCAAAGGTGTGGATGAGCAGACAGTTGCCGGTCGGCTGGGGCACAGTACCTCATCAACGACACGGAATATCTACAGCCACTTCCTGAGAAGGCCAGATAAGGAAGCCGCCGATAAGCTTCAAAACCTTTTCGGTAACAATCAAAAGGATAAACCAGAACAAGCCTGACAGCATAAAAGAGCACATTGAGCCAAAAGTCCGGGTGCTCTTTTTGATGGTTTTTATGGCTACTATTTGGCTACTACCGACACGAATAGTAGCCATAAAATAGCATTGGTTAGGAAATGTCAAAAACGAAAAACACAGTAATACCAAGGGTTAAGAGGTTTTGCGTCAAGTTACAATACGAGAAATACCAGACTCCAAAACCGTCAGTGGGAGTTCGACTCTCTCATCCCCTGCCAGTCATACCAGGGCTTTCGGGCCTTTTTATTTTTGCCTCGGTTCAAAAAAGTGACAATTAGGTGACAGTTTGGTGACAGTAACACAAAAAGCCCCCGGCCGTAAGGCCGAGGGTTATAATTTTCTTACTAATCTACTGGTTAATTATCTTGAAAAATATCCAGCCTCATGCTTAACGAATCGGTTCTTTCTCGCTCATTAACCTTTTCATTATAAACAAAACCATTCTTCTCGTAGAATTCGGGGGTTTTAGGGTTATTGGTAATATCAGCATCCACTACTAGGAATCGGCCACCAATTCCAACTTCGTTCATTTGCTCAAGATGGGCCATGGCCAGCCACAGCATGAAGGAACCGTACGGCTTGTCCCTGTATCGTTTATCTACCGCCAATTTTCCAATCTTGAGCGCGGGGATGGATTTATACGGAACTTCTATGTGTTCCCTTTCCTTCTCGGCCTGATCCAATATGAAAGAGTCTGCGTTAAGTGTCATGTAAGCTATAACGTTACCGGTTTTCATTTCCAGCAGGATTTTTACTTGGCAGATGTTTTGTTCGATGTAATACGGTGCATCATTCACCAAGAAATCATTATAGTCTTGAACTTCACAATCAAAATCCCCGAGCCTATATCCCGGGGAATAATCTAGAAGGACTACTGCCTGCAACATGTTTTCAAATTCTTCTTCTCTATAAAACATTTGCTACCCTTTACGACTTATACTTTGTAATGCTTTTAAAGCTTTTTGCCTACGTTCTTTGTTGCTATCTTTTCTCTTTAAATCTTTTACCAAGTCGACCAAGTCAGAACCTTTTAATATAGGCGTTGACTTTATCGGTGCTGCCATTAGTCTCCTCTCCCTTCTCTCAACATGCAGTGGTCTTAGATTGTCTCTATTTTCCTTGTCTTCACTCATAGTGTAACATCTCCTTGACAAAATGTTCAAGACAAATGTAGTAACAAACGGTAAAAATTGCCGTAAATAGCGGCATTTTACTATGGTTTCCCCATGAACAAGGAATTTATTCGTTACCTCACTACTAACAGTATGCTGGACAATACAAAAAAAGCCCCACCCGAAGGTGAGCCAATAACTTGTCGTGCTGGAACATGGCAACTCTCCTGAATCATTCAGGGGAGTTTTCTCGTTCTGTCAGGAATTTTTCTAAGTCATTCCGTCTTACTCGCCATACCCTTCCCAGTTTAACCCCTCGAAGATCACCAGCATCCAACCACCGGTACACAGTCCGTTCGGTTATCTTCAGCTGTTTTGCAATTTCTATGGGTGTCAGATACTCTTCATTAACCACCTTCAAGATGCCTCCCTGTCTTTTGTGTCTGTTGAATACATTATAGTACATTTGTTTCTTGACAACAACACCAAGAGACAATAAAATTAAGAAAAACTAGGTTCCGATAATTTAATGGTATCGGAACCATACGGGAGGGGTAATCCGTGAATAGTGCAAACTCCAAAACCGTCAGTGGGAGTTCGACTCTCTCATCCCCTGCCACCTAAAAAGGCTTTACTATGCGGGTTTGCGTGGTTTTTTTGCTTTTGACTTCAAAAATGCAACAAGCTTTATGCCTATTTCAGTCTAAAAATATTGGTTTTGAGTCGCCTTTCGGGCACGTTTTTAGACGGCTTTTACCCCTTCAAGTTTGAGCCCGTTAAGTTTGATGTTGCTTGGTAAAATATGATAAGCGAATAAAGCAAAAAGCCCCCGACCGTAAGGCCGGGGGCTCCACTATTTAAGCGCAATCTGCGGTGTTTTCAGTAGACCCGTAACCAAACTACTCAACCCACGCAAATCGAATGGCTTTGAAATGTAATGGGTAATACTGCCGTTTTCTAAACAGTTTGCCACTGACGTCAATTCCGTATAGGCCGACATTAATACAACCGGCACCGCTGAATCAACGCTCTTGATATGCTCCAGTACCTCAAAACCACTCATTTTCGGCATTTTAACATCTAGCAAAACCAAATCGGGAATGCGGTCTTTTACACTTGACATCGCTGAATCTCCACAGTTAACCGTCGTAACTCCGTAACCCTCCCTGGTGAAAAATTCCTTGAGCAACATAAGCACACCTGGACTATCATCCACAACAAGGATCTGAGGTTGTTCTTGCAGCACTGTCTTCTCACTCCCCTTTTTTTATCTAGTAAACTACATACTATCATAATTTTCAGACTTTGGAACCTGTAGATATCTACAGGTAGATAAAAAATTAACCCCGCCAGCACAAGTCCGGCGGGGTTAAGCTAATTCCATTAAATTGAAAATGTCTTGATTTTTGTCCAATGAGAAAAGGTACTCATTCAGCAACCGATCCAGTTCCCGGCTTTTTTCAACAACCTCAGAATCGGTTAATCTTCTGTCCTTTGCCGCTCTGTACATTTCACAACGGAGACTTTCGATCTTCTCCAGTAAAACCCCTTGCACTTGCTCTACCTTCCTTTTCCAATTTTCTCACGCGATTTCTATTCTAGGGTAAATTTTACGCGGGTGCAATAAAATGTTTTGTCGTTTTATGGGAAGCTACTTTAAATAGGGTGAAACCCCGCCTGAAATGGCCAGAATCATATCCATACAGGTACACAAGTACAAATAAATAAGTCAACCGGAGAACAATATGTCTTAGCAAAACATAAAGGAGGCTGCCGTTTATGAAATATTCATTAATTCTTTTAAACACCTTGCCGGGCCTTATGCAGTGGCTATCAGTTCAGGGCCTCGTAAACCATTTTCGCCAGTTCGGCCTCCGTTTTAGCGGCTGCAACATCGTCCGGTACCTCTTTTGACATTATGGCCAGAATATACGGACCTTTGGGAGCGTATACGATTGCAACGTCATTTACTACTCCCCCCAGGTTGCCAATTTTGTGGGCGACGGCAATGTTACTCGGCGTCCCGGCCCGAATCCTGTCATTAAAGATAGTATTCTTTAAATCATCTATCAGCAGGTTGCCGAGTTCCGGGTTTTGCACGGCAAAATCAGCAGCTGACTGCATATAAAGAGCCAGTTCGTTTGGAGTCGCCCACGGTGTTTCATTGTAAACAGCAGCTCCACCCAAGGATTTCATAAAGTTGGTAATGTTGTCACTGCCAAGTCTATTAAACAAAATGTTTAGTGCAACGTTGTCGGACTCGCGGATTGCCCGCGAGGCTAACTCGCGGATGGAATAGGCCTTTCCAGGGCTTTCGTACTGAAGAGAACACGTTCCTTCAGTATAGAATTCACCTTCATAGACTAGCTTGTCTTCGAGGCTGATTTTCTTTTGTGCCACTTGTTGGTACAAGTAAAGGATCACCGGTACTTTGTAAGTACTTGCCATCTTAAAGCTTTCATTCTGGTTGTACCCAATAGCTTTTTCCACCGTATCACTGCCAACGTTGACCTTAGTAAGAAGCACGAAACCAAATGTACCCGCTTGTTTATCCAGATAAGCTTTTACCTGATCCTGCAGTTTTGACAGATGGGAGTCCACCGCTTTCTCGGCCTGAATTTCCCCCTCTTCCTGTTGTAGCTTTTGCTTCTCCTCAATTTCCGTTTCCAGCTGGGACTTGGTTTCAACGAGTTTGTCTTCCTCCGGTTTGGCAGTCACGGTAATTGGTGAATCGGGTTTGCCAGCGGCAGCACTTACAGATAACTGCCAAAGGACCATTGTACCTAGAAAAAGCAAACACATTATAAGGCCAAATGCAGAGATTTTATTTATCTTCATCTATTGCTCCTTTCCTATTTGACAGTAGGTTAGGATGTTGTTTTTCACTTCTTTAACCCAGTATAAAACTTCAAAATTAGATTTTGCTTAAAATAATTTGAACAAGTTGTGAACATGTTGAGCTGCAAAGAAGAAATGCGTAAACCCATTGAGTTTACGCATTTTAATTAACTACGACGGCTCTTTATTGTTGTGACCGGTATCTAGTATGTTTTATCGCCTTTTGTTTGTACACCGCCGAATTTTGTACTCTTGCCCTTTTTGGCTTTAGAAAGACTATTTTTAGATGCAAATAAAGCCTTCCTTGCCCAGTCCGATAACCATTCTCTGTCTTCTAAAATCTCAACTGGGACTTCATAATATGGCATTAACATGGGTTTGTGAGCAAATGGTCGGAATGGTTCCATTCCTGCCTGTTCATAGTCTGACCTACTGGAGTCGTCCACCTTAAAATATAAGACCCATCGCTAATCCAAAAAGCGTTCGAGAACAATCCACCCTAAATTGGGCCTCAATTAATAACCCTGTTAACTAGAATAGCCTAATCTGCTGTCATTGTACAGACGCGATTAGGCTATTGCCGGGAAGTATTTGAGATTTTTAGCGCTACCGATGGTGGCGAATTTACCACACAGCTTCCTTCACAAATGGGTAATATACTGGGCGCTGGAATTCATTTCTTCTGTTTGGCTACACACATACTCTGCCATACTCATCTTTATAGCGCACGATGTCGTCCTCGCCCAAATAACTGCCATTTTGCACTTCGATAAGCTGGAGCAAAAGCCTGCCGGGATTCTCCAGACGGTGCTTGGTTGTTTGCGGCACAAACACGCTCTCGTTCTCATGTACCATAGATTCAACTTCACCGATGGTCACCTTTGCCGTACCACCGATGACGATCCAATGCTCACTGCGGTGATAATGCATTTGTAAGCTTAGTATCTGCCCCGGATTAACGATGATCTTCTTCATCTTATACCCCTGCCCGGAGGTCAGCACTGTGTATAGTCCCCAAGGTCGATATACAGTCGTATTCTCGTCCGCCTCTACCCGACCGTTCGCTCGGAGTTCTTGGACCAAGTCATTTACCTTCTGCGACTCACCCTTTTTGGCAACGACGATGACATCGTTCGTCTCCACTACCAAGAGATCATTTAGGCCGATGCCGGCGACAAGGCGGCTATTTCCCAACATCAACGTGTTTGAACACTCGATTGGCATGCAATCACCCTGGACGGCATTGCCGTCATCGTCTTTTTCCAACAAGTCATAGATCGCATCCCACGAGCCGATATCGCTCCACTCCGCCGTAAGCGGCAGCATAACCACCTGCCCTGATTCCTCGACTATGGCATAGTCAATCGAGATATTAGGCATTTCTGCAAAATTAGCCGTCATTTCATCCAGGCCTGTGTCAGCCAAGGCATAAATATCCGGACGGTGCTTCTGCAATTCGGCCATGAAACAACCCATGGTGAACACGTACATGCCCGAGTTCCAGTAGTAACCGCCAGTCGCAAGATAAGCCTCTGCCGTAGCCCGGTCCGGCTTCTCACGAAACGATTCGACGCTAAAGCCAATGTCGAACGGCTGCCCGGCCCGAATATAGCCATAGCCGGTTTCTGGATTATTAGGCTTGACACCAAGCGTCACGATCTTATTCATCTTCGCCATGGCGGCCGCCTGGCGCACATTAAGCGAAAACTCCTCCAATGGGCGAATGATGTGGTCGGACGGAGTCACAAACATCACCTCATCCGGGCCACAGCCCAAGCGGTCGACGCAGTACGCGATTGCGAAGGCGATGGCTGGTGCGGTGTTACGCGCCAAAGGCTCCAACAAAATATGTGCCCCTTGCGCTTTGGAGTCTACCAACTCAGATTTTACGTGGTGAACATAATCCGGATTGGTTACAATAATCATGTCAGAAGGCTTAACTAACGGCATGAACCGCTCTATTGTCTGTGCCAGCAGCGATTTGTCGCCGTTCAGTTTCAAAAACTGCTTAGGAAACCGAGTGCGTGAAAGGGGAAACAAGCGACTGCCCCCGCCGCCCGCCAAAATGATTATTTTCAACGGAGAATCACTTTCCTTTCCTGACTGATGTAATTATTTGCTGACATGCTGGTGCTTTAGCTGATAGACTACGGCTAACTTTTCACTGTCAATGGAATCGTATTTTGACAAAGCCAGACTGGCAAGGCAGTAGCCGATAATGCTCTCGGCACCTTGGTTACAGTTGATTCCGTCGGGCGTGATACCGTCACAGCATCCCCCTGTCTCACTATCGATCAGGCCTTCACCACTAGAGTTCTCGCCCAAATACCAGGCAAAACTCCGTCTGGCCATTTCCAGCATCCTCCCGTCAGCGGTAGCCTCATAGGCGGCCAAGTGGGCCAACGTAGCCACGCTCGCCTCGATGGGCTGCTCGTCATACTGCGCCAGCTGCGCGCCTCGTACCAGCCATCCTTTACAGCCCACCGCCCGGAAATAGCCGTCACGAAACGTAACTTGGTCAAGAAACTCCAGACTTTCGCGCGCTGCGCGAAGCAGACGGTCCTGACCAAGGCGGCGGTAAGCCGCGAACAACGCCCATGGCAGCACCGCGTTGGCGTAAGTAAGGCTATCCTCAAACCAGCGCCAGTCCTGCTCCCCGGCGTTGAGTTCAAACCGGCTGACGAGTAAAGCAGCCAGTCCCGATATCAAGCTATCGACCTCAGGGCCGTCGATCAAGCCAAGACCAATCAGGGCATACGCCTGGCCGCGAGACCAACTGAGGGTACGAACTTGGGGTAGGGCACGGCTGACCGCAGCGGAGCAGGCCGATTTAATTCCAACTGGCATCTTTGCTGAGGCCTGAGTATAACCCAGAGCCCAGAGACAGCGCCCGAAACAATCCTCCGAGCCTTCCTTTTCCGTGAATTGCCGGCTGTAGGTCATAAAGTTTCGGAACCGGCCGCTCTCGCTTTGAGCATACAGAACAAATCCCAGGTAACGGTAGACCAGCGCGAGATAAGCAGACTTCTGAGTTTTCTCATATAGCATCACGGCCATAATCAAGGCCCGCGCGTTGTCATCAGTAGTGTACCCCTCCGCTAAATCAGGGATACTAAACCGGGCGTGCTGGAACATGCCCGTGTCATCGGTCATCCGGAAGATATGGGAATTAACAAACGTTTTAGTAAATATACTCATTATCCCACCAACGCTGCCTTCCGATCCCCTTCATCGAGTATATTGACGAACAGTTTGATGTAGCGACCGGCAACCTTGGCCCAAGTCATCGTCTGGCCGACCGCCAAGGTCTTCATTTCCATTTCCCTTTTGCGGGAGGGGTTGGTTAGGATATGATTGATACTTGAAGCAAGAGAGTCGGAGTCCCTGAATTCGGCAAGCATTCCCCGGCCACCTCCCAGCATTTCCTGGGCATAGCGATAAGGAGTCGACACAACGACTCGCCCGCAGCCCACTGCGTAGGCCAGCGTTCCGCTGACCGCTTGTTCCTTGGATAGATAAGGGGTCATGTAAATGTCGGACATATTAAGGTATTTTATCACTTCTTCCTTCGTCAGGTACTTGTCGATAAACTGAATATTATCCATCACTCCAAGGCGCTCCGTCAGGTCAATGAGACTCTGCCTGTAACTTTCACCCAAGCGCTGCTTAACAACCGGATGCGTTTTGCCCAAAATGAGATAGACCAGATTTTCATAATCTGGCACGACTTTCGCCACCGCCTCAATCCCATACTCAATACCCTTATCCGGGCTGATAAGCCCGAAACTGCTAATCACCTGCTTGTTCTTTAAGCCGTTGCGTTCTTTGAGTTTTTCTCGCGGCGCAACGAGCAAGCTTGGAACACCATGGGGGATAAACACTATTTTGCCCGGCTCAATTCCGTAGGTCTCTGCCAATATCGGGGCTGAGCTTTCAGCCATTGTCACTACTCTTGAACTTAGTCGTCCGAGCTCCCGCAGAACTTTCCGTTGTTTTGGAGCTGGTTCCAGCAACACTGTGTGCGTCGTGACGATGAAAGGAATCTTCAAATTCTTGGCTAATTCGATGATGTATTCGCCCCATTCTCCGCCGAATATCCCGTATTCATGCTCGATGACCAGCAGGTCGGCATGGGTATTAACCCAACCTGCGGTCTGGATATAGCTTGCTTGATCGTGCTGGCTAAGTTTGAAAGCCACCCTCGGATCCTCATATTCCTCATTATTAGTAACGGCGATAACACTTGGTCGGACTAAAGATACTTTGTCGATTTCGTTCACCAGGTCCTCCGTAAATGTTGCTAAGCCGCACTCCTTAGGAGGATATGTACTCAAAAAGGCTATATTTCTTACCCTGTTCGTGGTAATCATCTTATCTATGTACCCCATTTCTCTAATTGTTTTATGATCTTCGTATTAGCCGTTTTTCAATCTCGCTCTATTTAACCCCATCAATAAGGCGTCTCTTTCGACTCTTCCGGGCATTTTATGATGTATTCCAGTAAATCGCTCACGGAAGCCGTGGCTAATGCAATGCAGGTGTCCGCTCCTCCGTAGTACATTTTCAATAGTCCGGTTTTATCGTCCAGCACCCAGCCACCAGAAAAAACCACATCTTCCACGTCTCCACGACGTTCATACCACTTTGCCGGGCCAAAGATCCATTCATCACTCCGGCGCAATACCCGTTCAGGGTTATCAAGGTCCAGTAGGGCCAGCCCGAGACGATATATAGATCCCGCGGCGGTCTGGCGCACCCCATGGTAAAGAATAAGCCAGCCTTCAGCGGTTTCCAAAGGCGGCGCTGCAAGACCTATTTTGCTGCCGTCCCACCAGCCACCCTGACGGGCCTTGATCACCACTCGACGGTCACCCCAATGCATCAGGTCGTCGGAATATGACAACCAGATGTGCGCTCCAGGTCCATAGTTGGCGTCAATAGGCCGGTGGATGAGCACCCATTTCCCTTTGATCCGACGCGGAAAGAGGGCGGCATCCTTGTCGTCCGGCGGCATAACCGGCCCAAGCCGGTCAAATTGTGCGAAGTCGTCCGTCAGAGCCATGGCAACAAGCGGCCCGTTGCGAGAATAGGCAACATAGATGACGGCCCATTTGCCTAATTCTGCAAGCCAAGAAATTCGAGGGTCTTCAATCCCCCACAGTTCTTCCGGATGGTTGTCCGGGTCCGGCTCAAGCGTGGGCAATCCGTCAATCTGCCAGTTACCAATCCCGTCTTCGCTAACGGCCTTGGTAAAGTGGGAGAACCCCCGTCGGTCTTCCACGCGGGCAAGCAGCAGGATCTTGCCGTGAAAAACGGTCGCTCCGGGATTAAACACCGTGTTCGCAAGGTACGGCCAGTTCTTAACCGATAATATCGGGTTGCTAGGGTGCCGTTGAAAAAGCTCTTTAAAGGTATTGTCATGATTCTTTAATTTCGTCTCAAATCTGTTTAGCGGCATAAAAAAAACCTCCTGCGTGGATACTCGGCTCAAGCCGGCTGGGCGAATGCATTCACATTCAATCTCCTGCGATCCTGTGGCGGTTGATAAGCGAAGTATTCATTTTTGTTAGCACTCCCATCAGGTGAGTGCTAAGCTCTAGACTCAGTATATGCTGGAAACCCCTTGGTGTCAAATAAACCAAATGAATAATAAATCTCCATCACGCAAAGGCTAAAACTAAAAAGGAGAACAATCCATGTATAACCGTAATGAATTAGGTACCTGGGGTTTCTTGCGTCCTGGTTGGTGGGTGATGCATGTGGGTGGCATTGCCGCAGTAGGAATATTAGGCTATGCGCTAAAGCCAAAACACGATTGAGACCCGAAATTGCCCAATGTTAATAAGAAAAGGCTGTCGCTGCGGCAGCCTTTTCTTATTTAAGCCTGATTTTGGGTATTCTTCGAGTAGAAATGGCGAGGTGTCCTGAAAGTATATTATTGACCTGGTAGATTAGCGATCTTCTCCAAAGCGGTTTCGATGCGCTGCAGACGATTGCGCAGGTCCTCGATTTCTAACTCAGCCTTATAGTTAATTGCAAAGTTTACTATTTGCTCGCTTTTTTCCCGGGAGGCGTGGCGGTTTTGGCTCATCATGATGATGGGGGCCTGAAAAGCTGCGGTGAAAGACAATATCAGGTTGAGGAGGATAAAGGGTTTTTCGTCAAAATGGGTGGTGAAACTAAAGGTGTTCCATAGCATCCAGGACCCAAGCAGAATTCCAAACGAAAGGATGAATTTCCAGCTTCCTCCGAAGGAGGCAATTTTATCGGCCAGTTTATCCGGTGTGGTGGTTTTTCTCAGGTATTCCTGGTCCAGATTAAAGACGATTTGTTCTTCGTAGTCGTCGATGAATCTGCGAATCCGGCGCATATAATCCTTATGCCTGTACATCTAGTTCACCTCCGCCAAGTTGTATATTATTCTATGCTTAGGCGGTGGTGCTTGTAACAACGTCTGATAACTTAAAGAGGAGCAGTAAATTTACTGCTCCTCTCGAACGTAGCTTTTGCTTAACTGTACATCTCTTCCAATGCCTGCTTGACATTCTCGTTTTCCAGGTATTCATCATAGGACATCTGCCGGTCCATAATGCCTTTGGGGGTGATTTCGATGATTCGGTTGGCAATTGTCTGGACAAACTGATGGTCCTGGGAGACAAACAGCACAGTTCCGTCAAAGTTGGTCAGGGCATTGTTAAGAGCTGTGATTGATTCCAGATCCAGGTGATTGGTGGGTTCATCAAAGATCAGCACATTTGCGCCGCTCAGCATCATGCGTGAGAACATACAGCGCACCTTCTCTCCTCCGGAAAGCACGCTTACCTGCTTTTGGGTCTCATCGCCGGAGAACAGCATCCTGCCGAGGAAACCTCTGACAAAGGATTCATCAGGGTCGCGGGAAAACTGCCTCAGCCAATCCACCAAATTCAGGTTTGAATCAAAGTAGGCGGAGTTATCTTTGGGGAAATATGCCTGAGTGGTGGTGACTCCCCAACTGAACTGGCCGCTATCGGGTTGAAGCTCTCCCATCAACACCTTGAACAAGGTGGTTTTGGCATTACCGTCCGGGCCAACGAAAGCGATCTTTTCCCCTTTGTTAACCAGGAAGGAAAGGTCTTCGAAGACTTTCTCTCCACCGATAACCTTGGTCAGGCTTTCCACGTTTAAGAGGTTGTTCCCCGCTTCCCTGTCCGGGGTAAAGGCTATATAGGGATATTTGCGCGAGGACGGTTTGATGTCTTCCAAGGTTAATTTTTCCAGCTGTTTCTTACGGGAGGTGGCCTGTTTTGCCTTTGAGGCATTGGAACTAAACCTTTGGATAAACCGCTGCAGTTCCTCTATTTTGTCCTCTTTCTTCTTGTTGGAATCCTTCATAATTCTTAAGGCCAGTTGGCTGGATTCATACCAGAAATCGTAGTTGCCTACATAGAGTTGGACCTTGCCAAAATCAATATCGGCAATGTGGGTGCAGACCTTATTCAAAAAGTGCCTGTCGTGGGACACCACGATTACAGTGCTTTCAAAGTTATACAGGAAGTTTTCCAGCCAGGTTATGGACTGCAGGTCGAGATGATTGGTAGGTTCATCCAGCAATAGTATATTCGGATTGCCAAACAGTGCTTGGGCCAGCAGTACACGGACCTTTTCGTTGCCGTTAAGTTCCTGCATCTTCTTCTCGTGCAGTTCCTTGGCAATCCCTAAGCCCATTAACAATTCTGCCGCTTCCGCTTCTGCCTGCCAGCCGTTTAGTTCAGCAAATTCTCCCTCGAGCTCCGAGGCCTTGATCCCATCCGCTTCAGAAAAATCCGGCTTGGAGTACAGCGCATCCTTCTCTACCATAATTTCATATAGCCGGGAGTGCCCCATGATTACAGTTTGCAGCACCTGTAGTTCTTCAAATTGAAAATGATCCTGTTTTAATATTGCAATTCTCTCACCAGGGGTTAAAATGACTTCACCCTTGGTTTGATCCACTTCCCCGGCAAGTATTTGCAAAAAGGTCGACTTCCCTGCTCCATTAGCCCCAATCAAGCCATAACAGTTTCCGGGAGTAAATTTAACATTAACATCTTCAAACAATACCCTCTTGCCAAAAGTCAAAGTCAAACCGCTTGTACTTATCATTAATTATCTGTTCCTTTTCCACCTAGATTTTTGCACACCATTATATTATAACATCATTTTGTATTGATAAGATATATAATTAAAAAAAATTTAGCTTCAATTATTTGACGGATCAACTAGCTTGTGGTATACATATTGTATAACTTTAATATCTTTACCCGTGTTGGACGGATCTCAACAGATCCGTTTTCAAGGTGTCGGCTTCTGGGGTGGGAAGTCATTCTTTTGGGATGACTTCCGGCCCTTTTTGAGTTTCTCTGCTAAATTTGTTTAAGGAGGTTTAACATGACCCCTAATATCGCATTAAGTCTGACCATGCTGGTATTTCTTGCTACTTACGTCCTCATCGTCAGCGAAAAACTGAATCGAACTGTAGTTGCCATGTCTGGTGCCATGCTTGTGCTGCTGCTGGGAATTATTGATCAGAAAGAGGCAGTGAGAGCCATCGATTTCAATACTATTGGACTGCTGATCGGGATGATGATCATTGTTGGGATTACCCGTCGTACCGGAGTGTTTGAATTCATTGCCGTAAAGGCAGCCAAACTGGCCAAAGGCGATCCCGGACTTATTTTAGTGTTACTAGCCTCTATAACAGCGCTTGTATCAGCTCTTCTGGATAACGTTACAGCCGTTCTCCTCATTGTTCCGGTTACCTTCTCGATCACAGATAAGCTTGGGATACCAGTTATACCCTTTTTGATCAGTGAAATAGTCGCTTCTAATATCGGCGGGGCAGCCACTTTGATTGGCGATCCCCCTAATATCATGATTGGCAGCGCTACCGGACTTGGCTTCAATGATTTCCTGTTGAACCTTTTTATGCCGACCTTCCTGTCCTTTGTTGTTACCATCTGGCTGCTGAAACTCATTTATCGTAAAGCTTTAAAGGCTGAGCCAGAATCCAGAAACAGAATTCTGGGGCTGAGTGAAGAAAACCTGATTAAGGACTTTGGCTTGCTAAAAAAGGCCCTATTTGTCCTGGTGCTGACTATATTAGGTTTTATGCTGCATAAATTCTTAAATGTTGAGTCCGCTACCGTAGCCCTGAGCGGTGCAACGCTGCTCTTATTGCTTACAAAGGAGGAGCCGGAAGACATCTTCCTGGCGATAGAGTGGCCAACCTTGTTTTTCTTTGCTGGATTATTCATCTTAGTGGGTGCATTGGAACATGTTGGGGCTATTACCTGGGTAGCTAAAAGATCTTTGGAGCTTACCGGAGGAGCAATTGTCCCTACCACGATGTTAGTGCTTTGGTTATCGGCTATCGCCTCCGCCTTCGTAGATAATATTCCCTTTGTTGCTACCATGATCCCACTAATAAAAGATTTGGGGCAGTTAGGAGGGGTCCAGAACCTCACCCCCTTGTGGTGGGCCTTATCCCTGGGGGCTTGTTTAGGGGGGAACGGAACCCTGATTGGGGCCTCAGCCAACGTAATAGTTGCAGGCTTAGCGGAAAAGCAAGGAGTCTCTCTCACGTTCAGGATGTTTTTGAAGCCTGCATTTCCACTCATGTTACTGTCCATTGTTATTTCCTCAATGTATCTTTACCTCGCTTATTTGCTCTAACCCGGACACCGTACAGATTGATTTCACAAAACACAATCCCGCAGTTGGAACTGATATTTAGTTGCTTAGCAGCCTAAATCTGACTAAGTAAACCTGAGCCCGTGGAGTCAAGCTTGCCTTTTGAATCAAAACGAATTTTTCCACCTGCCTGGCCATAGGAATTATAGATGAGATTAGAATAAAGGAGTGGCATCTATGGGCAATTATCAGGGAAATTTAGTGCACAACGGCGGTTTTGAATTGGGCTTACTCAGTTGGGAATGTGAAAACGTCACCTGTATTTCCGGCAACCCTCATACCGGTCTGTGCAGCGCATTATTAGGCACCGAGGCCGAGCAATCTGCGTCCCTTGTGCAGAATATTAAGGTCTCACACAATCGCTGCTACCTGCTCTCGTTTTTTACCTCCTCTAAAGGAAATTCAGGTGACCTGTACATCAAGGTCACCTGGTTGGATAAAAAGCGGCACAAAATTGGGATGGGAATTGATTTTGAAATTCCCGGGGTCAGCATTGCGTCAGCGCCTCTCTGGAGCTATTTCGTTGAATTAAGTAATAATACGCCTGAGGAGTGTCGTTACGCTCGTATTTGCATCAGCAAAGATGGAGGTGAACCTGTCAGAATGGATGACATAATCTTTTATCAACAAAAGTGATATATTCTTGACATCCCTCCTTCAATTCTCTATAATCGGACAAAAAGCCTGAGGGGGTTTTTCTAATGCAACGCTTTGGCTATCTTGGACCTGCAGGTACTTTCTCCCAGCAGGCTGCCTTAACCTACACCGGGTATAAATCAGAACAGTTGATTCCTTTTCCCAGTTTGCGGGAAACCCTGTTGGCGGTTCAGAAAGATCAAATTGAGCTGGCAATACTGCCTATTGAAAACTCACTTGAAGGCCCGGTTCCCATCACTCTTGACCTTTTGGCGTGGGAAACGGAGCTGTTAATCCGCGCTGAACTCATTCTGCCGATATCTCAAAATCTGCTCGTCAGCCCCGGGGCGGACTGGCGCCGAGTAACCAAGGTTTATACCCATTCCCAGTCCGCCGGTCAGTGCCGCAAGTTTCTGGAAACGAATCTTCCCCGGGCTGAAGTTCACATGACTTACAGTAATTCAGAGGGCGCTAATTTTGCTAAGGCAGGCGGCCCGGAGTGTGCGGCAATTGGTCCGCTTCAGGCAGGCGAAATCTTTGGTCTTGACCCGGTCTGGCGAGACATCCAGGATGGAAACAATAATTATACCCGCTTTGTGGTTGTGGGCAAATCAGAGGCCCCCCCTACCGGGGATGACAAGACCTCGATAGTATTTTCCACCGAGGACAAACCAGGCAGCCTTTACCGGATTCTGGACATCTTCAACATCTGGGATATTAATATGAGTCGGATTGAGTCCAGGCCGGCACGTGATAAATTAGGCGCTTACATCTTTTTTGTGGATATTGACGGCCACGCCAAGGATCCAGATGTTGCAGACGCCTTAACAATGGTAAAACGGAAAACCACTTTTTATAAGGATCTCGGTTCCTATCCCAGGTCAAACCACACCTAAAAAAAGTGCAACCCTCCAATACGGAGGGTTGCACTTTTTACTCACGTCCTAAGGCCTTAAGCCTGTGTAGGTCAGCACGTATAGTTTCAATGGAAGAGATGGATCCCAGGGGCACCAGACACATGGTGTCATCTTCCTGCTGGATGGTCAGCAACCGGTTTTTCCCATCGTATTCTATGATCCTTCCAATGCGCACCCTTTTATCACTCCCTGCAGTGGCAATTGTTATAATCACCTTTGACCCGCTTCCAATAATTTCGCCCAGATTTCTTGGTTGATTTTTCACCCCTCTCACCTCAACCTTAACATATCACACTTTACCATATTGCACCAAATGCAAATCTACTCGAAAAGAGTCGCTTCTTTCTTAGGTTTCAGACAATGCTCTCTGAAATTGCTCTCACCAACGCCGTAAAATAGAAAACAGGCCCCAAAAGGAGCCTGTTCAATCGAAAACATTGTTCCAAGAGGACTGGCTACGGTCCTACCGCAACAATTCTTGGAGTGGACTGGTATACGCTCTTACCAAGGGTCTCTTGTTTGATAACCTTACCATCAACTTTTACCGTGCGGAAAGTGGTCACCACGTAACCAGGGCTTCCTAACTGCCGGACCTGCATCGAGCCCGGGGCAAGTGACTTGTCAACCACCTTCTTTTCATTGGCAGGAATCACAGTTTCAGTATTAGTGGAAATCAGAACTTGTCTTTCCGGTTTGGGCTGGCCGTAAAGCTCAAAGGTGAGGGTTGCGCCGGACACCCGGCTCCTGATCAGGAGATAACTACCTGAATCATTTTTGAATTTCAGATCCAAACTCGGATAAGAGACGGTAGCATCCTGGCCCAGCGGAGCATAATGAACGGGCAGGCTGTGGTTAGAACGTTCTACGATCGGAAGATCTGCCAGGAGGAGAATATTATACAAGGTGGTAGATACCTGACACACCCCTCCGCCAATGCCCGGGACGAGTTCTCCGTTGAAAATAACGGGCGCTTCACGATAGCCGTTGGCAACACTGCGATCGCCCACTACCTCATTAAAGGAAAAAGTCTCCCCTGGCTTTACAACTGTTCCGTCAACCTCCTTGGCAGAAAGCCGGATATTTTCCGCCCTGTTGGCTTGACCGGCATCAAAATTAGTACTGTATGAGCTGACCAGGCCGGTGATTTTCTGACTTTCCAACTGTGCAAGCGTAAGTTTGGGGGTGTCCTGGTTAAAGCTAACCTGCAAGTTTTGCGGATTGAAGATGTCGAGAGCTTGAATCTGGCTGCTGAGTGTAGTTATATCTACCAGCTTGCCGATTTTTTCCGGTATGAATTGCATTGTGTTCTTAGGCGTAATCGTAAAGGAGGCATCAACCGCCGGGATGCTGTACTTGCCCAGGCTGTTATTTAAGGCCTCAGCCAAAGCTTTCTCATCCCAATGTTTTTCCAGGTCAAAGTTAACCCCTTGGGTAGCATTGCGCTTACTCACCGCTTTTTGGGCAATACTTCCTTCCCTTCCTATCCGATAAGCTTTCTCTAGGGCCGGGTCTGCGGAGAGAGCCAA